>Ga0182016_10002714_pt1 | contig 20561 bp, 16 predicted proteins | sample 712S2MmetaG_FD_120491 | JGI IMG/M metagenome (GOLD analysis project Ga0182016, IMG submission 120491) | Permafrost microbial communities from Stordalen Mire, Sweden - 712S2M metaG | ecosystem: Environmental > Terrestrial > Soil > Wetlands > Permafrost | place: Sweden: Stordalen | collected... | reverse complement strand
GAAGGGCCTCGGCGAAGCCTCGCCGGGGATCGTGGCGACGCAGTCGGCGCACAAGCAGCTCGCGAGCTTCTCGCAGGCGTCGCAAATTCATGTGCGCGACCGCCACATCAAGGGCCAGCGGCGGCGCGTCGAGCATCGCCGCTTCAACGAAGGCTTCATGCAGCACGCCTCGACCTCGCCCTTCTACCCGCTGTTCGCCTCGCTCGACGTCGGCGCGCAGATGATGAAGGGCCGTTCCGGCGAGGTGCTGTGGGACGACACCATCCGGCTCGGGGTCGAGCTGCGCAAGAAGCTGCGCGCGGTGAAGCGCGAGTTCGAGGAGAAGGAGCGCGACCCGGCGCGGCGCTGGTTCTTCGATCCTTTCGTGCCCGACCGCGTCGTCATCCCCGACGTCGCCAGCGAGGGATCGTCGCATGTCGTGCCGTGGGAGAGCGTCTCGACCGATCTGCTCGCGCGCGACGCGCGCTATTGGGCGCTCGCGCCGGGCGAGGCGTGGCACGGCTTCAGCGGCCTCGAGGCAGGCTTCGCCATCACCGACCCGGCGAAACTGACGTTGCTCACGCCGGGCTTCGACCGCGCGACCGGCGCTTATGCGCCGCAAGGCGTGCCGGCGCCGGTGGTGGCGCAGTACCTGCGCGAGAACCGCGTCGTGCCGGAGAAGAACGACCTCAATTCGCTGCTCTTCCTGCTCACCCCCGGAGTCGAATCGAGCAAGGCGAGCACGCTGGTGTCGGCGCTGGTCGCATTCAAACGCCTGCACGACGACAATGTGCTGCTCGACGACGCGATGCCGGAATTCGTCGCGCGCCGCCCGGCGCGCTATCGCGGCCGCCGCCTGCGCGATCTCTGCGGGGAGATGCACAGCTTCTTCCGCGAGGCCGGCGTCAGCGACCTGCAGCGCGCGCAGTTCCAGGCCGAGCATCTGCCCGAGATGGCGATGACGCCGCGCGAGGCGTCGCGCCAGCTCGTGCGCAACAACGTCGACTACGTTCCGCTCGACGCGCTCGACGGACGGATCGCCACGACGTTGTTCGTCGTCTATCCCCCCGGCATCGCCACGATCGTGCCGGGCGAACGGCTGGGCCAGCGCTCACGGCCGATGGTCGAATATCTCAAGACCTTCGAGCGCGCCGCCAACCTCTTCCCCGGCTTCGAATCGGAGGTCCAGGGCCTCTATCGCGAGATCGACGACCAGGGGACGATGCGCTTCTTCACCTATGTCGTGAGGGCGTGATCGCCGCCCCCCTTGCGCGAGGACGCGAGCTGCGCCATCTGGCTCTCCGAGAGACGCCATGAGCACGCCTGCGCCCGAACTCGACTTGCCGCTTGCCCGCCCGCCCGTCGTCGTGCGCCCGTCGCGCGACGCCGACGTGCCGGCGATGCTGGCGATCTATCTCCACCACATCCGCAGGGGCGTCGATCCGAACTACGAGGGCGAGATCGACGCGCCCGACGCCGATGATCTCAAGCGCCGCCGCAAGAACATGCAGCGCGGCCGGCTGCCGCACGTCGTCGCCGAAGAGGCGGGCGAAGTGATCGGCTACGCCTATGCGGTGCCGTTCCGCAAGCGGCCGGCCTACCGCTACACCGTCAAGCACTCGATCTACGTGCGCGCCGACCGGCTCGGCCGCGGCGCCGGCCGCCTGCTGCTCGCGGCGCTGGTCGACGCCTGCGCGGCGAGCGGCTACCGGCAGATGATCGGCTATATCGAGGGCGCCAACGAGGCCTCGCTCAGATTGCACACGTCGTTCGGCTTCCGCGAAGTCGGGCGCCTGCCGTCGGTCGGCTACAAGTTCGGCCATTGGACCGATTCGGTGATGGTCCAGCGCTCGATCGGCCTCGGCGCCAGCGCGCCGCCGGAACGGTGAGGCCGCGAGCTGGCGGGCGCGGAGGCCCGCCCCACTCCGCACAGTAGAGCGGGCCTCCGCGCCCGCTTTGCCCGGGCGGTCCTCAGGACCTCCGCGCCCGCTTTGCCCGGGCGGTTCTCAGGGCCTCCGCGCCCGCCGCCCGCCGCTCATGGTTCGGGCTGATCCAAACCGAGAACCCAGGACCAACGGTAGGACTCGATGTCCGGCCAGCGGCGGGAGGGATTGCTGAGGATGTAATCCCGCTTCTGTTCGTATTCGGCCTCGTCGCGAACCACCCGGTCGAAAGACTCGGCCTGCCAGACCGCGCCTCTGCGTCGATACCCACGCTGCAACCGATTGGCGGTGAACGATTTCCACGCGTGCAGGATCGCCTCCAGCCGGAAATCGGAAAGCGGCTCGAGGATCACGTGGACGTGGTCGTTCATGACCACATACGCATGTAAGACGTAGCAGTCGTCGTCGAATGCGCGAATGGCTGCGACGACTTCTTCGCGTTCGCCGTCCGATAGATCGGGCTGTCCTGACCGGACCCGCCACGTCACGAAATAGATGGCGCCGTCGACGCGAAGGTGGGGGAGTCTGCGGCGATAGAAAGTCGCGTCATGATTGTGCGCGCCGAGCCTGAGCGCATTTCGAGCCGGTCGGCGCATGCGCGTCAACGGCGGACCGGCTTGATTGGCTGACGAGGCGGGCGCGGAGGCCCGCCCCACTGTCCAGCGGCGCCGCCCTTCTGGCATCGGCAGGCCTCAGGGCGGGCGGGTCCCTGCCCGCCACGACCGGATGGGCTTCCACGCCGCCCGCCCTCAGCCCTCCGCCAGCTCGCGCAGCAGCGTCCAGGTGTAGAGCCCGGTGTTGTGGCCGTCGCTGAAGGAAAAGCGCGCGGCGTAATTGCCGATCGGATCGACGCCGACGATCGTCACCCCGGCCGGCGCGGCGCTCTTGTCGGCGCTCGGCGTCGCCGCGCGCAGCCGCTCGGCGGCGATGTCGACCATCATCCCGCCCTCGTAGCTCAGCCGCAGCACCCGCCCGCCGTCGCGCACGCGCAGCTCGGTGGGGGTGGGGTCGGGCGTCGGGTCAGCCATTGCGTCTCTCTCCTCGCCCTCACCCCAGCCGTCTCCCGCATGCGGGAGAGGGTGGCCGCGAAGCGGCCGGAAGAGGGCGCTATTCGATCACGATGCGCGGCGTCGCGCGCGGCGCGGCGCCGTCGAACAGCGTCGCGCGCACCCGCTCGGCGACGTCGCGATAGGCCTTCGCCTGCGGACTATTCGGCGCGCTGACGACGATCGGGGCGCCGTTATCCGAGGTCTCGCGGATCGCCATGTCGAGCGGGATCTCGCCGAGAAACGGCGCGCCGTGCGCCTCGGCCTCGTGGCGCGCGCCGCCGTGGGCGAAGATGTCGCTGCGGGCCCCGCAATGCGGGCAGACGAAATAGCTCATGTTCTCGATCACGCCGATCAGCGGCACGTTGACCTGCTTGAACATCGCGATGCCGCGGCGCGCGTCGATCAGCGACAGGTCCTGCGGCGTCGAGACGATCACCGCGCCCGACAGCGGCGCGTTCTGCGCCATGGTGAGTTGCGCGTCGCCGGTGCCGGGCGGCATGTCGACCACCATCACGTCGAGTTCGCCCCATTCGACCTCGCGCAGGAACTGGTTGAGCGCCGACATCACCATCGGTCCGCGCCACACCACCGCGACGTTCTCGTCGACCAGGAAGCCGATCGACATCACCTTGACGCCGTAGGCCTCGATCGGTTTGAGCTTCTGGCCGTCGGTGGCGAGATCGGGCTTGCCCTTGATCCCGAACAGCCGCGGCATCGACGGACCGAACACGTCGGCGTCGAGCACGCCCACTTTCAGCCCCAGCGCGGCGAGGCCGAGCGCGAGATTGCAGGCGGTGGTCGACTTGCCGACCCCGCCCTTGCCCGAGGCGACGGCGATGATCCGCGCGACGCCGGGGATCGCGCGCGCTTCCGGCGGCCGCCGCGCCGCCGCCGCCGGACGCGCCGGCGCGGCTTCGCTTTCGGCGGTCAGCGTCACCAGCGCCGAGACCACGCCGGGAATCGCCTTGATCCGCGCTTCCGCCGCTTCGCGCATCGTCTCCAGCGCGCGCGCCTCGGCGGGATTGACGCGGATGGCGACGAACACCTTGCCGTCGCGGATCGTCACGCCGTCGATCGCACCCGACTGACTGAGCGGCGTCCGGCGGTCGGGCCCCGGCACGGCGGCGAGCGCGGCGAGAATGTCGTCCTTGCTGAGCATGCTGTTGAATCGTCCCTTGCGGTTCGCCTTGGTCGCGGCCCCGCTTTTCGCCTCTGCGATGAACCAAATCGGCCCGGCGCGCAAGCCAGACGCCCCCAACGCTTTGACCGCATTCCCCATTCCCGCTAGGGAGAGCGGCCAACCCGGTGACGCGCATTCTCGCTCGAACGTCCCTTCCCCTGCCGTCGCGGCGCGACCGACTGCCGCTCGCGACGCCCCCGCTCACGCCCGAGCTTCGCCTCCATCGCGCCGACCCGGCGAGCGGCCTCGGCCGGCTCGCCTCAGGCGGCGGAGCGCCCTATTGGGCCTATCCCTGGGCCGGCGGCCTGGCGCTGGCGCGCTATCTCATCGACCGTCCCGAGACCGTCGCGGGAAAACGCGTCCTCGACCTCGGCGCGGGCGGCGGGTTGGTTGCGATCGCGGCGATGAAGGCGGGCGCGGGCCAAGCGACGGCGGTCGACATCGACCCCGACGCGATCGAGATGGTCGCGCTCAACGCCGAAGCCAACAGCGTCGCGGTCGTCGCGCTGTGCGGCGATCCGCTCGACGGCGCGCCGCCGGCGGTCGATCTCGTCCTGGTCGGCGACCTCTTCTACGAAGCGCGCCTCGCCGCGCGGCTCGTCGCCTTCCTCGATCGTTGCGCGGCGGCGGGGATTCCGTCGCTGATCGGCGACCCGGGACGCGCGCCCTTGCCGCGCGCGCGGCTCGCCCGGCTCGCCGAATACCGGCTCGCCGATTTCGGCGACGCGCCCGAGGCGCCCGCGACGACGAGCGCGGTCTACGCCTTTGTCTGAGGACGAGCGCGACTTGGCCGATCTGACGCTTGACCTCCGCGGCCTGCAATGCCCGCTGCCGATCCTGCGCGCCCGCAAGGCGCTGCGCGCGCTCGCGCCGGGCGCCGCGCTCGAAGTGTTCGCCACCGACCCGCTGAGCCCGGTCGATTTCGCCGCCTATTGCGAGGCGAGCGGCGACCGACTGGTCGAAAGCGTCGAGAGCGAGGGCGTCTTCCGCTTCCTGATCCGCAGGGGCGACCGGCTTCCCCCTCCACCGCGCTAGGCGCAGGGGAGGATGGCGGCGGCGGCGTCGCGCGACTTCCTCCCTCGCGAAGCGGGGGAGGGGGACCGCGCGTCAGCGCGGTGGAAGGGGCGGCGGCATGATCGCCGCGCCTGCGGCGACAGGCGCCTTTATCCGTGGCGCGTCCGGGGGCATTGTCGGGCCTCGCCGATTCAACCCAGCGAGCCGCTCATGTCCGATTGGTCGCAGACGTTCACCTACTACGAGGGCCGCTGGCTGGAGGGCAACCCGCCGATCCTGGGCCCACGCGACCACGCCTTCTGGCTGGGTTCCAGCGTGTTCGACGGCGCGCGCGCGTTCGAGGGCGTCGCGCCCGACCTCGAACGCCATTGCGCGCGGGTCAACCATTCGGCCCAGACGATGTGGCTGAAGCCGACGATGGCGACCGAGGCGATCCGGGAGCTGGCGTGGGACGGCATCCGCAAATTCGCGCCGGGAACCCAGCTCTATATCCGGCCGATGTACTGGGCCGAGCGCAACGGGCCGGGCTCGGTGCCGCCCGATCCGGAATCGACCAAGTTCCTGCTGTCGATCTACGAGGCGCCGCTGACCGACCTCTCCGGAATCGCGATCACCCGCTCGCGCTACGCCAAGCCGCTGGCGACGACCATGCCGATCGACGCCAAGGCCGGCTGCCTTTATCCCAACAACGCGCGCGCGCTGATGGAGGCGCGGACGCGCGGCTTCGACAATTGCCTGCTCGCCGACATGCTCGGCAATGTCGCCGAGCTCGCTACCGCCAACGTCTTCCTGGCGCGCGACGGAATCGTCATGACGCCCGCCGCCAACGGCTCGTTCCTCAACGGCATTACCCGCCAGCGGGTGCTGAAGCTGCTCGAGGCCGACGGCGTCGACGTGCGCGAGGCGACGCTCGCCTTCGCCGATTTCGAAGCGGCCGACGAGATCTTCGTCGTCGGCAACTACGGCAAGGTCTCGCCGGTCAAGCGCATCGAGAGCCGCGACCTGCAGCCCGGCCCGCTCTTCCGCCGCACGCGCCAGCTCTACTGGGACTTCGCCCATTCGAAGTAAGCGCGGCCGCCGCAGCGAAGCGGAGGAAGTCGACTCGATCGCGAAGTTGCCGAGCCTCCTCCCCCGCAAAAGCGGGGACCGCGCGAAGCGCGACCTTGCCGGCCGGGCCTTCTATGCGACCCGAACGTCCCAGGCCTCGACATGATCCGCTGCGCCGTCTTCGTCGCGCTTGTTTCGCTGCTGCTGGTCGCCGGCCTCGCGCCCGCGCGCGCCGCCGCCCAGCCGCAGACGAGCGTCCCCTATGCGCTGCTGGTCGACTTCGACAGCGGCGCGACGCTGTTGGCCAAGAACGCCGACGCGCCGATGTCGCCGGCCTCGACCACCAAGATTCTCACCGCCGAGATCGTCTTTCGCGCCATTGTCGAAGGCCGGCTCAGGCTCGACGATTCCGCGCCGATCTCGCCGCGGGCGGCCAGCGAGGGCGACGCCGAATCCGGCGGCTCCAGCATGTTCGCCGCATCCGGCTCGCAAGTCCGCATCGACGACCTGCTGCGCGGCCTCGTCGTCGCCTCCGGCAACGACGCCGCGATCGCTTTGGCCGAGCGTGTCGCCGGCACGGAGGAAGCCTTTGCCGCCCTGATGAACCAGCGCGCCCGCGAACTCGGGATGACCCGCTCGCATTTCGCCAACGCCTGGGGCGGCGGCGGCCCGCGACAGAGCGTCACCGCGCGCGACATGGCGCGCCTCGCCGCCCACGTCATCCGCACCTATCCTCAGTTCTACCCGTATTTCGGCCAAGCCGAATTCACGTGGAACGGCGTGCGCCAGCAGAACCGCAACCCGCTGCTGACGATGGCCATCGGCGCCGACGGCGTGAAGACCGGCCATCTCGCCCAAAGCGGCTTCGGCCTGGTGGGCTCGGCCATTCAGAACGGCCACAGGCTGATCCTGGTCCTCAACGGCGCCCGCACGGAAGACGAGCGCGCCCGCGAAGCGCGCCGGCTGCTGGAATGGGGCTTTGCGGCGGAGGGACGGTAGAGATCCAAGAGCAACGTTCGGCGCGCCTGTTGAAACGGCTCAAAGGGGCGGAGACCCGTCGTCGAGCGCAGCGGCGCCAACTGCAATTGTGCGCGGACGCTGACCATCTACAAGCCGCCGCGCCGAGGAATGCGCACGCCCTGTCGCGTCGGCGCAGGCGCCGCGAAGCGGACGAAGCCAAGCAGAGCAGCGCCGAAGGCGTTTGGCGGCGCCGGCGCGATCGGGCCCGGCGGATGGAGTTGCGGCGTCACGTGCGCTGTCAACGCAATTTCATTCACCGCAATTCCCGAGCCGAACTTTCCGCCCACCGCGCCGAAACGACTGGACCTGGCCGAACTCCGCCGGTCCGCTCCGGCCAGCTTCGGCCAATTGCCGCCACTGCCAGCTTACAAGCCGGCTGCACGCCGCAGCGCGTCGTTGATTCGCTCCTGCCAACCCGGCCCATCCTCTTGAAAATGGGCAATCAGATCGCTGTCGAGTTTGATCGACACCAGTTCTTTCGAGACGGGAACGTCACCTTTTCTTTGCACGCGGACAGGCTCGGTCGCTGCCGGAGTCGCTGGTTTGAACACAGCTTCGGCTACGGACAAGGCGTCGGTCGGTCGAAACCGATTCGGTGGTCTTGTCATGCGAATTTCTCCCGTTGCGTGTCTTAGTATGAAATTTGCCCGAACGGGTGCTTTTCCCGCGCCCAAATGGCGTAGATGCGAGCAATTTCATTTCCCGCAATTGTATCGGCGAGCGGCCCGGCGCCGACGCCATAGACGTCGCAGCCCTCATCGATGAGATGGCAGGCTGTCTCGATCGCGGCCTCTGGGGTCGGAGCCCTTGCGATGTGGTCCGATCCGCCCTTCCGGTATTGAACATGCCAAGTCATACGCGGCCAGACTGAGTGATGCGCGGCCAGATTGAGCCCGTCGATGGAATCCGCAACTGACGGATTCTACTCACACTGTCGGCGAAGGCGCCGCGCGGCCTGGCAGCGGCTTTCGACAACCGCCGCATTGGCTCAGGCCGACCGTAATGGGCGCGGCCCAGCCGAGAGCGGAGTCTGAGTCCAAAATTGAACATGGTCGAGAGCGCAACTACGATTGTGTGGATACCATGGAGTGTGAGGAAATGCGTTGCATTTCGCCGGAGGACGGACCGGACTTGATCGGTCCCTCGGGCTTCACCGTCTCGCTGGCGCACCAAGGGTATCGAATCGCCCTCGCATTGGACCGGAGGATCGGAGGGTTACAGGCAAGGGTCGGAGCGCGCCCGCCAAATGATCCGAGTCGTCTTCGGTCCTTTCTCGAAGCGGCTAACCGATGGCTTCCTTCTGAAAATGGAATGACGGGTTCCGGACCATTGGAGCTGAACGCCGACGATCGTTAGCTGGAGCTGGTTGGCAAAGTTCGACCCAGCGAAAGTTCTAGGTTTCGGCGCGAATGACGCTCGACAGCCCTGCCAAGCATTGCCTCACGGCAAGCCAGCGCCTCTTGCAAAGAACATACAGCAAAGGCAAATTGAAGTCGTCAGCGAACGCGAGGGGCTGTGGAATGCGCTCGATTGGTCTTGCAATCCTGTTGATGTTTATTGGCGCTGCGGGGGCAACCGCCCAAGTTGTCGCTCTCGGCGGAAGCGCCACGGATGGTTACGGGCTTTCGAGATCGGAAGCTTACCCCGCTCAGCTTCAGGACTTGTTGCATGCAAAAGGCGTCAACGTGACCGTAAGCAACCAGGGGATCAGCGGCGACACGACGTTCGGAATGTTAGGGCGAGTCGACTCCGCGGCCCCAGAAGGAACCCGCGTGGTGATTTTTCAGCCCGGAGGGAACGACAACAAGAGCCTTAACAGGCGAAACTTCCTCATTGATCACGACGGTAATATCAAGGCGATTATTGAACGACTGAGGGCCAGGGGAATTGTCGTCTTGGCGTTCGGCGACCCCACCGAATCCGCCGCCGAGCGCGCCGCCGGAGCGATTGCGTTAGGGCCAATGGCCCAGGGGGCCGGCTCACAGGCGAACGGGGGGCGCGGTTTTCATCCCGACGCGCAAGGCTACGGGATCGTGGCTGCGCGTCTGCTTCCTTACGTCATTCGCGCTTTGGGAACGAAGGGCTGAGATTCGGGTTTCGGTTTCGGTGACAGTGCGCTCAATCGACTTCCGCGCGCGTTCGCTTCGGTCCGCGCTTGCGTGGCGCCAGGCCGCGACCGCCGCGGGCCTCCAAATCGGCGATGAAAGCCGGTTCCGGTGACAGGGCATTCAATGTTCGCTCTCCGTCCACAGCAGTCGATCTGACCCTCGCATGAACGCCCCCTTTGGGGGCACGGCGACTATCGACCGAACGGCAATTTTGGCCGCGAAGCCGTCGCCTCCGTCGCGCACTCGAAATGTCAGGTTTCCGCCTTGCTTCGGTTCCGCGGGGCGGGCGAGGCTGCAAGCGATTCCGGGCGGCTCCGTGCGCGCGTTGGCCTCTCGCCCACCTCGCCGAACGGCCGCCGTTCACCAATAATCTTTCTGATAATCAGAATTCATGCTATTCTCTCTTTGTCCGATTCAGGAAGCCGCCGCCATGTCCGCCGCCCTCCCCTCCCCCGCCCCCTCCCGCGCCGCCGCGCGCGACCTGCGCCGCTTGCGCATTCTCGCTTCCTTGCAGGCGGGGCTTTCCTATGCGGAGATCGGGCGCGCGGAGGCGCTGTCGCGCGAGCGGGTGCGCCAGATCGTCGTCAAGGCGCTCGAGGAGGAGGGCGCGGCGAGCAAGCTCGAACATGCCCGGGTGCAGATCGCCCGGCTCGAGCCGGCGCTGCGTCTCGCGGCGGGCGCCGTGGCCGAAGGCGATCTTGCCGCGATCGACCGGCTGCTCAGGGTGCTCGACCGCCTCGACCGCTACAGCGCGGTGGAGGGCGCCGCGGCGAGCGCGGATTCGGGCGGGCGCGAACGGCTGCTCGCCAAGCTCAATATGATGGCCGAGCGCCTGGTCGCGGCGCGCCGCTCGGGCCTCGTCGACGCCGACGGGCGGCCGCGTCCAGGCGACGGGGAGGCCGCTCTTGACGCGGCGGATAGCCCTGATTTCGTTGACGAACCCGCCGCGCCGTCAAGCGCCGGGCTTGACGCGGCTTGACAAAACTTGACGAAACTTGACGCGCGGCTTGACGTCGACTCTTCCCTTCTCCCCTTGCGGGAGAAGGTGGGCGCGCGAAGCGCGGCCGGATGAGGGGTCGCGCCGGACGGCGCGGCTCCAATCAGGTCAGCAGGGCTTTTCCGAAGGCGACGGCTCGCGCCCTTATGGCGTCGGGTTCGCTTGCGGCGCGACCCCTCATCCGGCGGCCTTCGGCCGCCACCTTCTCCCGCAAGGGGAGAAGGAAACTCCTCAGCTCGCCTCGGCGAACCGCTCGGCCTCGGCGAGGTCGACCGAGACGATCTGGCTGACGCCGCGCTCGGCCATGGTCACGCCGAACAGCCGGTCCATGCGCGCCATGGTGATCGGGTTGTGGGTGATGGTGACGAAGCGGGTGTCGGAACGCTTGCGCATCTCCTCCAGCAGGTCGCAGAAACGCTCGACATTATAGTCGTCGAGGGGCGCGTCGACCTCGTCGAGCACGCAGATCGGCGAGGGGTTGGTGAGGAAGACGGCGAAGATCAGCGCCATCGCCGTCAGCGCCTGCTCGCCGCCCGAGAGGAGCGTCAGCGTCTGCGGCTTCTTGCCCGGCGGCCGCGCAACCAGCTCGAGTCCGGCCTCGAGCGGGTCGTCGGATTCGATCAGTTGCAGCTCGGCCGAGCCGCCCTCGAACAACGCCGCGAACAGATCGCCGAAATGCTTGTTGACCGTATCGAAGGCGCCGAGCAGGCGCTCGCGACCCTCCTGGTTGAGGTTCTGGATCGCCTGACGCAGCCGCTTGATCGCCTCGGTGAGATCGTCGCGCTCGGCCACCAGCTTGTCGCGGCCGGCGGTGATTTCGGCGAGCTCGTCGTCGGCGCGCAGGTTGACCGCGCCGAGCCGTTCGCGCTCCTGCTTGAGGCTTTCGAGCTTGCGCTCGACGGCGGCCGCTTCGGGCGGCGCCTCGCCGGCGGCGAGGCCGGCCAGTCCCGCGAGCTCGGTCGGCGCGACATTGAGCTCGGCCTCGATCGTCCGGATCAGTTCGTCGCGCGCCTCGCGCGCCCCGGCGAGCCGCTGCTCGGAGGCGGCGCGCGCCTCGCGCGCTCCGCCCATCGCTTCGAGCGCGGCGCGCGCGGCGCGGTCGGCGTCGGCGAGCGCCGTCTCGGCGGCGGCGCGCGCGTCGGCGGCGGCCCGGCGCGCCGCCTCCGCCGCTTCCAGTTCGTTCATCAATTGCCGGCGCTGCTGCAGGAAGACGGCCGGCGCGTCGGCGAGCGACGCAAGCTCCGCTTCGGCGGCGACCCGGCGCTCGCCGATGTCGGCGATATGCGCGTCGGCCTTGGCGCGGCGCTCGCCCCAAGAGCGCCGTTCATCGACGATCGCACGCCGTCGCGCCGCGCGCGCCTCGGCTTCGCGCAGCAGCGTTTGCGCCGCCGCCTTCGCCTCGGCGAATTCCGCGCGCTCCTGCGCGGCGAGCGTGCGCGCGCGCTCGAGCTTCAACGCCAGTTCGTCGCTCGGCGCGAGGTCGGCGAGCGCGGCCTCGCGCTCGGCCTTGCGCTCGGCCGCCTCGCGCTGCTGCGCTTCGGCGCGCGCGAAGGCTTCGTCGAGCGCCGAGAGTCGCGACAGCGTCTGGGCGCGGCGGCGCTCGGTGGCGGCGAGCCTGTCGCGCGCCGCGTCGACGGCCGAGCGCGCGGCGCGGGCCGCCTGGCGCGCGGCGCTCTCGGCGTTGGCCGCTTCGCGTAGATGCGCCTGCGTCTTGCCCGCCGTGGCGCGCGCGAGCTCGGCGGCCTGCCGCGCCGCCTCGGCCTGACGCGACAGATCGCCGAGCCGGTTCTTCTCGATCAGTCGCTGGGCGGCCGCCGTCGGCGCCTCGGCGGTGGCGACGAAGCCGTCCCAGCGCCACAGGTCGCCTTCGAGCGACACCAGCCGCTGGCCGGCCTTGAGCAGCGCGGCGAGCCGCGGGCCGTCGGCGCGGGCGACGACGCCGATCTGCGCCAGGCGCCGCTGCAACGCCGCCGGCGCCTCGACGCGCCCGACGAGCGGCTCGACGCCATCGGGCAGCGTCGGATCGCCTTCGCCGGCGACGAGCGACCAATGCGCCGGCGCGTCGGAATCGACCGAGGCGCGCAGATCGTCGCCGAGCGCGGCGCCAAGCGCCGCCTCGTAGCCGCGCGCAACATCGACCGCGTCGAGCGCCGGCCGCCACTTGCCGGTCGGCGCGGCGCTGATCAGCTTGGTCAGCGCGGCGACTTCGGCGTCGAGGCGCTGGGCGGCGCGCTCGGCCTCGGCGAGCGGCCCGCGCGAGCGCGCTTCCGCCTCGCGCGCCTCGGCGTGCGCCGCCTCGGCGGCGAGCGCCTGGGCCTCGGCTTCGGCGAGCGCCCGGGCGAAGGTCTCGGCCGCTTCGGCTTCGGCGCGCAAGTCCGCCTCGTCGCCGGCCGCCGCCTGCAATTGCGCGCGTTCGCGCGCGACCGTCGCGCATTCGCTTTCGAATCGCGCGTGCCGGCGCGCTTCCTCGGCGAGGCCGGCCGACAGCGCATTGCGGCGCGCGTTGTGGTCGGCGGCCGCCGCCTGCGCTTCGGCCAGCGCCGCTTCGGCGGCGGCAAGCCGGTCTTCGAGCCGCGCGCGCCGCTCGTCGGCCTCGCGCTTGGCCGCCTCCGAACGCTCGGCTTCGGCGGCGAGGCTCTCGTCTTCGGCGGCGAGCCGCGCCGCGACCTCGGCCGCGTCGGCGATCAGCGCCTCCTCGCGCGCCAGGTCCTGCGCCCATTCGGCGACATGGCGCTCGAGTTCGGCGACGCGCGCCTTGGCGCGGTTCTCTTCCTGGACGAGCGCGTCGCGCGCGAGCGTCAGCCGATGCAGCGCCGCCCCGACCCGCGCCTCCTCGTCGCGCAGCGGCGGCAGGTCGGCGGCGGCGATCGCCTGCAGCCGCGCCGCCTCGGCCTGGGCGCGGGTGCGTTCGGCGACTTCGCGCACGTCGGCTTCGAGCCGCCGCTCCGATTCGGCGCAGTGCGCCTCGCGATCGCGCCAGGCGATCAGCCGCGTCAGCGCCTCGTTGCGGCGGATGTCCTGGGCGAGGTTGCGGTAGCGGTGGGCCTGGCGCGCCTGGCGCTTGAGGCTGTCGATCTGCGCGTCGATCTGCTTGAGAACGTCCTCGACGCGCACGAGATTGTCCTCGGCGCCCTTGAGCCTGAGCTCCGCCTCGTGGCGGCGCGAGTGCAGGCCGGAGACGCCCGCCGCCTCCTCGAGGATCAGCCGCCGCGCCTGCGGCTTGGCGGCGATGATCTCGCCGATCTGGCCCTGGCGCACCAAAGCCGGCGAGCGCGCGCCGGTCGAGGCGTCGGCGAACAGCAGCTGCACGTCGCGCGCGCGCACTTCGCGGCCGTTGACGCGATAGGTCGAGCCCGACTCGCGCTCGATGCGCCGCGTCACCTCGATCGTCTCGGAATCGTTGAACGCGGCGGGGGCGCGGCGTTCGGAATTGTCGAGCGTCAGGCCGACCTCGGCGAGATTGCGCGACGGACGCGCGCCGGCGCCGGAGAAGATCACTTCGTCCATCCCCGAGGCGCGCATGTTCTTGTACGAGCTTTCGCCCATCACCCAGCGCAAGGCTTCGACGAGATTGGATTTGCCGCAGCCGTTGGGGCCGACGACGCCAGTCAGGCCGGGTTCGATCTTGAACTCGGTCGGATCGCAGAAGCTCTTGAAGCCGGCCAGGCGCAGCCGATCGAATTTCATGGGCCTCGCCCTCTGGTCGTCGTTCGCGTTTGACCGGGCGCGCCCGGCATGAGTCGGCTTAGCCGACGCGAATTTCTGCGGCAAGCCGCCACAAAGCGCCGTTGCGATCAAGACCCGGCGGGGAGAAACCTGTGCGAAACCGGGCTATTTTGGCGGTGCGGCGAGCGCCGCGTCGAACGCTGCGAGCGCCGGTTCGCCTTCGAGCCGGCGGCCGTTGACGAAAAAGGTCGGCGTCGAATCAACGCCGAATCGCTGGGTGGCGGCGTCGCGTTCGGCGTTGACGCCTTCGAACAGGCCCTTGTCCTTCACGCACGCGAGAAAGTCGAGCGGCGAGAGCCCGGTTTCGCGCCGCAGCCGTTCGAGCGGCTGGTCCTTGAACGCCCAGTCCGGCATCTCGTCGAACAGGCGGCCGACCGTCGCGTCGCGCTTGTCGGGGCCGACGCAGCGCGCCGCCATGAAGGCGGCGACGGCGAGCGCGTCGAGCGGAAATTCGCGCAGGATGAACCTGGCCTTGCCGCTGTCGACATACTTGGCCTTGAGCGCCGGCCAGACCTCGAGGTGGAACGCCGCGCAATGGCTGCAGGTCATCGAGGCGTATTCGACGATCGTCGCCGGAGCGTCCGCCGCGCCTTCGACGATGTCGGGCAGCGGCTCGGGCTGCATGAGCTCGCGCGCGATGTCCGCGTCCGAGCCGGCGGCGGCCGGACCCGCCGCCGCGGCCAGCGCCAGCCCGCCCGCCGAAGCGAGGCAGGCCGCCATCCATCGCAGCCAACTCATGCCGATTCCCTCGGATCGCCCGCCGCCGGCCGTTTGCCTGGAGGCGGCAGGCGCGGCGAAATTAGCCACCCCCGGCCGGCCCGGCAACCCGCCCCGGCGCCGCGGCTCGACTCCGGAACGGCTTTGCTGTATGAGGCCGGCCTCAAATGAAAACAGCGCGCCGAAGCGCTCGCCCGACCGCGGCTCGCGGCCCGGCGTCACGGCATGGAGACGGACATGAACATCATTCAGACGCTGGAGGCCGAACAGGCCGCCAAGCTCTCCGCTGTCCGCGGAATCCCCGAATTCGCCCCCGGCGACACGGTGATCGTCAACGTGAAGGTCAGCGAAGGCGAACGCAGCCGCGTCCAGGCCTACGAGGGCGTCTGCATCGCCCGCAGCGGCGGCGGCCTGCAGGAGAGCTTCACGGTCCGCAAGATCTCCTATGGCGAGGGCGTGGAGCGCGTATTCCCCGTCTACTCGCCGATGATCGACTCGATCAAGGTCGTGCGCCGCGGCAAAGTGCGTCGCGCCAAGCTCTATTACCTGCGCGACCGCCGAGGCAAGTCGGCCCGCATCGCCGAGCGCACCGAGGTCGCCAAGCCGGCCGAGGCCGAAAAGCCGACGGCCTGAGTCTTCGCGCCGGCGACCGGCGGGCCGCAGCGTTTCCCTGGACTCGCCCCGCGTGTTATCGCGGGGCGCGATGAGCGATCCCAACAGCGAGGACGGCAAGCGGGCGACGCCTAGCCTCGTCGTCGATGCGCTGTTTCCGGTCGCGGTCGACACGCTCTATTCGTACCGCGTCCCGCGCGACCTCGCGCTCGCGCCGGGCGATTTCGTTTCGGCGCCGCTGGGCGCGCGCGTCGCCACCGGCGTCGTCTGGGCGGCGCGCGAGGGCGGCGGCGGCAATCTCAAATCGATCACCGCCAGGCGCGACTGGCCGGCGCTCAAACCGGCGATGCGCGACTTCATCGACTGGGTCGCGCGCTGGACGCTCAGCCCTCGCGGCATGGTTCTGCGCATGGCGACGCGCGGCCCCGAGGCCGCCGCGGCGCCGGCGGCGAAATTCGCCGTCCAGACGAGCGGCAAGCCGCCGCTGCGGCTGACGCCAGCGCGCGCGCGCGCGCTTGCCGCGCTCGCCGCGGTCTCGCCCCAGACCCGCGCCGCGCTCGCCGCCGCGGCGCAATGCAGCGTCGGCGTGATCGACGGCCTGATCGGCGACGGCGCGCTCGAACTCGTCGCGCTTGACCCCGAACCCGGCGCGCCGCCGCTCGACCCCGACTTCGCCGCCCTGCCGCTCGCGCCCGACCAGCAGGGGCCGGCCGACGCGCTGTCGCGCGCGGTCCAGGCGCGCGCAAACCGCGCGATCCTGCTCGAAGGGGTCACCGGCTCTGGCAAGACCGAGGTCTATTTCGAGGCGATCGCGACGGCGTTGCGCGCGGGGCGCCAAGCGCTCGTCCTGCTGCCGGAAATCGCGCTGACCTCGCAGTTCCTCGACCGCTTCGCCGCGCGCTTCGGCGCACGGCCGGCGGAGTGGCATTCGGCGATCACCCCGCGCCAGCGCGAGCGGCTGTGGAGCGCAGTGGCGAGCGGCGAGGCGCGCGCCGTGGTCGGCGCGCGCTCGGCCTTGTTCCTGCCCTTCGCCGACCTCGGCCTGATCGTCGTCGACGAGGAACACGAGGGCGCCTACAAACAGGAGGACGGCGTCGTCTATCACGCGCGCGATATGGCGGTCGTGCGCGGGCGGCTCGAAAATGCGACGGTGGTGCTCGCCTCGGCGACGCCGTCGATCGAGACGCGCGTCAACGCCGAGCGCGGCCGCTACGATTGGCTGAAGCTGCCGGCGCGCTTCGGCGCACGACAGCTGCCCGATCTCGCGGCGATCGACTTGCGGCGCGAAGGCCCGTCGCGCGGCCGCTGGCTCGCGCCGCGGCTGGTCGAAGGGATCGAGGCCGGCCTTGCCGCGGGCGAACAGTCGCTGTTGTTCCTCAACCGCCGCGGCTATGCGCCGCTGACGCTGTGCCGGGCCTGCGGCCATCGCTTCCAGTGCCCCAATTGCTCCGCGTGGCTGGTCGAACACCGCTTCCGCAAGGCGCTGGTCTGCCACCATTGCGGCCACAACGAGCCGCGACCGGACGTCTGCCCCCAATGTCTCGAGGCCGACACGCTCTCCGCCTGCGGCCCCGGCGTCGAACGGCTCGCCGAAGAGGTCGCGGCGCTGCTGCCGAACGCGCGAACGCTGGTGCTGTCGTCCGACTTTCCCGGCGGCATCGACCGGCTGCGCGCCCAGCTCGATGCGGCGGCGCGCGGCGAGACCGACGTCATCATCGGCACCCAGCTCGTCGCCAAGGGCCACAATTTCCCGCTGCTGACGCTGGTCGGCGTGGTCGACGCCGACGTCGGCCTGTCGAACGGCGACCCGCGCGCCGCCGAACGCACCTTCCAGCTCCTCAGGCAGGCGACGGGCCGCGCCGGGCGCGGCGACAAGCCCGGCCGCGCGCTGTTGCAGACCTGGCAGCCGGAACATCCGGTGATCGCCGCGCTGATTTCCGGCGACGTCGAGCGCTTCTACGCCGAGGAGACCGAGCAGCGACGGCGCGGCGGCCTGCCGCCGTTCGGCCGGCTGGCGGCGATCGTCGTCTCCGGCGAGGACCGCGGCGGCGCGGAAGCGCACGCGCGGGCGCTCGCCCGCGCCGGCCACGCCCTTGCGCCCGGCAAGGGTTGGCGGGTCGCGCCGCTCAGCGGCGCGCCGCAAAGCGACGAGATCGTACTGCTCGGCCCGTCCGAGGCGCCGATCGCGGTGCTGCGCGGCCGGCACCGCTTCCGTCTCGCGGTCAAGGCGCCGCGCGCCGCCGATCTGCAGGGCTATCTGCGCGCGCTCGTCGCCGCCGCTCCGCCGCCGCGCGGCGGCGTCCGCGTGGCGGTCGACGTCGACCCGCAGAGCTTCATGTAGACAAGGGCGCGGCGATCGCGGTTTACTCCGGACGCAGCGACGGGGCGGGCGGAATGACGATCGCGGGCATCGATCTCGGGACGACCAACTCGCTGATCGCGCTGTGGACCGACTCGGGGCCCGAACTCGTCGCCAATGCGCTCGGCGAGACGCTGACGCCTTCGGCGGTCAGCATCGCCGAGGACGGCGCCGTGCTCGTCGGCCGCGCAGCGGCCGACCGGCTGATCACCCATCCCGACCGCTCGGTCGCGTCGTTCAAGCGCTGGATGGGGTCTTCCGCGGGCGCGCGGCTCGCCGGCCGCTTCTATCGCGCCGAGGAATTGTCGGCCCTGGTGCTGCGCTCACTGAAGGAGGACGCCGAGGCCAAGCTCGGCGAGCCGATCGGCGAAGCGGTGATCTCGGCGCCCGCCTATTTCAGCGACCCGCAGCGCAAGGCGACGCTCGACGCGGCGCGGCTCGCCGGCCTGACGGTCGAGCGGCTGATCAACGAGCCGACCGCCGCGGCGCTCGCACACGGGCTCGATTCGGTCGAGGAGGGCCGCTTCCTGATCCTCGATCTCGGCGGCGGCACCTTCGACGTGTCGCTGTTGCACAAGTTCGATGGCGTGATGGAGGTGCGCGCTTCGGCGGGCGACTCGCATCTCGGGGGCGACGATTTCCGCGACGCGCTGGTGGCGCTGATCGCGCGCCGCCACGGCGTCAATCCCGACAAGCTGGCGCGCACGGAACTCGCGCGGCTGATGCGCGAAGCGGAGCGGATCAAGCACGCGCTGACCGCGGAGGATCGCGCCGCCTACGAAATCGAGCTTGCCGGCGAGCTGCGTCGCGGCGAGATTGGCCGCGCCGAGTTCGAGGAGGCGGCGCAGCCGCTGCTGCGGCGGATGCGCGCGCCGATCGAGCGCACGGTCTCCGACGCGCGCGTCGACCCGCAGACGATCGACCAGATCGTGCTGGTCGGCGGCGCGACCCGCATGCCGATGGCGCGCGCGCTGGTCGCGCGGCTGTTCGGCCGCTTCCCGCTGATCCATCCGCGCCCGGACCATGTCGTCGGGCTCGGCGCGGCGGTGCAGGCGGGCCTCAAGGCGCGGCATGCGGCGCTCGCCGACGTGGTGATGACCGACGTCTGCCCGTTCACCCTCGGCATTTCGGTGCGCGACCCGAGCGCGCCCGACCAGCGCACCATGTCGCCGCTGATCGAGCGCAACGCCGTCGTGCCGATCAGCCGCGCCGGCCGCTACTACACGGTCTCCGACAACCAAACGGGGATCGTCATCGAGGTCTTCCAGGGCGAGAACCTGCGGCCGGCGCAGAACGTCAAGATCGGCGAATTGCGCATGCCGGTGCCGCCGGCCCCGGCGGGACGCGAGGGCGTCGATGTGCGCTTCACATACGACGTGAACGGCGCGCTCGAGGTCGAGGTGGTCGCCGAGACGACCGGCCAGCGCGAGCGACGGGTCTTCCGCAACGAGGCCAATCTCAGCCTCGAGGAGCTCGACCGGCGCTTCCTCGCGCTCGCCGCGATCAAGGCGCCGCCGCGCGACCAGGCGGAGAACCGCGCCCTGATCGCCCGCGCCGAGCGTCTCTACGCCGAGAGTCTCGGCGCGGCGCGCGAGCACATCAAGCGGCTGCTCGGCGAATTCGAAATGGCGCTCGCCGAACAGCAATTGCGCGACGCCGCCGCTCTGCGCGGCGGCTTCGCCGAAGCGCTCGACGGTTTCGAGCGCATCTGGCCGACGTGACGCCGGCGGCGGCCGAACGGCGATGAGCCCGTGGGACGTGCTCGGCATCGCTCCGACCACCGACGCCCGCGCGATCTTTCGCGCCTATGCCGAGAAACTGCGCGCCACGCGCCCCGAGGACGATCCCGAAGGTTTCCAGCGATTGATCGAGGCGCGCGAGCGCGCGCTCGCCTGGCGGCCGGCGCCGGTCGAGGAGACGCCCGCCGCTGACGAAGACGAGGCGCATGACCTCGATCCGGCGCCGATTCCCCTTCGCGACGACGCGCCGGAACCGGGCGCGCGCCCACCGCCGCGTTGGCGCGCCCCGGCGCCGCAACCGCGCGCGCCCGACGGCGACGCGCCGCCCCCGCTGCGCTGGCGCGCGCCCTCGACGCCGCCGGTCGGCCCGCGACGCGACGAAACGCCGCCGCCCCCGCCTCCCGAGCCGGGCGTCGCGGCGCGCGATCAAAGCCTTCTGGCGGCGTTCCGCGAACGGCTCGGCGAACGCGCGGCGGCGCCGGACGTGAAGTTTTGGGATCTCGGCGACTGGCGCGCGGTTCTCGACCTCGCCGACGCGCTCTCGCTCGGTGAGCGCGAGACGGCGCGCAGCGAACTCGCGGCGCTGCTCGCCGAGCGTCTGCCCGACCTGCCGCGCGACGCGCCGCGGCTCGACGCCGACGTCCTCGCGCTGGTCGACCGGCTCGACCAGGACTTCGATCTCGCCCGCGTCGCCAATGACGCCAAGCGGCTGCCGGAGGGGCCGGGGCGCGCCCGGCTCGCCGACTGGCTCGTTGCCTGCGCCGGCGAACGCGCAATGGCGAAGCGACGCGCCGGCGGTCGCCTGGCTTATCGCAAGCCCAATGGCGTGCCTGTCATCCCACCCGAGGATCGTCTGCCGGCGCTGGCGCGCGCCGACCTCGTCGCAATCTACGAGGCGTGGGCGTCCGGGCGAAGGCTCGACCTTCTCCGCGTCTGGCGGAGCGCGTGGACGGCGGCGCTGCTTCCTGGCCTGGTCAGCGCCGCGCGCGACGCGCCGCTGCTTGCGTTCGCCGTCCTTGGCCTCGAAGCGACCGCCTTCGTCGTCGCCATTGTCGACGGCTCGCAATTTTC
>Ga0182016_10002713_pt1 | contig 20564 bp, 17 predicted proteins | sample 712S2MmetaG_FD_120491 | JGI IMG/M metagenome (GOLD analysis project Ga0182016, IMG submission 120491) | Permafrost microbial communities from Stordalen Mire, Sweden - 712S2M metaG | ecosystem: Environmental > Terrestrial > Soil > Wetlands > Permafrost | place: Sweden: Stordalen | collected... | reverse complement strand
GCTGGCCGCCGAACACGTGACCCCGGAGGCCATCAACTTCATGGCCAGGTTTGGCCGTGGGCTTATCTGCCTGACATTGACCGAGGAGCGCGCGGATTATCTGCGTCTCTTCCCCATGACGCAGCAGAACTCGTCGCGTTTTGGTACCGCGTTTACAGAGACTATTGAGGCGCGCGAGGGAGTTACCACGGGCATCTCCGCAGCGGACCGCGCGCACACCATCCGTACCGCTATCGATCCTAAATCCAGCTATACCGATCTGGCCCGTCCGGGTCATATTTTTCCACTGCGGGCGCGCCGGGGCGGCGTGCTGGTGCGCGCCGGGCAAACCGAAGCGTCGGTAGATCTGGCCCGGCTGGCTGGGCTCAATCCCTCCGGCGTGATCTGCGAGATCATGCGCGACGACGGAGAGATGGCGCGTATCCCCGACCTCATTCCGTTCTGCCGCGAACACGGGCTGCTGATCCTGACCGTGGCCGAGCTGATCCGCTACCGGCTGCGGCACGAACGCTATATCGTGCGCGCCGGCGAACGCCGCATCCAGACCCGCTATGGCGAGTTCCGCATGATCGCCTACGGAAGCGAAGTGAACGGCGGCGAGAGCCACATCGCGCTGGTGCGCGGCGAGCTTTGCCCGGACTGCCCCGCATTCCACTGCGGGCCGGCAGTCGCTGGAGTCCCTGGAGATTCAGGCTTTCCCGCGGCCGGACAGCAGGAGTTGCGTCCCCCCTGTCCTCACGCCGTGCTGGTGCGGGTGCACACGCGCTGCACCGCGGGCGATGTCTTTGCCGCCGACTGCCATTGCCGCGAGACGCTCGATCAGTCCATGCGCATGATAGCCGAGGAGGGCTGCGGGGTGTTGCTCTACCTGCACAATACCTCGCGCGGCTTCGAGATCGATCGCGCGGGGGCTTTGAAGGAAGCATTTGAGCAAGGCGGAGCTGCCGCTCCGGCGGCCGGGCTGGAAGAATCCGGCGCGCGGCTCGTTCTGCACCAGGAGCTGCGCGCCCGCGAGGGCTCCCAGGCTCGTACTGGGCGCATTCTGCGCGCCATCGGCCTGGGCGGTCAGATATTGTCCGATCTGGGCATTCAGCGCATTCGCCTGCTCTCGAATACCCCCATGCACATTCCCGCGCTGGAGGGTTTCGGGTTGGAAATCGTGGAACAGGTGGCGATCCCAGTGGCGGAATGCAGCCGCGTGGGGTGAGCACTTTAGGCAGGGATCGAATCCCTACGCCGCACGGCAAACTCATCCTTTTCGCTCTAAGTCAATCTAACAATAAATGTTTTCTAGAAAGTAACTCAGGCAGAGCACAGCCTAACTTCACAGTATGACCGATCCGTGGGATTGCCTTCTGACCGTTAAGTAATATTCACTAAGTTACCAGAGCCATCCGGCTACATCTCCCTCCGCGAGAAATAACCTGTACGTGGGATTGACCCTGAGTATTTGGGTAATGTCAAATCAGGTTACGGTTGTTCTAAGGCCAGATGGACGAAGGCCGGAAGCCAGTACTGTGTCCAGGAAGGCGGGTAGCCTTGAGCCGGGTTCCCCACTCGATTGAGCCGCGCAGTTTGTATGAATTGGCGTGGAGCTATGCGCCGGGCGCCATGTTTGCATTCGATGCAAGCACTGGCAGCCTAGTGAACGTCAATCCGGCAGCAGAAGCTCTCTCCGGCTATTCCCGCGAGGATCTTCTCGCGTCGAATATTTCCCTGATGCACCCAGGCGACGAACGGGAGAGGGTGAGCGGAGAATTCCTGCATGTCGATAAACTGCCCTCGCAGCACGGGGGCTATCATATTCAGCGCAAAGACGGACAGCTCTTGCCAGTTACGATTTCATCATCGAAATCCGTAGCTCTGGATGGCCGGCCAGTGGTAATCGGCGTGTACTTCGACGTCTCTGAATTGGAGGAGCGCGAACATCGCCTTGCTACCAACAAGTGGGCGATATCGGCTTATGCCGACGCCGCCATAGCGCTTTTGCAGAACCAGACTTCCGAGAGCCTGCTCGAGGCTATCTGCCAGGCTATTACGCGCGAATCCGCCTATCTGTTCGCCTGGGTGGGCATTGCGGAAGACGGTCCGAACAAGCCGGTTCGAGTGGCGGCGTCGGCGGGGAGCGCCGCGGGCTACTTGAACGGATTGCAGTTTAGCTGGTCTGAGGATAATCCCACGGGACAGGGCCCGACTGGCATCTGCATTCGCACACGGCGGTTGCAGCTTGTGGAAGATACCGAGACATCTCCCTTGTATACCCGGTGGCGCGAACGGGCGCGTCAGTTCGGAGTACGCTCAAGCGTTGCGATTCCTTTTGCCAATAACGGCAGCTTGCGCGGCTCTTTGCATGTCTATTCCGCACAGCCCTATGCATTTGAGTCGATGGCGATCCAGGTGTTCCAGCACCTGGCCGAACAGCTAGGCCATGGCATCCATACCATCGAGCAGGAGCGGCTGCTCCATGCCGAGCAGGAGCGGCTGGCAAAGACCGAGAGGCAGCTAACCGAGGCGTTGTCGGCCATGGTAGCTCCCATTGTTACCGCCATGGAGATGCGCGACCCCTACACCGCCGGCCACCAGATGCGGGTGGCGGATATTGCCTGCGCCATCGGGAAAGAAAAAGGATGGTCGGACGCCAGGTTGCAGGGATTGCGAGTGGCGTCGATGGTTCACGACATCGGCAAGATCTCGATCTCCGCCGATCTTCTCACCAAGCCCACACGGCTTACGCGCGCGGATTGGGAGATCATTCACGAGCACTCGGCAACGGGTTTCAGGATTTTGAAGGATATTCCTTTTCCTTGGCCTGTCGCTGAGATCGTGCGGCAGCATCACGAGAGGCTAGATGGCTCGGGCTACCCCTTCGGCCTCAAGGGCGACGCGATCCTGCCTGAGGCGAAAGTGCTCGCAGTGGCGGATGTGGTGGAGGCGATGGCGGCATTCAGGCCTTACAGGTCGGCAATTCCGATGGATATCGTGTTGCGGGAGATCGAAAGCCAGTCGGGCACCCGGCTGAATGCCGAGGATGTAAAGATTTGTGCGGACTTGTTCCGCGAGAAAAAGTATGCGCTGTCCCAAACGGCTCTGCGTTGATCCTTCCATACGTTTCTAACCTGCCTTGCAGGTCCGCAATATACCGGTTATTCTTCGGGTTAGGCCGTGCAATGGGCATAAATGATCAATATTGATCACACAACGCCAGGACGCACGTGTATTCTCACAAAGAGAATCCGGCGGCAAGATTCGGCATCGCCCATCCTACGGGAACCCACCCTCGCGATCGATTCCACCGATTTCGAAGACGCTCTCTGAGATCACCAAACCCGCACGAGGAAAGGTTGAATCGATTGAGCGTTCATCTGGTCAATCCCAGCGATAATTCATTTGGCACGGCGGTCATCACTCCTCGATGGCTTTTTGTTCTTGCCGCGGCCACACCACGGGTGGTGGGCGATCCCATTCTTGTCGATGAGTCTTTGGAGCAGATTGTTCCAGAGACCATTCAGCCCGGCGATATCGTGGGCATCAGCGTACACACGGGGAACGCACTGCGCGGTTATCAGGTGGGCAGGATGGCGCGAAGCCGGGGCGCATGGGTAGTCTATGGCGGAATTCACGCCACGCTATTTCCCGAAGAGGTGCTGGAACGCGGGGAAGGGCACGCGGTGGTCAAAGGCGACGGCGACATCGCCTGGGGCAAGGTGGTGACCGATTGCCTTGCCGGCAAGCCGGACCGGATTTACGAAGGCGGGCGCATTGGCGGCGGCGAATTTCTAGCCGCGCGCTGGGACTTGATGAATCCGGAGAAATATATGTGGGCCTCGGTGCAAACCATTCGCGGCTGCCCCAAGCACTGTTCTTTTTGCAGCGTGTGGCGGACGGATGGGCAAAAGCCCCGGCAGAGGAAGTTTCAAAGCGTTGTGGATGAAATTGTAGCTTTGCGGCGGCTTGGATTTCGCTACATTGCTTTGGCCGACGATAACTTCTATCCGGTGACACTTACCGATCTGCGGCTGGCCCGCGAGCAGAACAACATAGCCAAGTTGGAGGAACTCACGGCGATTCGCGCCGAGCGCTTCCAACTTATGGAAGAGTTATCGAAGTTACCGAAGAACATGGTGTTCTTTACACAGATCACAATGGAAGCCGGGGAAGACGGCGAATATCTGGACGCGATGCGCAGGGCCAACATCAAGGGCGCGTTGGTGGGCGTGGAGGCGGTAACGCCGGAGGGGCTCAAGGCGGTCTTCAAGGACTGGAATTGCTCGGGAGACGCGCTGGCCAGGCGGTTGCAGACCTTCAGGGAGCATGGCGTTCATGTGCTTGGCTCATTCATCTTCGGGTTGCCTTCGGATAGACCGGCTACATTCGACGCCACGGCGGAAATGGCTCTGAAGGCGGGCATCACGTTTGCGCAGTTCGTGATGATGACTCCGTTTCCGGGCACGGTGGATTTTGGCCGCTGGGAAAAGGAACAGTCGCTGAATCCGACAATGGTTGGGGATGTGCCGATTACCCGGTACTGGCTGATTCCGAGCGAGGTCCGGCCCAAGATGTTTACGCCGCATCCTACCATGACTTCGGAAGAGATACGGGAGCGCACACAGAAGGTTTGGGACAAGTTCTATGACTGGAGCCCAATCTGGAAGCGATCGGCTTGTTGCCCAAATATAACTTCCCGGATTGCCTTTATCTTCCTTTCGAAACTCTATCGGCAGATGTATGCGAGCACGGGCATCTCCACCGACAGCGCGCGGCGCAAGAAGTCGAAGGCATGGGCCAAGTGGACGGCCCGGCAGTGCAAGAAACTATTCCAGGCGAGTCCGATGCCCGAGCTGGCGTCGCCGGTGTGGGAGATCGGGTTGGCCGGCCTCGGGCAGGCGGCGTTTGCGGGCGGCGATGGATCGGAGATACCGGGGCCGTTCGTTGTGATCGCGAAGGATTGACACCTTTCGCCGGTGCGCGAACAGCTTTACTTGGGCCGGATCAATTCGATGCGGTCGCGGGTGCGGACCCAGGTATTGCCGGCCATGCGGCCCACTGCGTCCAAGCCGGCGGGATCGATGCGGAAGTCCTCGAAAAGATCGGCGCGCACATGAAAGCGGACTACTTCGCCCAACACAATGACGCCCGCGCCCGGAGCGCGGCTGACATAGACGACCTGCAGCAGCTTACACTCCATCTGCGCCGGCGACTCGGCCACGCGCGGCGGGCGCACGGCGTGGCTCGCTATCGGCGTGAAGCCGGCCAGTTGGAACTCGTCCACATCCGGAGGAACCTCGGCTGCTGTGTCGTTCACACCTGCCGCGATAGCATCGTTCACCACATTCACAACAAACTCACCGGTCTCCTCGACATTGCGGAGGGTATCCTTGCGCAGATCGGGGTGGGGGCCGGGGTCTGGGCCGTCTGGAACGCGCAGCACCGGGCAAAACAGCACGGCGGGGGGATTGACACCCGATTGACAGAATGCGCTGAATGGCGCCAGGTTGACCACGCCGTTGCGGGCGATGGTCGAAACCAGAGCAATTGGGCGAGGGACGACGATGCCAGTCAACAACTTGTAGTTCTGCTTGAGATCGCAGTTGGCTGGGTCGAAGGTGAGCGTAGGTCTGGCGGCAGCTTCTGGGCGGTTCATACCGATAGCCTACAGCGGTTCTACAATTGACGTATTCTGAAAGCACGTGCCGCGATGCCGGAAAGAGCACGCGAATTGTGGGAACCGCTCGAGAGCATCGCTACGGCGCGGGGCGCATCCAATCTCGAATGGGGAAAGCCTGACCGCGGGGCGTGACTATTCTGGTGCGTAACCGGAAATTTGTACTGCGGTAACACACCATGATGCACAATCGTTGATGAGGGAGAAACTTCGTTGCCGCGCATTCATTTTCAACTCCAACTCGCCGAACTCAAGGACAAGCTGCTGGCCATGGCTGCCTTGGCACAACAGGCGGTCGAATCCGCGGTAGACGCATATCTGCAGCGCGACAAGGGCCTCTGCCAGTATGTCAAGCAGAATGAGACCGCCATCAATACCGCCCAGCGCGAGCTGGACGAAATGGCCTATGAGCTGCTCGCCAAGGAGCAGCCCATGGCCATTGACCTGCGCTTCATCCTGGCAGTGATCAAAATCAATGGAGATCTGGAGCGGATCGGCGACCAGTCGATGGGCATTGCTCGCCGCACCAAGGAAGCACTGAAGGTGGATGAGGTCGATCTGCCGGTGGATTTCGCGGCCATGGGCGAGTTTGCCGGCCGCATGATCCGTACAGCGGTGCAGGCGCTGCTGGACGGCGATGCCCGGCTTGCCGACTCGGTGCGCGGTATGGACGACGAGATCGACCGCATGAATCGCCGCGCCTACGAAGACCTGCTCAGGCTCATCGAAGAGAAGCCGCAATATACGCAACAGTCGATGAGCGGCATCCTGGTCGCGAAAAATCTGGAGCGGATCGCCGACCATGCCTCGAACATCGCCACCGACGTGATTTTCTGGATTCGCGGCGCAGATGTGCGTCACCAGTTGAGCATGTCGATGGATTGAGGGAAAACAAGAAACTGGAGGACAGGGGGCGGACGATCATCCCGCCGGTTCGGTTACTTGCATTCAGCCGAAAGTTCGATGCGGGGCGTTTGCGAGGTGACAGGGTTAGCGCCTTCAACGGAATCCTGCCAGAGCCGTTCAAACTCCTCCAAGGGCAGCGGACGGCTAAACAGGAAGCCCTGGAACGAATAGCAACCGAGACCGGCGAGGAACTCACGCTGCTCGCTGGTCTCAACTCCTTCGGCGATTGCGGACAAGCCCATGGCCTTGCTCAAGGACAGAATGGCTTGCGTTATGGCGCCGCTGCTTGCATCTACCAGGATGTCCCTGATGAAGGAGCGGTCGATCTTAAACTGGTGCAGGGGCAGGCGCTTCAAGTAAGCCAGCGATGAATAGCCGGTGCCGAAATCGTCCAGAGAAAATCTCAAGCCATGGTCTCGAAGAACAGTCATTTTGGCGATAACGTCCTCGACATTTTCAACCAGCACGCTCTCGGTGAGTTCCAGTTCGAGATTCCGCGGGTTAGCGCCAGTGCGCTCAAGGGCGCCCAACACCAGTTGCACGAAGTTAGGCTGGTGGAACTGCCGCGCGCTGATGTTGACTGAAATAGCGAATTCTGTCGTTGCGAGCTGGCCCCTCCATGCCGCAATTTGCGTGCAGGCGGTTTCCAGCACCCAATCCCCCAAAGGAAGGATCAACCCCGTTTCTTCGGCCAGCGGAATAAACTCGCCAGGGGCCAAAAGGCCGCGCGTGGGGTGATTCCAGCGAATCAGCGCTTCGGCGCCAATCATGCGGTTATGGTCCACCTGGGGCTGATAGTGAAGCACGCACTGGTTCGTTCTGATTGCCTGACGCAGTTCATCCTCTAATGTAACGCGGGCTTTGACAGCAGCTTGCAAGGCAGGGGCAAAGAAGCGCATGGTGTTGCGGCCCGCGGTTTGAGCTTGGTCCAGAGCGATATCGGCCTCTTGCAAGACATCGTTCACAGCGATCGGGCGATCTCCAAAAAAGGTGATCCCAATGCTGGCTGTGCCGCGAACAGCGCGGCCTGCCAGCGTGTAGGGCCGGTTGACGGCATCGAGAATCTTTTCGGCCGTCTCCTGAGCACGCGCCGAGGCCGCATCGGAATCTTCACTCAAGTCTTCGAGGATGACCAGAAACTCATCGCCGCTCAATCTCGACGCGGGGCCATCTTCCCCCAGGCAGGCATTGAGGCGGCGGGCCGCCTCTTGCAGCAGCAAGTCGCCCATTTGATGGCCAAGGGCTTCGTTCAGCGCCTTGAAGTTGTCGATTCCAACGAGCAACAGTGCCTGCTTGCGGGGATTGCGCGGGCTGGAGGCCAATGTCTTCCGCAGCCTTTCCATCAGCAGGCGGCGGTTGGGCAAGCCGGTCAACGAGTCATAATAGGCGAGATTCCGGATCGTGTCCTCTGCCGCCTTGGCTTCGGAGATATCGCGCGTAATGCAAAGCATGCAGGGAACACCGTCAATCTCCATTACCGATGCCGACATCAGCCCCAACGAGACCTCCCCGTTCTTTTTTCGGAACTGGGCCTGGAAATCCCTGCAACTGGAGTTTGCGTGGAGCAAGTTGAAGAGTTTCTCGCGGTCGCGATAGTCTGCCCAGAGGTCAAGTTCAATCGACGTCCGCCCGATGACCTCTTGGCGTTCGTATCCGGTCAAATTGAGGAATGCCTGATTGCAATCGACAAACATCCCATCCTGAAGCCGGTTGATCGTGATTGCGTCCAGACTGGTTTGGAATGCAGCGCGATAGCGCTCCTCGCTGGCCCGCAGGGCCTCAGAGGCCGCGGCAAGCCGCTGCTCCGCCTCCTTTGCTCCGGAGACATCCCGCACCACGCTCAAGATGCAGGAAACGCCCTCTATCGCGATCACCGATGCCGAGAGTTGCATCCAGAATACTTCGCCGCTCTTTCTTCGATACGGGATCGTAATATCCCGGCAACTTGAGTCCCGCCGCAGCACTTCCGTCACATCCTGGCGAGTCTTTGAATCCGTCCACATGCCCAGTTCCACGGATGTTCGACCGATGACCTCCTCGCGATCGAATCCCATCACATCGAGGAATGCCTTGTTGGTATCGATGTACCGCCCGTCGCTTAGATGGCTGATGGCTATGCCGTCAAGGCTCGTTTCAAATGCAGTGCGATAGCGCACCTCGCTTTCACGGAACTTCAACTCCGAGAGCTTGCGCCGGGTGATGTCTTTTCCGAAAACGGAAATTCCCGTGGTTGCCCCGTCGATCTCGATACGGTTGAATGCCAGCTCCAGGGCGCGGCCGTCAAGCAGTGGATACTCAAAGCGGAAAGGGCCTTCGGTCAGGGTCCGTGCATACAAGGGAGGCCAGAACGCGGCTCTCGCTGGCGGAAGGCAGTCCTCCGGACGCATCCCCGGTTTAGGTTCAATGCCAAAGTTGTTCAGGATGTACTGGCGGAACGCTCGATTGAAGACAATCAGGCGGTAGTCTAGGTCCACCGACCAGATCATGTCATCCGTGCTTTCAATCAAGGCCGAGAGATTCGCTTCCACGCGATGGCTCATTGTGGTCATTCCTGAATTCGTCAATTCCCCGTTGCTTCCGCCGGAAACGCGCAGTCTCTCGCAGTAGGGGAAATGGGTACCAGCGAATAGACTCCTTTAGGCGTATGGCCCAGCTGACTCGAGGAAACGGTTTGCGCCCCCGTTGACACAGACCAATTTCCAGCATTGGAAGACGTGGTACGATCTTGAATGTTACCCATAACTCCGATTTGTTACCTCGGAGTAAAAGCCGATATTCACGAGTGTACTCCGTGCGCTGTGTTGGCGCACCGAAATTATCGAAGAGTACAGGCTTTGGCAGGGATGCGTGGAGGAATTCGTATTTCGCGGCAAGAAAAGCTCTTGCAAGTTGCTCGACGGCTGGTTCTTGCGCTTTTATGGAAGCACGATGGCTGGCGCGTCTGCCGGTGCCGTGGCGCGGAAGTGCGCCACCAGTTGAGCATGTCGATGGATTGAGACGGCCAAAATGGCCCGGAACAGCCGGTATTGACGCCATTGCGCGTCGCGATATATACAGGTTGTCTATTGCTGGCTGGCCTCATAGGCGCTGGTTGAATGTTGCGCCAGCGGGGCAAAGCGCAACGAGGCTTGGTTATGACGCTTCAAGATGTGAAGGATTCCGTGAAGGAATACCCCTCGATTTGGCTCTTGTCCATTACGTTCGTGGCCGGCTTCGTTTTTCTGCAGTTCTGGAGCGGCTGGAACGGCCTGACCTTTATCAAAGTGGACGCGACGAACCTGGTCGGCTATTTGACGCCGCTGCTGCTGACGGCCACGCTGATCGAGCGCGCGGTAGAGGTTGTTATTACCCCGTGGCGCGATCCGGATGCCGACGACAAGAGCAACAAAGTTGCCGCGGCGGCCGCCCAGGTCGAAGCCGGAGTCGACAATGCACAGGCGACGCTGGAAGCCAGAACCAGCGATTTGAACGAATATACCGGCAAGACGCGCCAGTATGCTTATGCCATCGCCGTGGCATTGAGCGTATTGGCGGTGACCGCGGGGGTTCGAACACTATGGCCGCTGCTCGACACCTCGAAGGTGGTTCCTCCTCCGGCTCAGCTCAATTTCTTCCGCTGGTACGACATGCTGCTCACGACGCTGTTGCTGGCCGGGGGCGCTGCCGGGCTCCACGCGCCGATTAACGCTTTTACCAGCTTTTTTGAGAAGAATAGCTGAGATTCAGATAGCCAGAGCAGCCACATCCGCCGGTGTCGCGGCGACGGCGTCGGCCAGGGCGTACTCCTCGGGCGAACCGTAGCCCCATCCGGCGGCCATGCAGCGGATGTTGTTAGCTCGCGCCGCCTGGAAATCGAAGACCCGGTCGCCGATCATCCAGGCAGCGTCGCTCTCCAGCTCCGATTCGCGTAGCAGGCAGGCCAGCAAATCCACCTTGCTGTGGCTGGCAAACTCGGCTTTGTCGCCATAGATCGCCGTGAACAGGCCGGTCAGCTCAAACAGATCCAGAATGCGCACGGCAAAGTGCCGGCCTTTCGAGGTGCAGACGTAGAGCGGGAATCCCCGCCGGCGAAGCTCGGTCAGCATCTCGCGTACCCCGTTGAAAACCGAATTGTTCTTCCAGCCTTCGCGGTCGTAGCAGGCGCGGTAGTCCCGTGCTAGGGCGGCTCGCGCTTCGTCGCTTGCCTGCGGAAGCAGCGCAATGGCCCACTCCTCGATTGGCGGCCCCACGAACTGGTCAAGTGGACCCGGATGGTCCACTTGATGAGCGGAGAGCACTTTTCTCAGGCAGCTGAGGATGCCGGGTTTCGAGTCCGTGAGGGTTCCATCGAGGTCGAAGATGAGAGCGGGCAATGGGTTGAGCACGTTTTCAGTTTCGCAGAGGGAGGCTCGGCGGTCCAAAAGCCAATGGGCGAATCGCATTCTGGTTTTGAATTCATATCGCTTCCGCGGGCGGCGCTGGCCCCTGAACTTGCGCGGTTTCCGTCGGCGCAGGCTTCGGCTTTTTGGGCAGAGGCCTCGTGAAGCGCTCTTCGCAGCAATTGATCGATTCCACCCAATCTCTGACGGCGAAATTCGGGTTGACCTTCTCGCGGCATCCTGTTAACTTTAACACTGTAAGCTTTGGCAAGACCGCTGCTTGCAAGTCCCCAAAGCGATTGGATGTATGAAAAAGCCGCCCTCGGGCGGCTTTTTCCATTGTCGGCGGGTGCAATTCTCCCGCTTGGGTTGACATTTAGGCTCGTTCGAGCGGGTGGTTGGCATAGTGCAGCAGCACGGCCACGGCGCAACTGGTGAGGCGGGTCTCCGCAGAATCCGCCCGGCTGGTGAGAATGGTGGGGACGCGTGCGCCGAGGACGATGCCGGCCAGTTGCGCGCCGCCCAGGTATTCAAGCTGCTTGGCCAGCATATTGCCGCTCTCCAGGTCGGGCACCACCAGAATGTCGGCCTGCCCGGTGACGGGCGACACCAGCCCCTTGATATTGGCGGCCTTCACGCTTACCGCGGTGTCGAAGGCCAGCGGCCCATCGAGGATGCCGCCGGTAATCTGGCCGCGGTCGGCCATCTTGCACAAGGCGGCGGCGTCCAGCGTGGACTTGATCTTGGGATTGACCGTCTCGATGGCCGAGAGCAGTGCCACCTTGGGCTCAGGAATACCGAGGGCATGAGCCAGGTCGATGGCGTTTTGCACGATGTGGATCTTGTCTTCGAGTTCCGGGGTGATGTTGATGGCCGCGTCGGTAATCAGCAACGTGCGCGCGTAGGCCGGCGTATCCATGATGAAGACATGCGAGATGCGGCGGTTGGTCCGCAGTCCGGTGTCGCGCTGCATGGCCACTTTCATCAGCTCGTCGGTGTGCAGACTGCCTTTCATCATGGCCAGGGCATTGCCGGAGCGGCACATGGCCACGCCAAGCTCGGCGGCTTTAGCCTCTGTTTCGGCGTGGAGGATGGGATAGCGTCCGATGTCCAGGCTCAACTTTGCCGCCAGGTCTTTGATGGCGATTTCGTCGCCGATCAGCGTCGGCTCAATGAGGCCCTCGATAGCGGCTTCGACGGTCCCCCGCAGAGCCACATCGGAGAGCGGCCAAACGACCGCGGTGGAGATAGCCGGAAGCGTCTTGCAGCGCTCGATGAATTGGTGAAAGACATGGAAGTCGGCGGGATGGCCAACTAACGGGTCAACGGCAACGGCTTCAGCCAGAGGGGCGAGATCGCTCATGCTCAATGTCTCCTGGACGCCGCGGCGGATGGCGCGCGGGCCTCACGAATTCATTCTCGCCTGTAAGCGCCCACCGCCCTGTGCCAAGGGTCACAGGGCGGGGCTTTGTACCGCATGGCGGGATCGTAGCGGCCGTGCAGGAAACAGACGATGCAAGAGTAAAGCCTATGGCTTGACGATCTTGGCCAGGCGAGGATCTTTCCAAAGCAGGGTGAAATCCGGGTCGTCGTACACCCTGGCGAGATCGGCATAGTGGAGTTCCTTGGCTCTGCCCAAATAGTCCAGGGCGCCGTCGGGGTTGCCGCGCTTCATATACGATTTGGCAATCAGGTAATCGATACGGGCGCGCTGTTCCGGCGTTCTTACCTGTGCGATCACTCCATCCTGGCTGCTGCTCAGGACATCGGAGTCAAGCTCCAGGGCGCGGGCGTACTCGGTCATGGCCCGATCGATCTGACCCATTCCTACCCAGGCTTCAGCAAGATTTACGTGAGTGGCCGCACTCAGTTCGTCCATCGCCAGCGCTTGCTTGAAGTAGGTGGCGGCGACTTTGTACTTCTTCTCCAGCAGCGCAACTGCCCCTAGGTTGTTGTGCGCCGGAATCAGTTGAGGATCGTACTTCAGCGCCTGCATGAAGTGCTTGCGCGCCGCTCCCCGCTCGCCGGCCTGGAGCTCGACCACCCCCACCTTGTTATAAAGCACGGCATTCTTGCGGTCGTCGCGAATGGCGGTTAGATAGTAGCTCACAGCCATTTCTTTGTTGTTGTGAAGCCGCGCCAGGTCGCCTTTGACTTCGGCTGTCTTGGCTGCCTCAAGCTTGCTTGGATTCGCCGCATCCTGAGCGGGTTCAGCCAACCCCAATTGGGTTGCGCCCATCGTCAGGGTCATCGCCGCTATCATCGTTACCAGTCTTCTCATGGAATCACCTCTCCTGCGGAAGGGCGTTTCGCGGGAAGCGCTTATTTGCACTTGCCGGTCCCGGCGATCCGCTCCGTTTCCATCCCAGTAGAGATCGTGCTTCGGTCGCCCGCAACGCTATACCTGCTACCCGCCGGTCCCACAGGGGTTAAATCCCTCGCTTGCGCAACCCAAATTACACTCCTGCTTCCACTTGCGGCGGGCCGCCAACGATCGCGGAGTCTGCCTGAGACTGCGGATGCGTGGAGGTTACATGCCGTTACAGGGCAGCATTCCCCGCCGCCGCAACCGTTAAACACTTTCCATATCAAGGACCGGAGAGCTATAGCATTACAATCAGTCCCGGAATGGACGGGCATGGAAACGATGACGATTGAGAGCCCCAAGCCGATCGATCTCGAAGCCCAGCGCGCGGAATTGGAGACGGTGCTTCGTTCCGAGCAATTTGCGCGCGCGCCCATGCTCGCCCGCCTGCTGACCTATTTGTGCGAGAAGCTCTTTGCCGGTGAAGCTGGTCAGATCAAGGAGTATACCGTCGGCGTGGACGTCTTCCGCCGGGAGCCTTCCTTCGATCAGAACTCCGACTCGATTGTGCGGGTGGAAGCCAACCGCTTGCGCAAGCGCCTGGATGCCTACTACGCGGAAGCCGGCGCATCGAATTGGCTCAGGATTACCATTCCTTTAGGGCAATACGTCCCCGAGTTCGTACTCGCCGTTCCTCAAACCGGGGAAGGGAAGCAGGCTCTTGCCGGTCCGCCAGCGGCAACCCAGCCCGTGAATGAGACCGCCACGGTCCAGCAGCGCGGACCGTGGCATCGCCTCTCGGGCCGCCGGATTTGGGGACTCGCCGCCGCACTCGCGTTTGTGGCGCTCGGTCTCGGTCTTGCCGTGAAATTCCTCCACCAGAAGAGCCAGACACCGCCCGCGGCTCGATCGGATCAGTCCTCCGCCCAGCCCGCAGAGGCGCAGCTTGGCCCGCCAATGGGGGAAGAAGTCCGCATCCTGGCCGGTTCGGGCCGCAGTTTTGTCGATCATGCGGGGAAACTCTGGAACGCCGACACCTGGTTCAGCGGCGGCACGGCGGTGAAAAGCTCAGCGCAGCACATCTGGCGCACGCAGACTCCCGATTTCTACCGCAGCAGCCGCCAAGGACAATTCAGTTACGCGATTCCTCTTAAGAAGGGCGTATACGAACTCCACCTGCACTTTGCGGAGACGGTCTACGATCCTGAGTCCACGCCCACGGGAGGGGAAGGCAGCCGGCTGATGACGGTGCGCGCCAACGGCAGGACGCTGCTGACCCGCTTCGATATCGTGGCCGATGCCGGCGCCAGCCGCACCGCCGATGTGAAGGTCTTCACAGATATTTCCCCGGCGCCGGATGGCCTGCTGCATCTGGATTTTTCCGGCGACGACGGCAAGCAGGCCACTCTCTCCGCCATCGAGATACTGCCCGGATTCCGGGGGCGCATTCGCCCGGTGCGCATTCTGGCTCGGCAAACGCCCTACTACTCCAACGACAGCCGCTGGTGGAGTCCGGATATCTATTTTGAGGGCGGGCAACTGGCGTCCTATACCGCCCCCGTCAGCGGAACCGACGATCCGGAACTCTACGAAACCGAGCGCTGGGGAAACTTCTCTTATGCCATACCGGTAACGCCGGGGAAATATTCCGTGGCGCTGTATTTTGCCGCGCGCCATGGCGATTGGGACGAGTCTCCATCCCCATCCGGCGAGAACCGGGCCGCGGTGGCCCACGTCTTCGATGTCTCCTGCAACGGAACGGTGCTCCTCAAGAATTTCGACCTCGTCCGTGAGGCGCGCCAGACCGACGTAGTGATCCGCAAGGCGTCGGGCCTGGAGCCGAATGCGCAAGGCAAGCTGCTTCTAAGTTTTGTTCCGGTCGAGGGCTATGCAACCGTGACCGGCATCGAGGTCCTGCCTCAGTAGCTCTTCTTGCCACGGTGGTCTTGAGCAGGCAGTCCTTATGGCCGCGCCAGAGCGAGACCCAGACCAGTGGTCAGAATCACGTCGTTGCCCACGGTTCCGGCCGGTGGAAACGAAGTGTACCGGTCGCTGAAAGTGGTCTGCCAGTTGAAAAGCTTGCCAAGTTTGGTGCTGAAAGTCGAGTCGAACGAAAGCTGAAACTGCCCGGTCTGGCTCAGGTCGGGATAGAGATATGCCTGCTCGGTAAACAGGCTGCCTGCTCCCAATTTGCGCGTGTATTGCTCGCCCAAATCCAGGGCGGCAAAGCTGTTTGTCGGACTCGGCGAATAGGTCTCATGGGTCCACACCAGTCCGCCCAGGATATCGAGAGTCTGCCGGGGCGCTTTCACCGGATGCCATCCGAGGCCGCCGCCGAGAATCGAGCGCAAATCCAGGTTTTGCAGGGCATTGGAGGAAAAATCGCCAGTTCCGAATGCGAATGTTTTGGGATTGAGATTGTGATCGTAACGCGCTCCGCCGGCCGTGGCATTGGCGCTTGTGGACGGAACGGCGTTGGAGTTTTCGCTGTAAAGCGTGTTGGCGTAGAGCGATGTTTTGTCGGTGCGCGTGGTGCGGGCCGCCGTGAATCCTGCGCCGAACGTTGCCGTATCGGAATTGCCCCGTGCCAACGCCAGGCTTACATTGACCGCTCCTGCCCATGCGTGCGCCCAACTCGGATGCAGGGAAGCCTCATAAGCCTTCTGATCGGCCGGGGAGCGCAGGATTGCTACCGTCGTCGGCTCCAACGTTACCACTCCCGTAGCCGTCGACACCACCATTCCTGCCTCGGTACGCTCGATCGAGCTAACGGACAGATTTCCTTTCGCCGTCGGCAGCACCAGCGGCTGGCTCGTCGTCAGACTGGCCACCTGGTCCCAGGCGATGGCGATGGCGTCTGTATAAGGTGTCTTGAAGGTCAGTTTGCCATCTGCCAGCTTGACTGCCGTGCCGGTCAGCCGGTCGCCATTCTTCAGCACCACTATGTCTGCGTGAAGAGCGGGAACTGCAACGAATACAAGGAGTGCTGTCATACATACGGCATACATTGAGTTACGCAATTTGAGCATGGGGGGGAACCTCTTCAAGCCCGACTTTCGGGGAAATCGGGTAGGAAAAAGCTTACCATGCTATGCAAGTTGCCGCAGTCTCGCCGTCATCCGTGCCTGCGGCGGTCGCCTCCGGCTCGCCGTTCCGGATGCACCACATATGGGACGGAGCGCGAGCCATTTCCCGCACCGAAACCTGATTCGTCCATTCCCGGGAACTCCGAGCCGCTGGTTAGCAGCTTGTGCAGAACCGGGGTGCGTCCGCGTTGCGATTCCACAAAGTCAACGCCATCGGCCGTTAGCGTGAAGGCCGAGTTGTCCGCTCGAGTGATGTATCCCTTCTTGTGTACATACCAGATGGTGAACTCAAGATAGTCGCGAGGAATCCCGATCGTCTTTTCCACCTCGAAGAGCGACAGATGCGGCGCGTCCGGGTTATTGCGACGTCGTGTGTACAGGAGGGCCAGCAGCGCCATTCTCCGGTTCAGCTCTCCCTCGATGTCGTCCATGAAATCGATCGAACTGGAAAGAGGGATCTGCTGGTTGGCTTGCCTCTCCCACGCTCGATCGTATTCAGCCCGACGCTCGGGGACAGACAAAACGTCATAGGCCTGCTTCAGATTGATAAATTTCTCAGGATCGCCGGTCTGCGCATTGTCCGGGTGAAGCCGTGCCGCCAGAAACTGAAAGACGCGGTGGATGGTTTCGTGATCTGCATTGGGACTGATTTGGAGAAGCTCGTAGTAGTTGGGAAGTTTCACTCGGGTTCACCTTTGAGATGCTTCTCTCTTGAAGAAACATAACGTATATTGCCGCCCTCCGAAACGGAACTATTTGGCTACGAGCAGTGAACTTTTTGGTTGCAGGCCACAACCCATTAAAGTAACGACATTTTGAACGGGCGACCAATGGCATCGAACTTACGTAACCGGCAATGTGGATGGTCCGTCCTTGGGTTTTCCTGCCTGAGCCTAAGCTGCTATGCTGCCATCGCTGGAAAAACCGATTTATGTAAGGAGCGCAAGCCAATGTGGTTTCTTGGAATGGATGTGGGTACGGGCGGAACGCGGGCTGTGGTGGTGGATGGCGCGGGCAAACTGATCGCCGGCGCATCGAGCGAACATGCGCCTTTCAAGACGGCCCACCCCGGCTGGGCGGAGCAGGATCCCGAGGACTGGTGGCGCGCGGCGAAGGAAGCGATTCGCGGAGCTCTGGCCGCTGCGCCGGAGCCGCGCCAGCCGATTGCCGCCATTGGGCTAACCGGCCAGATGCACGGCGCGGTGCTGCTGGACGAGGCCGGTCAGGTGCTGCGGCCGGCGATGATCTGGTGCGACACGCGCACCCAGCCGCAGTGCGATTGGCTGACCGACAAGATCGGCTACGAGCGGCTAATCGAGCTCACCTGCAACCCGGCGCTGCCCAACTTTACCGTGACCAAGGTGCTGTGGGTGAAGGAGCACGAACCGGAAATCTTCGCCAAGATCCGCCACATCATGTGCCCCAAAGATTATGTGCGCTACCGGCTGACGGGCGAGTTCGCCATCGACGTGCAGGAGGCCTCTGGCACGCTGCTGCTGGACGTAACGCACCGCCGCTGGTCGAGCGAGGTGGCCGAGGCGGCGGGGATTCCCGAGAGCTGGCTGCCCAAGGTGTATGAGTCGCCCGAGGTTTGCGCGCGCATCAGCGAGGGCGCTGCGGGGCTGACTGGGTTGGCCGCGGGCACTCCGGTCGTGGCTGGCGCGGGCGACCAGGGAGCGGGAGCCGTGGGCATGGGCATCCTCCAGCCGGGCTCGGTTTCGGCCACCATCGGCACTTCAGGCGTGGTATTTGCTGCCACGGCCAGCCCCACCAAAGATCCCAAAGGACGGTTGCACACCTTCTGCCACGCGGTTCCGGGGCTGTGGCATGTGATGGGCGTAACGCAATCGGCGGGCCTGAGCTTCCGCTGGCTCAAGGAGACCTTCTTCGCCGGGCAGGACTACGATAGCCTGACCGGCGCCGCGGCCAAGGTTCCCGCAGGCAGCGAGGGGCTGGAATGGGCGCCGTATCTGCTGGGCGAGCGCACGCCGCACCTCGATCCTGAGGTGAGGGCCGCCTTTGCCGGCATCTCGACGGTGCATACATCGGCGCATTTTGTCCGCGCGGTGCTGGAGGGGGTTGCGTACTCGCTCGAAGATACGTTCACGCTCTTCGCCGAGCTGGGCATTCCGGTGAGCGGCATTCGCCTGGGCGGCGGCGGCGCGCGCGGCCCGCTCTGGCGCAAGATTCAGGCTGGAATTTACGGTCACGCCGTCGAAGTACTCACAGCGGAAGAAGGCGGTGCGTTTGGCTCTGCGTTGATGGCCGGAGTTGGGGCAGGACACTGGGCCAATCTGGACGAAGCCTGCGGCCAGGCCATCGAAGTTGCCCAGCGCATTGAGCCGGATGCCGCCGACGTGGCGGCCTACAAGACCGGCTATGCGAAATGGAGGAAGCTGTATCCGGCGCTGAAGAGCCTGCGGTAGGGGAAGGTTGGGATCTCCGGCCTCAGAATCGATACCGGGGAATCTGACATGAGACCGCAATCCGCGTCTATCCAGCGGATTGGCCCAGCCTCGCTCCAGTTAATTTTATGTGTTTGCCCCTCTGTTGTCCGTTTGCTACACTTCCTCCTCAACAGATTCCACGATAAAACAGTGGAATGGTTGAGGCGGCTGGCAACCTTGAAGCCGGACCAAGCAAATTAGGAGGAACAAATGGACGCGCACGCCGAACGGCTCTACAAAGCGTTTCATAACCCGCCCGCTGCCATGCGAGACAACATGCGCGCGGAGTTGGACAGTCAGCTAAAGCAGCGCAGTGAAGCACTGACGCGCCGTCTCGAACAGGAGAGAGCTTCGCGATTACTCTCCGAGCCAATCCTGCGCAAGGTTTTTCAAGAAGCGCAGGAACTCGCGTTGCCTGCGCCGCCAAAACTTGCGCCCACTGCGCCTCCCATTGAAATTCCAAGGCCAGAAAAATCATGGTTGAAGCATGGATCGGTATTCATGCTGGATGTGCCACCCTTCGACGATGCGTATGCGAGTGGAACTGTAACAGGCGGGGGTATTACGCACCCACAGGCCAGTACAGACGGATTTCTGAACGTGAATGTCGACTGCTTAAGCACCAACGGAGGCACCGCAACGAGCTTTGCCGCAGTCGCAATGAGCTATAGTCCTCCCGGACCTTCTTGCCGCCAAGGTGTCACGAACGGATTGATGACCGCACGCACCTCTGTCTCGTTCAGTTGGGGATGGGTGGCCGGTTCAAAATTGTGGGCCGCCGGTGTCGTCGATTTGGTGATTGGGCTGCAAGTTCAAAAGTATGACATCTCTGGCGACTTTATCGCACCAATCGGGGATCAATTCGTGAGTGTAGTCTCGGAGAATTTTCAGGATTTTCTCAATCAAGGCGGCGCCTCAAACTCCGGGACACTCTCGCTGGCGACACATTCCAACGTCTCAAATCTCTTTAACTATTCTGTTTTGGTAACCGCGTTTGCTGACGCATCTGCGTGGGGCGGATTTGGAAATCCCGGCTTCTTTGAAAGCTTCTCATCGGGGTTTATGCAGGTGCATGTCCCTTTCATGGAGATTGACATCATCTACCCGTAGTGCCAGTCCAGATTCCGTGCCCCGGCGTTTGTTGCTGCTCCGTGCGGATGAAGGGGCTGAGTAGGCTCGGCTTTGATGGCCGGAGTCGTGCGTGGGCATTGGGCCAATTTGGACGAAGCCTGTGGCCAAGCCATTGAGGTGGCCCAGCGTATCGAGCCGGATGCCGCAGACGTGGCGGCCTACAAGACCGGCTATGCGAAGTGGAGGAAGCTGTACCCGGCGCTGAAGAGCCTGCGGTAGAGATTTTTGCCAGTTGTCTGCTTTGGAAACTTGACAAGAAACTCCATTTTGGACGAGATGGTGCGGGTGTTGCCGCGGCTCTCGCGGATTGAGCTGAGTGCGGCGGAGATTCGCGACCTTGCCGACAGCTTTCTGTTCATGGCGGAGATTGTCGAGCCGAGCAGGGAACTGGAAGAAGAACTGCGCGATAAGGCGGACCAACAGGTATTGGGAACGCTGCTTGCGGCACGAGCCAACTACCTGATCACCGGGGATAAGGATCTGCTGGCGCTCGCCGAAAAATACCCCATCGTCACGTCAGCCGCTTTCTGGGAGCGGCATGGGAGTTAGCCCGCATATCTCACACGCCGATTTTTAGAGGGGAGAGTCTGCGGGCAAAAATATAGCTGGAAAGGCCGTCTTTTCTGTGGCATAACTGCGTTGTCGAAGCGTAGTTTTCGCCGCGAGGAG
>Ga0182016_10002710_pt1 | contig 20573 bp, 20 predicted proteins | sample 712S2MmetaG_FD_120491 | JGI IMG/M metagenome (GOLD analysis project Ga0182016, IMG submission 120491) | Permafrost microbial communities from Stordalen Mire, Sweden - 712S2M metaG | ecosystem: Environmental > Terrestrial > Soil > Wetlands > Permafrost | place: Sweden: Stordalen | collected... | reverse complement strand
TCGGAATCCACAACCATTCCGCCCAGCGACTCAATTGCGTCCTGCACCAGCGCGCTTGCGCGGATCGGCTGCAAAGTCACCTTGTAGTCCGGACTCTCCACACTAGCCAGCGCCAGCAGATCCTCCGTCAGGCGGTTCATCCTCGTTGCGTTCTTCAGAATCACGCCGAGAAACTCGCGCGTGGTCTCCGGCTTTGGATTCGGATCCTCCACCAGCGTTTCCACGTAACCCTGTATCGATGTCAGCGGGGTACGCAGCTCATGGCTCACATTGGCGATGAAATCCCGCCGCGATCGCTCCGCCGCCTCAATACCCGTCACATCGTGCAACACAACCAGCGCCCCGCCTGAGGGCAGCGGCGCCGCGTTGATTTCAAAAATGCGCCCCGGCGCCAGAGAGCTCGCGCGCCCAAAACGTACCTCGTGGTTCTCCAGTGCGCCCCGGATGCAGGCCAGCACATCGGGGTCGCGCACCGAGTGCACCAGCGTACGCCCCGGGCGAATCTGCGTTCCCGCAATCCGCTGCATCACCGCATTCGACCAGCGCACGTAGCCTTCCGGCGTAATCGCAACCACCGCTTCCTGCATTGAATCCAGCATGGCTGCCAGTTCCTGCCGGCGGCTTTCAATTTCTGCGAAGCTCTGCCCCAATTGTTCGGCTGTCTGGTTCAGAGCCGCTTCCATCGCGGAGATCTCGTCCCCCTCGCTCTGGTCGAGCCGTGCGCTCAATTCCCCGTCGGCAATGCGGCGCGCAAATTCCACCACCCGCCGCAATCGCCCAGTCACCCGGCTCGCAGCCCAGGCGGCCAGTGGCAGCGCAATCCCCAGCGCTATCAGCCCTGACCAGAAAACCTCGCGCCCCAGCAGGCGCAGCGTCGCCCCCGCCGTGTGTTCCACCATGCGGTTGAAGACCATCTCCATGACCACGGTGTGGAACACCAGCAGCAGGACAAACAACCCAAGCAGCTTGGTGAATACTTTGCGAGTCAATCGGCGTCACTCCCCCCTCGGGAGGTGAAATGGGAGGATTAAACTGTAGCGCCGATCTCCCGATCGGCTGTCGTGCGGGCGTCCCCGCCCGCACCCTTCAGGACCGAACTTGTTTCTTTCTAGCGGCCCCTACTCGCTCTTCGGAATCTCAAAGCGATAGCCGGCCCCGCGCACCGTTTTCAAATAACGCGGATTCTCCGGGTCGACCTCGATCTTCTCACGGATGCGGCGCACGTACACATCCACGGATCGCGGCGTCACGAACCGCGCATCGCCCCACACCGCGTCCAGAAGGTGATCGCGGCTAAACACCCGCCCCGGATGCCGTGCCAGGTAATCCAGCAGCCGGAATTCGGTCGCCGTGGTCGTCGTCAACTCGCCGCGCACACGCAACTGCATCGCGTTGGCGTCAATGATCACTTCTTCAAAGCTGATGACCGACGGCGTCGTCGGCCGCTCAAACCGCCGCAGAACCGCCTTCACCCGGGCCACCAGTTCACGGGTGGCAAACGGCTTGGTAATGTAGTCGTCCGCTCCCAGTTCCAGCCCCAGAACCCGGTCGTTTTCGCCGGCCCTTGCGGTCAGGAAAATAATGGGAATCGTAGACAGCGCTGGATGCGCACGTAAGCGCCGGCAAACGTCGAGTCCATCGCCTCCGGGCACCATAATGTCCAGCAGAAACAGCGCGGGCGCCTGCCGCTCCGCATCGGGAATCAGGTTGGTGGGGGTGAAATACAGTTTGGGGGTAAATCCCGCCGCTTCAAGATGATGCTGTACAAGCCGCGAAATATCCGTGTCGTCTTCCAGAACAAAAACTGTTTGGCTCAAACGGTCAGCCCTCGCCCGCCGGCCGTTGGATTAGGACTGCGAAGGCCGCACGGAACCACTCACAGATTAATGCAATAAGGCAAACAAATTGCAAACGTTGTGTGAATTTGACGCCCGAAATCGCGGGGCTTAACTAGGCGCACTTACTCGGCACCGGCACCGGGGCTTCACTCGCCGCAGCCTCGACCTCCGCCCGGGCGTGGTCCGCGCGGCGCTTTTGCGCCTCGTTGCGCGCCACCAGGATCAGCGACGTAAACGTCACCAGAACCAGCACAAACGCCGTCGCCCCGTGCAACTGCTCAATCTGCCCGTCCATATCCTGACCCACGTCCTTGTACAAAAGCGCCAGTCCCACAAACACAAACACCAGGTGCGCGCAGAAGACACGGAGTGAAGCCTTACCCAGGGTAAGAAACGGCTCAATTTTCACCAGCGGAATCAGGTACTGCCGAAGCCAGTAGAGAACAATCGTGAACGTCAACAGGTTCACCACCCGCAGCGGGCCCAACTGCCATTTGTCCAACTGCAGCCCCAGCGCCGGCTGCGTCAAATGCGGTCCCAACCACCCGTGACGAATGCCGATAAAGATCAGGCATGCTACTGCGCAGGCGCCCACCACCCACCCAGGCAGTTTCTTCAGCGGCGTTGCCCCCATCGCCGATCGCGCCCCAATCCACAGTCCTGCGATCCACACCGCCTGCCACGCAAACAGGTTGAACGCACCCGTCTCCTGCAGCGGAATCTGCAAGTGCGTAATGCGTACAATCCCGTTGTGAGCCAGGTCGCGCAGGCCAAACTGCGCCCATAGCCAAATCAGTCCGCTGACGGCGACAACCCTCGCCCACCCAAATCGCTTCGCCGCCGACAGAATCATGGGTGTGAGAAACAGAAACGCAACGTACATCGGCAAAATGTCCAGCAACGGCGGGCAATAAATCAAGAGTACCGAGCCAACGATAGCCACCACCGGATGCGCCAGGTAAAAGTTCAGCAGGTGATTGAGCGCCGCCTTGTGTGTGTGCAGTGCAAACGCCGCCGCTACCGTAAACAAGAGCACCAGCATGGCCAGGTGGTAGCCATAAATCTTGAGCGAACGCTTCCATATCTTCGCTCGCACCCCCGGAGCATCTTCATGCAACTCGCGGGTATAAACGCGCGCCAGCAGCAGCGCCGACATAAAGACAAACCCCTCGGCGGCGGAGACAAAACCGATGGGCTGATTCACAAAGTCGCTGAACCGCGTGGGCAGATGCGTCAGCGTCATCCATACCAGAAAGAGCCCGCGCAGGGCATCCAGTTCGGGACGGCGTTCAAGTCGGGGAAGCTGCATGTTCAGGGGACCCGCGCTCGCCGCGCTGACGACGAGGCGTATCTTGTTAGACGCCAGCCCCGTTGGCCGGTTGCCCCACCTCGGATAACCGGCTACGGGCTGGATCACGCGCGCCAAAAAACAATCCGGGGAGCCGCCATTCGTCGGGTGCGGGGCTCAAAAAATGCGCGCGGTGGGTGTGCATATCAAGACACGTAAAAGTGAAATATTTGATGCAAACAACACTTAAAATGGCCGTTTTTTAGATGATACGCACCATAGAATTGCACCCTTTTAACACGAATCGGTGTTTTCTTCGCGCGGCTGGTGCGCTCTTATGCGCAGGCGCGGCCCTTGAAACGGAGATGGAGGGGAGGGATTGCCTATGCAAGCCCCGCTCCCTGATTCGCGCCGCATCGTTTACGCTGGATGCGTGGGGCCGTCCCAATCGATCGGCGCGCTCCGAGGGAGACTCGCATGACCTGGATGCTTCTGCTCGTCGGTCTGGTCGTAGGACTCGTTTCCGGTGTCGTAGGCATCGGCGGCGGCATTCTCTTCGTGCCCGCGCTCGTATGGCTCGTGGGCATGGATCAGCACAGGGCCCAGGGCACCTCGCTGGGCGCATTGCTGGCGCCGGTGGGCATCTTCGCCTTCCTGGAGTACTACCGCAGAGGCAACGCGGATGTGCGTGTGGCAGCGTTGTTGGCAGCCGGATTCCTGATCGGTGGATACTTTGGTGCGGTAGGCGCGCAGCACATTCCGGAAGTGTGGCTGCGGCGTATCTTTGCAATTACGCTGGTCGTCGTCGGAGGCCGGATGTGGTTCAGCAAATAAGGAACGAAATCAAGCAACAGCGATAAACCGCAGCCTCACATAGTCCCCGGTCCAGTTCCCTTCCTCATCGCGCAAAGCCGGCGCCAGCAGCGCCGCAGTCTCCTCCACTACCGTGTCACGCAGGCTCTCCGGCAGCCCATCCAGCACTCCCCTGCGAAATGTCCGAAGCCAGCCCGCCATGCCGCTCTCGGCCAGCGGCGTCGGGCGCGGAATCAGTGCAATCTGTTCCACATGAAATCCGTGTCGTGTAAGTCGCCGCGTGTACCCCTCCGGCGTCGGGTAGTAATTCACGCCATCTTCGCGATCGCCGTAGCCATGTTTCGCCAGCACCGCCATCAGCGCCACGCGGATCGCCGCAATGTTGCCCTGTCCGCCCATCTCCGCGACAAATCGTCCCCCTGGCTTCAGCACCCGATGCACCTCGGCCATCATCGCGTCCTGATTGCGCACCCAGTGCAGCGCCGCGTTTGAGAAGACGGCGTCGAAGCTTCTATCCGCATACGGGAGCGCCTCGGCTCTCGCTTCGTCAGCGGTAATCCCGCGCGAACGCGCCGCGGCAACCATCTCCGCCGACGCATCCACGCCCACCACGTCCGCGCCCGACGCCGCAATCCGCTGTGTCAGTTGCCCATCGCCGCAGCCGAGATCCAGTATGCGCTCACCCGCTCCCGGCACCAGCAATTCCAGCACGCCGCCCGCCATTCCATGCACAAATGCGCCGTTTTTCTCGTATGCCTGCGTATCCCAGATCTGCGTCATGAGCCGCCTCCACTCTCAGTGTCGAGGAAATAGATATATAAGGCAAAGTTATTTTGTTTTCTTCTTCGATAACGCATTCTTATATAGAAAAGAGGCCATTCAGCTCGACGCCGTCGCGGAACCTTGACCCTTGACACCGTTCAGTGAAACAGCTAGACCTTGTTGAGGCGGAATGTGTGCTGACGGTGCACATCCCTCCTCAATATTCTCCAACCCGATTCACCGCGGTCCATCCGCTTCAAGTCAACACATCGAAAGAGGAATCATGCGTTTGGCAGTCAATACCGCTCTCTACGCCCTTGTCGCTTCACTTACCCTCCTTGACGCAACTTCGGCCGGGGCAGCATTGCCTGCGAAAGCCTGCGACCTGATGACCCAGCAGACAGCAACGGCTATCTACGGACACCCGGTGGCGCCAGGGCGGTATGAGATGGCAACCGTGGGAATCAGTGATTGCCGCTTCGATGGACCGGGCGGCGGGTTTGCTGAAATTGGTTTGATGGATCCAAAGGGAATGGGGATGACGGCGCCTGACATGTTCAAGTTATCGACGAAGGCGGACCCAGGCCAAACCGTTGAATCGATCCCTGGCCTGGGAGAAGCGGCAAGCCTGCGAAAAGGAGGAGATGACACATCGCTCTTTGTCCTCATTCACGGACTCATGATGGAACTTACTTCGGACAAAGGTTCCGCTTCCGCTGCCGCCACGAAGGCGGCGCTCATCCAGGCCGCCCGCCAGGCCCTCAGCAAGTTCTAGGGAATCCGCTTCAGATCGATTGAACCGGCAGCAAGGTCAGGTCGTCCACCAGACCTACTTCCTTCTGCACAAATGGCTCGCCGTAACGCACGCCGGCCAGCAATCCATAGTGGCGCGCTTCCGCAAAAGTCCTCTCGCGGATCTCTTCCTCCGCAACAAACAGCCCGCTGCCCGCCGCCTGGTTCGCGTACTGCGACCGGTAGGCCATCAGCGCTACATGCCGCTGCTCAATGAAGGGAGAAATGTCCACAATAAAGCTGGGTCGCACGTCGGCGTATAGGCTGGCGTAGACGATTTTGAATGGCCGATGCGGCGGAAGACTCGAAATCTCAAGCTCTGACTGCGCTCCCGTCGAATGCGCATTCGGCTTCACTGAAGGTGCTTTTGATAACCCCGCAAGAAAACAAGCCTCATACCCAAGCGCCGCCACAATGGCATGATCCGGATGTCGCGCCTGCCAATACGGCAGAATCACCACACGCGGCCGCAGCAGCCGAACAACGCGAGCAATCTTCGTCCGATTCTCCAGCGTGTTTTCGACCGCGCCATCGGGCAAATCCAGCGCCTCGCGCCAGCCCACGCCCAGCAACTTTGCCGCTTCCGCAGCTTCCCTTGCCCGGTCTTCTGCGCTTCCCCTGGTTCCAGCCTCGCCTCGCGTCAGGTCCAGAATCGCGGTCCCCAGCCCGCGCGATGCCATGCGCAGCAGCGTGCCGCCGCATGTCTGTTCCACGTCGTCGCGATGCGCGGCAATCGCAAGCACATCGGCCGTGAAGGAATCGGAAACGGGATCGTCGAGCATCTCAGTCACACCGGTCAGCGGCGGTCACTGTCCACTGCCCACTGTTCACTAACCACTAATAAACCGTATTGTTGCCGTCGGTCGTCGCGTCCATATACGACACGTCGAAAGCCGTACCGGTCACGGTCACGTATTGGTTGTCGATCGCCGATCCGTCCTTGGTCGAGTAGATATAAACCTGCCCACCCTGGGCCACATAAATCTTTTCCAGCCCCTCGACCGCGGCAATCCCCGTCAAATCGCCCAGGTACGGCTCCAGAAGGGTAACCGTGTTGTTCGTGGTATTCACCATCGTCAGGCAGCCGTCAAGCTGACCGGTTGCCGCGCGCACTCCGTTGGTGCATTTGGTCATGCCGATCCACAGCGTGTTGTCGTCGGCCAGCAGCATGCGGCTGATGGCGCCCGGTGCTCCATCACTGATCGAAACCGGGTTAGGCGATGCGCTCGTGGAAGGCACAACCGTATTGTTCGCCAGGTTCAAAACCGTCAAATTGCCCGTATACAGCGTTTGCCCCTGCACCGGCTGCGGCTGCTGACCCACCACGTACATTGTCGAGGTAGTCACCAGCGCATTGCTCGCCCCACCGGGCACGGGGATGGTTGTGACGTTGCCGGTCGTCGGCAGCAATCCGGACTGCTGGCCCGACAGGTAGATCATGGGGGCCACCGGCAGCAGCGACACCGAAGACTTGTTGCCGCCGCATTCCGGACCGCAGTTCAGAATGTAAGCCGTCGATCCGTCCGCTGAAAACACGGCCTTCACCGGCCGGTCGAACGTCAGCGGAGCGCCATAGTAATTCCCCGTCGCGTCCACGTGGTCGGGGCTCTGGACCTGGAACAGGCACCATCCCGGCCCGTTCTGCGGTTCACAGTCCACCGCAGCCGTTGGCCATGTGCTGGGCCCGCCAGAGAACGAAATCGTCTGCGCAGCCGTCAGCGCCCGTGGGTAGTAAATGTAATTTGAATTCTGGACAAAGGCGAACGCGATTGACCCGCCCGTGTTCGTGCTCACCCGGTACACGCCTGGCAGGCTTAACGGATACGACACGCTCGTGACCCTGTTCACCACCGTCAGCACGTGCGATTGCTGGCTCGCTGCGAACACATACCCCGAGCTGCGGGTAGTGAAAATGCTGGTGGAGAGCCCATTCAGTCCCGATACGGAGCCCGACACCGCTTCTTTCCCGTAATTGATCAGCGTGAAGCTGCCGTCGCCCGAACCGTAAACCGCCCCGGATTCTTCCTCAGGCATATTCTGGATCGAGATGGGCAGCGCGCCCGAATATCCTGAGATCGCGAAGGACCCTGGTTGGCCGGTAAAGCCGCCGCGGATATCGTAGTACGCATCCACAAACGCAAGCGAGCCCCTGGTAAAGGCACTCGGGTTCTGGATCGCGATCATCACGCGGTTGGTCAACCCGCTCGGGGGCAAATTCCTGCCCGCAAAATAGGTAGTGCCACCACAACCTGCGAGGGCGGCTGCAATCAACAGCGCGGCCGCGGCGCTCAAACAAAGACTGCTCTTCTTCAAAATCCCTTACCTCGACGGAAAGCGCGGAACGAGCCGCAACTGTGTCCGCGGCCTCGGCCGCAGCGTAAACAACATTGTTGTCGGTTGCCGGACGCTCCCCCAGGCCAAAACCGCCTGTTTTCCGGAACCCATTGGCACCCAGCTTATGACTACCGAAGTATAACAAAGCAGCCCGCCCGACTGGCAGGCCGCAGCAGGCTCGTTTAGCATGAGGGAACGATGCCTACGTTCGCTGACATCTTTGCTGCCCGTCCCGTGCTTGCCGACGGAGCCATGGGCACCGTGCTCTATGCGCGCGGTATCTTCATCAACCGCTGTTACGACGAGTTGAACCTCTCCGATCCCGGACTCATCCTCTCCATTCACGAGGAATACCTGCAGTCGGGCGCGGAGATTCTTGAAACCAACACGTTTGGCGCCAATCGCTTCCGGCTGGCCCGCCACGGCATGGCCGGAAAGGTCGCTGAGATCAACGCAGCCGGCGTCAAGCTCGCCCGCCAGGCGGTCGAGCATCTCAAGGACAAGCAGGCCGGTGAAGCCTGGGTGGGTGGCTCCGTTGGCCCGCTCGGCGTCCGTCTTGAGCCGTTGGGAAAAACCGGCCTCGACGAAGCCCGCGCCGCCTTCTCTGAGCAGATTCATGCCCTGGCAGGCGCCGGCGTCGACCTCCTGATCCTTGAAACCATGCCCGCCCTCAACGAGGCCCGCGAAGCCCTGATCGCCGCGCACGAAACCGCGCCCGACCTGCCCGTGCTGGTCATGGTCACCGTCGACGACGAGAGCAACTGTCTCGACGGCTCCTCGCCCGCGCACGCCGCTGCCCTGCTCACCGAGTGGGGCGCCAACGCCATCGGCGTGAATTGCTCCACTGGGCCGGCCACCGTCCTCACCGCCATCGAGGCCATGCGCGCCGCCACCACGTTGCCGCTGGCCGCCATGCCCAACGCCGGCATGCCGCGCGCCGTCGAGGGCCGCAACATCTACCTCTGTTCCCCGGAGTACATGGCCAGCTTCGCCCGCAAGGCCATTGCCGCTGGAGCGCAGATTGTCGGCGGCTGTTGCGGAACCACCCCCAACCACATCCGCGCCATGCGCTCGGCCATGCGGGCCATCGATGCCCAGGCCCGCGTTGTCTCGACCGGTGCGGCCCCCGCGATCAACACAGAAACGCCCCCTGCGCCGCTCCGCGAGCGGTCCCGCGTCGGCGCGCTGGTTGCCGATGGAACCTTTGTCACCCTGGTCGAAATCGTTACCCCGAAAGGCATCGACTGCACCAAAGAGATCGAAGGCGCGCGATTCCTCGCCCAGTGCGGCGTCCATGCCATCAACGTGCCCGACTCGCCGCGCGCCTCGGCGCGCATGAGCGCGCAAAGCCTCTGCATCCAGATTCAGCAGCACACCGGGATTGAGACGGTCCTTCATTACACCTGCCGCGATCGCAATATTCTGAGCATCCAATCGGATCTGCTCGGCGCATCGTCCATCGGCCTGCACAATATCCTGTGCCTCACCGGCGACCCGCCCAAGCTGGGAAACTATCCTGATGCTACTGCTGTCTTTGACGTTGACTCCATCGGTCTGGTCAACATCGTTCGCCGACTGAACCACGGCCTCGACATCGGAGCAAATGCCATTGGGGCAAGCACCAACTTCACCATTGGCGTTGCCGCCAACCCCGGCGTGCCCGATATCGAGCAGGAAATCCGCCGCTTTGCCTACAAAGTCGAGGCCGGCGGCGAGTATGCCATCACCCAGCCCGTCTTCGATCTGAAACTCCTTGAAAGCTTCCTGAGGCGCATCGAAGGCTTCCGCATCCCGGTCATCGCCGGCATCTGGCCCCTGACCAGTTTGAGGAATGCCGAGTTCATGAAGAACGACCTGCGCGTCTCCATGCCCGAAGAAATCATGCTCCGCATGGCCCAGTGCGCTACCCCCGACGCTGCCCGCCGCGAAGGCGTTCTTATCGCCCAGGAGATGCTCGAAGCCGTTCGCCCCGTCGTGCAAGGTGTCCAGGTCAGCGCCCCGTTCGGCCGCTACGCCCTCGCCGCCGAAGTCATCGCTTCTGTTCTCCCTCAGCCTGCTGCAACATCAGCGGAGTAAATGCCATGCCGTCGTTTGAAGAATCGCTCAAGAAGCTTGAAACCATCGTCGATCAACTCGAAAAAGGCGACCTTCCCCTCGAAGACTCGCTCAAGCTCTTCGAAGACGGCGTCGGCCTCTCCGCCGTCTGCAAAACGGAACTCGACGCCGCGGAAGGCAAAGTCCAATTGCTCATCAAGCAGCGCGACGGCTCGCTGAAACCTGAGCCGTTCCTCACGGAAAAGCCCTAAAGACCATATTCCCGGATCAGGGTTTGGTTGTGCTCGACGCCACCGAGATGAGGACTCTCCCATGTTGAGGCCCTCACAACGGCCGGTCGCATGCTTTGTCTGTTGGCGCAATCGATCCTGGGACGCAGCCTGCCTGCGCTGCTTTCCTGGAAGGGACACCCCTTGCGCCAGGACTTGCCGATACCCCTCACCTACGCTGAACAATTCCGCTGCATCGGTCCGGCGTGCGAAGACACCTGCTGCCAGGGATGGAGCGTCCCCGTCGACCAGGCCGCGTGGGAGAAATACCAGCAACTGCCCGAAAGCAGACTCCGCTCTTTGATCACGGCAAGCATCCAGCGAACCCCGGAACCCGCTAACTCCGAAAAACTGCCGGTTTTCGCCACCATCCGCATGAACGCAGAAAATCGGTGTCCACTCCTCACTCCCGATCGGCGGTGCGGCATACATGCGGAGCTTGGCGAGCAGATGCTCTCTCACGCCTGCCACACCTATCCGCGCATTGTGCATTCAATCGGCGGCGTGCGGGAAACAGCGCTGACACTCTCCTGTCCGGAAGCGGCGCGCCTGGTCCTTCTTACGCCCGACTTGCGCACGCCCACCCCGCCCGATCCCGCAATCCCGGTCTCTGACGACAGCGCAAGTCCACTACCGCCGGACTTCTTTCCCATCCGAATCACAGTCCTGAACCTGGTCCGCAATCGCGCTTATCCCCTCTGGGAACGGCTGTTTCTGCTCAACCTCCTTTGCCAGCGCCTCGACTCCATAGCCCGCGGCGACCTCAAACAGACCGTGGCTCAGTTCCTGGCAGGGTTCGAATCGTCCGTGGCCAGCGGCGCGCTGCGGGCCGCAATGCAATCTCTCCCCATCGACCCCACCGCGCAGGTCGACATCGTACTGCGCCTTGCCGGCCTCATGCTGCACAAATCCAACCTCAGGCCGCGCTTTGTCGAATGCGTCCATGCATTCACCGCCGGCATCGGCAACGGTCCTGCCGCCACTCTGCAAAGCCTCACCGCAACTTACAACGCAGCGCACGATCGCTACTACCAGCCGTTCTTTGAGCGGCATCGATATATTCTGGAAAACTACCTGGTCAACACCATCCTTCGCTGCCAGTTCCCGTATGGCAATGAGGGGATGCTCGCTGGCGGAGTGCCCCGCATGTCGAAGGAATTCGCACTCCTCACCGCCCAGTTCACGCTGATCAAGGGATTGCTCATCGGCGTGGCGGGTTTCCACCGCGGGCAGTTTGCCGCAGCGCATGTAGTCCACACTGTGCAGGCCGCCGCAAAGCACTTCGAGCATCACCCGGAGTTCCTGTCGAGCGCCCACAATCTGCTTGTCGAAAGCAGAATGGACGGTGCGCGCGGCATGGCCATCCTGCTAAGGAACGCACCGCAGGGACGAGTCTCAGATCACCAGCTACCCACCTCGCCCTCCGTCCCCACCCAACCGCGAGCTTGATTCCCGGCCAGGGCCGCCCGCAACAACAATCGCCATGGCAGCTGGAAGCAACTTCACTTGGTCCGATAGAGGATGTAGCCGTGATTGCCCAGGAGGCTTCCGTGATTTGCCAGCTCCACCACCAGAAACACGATAGAAAAAAGCAAGATAGCCACAGGAGGCTCTAGAAACAGATGCCTCAACTTAATGGGCGTCATGGCCCGCGATTGCTGGAAAAGTGAACTGCTCAAATAGGCACACGCGCCAGCTCCGATTACGAGTAACAAGATCTGTCGGATGTACTGAGAGCCTAGCGGACACCAACAATTAGCCACGCAACAAAGCAGGACCGACAAGATGCACAGCTCAACGGCAAACGCTCCCCATTTGATGAAGCCCTTCATGCTTGATCCCGCTTGCTGCTTTCCGTTTCACCCCGCGTTGCCCCACTTTCTGTGGCCTTGCGGGAGCCTTTTGCCAGGCGAGCCAAGACCGCCAGTTCCCGCAGCACCTGCTTAAGCGGCCGTGCCGGCGTGCCCCACAGCACAGTCCCCGGCTTCAGGCCCGCATTGGTCACCGTCTTGCCGCTCAGCACGCCCGCCTGGCCGCCCAGGATCACGCCCGGCCCAATGGTTGCATGGTCTCCAACGCCTACCTGCCCGGCAAGCACCGCCCCGTTCCCCACTGTGGACGATCCGCTAATCCCCGTGCCCATCACCAGGATCACGTCCTCGCCGATGTCGCAGTTATGCCCCACGTGCACCAGGTTGTCGATCTTTGTTCCCCGCCCGATCCGCGTTCGCTTGAGGGCGCCGCGGTCAATGGTGGAATTCGCCCCGATCTCCACGTCATCCTCAATCAGCAGCGTCCCCTGCTGCGGAAACTGCGTATAAGCCCCCGTCTCCGCGTCGCGCACATACCCGAAGCCATCCGCCCCCAACACCGCCCCGGCGTGCACCACCACGCGATTCCCCAGCGTCGTTCCCGGATACAGCACCGCCCGTGGATAAATCCGGCAATCCTCGCCAATCACCACGCCCTCGCCGATCACCGCGCCCGCTTCAATCCGCGTCCCATCGCCGATCACGGCGTGGTCTCCTATCACCGCACCCGTCTCGATCGCAACGGCCTTCCCGATCTTCACGTGGCTGCCGAGGTGATGTGGAGCGTGAATCCTGGCCGGCGGCAGCGGCGGCTTCAACAACTTCGCCGCCCGCGCAAACCACAAACGCGGCTGATCGGCCTCAACCACGCCCATAGGGGGCCCTTCGACGAAGCTTGAAATGCAACCCGGCTTGACCACTAGAACTGCCGCACAGCCAGCTAACGCGCTGACCGCAGAGGGGGTATCCTCGGCAAATACGAGGTCCAGGCCGCCGGCCAACTCAGGGACATCGACACCGGCAACCTCAATCTCCGTGCTGCCGTGCACCAGTTTTCCGCCCAACTTCTCGACCAGTTCGCCCAGCGTCATGCGCCCTCCTCAGTACAGCCCCGACTCCCCCGCCGGCCGCGTTTTCCATCGGCGGTGAATCCACAACCACTGGTCAGGATAGCGCCGAATCCACGCCTCAATCGCCGCCGTGCACATCTGCGTCCCCGCCAGAATGTCAGCCTGCGCATCATCCGTGTGCGGAATCGCTATCTCTGCTCCAAAGTGCAGCACGTATTTCCGCTCCGCAGCCTCCCAGACCATGAATCCCGGCAGCACCGCCGCTCCCGTTTTCCGCGCCACGTGAGCCAGCCCGGTCGCCGTACACGCGTCCCGCCCAAAAAACTTAACAAATGCCCCTTGCGGCGGAGTCATGTTCGTGTCCATCAGGATCCCCACCGTCTCGCCCGCCCGCATCGCCAGCAGCAGTCCCCGGCCAAAGTCGTCCTTGTGCAGCACTCGGTTCCCATGCAGGCAGCGGATTCCATTCACAAATTCGTCCAACTCCCGGTTATCCAGCCGCCGAATCACCATCCCCATCGTCGAGCCCATCAGCGAGTGGTAAAAGCTCGACAGCTCCCACGCTCCCAGATGTCCGGTCACCACCAGCACGCCCTTGCCCTTCTCCTGCGCGGCCAGGTAGTTCTCCAGCCCCTCGCACCGGATCCAGTCCCGCGAATTCTCCGCCGTATACCGCGGCATCCGGCAAAACTCCACCAGTTGCCGCCCCAGGCTTATATACACACCGCGCAGAATCTTCCGTCGCGCCTCCACCGGAAGCTCCGGCAGCGCCAGTTCCAGGTTGCGCACCCCCACCCGGCGCAGCCGCCCAAATGCCCAGTACACCAGGATCGCGATTACCCGCGCCAGCAGACGCGCGAGCCCGCGTGGCATCCACCCCAGGGTCCGAGCCACGGCCACAACCAGCCAATATTCAAGTTTTTTTCGCATCGTTGAAGGCAAGCACCAGTTTAGACCGCCGCACATTGCATCCACCTAAGGAAGCCAATTGCGCACCAAAAGAAACGGGCGGCCCGCTCCAACCAGGCCGCCCATCTCGACGATCAGTTTTTCCTATTCCCTGGTCCCTGCTATTTGTGGTTCTTTGCCTGAATAAAGTAGTGCGCCACGTCCTTCACAAACGGAACCGCCCCGCCAGGAACCTCCACGTTGCCCCTCAGAACCGACTCAAAGCTGTGCGGTGCGCCAAAATAAATCTCCGTGTCGTCTGAGTTCTGGCTCACGCTCGTGCCGTCCAGGTCGATCCCGGCAAACAATCCCTTGGCCCGCGAGTAGCTGAGCAGCTCCGCGTTCATCTTCCAGTCCGTCGACGCCGTTCCGGCGCGTCCCACCGGTCCCGCCGCCGCCGATGCGTCTCCGCCAATCTTGAACTTGCTCTTCAGCAGGTCCTGGAATCCCCGGTCGTTCACCGCAATCAGGATCAGATCCGTCGATTGCCCGCCAACCTGCAGGCCCCACGAACCACCCGCCATGCGAATAAACACCGGCGCGCTCCAGCCATGTCCCGTCCGGCAGGTCACAACCCCTTGCCCGTACTGGGCGCCAAACACAAACGCTCCCTTGATCATTCCCGGAACCACCCCAATGCACGTCGCCCGCTGCAGAATGTCCATCGGAACACTGCGATCCCCTGCGCCCATAATCTGGTCCAGAACCAGCTTGGCCGCGTCGATCCGCGCCTGCAGATCCTCCCGCGATGAAGCCGCAAATGCTGAACCCGTCAGCATGAAACAGAGGCAAATTGCTGCAATTTTCTTCATTTTCCTGTCCTCTTCACTCCGCAACGCTTTTGGGCGGAAAGATTTGTGTTCTGCAACCCCTGGGCACGTGCCCCTCTTCGTCGAAACCCGAAAAAAGGCAGCGGGTTGCCGCGAAAAGCTATCTTGCACCAGGCGTCTTCAATCCGGGCGCATCTTGAAACAGGCTACAGCATCCCACGCCCGGTCGCGCGCCGGGACATACGCCGAGGCACCAAGAGCAGCATAATCGGCTCGTGATGCGTTTTATCTGTTCAGTTGGACGGGGGAGGGCTGAATCGGTTGGGCGCAGCATCAGGTCTCGCTGGTTTCAGCGAAAAAAGAGGAGTTCCCAGGCTTCATGGATTGCATGCAGCCTGGGAACTCCTTTCCCCAGATCTGCGTTGTTTCTGTTAACACTGTGTCAAAACTGTACAATTTTGCACAAGAGTACGAAAGGAGTGTGGATCAAAGTAATCCCTTCTTGTTTACTTAAGAGTAAATTCTGAAGGACTCCTTTATGTCCGCCGCTCTCCCAGTCGCCGGTCCCCTTGCCGACGGTCCCCATTGCGACGGCCCGACCCGCCACGAGTTTCACCCCGGCGATCCTCTCCACGACGATCTCCAGTACGACGATCGTCACTCCGACGATCTTCTCCACGACGATCTGAATTCACCATTTCCCCCCTCAGCGGAGCATTCAAAGCCCGCATCGAAAGCTCAATCCTGTTCTCCGCCCCGGTTTTCCGCATCAGGCGGCCCACGTGCGCCTTCACCGTACGCTCTTCAATTCCCAGGTGATCCGCAATCTCGCGATTGGAACGCGCCAGCAGAATCAACTCCAGCACTTGCTGCTCGCGGTCCGTCAGATGGGCGCTCCCGTTGGGAGGATTGGATTCTGAAACCGTCAGCAGCCGATCGATCAGCCTGGAAAGCACCCGCCGCGGCGCCCAGATGTACCCTGTCATTACCTCCTCAATGGCTTTTAGCACCGCCTCGGGCCCTGCACCCAAATCCAGATATGCCCTCGCACCCGCAATAATCGATTGCTGAATAAGCTCGTCGTTCCCTAGCGCGCCAATCACAATCTGCTGAATCGCTGGACGCGCGCGCTGAATTGTCTCCAGAATCTCCAAGCCGCCGGACGAAGAGCACAGCCCCACAATCACGCAGTCCATATCTGGAAGCCGCAGCAACTCCTGAACACTTCCCGTCACCGGCAGAAACCGTGTGCCTTCCTGCGACGGATGTTCAAAAACGCTGAGGAGTCCTTGCAGGCGGATCGGTTCATCGGAAACCAGGCCCACGCGGATGGTGGCCGGAGCGCGATTTACTGACATTTCTGGTCCCCCCGTTCAGTCAGAACCGAGGACCGTGCCTTTGCAGCCTGCAGACATGCGTCAACCGCCTGCCTGCACAAAAATCCCTGTCATCCAACCAATGCAACAAGTGTTACCTGAATCCAACCTCAGAGTTTTGGAAGAACAATCCCCTGCTGGTTCTGGTACTTTCCCTTGCGATCGGCATAGCTGATTTCGCAGGTTTCTTCGCCGCGGAAAAAAAGTATTTGGCACAGCCCTTCGTTGGCATAGATCTTGGCCGGTAGCGGAGTTGTATTCGAGATTTCGAGTGTCACAAATCCCTCCCACTCCGGCTCGAATGGCGTTACGTTCACAATGATTCCGCAACGCGCATAGGTCGATTTTCCAACGCAGATCGTCAATACATCCCTGGGAATTCGAAAGTATTCAATGGATCGCGCAAGTGCAAACGAGTTCGGCGGTATTATCACAGACGCCGCCTGCACCGAAACAAACGAACGCTCATCGAACGCCTTGGGATCGATGATGGCGCTGTTGACATTGGTAAAAATCTTGAATTCGTCGGATACACGCAGATCGTAGCCGTACGACGACAACCCGTAGGAGATCACGCCCTCGCGCACCTGCTTCTCGCTAAATGGCTCAATCATATGGTGCTTGGTAGCCTGTTCTCTGATCCAACGATCGCTCTGAATTGCCATGCTTCTCCCGTGCCGGATACTGGGGATTCAAAACCCGGGTAGTCTCCCGCTGTTGTTTTTCGCTCGATGCATCATATTACGAAAGGGGCCTGAAATTGACAATGACCCCTTCGTTGGCCGCCGCTCCTGCCTTTGGGTGAGCGTCCGGCCCGCATATCCGAGGAAATTCGAATTCCATAAACTCCGCGAAACCTGTAGCATCAAACACTCAGGTCGTAGTACAGTCATTCCAGTCGCGCCAGCGAGGTTACCCCTTTGATTAAGCAGGACATCGTCCATCATGTAATCGAGCGCACCGGCCTTCCGCGGACCAAGGCGGAGGCTGCGGTGGATACCGTTTTCGAGGGCCTCAAGCAGGCCTTGGCCGCCGGTGAGCGCATTGAACTGCGCGGATTTGGCGTTTTCAGCGTCCGCGCCCGCAAAACAGGCATCGGCCGTAATCCTCGCACCGGCACCGAGGTGAGCATCGCTCCGGGAAAAGCTGTCCGCTTTAAACCGGGCAAGGAACTTCATTCCCTGGAAACGGCCGCCACGCCAAAAAGCTGACGGCGCGGGCGCTTCCCCAACCTTGCCGCGATAGAACGCTAAAGTCGCTGTATCCGTACCCGCCCTGTGCCCCATTCATCGCGGCATCATCGCGATGAGTGGGATAGCGTAAAGCCCTGTGCCCCATTCATCGCAGTCTCATCGCGATGAGTGGGATCGGCACGATGAGGCCGGTGCGAGCCTCCCGCGAGCATCTGCCCCACCGCAGGTGGCAGGTGCCTGAGGATTTTGGTGCGCTCAACATTCCGGAACTACGGCCTTCCACTGCTCCTGCTGGCCGCCACTGCGGTCACTACCACCGCCAACGGCGCGCGGTTCATGCAGAATTTCGTGCACGGCCTGCAGCCGGTTGTCCGGGACACCGATCTTTGGCCGTGGGCGTGGCTCGCCCGCCATCCCCGCCTGTTCTGGAGCGGCTCGGCGTTTTCCGCATCCTTGCTGGGAATCCTGCTCATCCATGAGTTCGGCCATTACTTTGCCTGCCGCCGGCATCGCATCGCGGCTTCGCTCCCCTGGCTGCTGCCTGCCCCCACGCTCAGCGGCACTGCCGGGGCCGTCATTCGTATCCGCAACCGCTTTCCCAATCGCAATGCGCTTATGGATATTGGCGTTTATGGTCCGCTTCCCGGTTACATCGCCTCCCTGGCAGCCATTGCGGTGGGCTATCGCCTCAGCTATGCCACACCGCCCGGCGCCCTTCCGGCAATCCTCCGCTTTGGAGAACCGCTCACACTCAACCTGGTGCACATGCTGCTGGCGGTGCGGCATCCCGCCACGCCGTCGTTTCAGAACCTCACGCCCCACCCCGTGCTCCTCGCAGGCTGGATCGGCCTCTTCATCACATCGCTCAACCTCATCCCCGGCGGCCAGCTCGACGGCGGTCATATCCTCTACGCCATCTCTCCGCGCCTGCACCGTATTTCCACGCGCGTTCTGCCCGTCGCGCTGCTGCTTGCCGGGGTCTTCTGCTGGGCCGGATGGATCCTCTGGGGGCTCATCCTGCTGGTGCCCGCCATGCGTCATCCCCGTGTCCCTATTGAGTTCCCGCTCGGTCCGGGGCGTGCCTTCCTGGGACTGACTGCCCTCGTGCTGTTCGCCCTGACTTTCACCCCCACTCCCTTCTACGACAACTCCCTCCTCGACCTGATTCGCGCTTTCTGACAAGCCCCGCCGTTTGTCGCCTGTAGAGCTGGTTTGATTGCTCAGAATTGAACGAATTGAGGCACGGACTTGAGGCCGGAATGCTCGCCACCCAGCTGGTCGGGGCAATCCACACCGCGGCCCTGTTCACCACCGACCCGGAACTCCTTCTTGCGTTGCTCAATGACCGCAGGCATGGCCGCGGCCTGGCCACCTGTGTCGCCTTATGCATCCAGAGCGATGGGCGGGTCGCGCTCTCCAGCGCGGGCCATCCACCGCCCTACCTGAACGGAGAAGCGATTCCCGTGGAGGGGTCACTGCCGCTCGGCGTGATTCCGGGAATGACATATCCCGCGAGGCTATTCAGGCTCGCTGAAAATGACCTGATCATTCTGATAACCGACGGCGTGGCCGAGGCGAAGAATGCCAGCGGACGGTTGTACGGCTTCGACCGCATTGAAAAGATGCTGAGCAGAGGCGCCACCGCATCGGCCCTTGCCACCTCCGCACAGAAGTTTGGCCAGGACGACGATATCACGGTCCTCAGTATCCGGTGCTTCTCTGCGTAGTCGGCAGCTCTTAGCTTAGCGGATCGGGGATTCCACCGGGCACGCTCCTCTGCTACTCTTTCCTGAACATGCGCCGCGCACTTTTTCTGCTCTTCACAGCATTCGCTCTCGCCGCTACGTCAATTCCGCTTTTTGCGCAGAAGTTCCAGCCGAAGTCCATCCAGTTCACCGGCGATCCGGAGTACACCGACCAGGAACTAATGGCGGCCGCAGGCTTGAAGAAGGGCGTAGTGCTTACCGGCGCAGAGATGAGCGAGCATTCTAAAGCTTTGATGGATTCGGGGGTATTCGACAACCTGACCTACAAATTCGATGGACAGGACCTGATCTTCTCCCTCATCCCCGCCGAACATTTGTACGCCGTCAAGTTCCAGAACCTGCCGCTGGAGCCGGGCCCAGCGCTGGACGCGAGCCTCCACCAGAATCTTCCGCTCTATCACGGCAAGGTTCCGGCGGAAGGCACTCTGCTCGATCAGGTACGCGTCGCCCTTGAGCAGATGCTTGCGGGTAAAGGAATTCAGGTCACAATCACTGCAACACCCACCGGCCAGTCCGGCACGCGCAAGGTCAATGGAGTCACCTTCGCAATTACCGATCCGCCCGTCCGCGCATCCGTTTCCAAAATCGATGGAGCCTCGGATGCGGATCTCGGCAAGGTGCAGGAACTGGTTGCCAGAGCAAGCGCAATTCCCTACGACACTGAAAGCTCAGTAACCAATCTCAGCCACGCCGTCGAAAACTACTACCAGGATCGCGGATACGCGGACGTTAAAGTGGCAGCTCCGCGCAACGGCGACCCGCTGATGGACTCAGGCGCCATCGTTGTCCCTTTCGACCTCCACATCGATCAGGGCCCCATCTATAAGCTGGGCGCAATCCACGTCCCCGACGGAACACCGGTGACGCAGGCGGAGATCGATAAAACTCTGGCGCCCAGGCCAGACGGGCCACCGAACGGCGTCCGGGTTCGGAGCATCTGGGGGCTGATCGCCGGCCGATATCGTTCCAAAGGATATCTCGATTGCAAAGTTGAACCTCACCCGCAATTCGACACGCAGAACCTGATCGTAAACTACACTGCCGACATCACTCCCGGGCCGGTCTATCATTTGGCCTTTGTAAAGTTCGACAATGTAAGCGACCAACTGCGCGCGCTGCTGCTAAAGGACTGGCAGATGCTTCCCGGCGATCCGTTCGACCCCACTTACGTCTCAACGTTCATTCAAAAGGCCAGCCAGACCGACCCCGCACTCGCCCGCACCCTTGCCGGTATCAAGACCAAATTCGACGTGAACGCCGACCCCGAATCCCACGAAGTCACCGTAATCATCCGCCTTGAACGATAACGTTAGAAGTGGTTGCATAAACCCCGTTCGCCAGCCAAAGACCTTCCCCCAGGGGCTCAACAGGCTGCTGAAAAAGTCCATCTTTGATCGGGTTTTGCGAGAGACATCCCTCAGCGGCTAAAGCCGACGCTCATTTCAGGGTGTTTATGGCACGATTAAAATCGTGCCCTTTCAAAACGGT
>Ga0182016_10002705_pt1 | contig 20615 bp, 20 predicted proteins | sample 712S2MmetaG_FD_120491 | JGI IMG/M metagenome (GOLD analysis project Ga0182016, IMG submission 120491) | Permafrost microbial communities from Stordalen Mire, Sweden - 712S2M metaG | ecosystem: Environmental > Terrestrial > Soil > Wetlands > Permafrost | place: Sweden: Stordalen | collected... | reverse complement strand
TGTTCGATGCCGCCGTTCGTCCAGCGGATCGTCAAATCCGCCGTCTCCGCCGGCCCCAATCCGAAGTGCAGCCGACGGTCGTTCACCGAATAAAAGCTCGATTGCGCGGTCACTTCCTGTGCCTGTACTCTGCCTCCATAGGAAGCTGTCACTCGCGAACCAATCGCACTCCGGTTGGATTTCGTTCCGATCAGCAGCACTTTCAACCAATGGTCAGAACCAGTAACATCATTCCGCAATAAAGAAGGCGGTTCATTCATATTCATCAGCAGCACGTCCATGTCGCCATCGTTATCAAAATCGCCAAATGCGCAGCCCCGGCTCGATCGCGCTGTCGAAATTCCCGGTCCTGCCTCTTTTCCTAACTCCTCAAACTTCACCTCGCCGTTGAACAATCCTAAATTGCGGAAGATCACGCACGGAGTCTTATAGGAATACTCCGGCAGTACACGGCTCACTTCCGGATATACGCTCCCCGTGCCTGCGAATAGGTCCGGCCAGCCGTCATTATCCAGATCCACCATACCCGCGCCCCACCCGATGTAGCGCGTCTCAACGCCCAGCCCCGCGCGTAGCGTGACATCTTCAAACGTGCCCTTTCCATTGCCCTCATAGAGCACGCTCGTATCGTCGGCAAAGTGCGTGACAAACAAGTCGAGGTTACCGTCCAGGTTATAGTCGCCAATCGCCACGCCCATGCCGGCCTGCTCCTGGCCATCCTCATTCACCGCAATGCCGCGAATAAGGGCGTCCTCGGTGAATGTGCCGTCGTGGTTGTTGCGGAACAGAAAGCTGGGCGTGGAATCGCAGGCCACATAAATGTCCGGCCAGCCGTCATTATCAAGATCGGCCGCCACCGCCGTCATCGCATATCCGCCTGTTGCTTTACTTACACCCGATAACTTGCTAACATCTGTAAAGGTGCCGTTGCCGTTGTTGTGGTACAGGCGCTGCAAGCTGGTCTTGAGTCCGCGTGGACCGCAATTCACCGGCACTCCCTTCCAGTTACAACTGGAATTCTCACCGGGCTTCGGCGCGGTCTTTAAGTCAAAATCCAGATAGTTCGCGACAAACAGATCCAGATGGCCGTCGCGATCGTAATCCACCCAGGTACAACCGGAACCCCATGCCGTACCGGATATGCTGAGTCCCGCATCGGCGGTCACGTCCGTGAACGTTCCGTCGCCGTTGTTGCGGTACAGCGTCTGGCCGCCGTAGTAAGTAATAAATAGATCTTCAAATCCGTCGTTGTTGTAATCGCCGGCCGTAACGGAACTGGCCCACCCGGTATGCGTCAGGCCGGCGCGTTCGGTCACATCCGTAAATGTTCCGTCGCGATTGTTCTTATATAGGCGATTCGTGGCTCCCTTTGGCGCGCCTCCCAGTCGAGTGCCCGAAAGTAAGAAGATATCGAGCCAGCCGTCGTTGTCATAGTCCAGGAATGCCACGCCGCATCCTACCGTCTCGATGATGTATTCCTTCTTGTCCACGCCTCCGTAAATGATGGGCGCAGTCAGGCCCGCATGCGCTGCCACGTCGGTAAAGTAGGCATGAAACGGTAGCCCGGATGGCTTGGGGCGGGGAAGCGGTTTTACGCCGCGTGTGGCCACACCCTGTCCCAAAAGCGGAGTCGTCAATAGGGCCATCAGTTGCCTGCGCGTCATCTTTACTGATGATATGCTGGACTCAGTGAGGGTCTGCCTTCTCGCGGGATTGCTCATCACCGCACTTCAAGCCGCACCGACGTTCTATAAAGACATCGCGCCCATCACGAACCAATACTGCGTCTCCTGTCATCGCCCCGGTGAATCGGGTCCCTTTCCGCTTCTCACCTATGACGACATCAGGAAGCGTGGACCGCAGATTGCCGCCGTCACTCGCAGCCGCTTTATGCCCCCCTGGCTTCCGGAACACGGCTACGGACATTTCGCGGATGAGCGCCGCCTCACCGAGGCGCAGTTGAGAACCATCGAGCAATGGGTGCTGGCCGGGATGCCCGCGGGTGCGCCTTCCGGTGCGCCGCCCGCTCCGGAATTCACGCCGGGATGGCAGCTCGGCAAGCCCGACATGATCGTCACGGCTGCCCAGCCGTACACCCTTCAAGCCGGCGGTCCAGATCAATTCTGGAACTTCGTGCTTCGCCCGCCGCTTGAGAAAACGCGCTACCTGCGTGCGGTCGAGATCCGTCCCGGCAATCAAAGAGTGGTCCATCATGCGAACCTGTTGATCGATCGCTCGCGCAGTTCGCGCCTTCGCGAAGCCACCCCCGGCTCTGGTTTTGAAGGGATGGACTTGACCATCGAGTCGGATACGTTCGAGCCCGACAGCCACTTTCTTTTCTGGAAGCCGGGCGCTCCGCCGGTAGTCGAGCCGGATGGCATGGCGCTCCGCCTCGATCCCGGAACCGACCTCGTCCTCAACGTTCACCTGCAACCCACCGGCAAAGCGGAGCAGGTGCAGCCGTCCGTCGGCCTGTTCTTCACGGACAAACCGCAAACCCGGTTTCCCATGCTGCTACAGCTTGAGAACGACGGCGCGCTCAAGATTCCGGCGGGGGATAAAGACTTCGAAGTGAGCGATAGCTTCCGCGTCCCCGTGGACCTGGAGGTACTCGCCGTCTACCCGCACGCGCACTATCTCGGGAAGCTGCTCGAAGGCTGGGCCATCTTACCGAACGGCACGCGTAAGTGGCTCGTCCGAATTCCCGATTGGAATCAGGGCTGGCAGGCTGTCTATCCTTATGCGGAGCCCGTCTTTCTGCCCAAAGGCTCCGTGATCCACATGAGTTATCACTATGACAACTCTGCCGCAAATCCGCGGAATCCCTTTCATCCCCCCAGGTTAGTCGTTGGTGGCAACCAATCCACGGACGAGATGAGTCATCTCTGGCTGCAGGTGCTGGCGCGCGGAGAGAAGGACCAGCGTCCGGCGATTCAGGAAGCGGTCATGCGGCGCAGGCTGGAGAAGTACCCGGCGGATTTCTCCGCGCACCTGAACATGGGCTCGCTCTTAATGGTGGCCGGTAAGGTGGATGCCGCGCTGCCCTTTCTCCGCGACGCGGTTCGCATTGAGCCGGAGCAGCCTGTTGCATTGAACACTCTCGGCTCAGCGCTTCTCGCTGGCGGCAAGGAAGAGGAAGCCATCGGTTACTTCCAGCATGCGCTCCGGGTGCAGCCTGGTTACTCGAATGCCCGCTATAACCTGGCGAATGCGCTTGCGGATCAAGGCCGCCTAGCTGCCGCGGCGGATGACTTCGATGAAGTTCTGAAGGACAACCCGGATGACTCGAAAGCGCGTGAGCACTTATTCGAAGTACTGAAGAGCCTCGGTAACGAACTCGCCAGGGATGGCCAGTTAGCGGAAGCGGCCAGCCGGATGCGCCAGGCGCTTGCCATTCATGACCAGGACGCCGAGCTTCACAATAACCTGGGAATCATGCTGGCGCGTACCGGCGATCGCGCCGGCGCGGCGGCGGAGTTTCAAGCGGCGCTCAAAGCAGACCCGTCCAATGAAGCGGCCAGGAGAAATCTCGCCCTCGCTAGCGGGGTGTCGCGATAGTAATGTTGCGGTACTTCATGCCGCCCGTGTGATCGCCTTGAATATAGATCGGGCCGGGTGCGCCCTCGTCGCTATCGAGAGCGCCGCCGGTTATCCCGGGGATCTCCTGGTTGTCGATGGTGGTCACTCCATCGCGAACCACGGTCAAGCGCCGTCCTACCAGCGTAATGTCGAATGATTCCCACTGGCCCGGTTTCTCAGGCAGCGCCACGCTGGGCGCGATAAAACCATAGAGGGAGCCCATGCCGTGCTTGGCGTCGTTACTCTTCTCGTAAGCCACCTGAATTTCGTCGCGGCCCCGCAGATAGATGCCGCTGTTGCCGTCGTCCGGGCAGTTGAACTCGATGTGCAGTTTGAAGTCCGTGAACTTGCGCAGGGTGCGGATATTCGCCCCGGGCGCCTCATTGATGAGCTCGCCGTCCCGCGCCACGTAGTGGTTCTCCGGGCTCTTCCCTGGTTCCGTCGTAAAAGGTTCCCAGCCCTTCAGGTCTTTGCCGTCGAATAGAGGCACCGGCTTCGACCAGTTCTTCACTTCACGCTTCAGTTCCGGCGCGGGCACTCCCGTCACACGGTCTTCCTTGCCATCCTCGCGTTTCGCTTCTCCGCTGATCCTGCCGGCTTTTACGTCGAGCGCCCACCTCACCTTCGTGGTCTTTCCATACCACTCGGACGAGGTAAATTCCAGATGAGAACCCTCGCGTTTGACATCCACTCCATCCTTGGCGCTGGCCACGCGGCCCACCAGTCGCACCTTGTCGCCCGTCACTTCGAGCCAGGAAGGGAAGGTGGCATCCGAGGCCTTTACAATCAGATCCCATCGACCGGTGAACGGGTTTGTTTGGGCGCTGGCGATCACGGCCAGCGAGAGCAGAAAACAGAGTCGTCGCATTACGGTGGATAGTCTATCGCAGTGAAACTACGGGGAAGTACAAGCCCTTCTCTTCGCGTTTCCACCAGTCCCCGGTTTTCTTGCGCGTCTCCCAATCCGTAAATTGGAAATCGGACGCGGTAGCCCGCAAATAACGGGGCGGCTTGCCATGGAAAGGATCGCTTTCCAGCAGAGCCAGCACCGGCGGCGAGGCTTCGAGCAGACGCACCGCGAAGTGCTGGAACCAGGGATTATCCTGGTAGCTCCCGAGAGCCGCGAACCACATCTGCCAGTCCAGCCGCGGCTGATACGGCGCAGCCCAGCGAGGCAGCCGCTTCGGATCGTCCGGCTTGAATCGGAACACATACGGTTTCCAGTTTTCCCCGTCGTCCGAGCCTTCCACGGTGATCTCTAACCGCGTCGTGGTCATGTTGGCGAAAAGCCCGTATTCATTGACGATGCCGAATGGCGCGATGCGCCGCTGCAAGTTGGAAACCGGAGCCGGAATCTTGCTATGGAACATCCCGGCGAGCCCCGCGCAACTGAGCGTCATTATGCACAGGAACAACGCGGCGGTGACGAACCGGTTGGCGCGCGGCTGATCACCCTCCGGTACGTGCCGGAGAAAACGATCGTCCACCAGCAGCAGGCAAAGCGCGATCGTCAGGAAGTTGAAGAAGGTGTAGTTGCCGGTCAGCAGAATGAGGATCTGCAAGCCCGCCATGCCCATCGCGCTGATCAGCTTCACCCAGCGCGGACCGAAGATGCCGAACGGCAGAATCAACTCCGTGAAGAGTACACACAGAGTCGAGATCTTTTGGAATGCCAGCGGCGCTTGCGCAAGGAACCATGCGGGCGGAGTCGGCAGGGGTTGGGTCCAGTAATGATAGGTGAGCGCCGTTAAGTTGCGCCAGGTTTCATCCTGACTCTGCATTTTCACCGCGCCCGATTCGAACATCAGCCGGAACAGAAGCCATTGGAGCAGCCAGACTCGCGCCGCGTCGGGAGTCAGGAAGATGGCGAGGAAGCCGGTTTCCAGCAGAAGATAATCCCACTGGTATCCCATGAAGATCTGGCCCGCGCTTACCACCGAAAGATAGCCCAGGAAAAGAAGTCCGAATAGCGCGCGCTGTGTCAGGCTGTTCGCGCGAACCAGAGAGGCCGCGATCGCAATGGCCGCGCAGAACCAGCACGTCCCGGCCACAGCCCCGTCGCTGCGCAGCCACCAGAATATGGTTGGCACGCGCCAGAACGACCCCGCGCCCAGTTGGCCCCAAACGCCGTCGAGGAAAATGCCCACCGGCAGAATGCCGTGCTGGCCGACGAGCCCTCTTGCCTGCAACGCGAACGACACGAAGGCCGTCAAATAAATGATGGCGAGTGCTTTCGAGAAAAGGGCCGCCGCGCTTCGATAGGTGTTCACGCCGATTTGAAGATAACAGTTCGATAGAATTGCGGGCATCCATGTCTTCCGAATCGTCTTCCGAATTTGGGTTTCCGAACCGCCGGATCTTCATCGGCGCGGCGCTGGCCACGGCCAGTTCCTATAAGAAAATTCTCGGCGCGAATGACCGTATTCGAGTCGGCGCCATCGGCACGGGCGACCGCTGCCAGTATCTGCTCACCGTTCTGAACAAGCTCCAGGGCAATGAGATTGTCGCGGTCTGCGACGTGTTTGAACCGCATCGCTTGAAAGCCAAATCGGTGAGCGCCACTCCGGACGCTCAGGACTACGTGGAGTATCGCGAAATTCTGGACCGCAAGGATATCGACGCGGTGGTGATCGGCACGCCCGATCACTGGCACGTGCCGATTACCATCGCCGCCGTGCACGCCGGCAAGGATGTCTACTGCGAGAAGCCCGTCACGCACAAACTGGAAGAAGGCGCGCCGCTGATCGCCGCCGTAAAGGAAACCCAGCGCGTCGTTCAAACCGGTACGCAGCAGCGCAGTTGGGCGCATTACCTTCAGGCGAAGGATCTGATCGCCTCAGGCAAACTCGGCCAGGTGACTCTCATCCGGACATACTGGTATCAGAACCACATAGCCAATCAAGCCAAGGCTAAGGATATCGATACCAGCCTTCTCGATTGGAAGCGGTTTCTGGGACCTGTGGCTTACCGCCCCTTCGATGCGGATCAATACGCGCATTGGCGCTGGTATTGGGATTTCGGCGGCGGTGCGATGACGGATCTGTTCATTCACTGGGCCGATGTGGCGCAATGGTTCATGGGAGAGGATATGCCGGTTCGGGCCACCGCCTGCGGCACCAAGGCCATTCTGAAGCAGAGGCAGACGCCCGACACTATGAGTGCCGCGCTGCTCTATCCGAATTGCCTGGTGGAATTTGATTGCGCGCTGCTCGGTTACATCGAAGGCGGCGGCTTGATGTTCCGCGGCACCGAGGCAAGCATGCGCCTGCACCGGCGAGGTTTTGCCATCTATCGAGAGTTAGGGCACTATAGCGAAACGTTCGAACCGGAGGACCCGATTCTTGAAGTAAAGTCCGAGCATGACGGCGCGTTGGAACATATGCAGAATTTTCTGGACTGCATCCGGTCCCGCAAGACGCCTAATGCCGGTGTTGAAATTGGAGTGGCCGCGGCGCGCGCCGGTCATGTTGCGAATTTTGCTTTGCGGGGGAATGGCGTATGGCACAGCTAAGAACGAGTAAGGCCTATGATGTGGTGATCGTCGGAAGCGGCGCGGGCGGCGGTATCGCGGCCCATGTGCTGGCTCTTTCCGGCGCGAAGATCTGCATGCTCGAAGCGGGCGAATGGTATGACTGCACCAAACAATCGTCCATGCTCCAGTGGCCGTACAACGCTCCGCACCGTGCGGCCGGCAGCCGGGCCAAGCCGTTCGGTTACTTCGACGCAACGCTGGAAGGCGGCTGGCAGGTTCCGGGCGAGCCTTATACAACCGCGCCCGGCTCGGAGTTCCGCTGGTGGCGCGGCCGCATGCTGGGCGGTCGCACCAATCACTATGGCCGCATCTCCCTTCGCATGGGACCTTATGATTTCAAACCTTATAGCCGCGATGGCAAAGGCTTCGACTGGCCCATCACTTATGACGACCTGGCGCCTTACTATGACAAAGCCGAAGGATTGATCGGCGTCTTCGGCACGCACGAGGGAATTGAGAATACGCCCGACGGGAACTTCCAGCCCGCGCCCGCGCCGCGCGGTTATGAGCGCATCGTCAAGCGTGCCTGCGACAAGTTGAAGATTCCCTGTATTCCGTCACGCCTGGCGATTCTGACGCGGCCTTTGAACGGCCGCGCGGCCTGCCATTACTGCGCGCAGTGCGGGCGAGGGTGCGGAGTGAATGCCAACTTTAACTCACCCGGCGTGCATATCTTTCCGGCCATGAAGACGGGCAACCTGGAAGTTCGCACGGGCGCGATGGCTCGCGAAGTGGTGGTTGGTCCCGACGGCCTCGCGCGAGGCATCTCCTATGTGGATAAGAAGACCCGCACGGAACAGACGGGCTATGCGAAGATCGTGGTGCTGGCGGCCAGTTGTTGCGAGACGGCGCGCATTCTGCTCAACTCGAAGAGTAGCCAGTTTCCGAACGGTGTGGCTAACTCAACGGGACTAGTCGGCCGTTACTTAATGGATACCGTAGGTTCTTCGGTGGATGGTTATCTTCCGATCATGGAAGATCTGCCACCGCGCAACGAGGATGGCGTGGGCGGCATGCATATGTACATGCCCTGGTGGAACTATCAGGAACAGAAGGCGGGTAAGATGCCGTTTGCCCGCGGCTATCATATTGAGTTCGGCGGCGGCCGCGGGCTTCCCGAATCCGGCGAGATGAACGATTCCGAAGAAGTTCTCGGGGGCGGTTACGGGGCAGGTTTCAAGAAGAATCTTCGTAAGATCTACGGCGCAGGCATCGGCTTCGCGGGCCGCGGCGAGATGATTCCGAACGCGGATAGTTATTGCGAGATCGATCCGGTGACGGTCGATCAGTGGGGTATCCCGGTTCTGCGCTTCCACTTCAAGTGGAGCCAGGACGAGATTCTGCAGGCGAGGCACATGCAGGAGACTTTCCAGCAGATCATTGAAGGCTGCGGCGGAAAGGTAACTGGGAAGTCAGGTCCGGAAACGAATTGGGGGATTGCGCGAGGCGGCGAGATCATTCATGAAGTAGGCGCAACCCGCATGGGCGACGATGCGAAGACCTCGGTGTTGAATCAGCACTCCCAGGCATGGGATTGTAAGAACCTGTTTATCACCGACGCGGCGCCGTTTGTCAGCAACGCGGATAAGAACCCCACGCTGACCATTACCGCGCTCGGGTGGCGCACGTCGGATTACATCGCCGACGAAGTAAAGAAGCGCAACCTTAGTGTTTAGGGCGAGTGTCTAGGAGGATGACTCACATGAAAAAGGACGACGTTAGTAGGCGCGAGATCTTCCACATTCTGGGAACGGCGGCGGTTACCGCCGGGGTGGCTTCCGGCCAGACGCATGACCATGCCGCGATGGCGGCTGTCCCGGCCACGACGGGTCCGTATCAGAGGAAGGTGTTCGATGAACACCAGTGGCGGACCGTGAAAGTTTTGTGCGACCTGATCATCCCGGCGGACGAGCGCAGCGGCAGTGCGACGCAGGCGGGGGTTCCGGAGTTCATGGATGACTGGCTGGATTTCCGCAAGCAGGAAGACGGCAACGCGAATCTGATCGCGACCATCGAGGGCGGCCTGATGTGGCTCGACCGCGAATCGCTGGCGATGGCTTCGAAAAACTTCATCGACTTGCCTGCCGCGCAGCAGACCCAGTTACTTGATCGCGTGGCATGGCCTGCCAAGGCGTCTCCGGAAGATGCCGCCTGGGTACACTTCTTCAACCGGTTCCGCGATCTCACGGCGAGTGGATTCGCGTCCAGCAAGATGGGCATTGCCGATCTGCCGTATCTGGGGAACAAGGCGATCGCTGAGTGGAAGGGCTGCGATCCGGAGGTTTGGGCCGTCCTTGAGGAGCGCATGAAGAATGGCTATAAGGGGTTGGGCGGCGAGGTCAAGCCGTGGTCGGATTGAGGGTTGCGGTGTGCGCGCTGGCGGTGTGTTTTGTCGCCGCGGCTGCGGACCAGAAGCACCTCCGGATCTCGACATCCGATCACGTGGTTGTCGATATGGCGGCCAACTCGATGGAAACCGATTCATCCCCTTCGACGACGATCGTGCACTTGAAAGGCAGTGTGGAGATCCGGATGCGGTGGGCGGACGGGTCACCGGAACGCATGGTGATGCACGCCGACGCGGCCGATTTCCATGAAGATACCGGCCAGGTGGAAGCGCGCGGAAATGTGACGATGACGCCGGTGAAGGAAGCGGAGCCGGAGGAGAAGAGCGGGAGTTAAGCCTGGCGCTCTTTAGAGGAATCGTCGGCAAGGGATGTTTAGGGAACTAGTATCGATCTTCATCGAGCACGCCGGTGAAGATGCTTTCCCTTTAATCCCGGGGCACTCCTACTTCCTTGAGGCGGACGAAGCCGAAGCTACGTTACCGGTTTCGCAGAACCCATCCGTGGATATCTGCAACAGATTCGGAGCTTGTGACGCGAAGCCGCAGCCGGAATCCGTTCCTTCCTCCGGCGCACGAAAAGGAGGTTTGCCTCGAACTCGAAGACCACTCCACTGCAAGACGGTCCGCGGTCGATTTCTTTCAGGCGCGAGGGCTTCGCGACCCGCAAACGCAGGCCGCACGGTTACGACGGCAGGGACGTGCGGCTTGTGATCCATTCCGGGAGCGCGGTCGGCGCCGTGCCTCTCATCTCGCCCACAACCGCCCGCCCAGACTACGGACTCGTCGTCCAGCCGAGATTTCCGTGGCCCGGTATTGGTCCGATGCTGGCGGAGATGGGCTGGCGGGTCAGCCCGGCGCCGCTCCGCCTTCCGCTTCTTCGCCGGTCAGAACGCCGCGTGCCCGTCTGGGTGCTTTCCTTCATGATCCTGGTGAGGCTGAAGGCGCTCCTCGATACGCTGGATCGCCGATTTGAACTTACAGACGAGACGCTACGCGCGCCGCGCGGAACTGTTCATTGGGGCCGGTACGCGACCCGAAGTTTACCTACTGCGAATTTTCTTTCGATCCCCTGCAAGTTCCCCAATCTTCGTGACGACCGGTTCCTGAAAGGTGCCGTTCGGCATTCCGTTGAGCGTCAGTTAAGAGCTCTGGAAACCCAGAAAGAACATGGAGCTTTTGTTCATAGGCTCGTCGAATTCGGGCAGCAGATTCTTTGCCGAGTTCAGATGGTGCCGGTCTACGTGCCGTCTTCGATGATGCTTGGATCTTGGCTTCAGCGCCCTATGAGGACCGCACCCTTTACTGACGGCATGCAGGCAATTGAATGGAGGATTGAGGAACGCGGCCTCGCTGGCTTGAGCGACTTGGGAGGCATACCGTGGAAAATGCCGATGGACCAGTTTTTCGAGGCCTGGGTCGAGACGGCTTTCCGTGTCGTCGCGCAACGTACCGGTGGACAAATGAAGGTTGGTAGAAAGCGCGAGACCACGTACCCGATCAACTGGGAGCCGCCGTATCTTGGGTCCCAGAAATCACTTGTGCCGGACGTGTGGCTGGAGTGGGATTCAACGACCCTGATCGTGGCTGAAAAGTACAAGCGTCATTGGGAAGAGCTTCAGGGCTCGTGGGCAGGCATGGAAGAAGAACTGCGTGGGCAGCATCGCCATGACCTACTGCAGGTTCTGGCGTATGCCAGCCTGGCGCGGACCCCGACGGTTATCGCGTGCCTCGTCTATCCCTGTTCGCCCGAAAACTGGAATTCCCTTCGAGAACGGGGGCGAGCGATCCATCGAGCCGAGTTGACTATCGGCGGGCGCTCTCTTCAGCTGTGGCTGACCGCGCTCCCCATGGCCACCGCCCTCGACCGTATCGTCACGCCTCTCGCCGATGAACTTCGGCGGGTGTTAAAGTAGTCACCTAACCCAAATGCAACTTGGCCAGATTCGTAAAGACGGCGCAGTCGTCGCCGCTATCTTTGAGGGGGAATTTGCGCGCCCCATTCCCGCGCATACCGTAGCCGACCTGATTCGCCGTTCGGAAGCGGAGGGCATTCCGCTACCCAAGCTCGCCGACCAGCTCGCGACACGCCAGCGGGAAAGTCTGCCACCCATTCTGCCTATTCATCCTGTGGAAGTGTGGGCCTGTGGATGCACCTATGATGTGAGCGCCGAATTCCGCGACGGCGAACTTGGCACCCGCGAAGGCATGTACGCGTATGTCTATAAAGAGCCGCGGCCGGAGATCTTCTTCAAAGGAACCGCGCGGGTGTGCGTGGGGCACGGGCAGCCGATCGGGCTGCGGTCGGATTCCAAGTTCACCGCGCCCGAACCCGAACTCGCGCTCCTTCTGGGCAGCAAGGGGAAAATCCTCGGCTACACCTTGGCCAACGACGTTTCGGCGTGGGATATTGAACGGGAGAATGCGCTGTACCTGCCGCAGTCGAAGGTCTATAACGCCTGCCTCTCGCTGGGTCCCGTGATCGTCACGGCCGATTCGATTGAAAACCCCTACGCGCTCGATATGACCTGCGCGATCGAGCGCGCAGGCGCGACCATCTTCTCCGGCTCGGTGTCCACGGCGCGGCTGCACCGCAAGTTCGAACAACTGGTGGAATATCTGCTGCGGTCCAATTCCGTTCCCGCGGCTTCGGTGCTTCTGACCGGCACGGGGATTATTGTGACGGAGGAATCCGCGCTGCACCCCGGCGACCGGGTGACCATCGCAGTGCCGCAGATTGGCGTGCTCAGCAACCCGGCCGTTACGGTTTAGTCGGCCTCAGCATCCGGATCCACTTCAATCGCGTCGAGCAGATCCGGATTTTTCGCGAAGCGCTTCAGCACCGGCACAATCACCGCGGACCGAAAACCAGCCCGCAGGAGACGGCGGTAGGCACCCGCGAGATCCTTGTCTTGTTTGAATAAGGTCTCGCGAGGCGTGGCTCGGAATTTCTTTCGAATGTAGGCTTCCACCAGGGCGGTCTCGTCGGTTTCCTTGTAGGTGTTCTCAACGGCGGCGTCGGCGACGGGCCCGGTAACGCGGCGCGTGCGCAGGTCGTTCAGCGTACGGGCGCGTCCAAACCGCTCGTTTTCCAGCCGTGATGCCGCGTAATTTTCGGCGAAACGTTTGTCGTTCAGGTAGCCGTATTCCGTCAGCCGGCCCAAAACTTCCTCAATGGAAGCCTCTTCCGCCGCTCGCTCACGCAGTTTCTGGCGCAATTCCGCGCTTGATTGGGCCCGGCGCGCGAGGGATCTGACGGCGAAGTCAAATAATTCCTGGGCGGCAAGTTTGTGCTTTGGCTTACGCAAAATGTTGGAACCTAAACTGCTCTTTGATCTTCGCAGAGTATACTTTAGTTACAAACTCAATCAAAACAGGAGCAATGGCATGGACAGGGACGGATTGATCAATTTTCTTTTGGGACTGGGAGTCGGAATCGGCGTTGGCATTCTCTTCGCGCCGAAGTCCGGCGATGAGACGCGCGGCTACATCAAGTCGAAAGCGAACGAAGGAACGGACTATCTGAAGAAGGCGGGTTCGGATTGGAAGGGCACGGCGGACGATCTGATCGAGAAGGGGAAGAGCGCGATCAACCGCCAGAAGGACACGCTGAACGACGCTGTGGAAGCGGGTAAGCAGGCCTATCGCGAGCGGGTCGAACCCAAAGTTGCCGAGCACGTGACGAGTTAGTTGGTTTGAGAGGGAAAAGTCGTGTCTGAAGAGACCTTCCGATGGGTCGTTGCGGGCGGCGTTGTTGTCGTGGCCCTGTTTTTCGCGGTCATGGGGATGACGTCGCTTGCACTCCTTATGTATTTGAAACGGCTGATGGAGAAATTGGAGCCCGTCTTGCGGGCTGCGAATCCGATCGCGCAGAATGCGCAGGAGCTGGTAGCGATTCTCAAGCCGCGCATCTTGAAGATCAGCGCTGACGCCACCGAAGTTTCGGGCCTGGTGGTTACCGAAGCCCGGCGTTACGCGGACATCTCCAAAGACGTTGGAGAGCGCGCCAAGATCAAGATCGCGCGCTTCGATGGCGCGGTGGATGAGACGGTGGAGCAGGTGCAAGAGGCCTCAGTCGCGATGAAGAGCGCCGTTTTGCGTCCGTTCCAACACATTGACGGCGTGGTGGCGGGGGTCCGAACGGCGATTCACACCTATGCCACGGGCGGAAGCGGTCGACATCCCATGTACGGCGGGTCGCAATACCGCGCGGCGCAGGACGAAGAGATGTTTATTTGATGCCGAAACTGGCACTGGTTTATGGCCTGCGCCTGCTTCCCGCGGAGGAGTTGGAATCCGTCAGCGAAGCTCCCGTTCAACTGAAGGGCGGGAAAAGCGCCTCCGTGGCAATGCATCTGATCGAGGGAGCCACCGAGCAGGAAATCCGCAAACAGCTCGAACAATCACTGGATGCGTTCTTCGAGTTCTACCCCAACCTGTGAGGATGCAATTCAGTATTTGAGGGTGAACGCGCCGGGCTCATCCACCACCGTGTAGTCGGGCGGTATCTGGAACAAAGTCGCCGGCGGATCGCCGCGTGTGATGTTGGTGAGTTTCATCGTGAAATCTCCCATGCGCGGGTCACTGTGCTTGTCCAGCACCATCACCCTCAGGTCCGGGGACATCCACATTTCGGTCACGACGGTGATGGGACGGTCATTGTTCTGCGAGCCGGTTGGATAGATGAACGTTGTCCGCGTCCCTTCGGCGAGTACCCCCTCAATGGTCTCCGTGCCGAGCTTCTCGGAGTTCGTCTGCGGTTTGGCTTCGTCGCCTGTTTGCGCCGCCGGTTTGACGATCGCGCCTGACCGCCTTCGCGGTTCGGGCTCAACGACCTGCAATTGCTGTCGGTGAGCGACTTTACCGGAGACATCAAGAACATACTTGAACTGCGCTACGGGATCAACGATCTCGATAACCTGCGGCCAGTCCGGAGAGGCTTCTGCCTTGGCATCACCATGGAAAAGCGGCCGCTCTTTGCGGGTGCGGCCGACGGAATCACGGTACACCTTCGTGGGCGCGTTCGTGCGGGTGATGTGGGTACCATCGGCCAGAGTCTGCACATTCTCAGTGACTTCATCCGCGGAGTACGGTGCGCCGGTCTTGACCGACCGCATATTGACTGGTGGGGGTGCGGCAAAGTTCCCCTGGCCCTGGTGGGGGGAGACAGCGGAAGTTTGCGCAAGCGCTTCGCCGGCGCAGAGGACGGCTACGAGGAGCCCGCTCAACCGATATTGCATAAAACAACTACCTCTGGGAGCGAGTATAACTCTAAAGGTCAGGAAAAGCATTGACCCGGTTGAGCCACCCTTGCAGAAATTGAGGATACGTCTGGCCCAATGCCTGATAGTAGGCAACCCGCCCTTGTTTGTACTGGCGATAGACTTGAACCTCGTCAAACCCTGCCAGAGCTTGCAGTGAAGCCTGACCGATCATTCCGTCTTCCACGATGTTGGCTCCCATATTATTCAATACATGCTGAAGTAACTTCGTTGCATGCGTGCCGGAATTCACGAAAAAATCGCACACGATGTTGGCGAGATCCTGTTGTGCGATCGAATCGCCTTGCGTTTTACTCCAGTAAAGAGACTTATAAATAATGCCCGCCTGCCCATTTGTCAACGCCTTCAGATTTTGCGAAGTGGGGTCGACGCCAAGAAGCTGGTGGGAGCATTGCTGAAAAGTCTCCATGGTGATGCCTTTGTTCGTCTCGCCGCCCGGATCTGTTGGGTCGTCCACGTAACCGCCCTCGAATTGCAGGACGATTGGTAAAAACACGTCGAAATTAGCCATCTCTCTCCTCCTGAGAACCCTATTCGCGCAAGGACTTCTTCAGATCTCTCGCCCTGGCCTCCGTCATATCGGCCATAACCGTCACGCTGATGAGCGGACCAATGGTGCCGCCTCCGGCCACTTCCGCCTGAAAATCCGCGTTCGCCTGCCGGAATTGCACCCAGGCCGATTGCGCGAGGCGCAGCTTCCTCTTGCCCGCCGCATCCAGATGTTGCATCAAATCGGCGGACACAGAGTTGAGGGTTTGCTGCGCCTTCTCATAGCGCGCGTTCTCGCAAATGCGCATGGCGGCTGAGTTCGTTTCAGCGCCGCACGCCGCAGCCGCTCGCCCAGTCTGCCCACGAGCGGGAAACGCAAAACAGAGCGTTATCAAACAGAGCGTTATCAAGATAGAGCGCAAAAGAATCGTACTGTGAAATCCGATCACGAAGTTGCCACTCCGGAAAGATCGGTGGTCGGCGGCTTCACTGTCGACCGAACGAGGATGAATTTGTTTAACAGGTCAAACCAGAAAGGAGCGCCAAGAGACACCGCCGTGGCTGTCAGAGCAAAGCCGATGATTTTCATCAGCCACCCGATGGGGTCGTCGGATTGTGGAACGGTTCCGGCGTTCGATTTGTCCCAACCGAGCGGCAACCCGAGACCGCGCAGAGCTTTCAATGGCTCCCCGGCGGGTGCGGATTCTTCCTTTGGATTTGCGGCGTGATTCGAGGCGTAAGCTGTCGCCTGTCCGACTAGAGCGTCACGAACGCCCGAATCGGTGGAAAGTAGCCTGACAATCGCGACCGTGTCCACGTTCGCGGCGACGGCAAAGAGCAGACCGAATCCGAGGAGGAACCACTGCGACCTCCGTTTGTACCAACCCGAAACACGATCCATGGAACTGTTGAACCAATTCTCGACATTCTGCCGGGCTTGGTTTGGGTCGGTCCCCGCTGAGTCGATCAGAGCCACGAGCGCGGTGGAAACCTTCTGATTCTCGGTCGCAAAACTTACGGCGGCGCTCCGCAATGCGACTAATGAATTATTGGGCGGCGTTGGCGCGACCGCCCCATTAGACGCCTGGGGCGCCGGCTGAGTCGTCGCGCTCAAGCTGCCTGGCGCCACAATATCCATAAGCGCCAGAGCAAAGCTTCGTGAGGGGATGTACGAGGGCAAGTCCCAATTTTTCTTTGCAGCTGCGTAGTCGGCCTTGAATAATCCTGAGATGAGCGGGTGGTCGTAGAAGGTCGCTACCAGCTTCTGGGTCTCCGGCGAGGTGGCGTTCAGCAGCTCGCGAATTCCCTGCTCAAGATCCTTTGACCGGTATTTCAGTTTGCTTTCAAGACCTTCGTTGAGGGCTGAGCACACCAAACTCAATACCAGGTATACGAATACGAGGCCAATTGCAACGTCCAAGGCAGTGGAACCAAGTAACATCGGTGACGCCCCTCCTGGGCATTCCGATGCTTATATCACAGTTAGGCCCCGCCTTGTTGCGATTTTCGACAGATTTTCGCCGAAATGCCTGGCGTTTATCTGCTGAAGGTCAATCTGGTGGTGGTGCCGCCAAGGTCGATAGCAGTGACATGATTGATCCCGTCACTCCCCTTGTTTATTTCCAAGGTGGTTTCCGGAAATTTCCGGTCGGCGGTTTGGATGGTGCCCGTTGCTTCCACTCTCTTGTCATCTTCGCCAATCAGAACCGCCTTTGCGCCGTCCACTTTCACGGTGTAGTCGCCGGCCTTGAGTTGCGTACCCGCCATCTCAGTATGATCGGGAACTATGATGCGGTAACTCTTCGCAGAGGCAATCCACATGCCCGCCGCCCCGGCAAATAAAACCAGTAATTTCGTTCGCGTTCTCGTTTGCATAAATGCTGTTTCCTTTGCTCGCTCGTTCCATTGGACGAACAACAGAGAGAGAGGTTAGGAACGAAAATTTGAAGCAAACAGGGCACGCGAGCACGTGCCCCGTTCAAGATTAGTTGCTGAAGGTTAGTTTCGTAGAGGTGCCCCCGAGGTCGATGGCAGTGATGTGGTTCATGCCATCAGTCCCCTGGGATACTTCCAAAGCGGTCTCCGGGAATTTCTGGTCGGAGGATTGGACGGTTCCGGTGGCTTCGACCTTCTTGTTGTTCTCGCCGGTGAGAGTGGCGACCGTGCCGTCTACCTTGACCCGATAGTCTCCGGCCTTGAGCTGTGTACCCGCCACCTGAGTGTGGTCGGACACGGTGATGTGGTAGGTCTTCGCGGACGCGATAGATAGACCGATGCCTGCAAATAACACTAATACCTTAGCCTGAGTTGTCGTTTTCATAATATGGACTCCTTTTCTTCGACTCACCTAGACAGATGAGCGAGACGAAGAGCAGGTTACGGAATTCGCGGTAAGAACCGCAGTATCGAATATGCCCGTGTGCTTGCGCACAACTGGGAAGCTGGGGTGAAAATTGTCTGATGGGTTTCCACTAGTTGAACCCTGTCACCGATCAGAAATGTTTATGGGGTGCATGGGTTGTGCTTCTACCTATCGTGGTGTATATGTAGAAGCGTGAGGTGCCAGTGTGAGCAAACCCAAGACAGACCTGCCCCAGGGAACGCTGGACATGTTGGTCCTGAGAGTGGTGGCGTTGGAGCCGATCCATGGATATGGCATTGCCGCGCGTCTGAAGCGGATTTCCAAAGACGTACTGCAGGTGCAACAGGGATCGCTCTATCCCGCGTTGCACCGGCTGGAAAACCGGAGATGGTTGTCGGCGGATTGGAAGACCTCGGAGACAGGCCGGGAAGCTAAATATTACTCGCTCACGAAAGCCGGAGCGAAACAGCTTGTGTTGGAAGACGAGAACTGGCAGCGGCTGAGCGCGGCCGTCCGGCTGGTGATGAAGAGCGAGGCGGGTTCATGAACTGGCTGCAGCGCTTTTTCCGGCGCGATCGAATGGAGCGGGAGCTTGATCGGGAACTCCGCTATCACATCGAGCGGCGGATCGCGGAACTGATGGACGATGGCATGGATCGTCAGGAAGCCGGCAGGTGCGTTCGCATCGAATTTGGAGGGGCGGAACAAATCGCGGAAGCTTGCCGGGACGCGCGCGGCACAGGCTGGCTCGAAGACTTTCTGCGGGATTGCCGATATGGCCTGCGTATGCTCCGGCGCAACCCGGCATTCGCCTGCTTCGCGATCCTGTCACTGGCGCTGGGCATCGGCGCGGATACGGCCATATTCAGCCTGATGGATCGTGTGATGTTTCGCATGATGCCGGTGCGCGAACCGCAGCGTCTGGTGCAGATTACGAGGTTTCATCCGCCTTTTGGGGCCGCGTACATTTCCTATCCTCTGTTCCAGTCGTTCCAAAAGGAGCTTGGCAGTTTTGACGGCTTGCTCGCGCATTACAAGCTCAACGGAGCCGATATCAGGATTGATGGAAGCGTTGAGGCGGCGAATTTCGATCTGGTTTCGGGATACTATTTCCGGGTTCTCGGCGTGGGCTCCGCGATGGGCCGTACTTTCGACGATTCGGTGGATCGTGTGCCGGGCGCCAATGCGGTCGCGGTGATCAGCTATCGCTATTGGGTGGCTCACTTCGCCTCAGATCCGGCGGTGATCGGGAAGACATTTCGCCGGCTCAATACGGAGTTCACCATCATCGGCGTCATGCCGCGCGACTTCTTCGGTACGGTGGTGGGCGCGGAGCCGGACATCACCGTGCCCCTCACGATGGACGCTCAGGTTCGAGGGGGAGACTCATGGTTGAGCGAGCCCGATTACAACTGGCTGTCGGTGATGGGCAGGCTGAGGACGGGTCTGGGGATCAACCAAGCGCGGGCGGAAGCGCGGAAAGTATTCGCGAACATCGTTGCGGCGGACGCGCGAAAGGACCAGCAGGATCGCGACCGCCGGGCGCGCCTGAATGACTATGTTGCATTGGCGCCTGGTGGCAACGGATTCGACGATGTACGGAGGCAGTTTGGCGCACCACTGATCATCCTGATGGGCACCGTGGCTCTGGTTTTGCTGCTGGCTTGCGCCAACGTGGCGAACCTGCTGCTGGCCAAATCGGCCACGCGGCACGCGGAGATTGCGGTGCGCCTGGCGATTGGCGCGGGACGGGGGCGCGTGGTCCGGCAAATGCTGACGGAAGGGCTGCTGCTTGCCCTGGCGGGCGGCGCGCTGGGAGTGGCGATGGCCTACGTTCTCGACGAGGGATTGGTATTGATGATGTCAAACGGCGGCCCGCGCATGCTGCTGGATGTTGCGCCGGACGGGCGCGTGCTGCTGTTCGCGGTGATTGTATCCCTGGTCGCCTGCGTTCTGTTCAGTCTGGCTCCCGCGGTGCAGACTTTGCGGCAAAGCTTCCAGCCCGGGCTTTGTTGGCACGTGTTGTCGGAAATCCGGGCCAGCCGCTGGTTCCTGGGGAAGACACTGATCGTGACTCAGATGGCCATTTCGGTCCTGCTCCTGATCGGCGCCGGCTTATTTGGCCGCACGCTGCTGAACATGTATGCGGTGAATGCCGGCTTTGACAGGCATGGAGTGACACTGTTTTCGACCAATGCGAAACGGCTGGGCTACACGCGGGAACAGTTTCAACGCATGGAGACTCGCGTGCCTGCGGAGTTGGAAGCGTTGCCGGGGGTTGAGTCCGCGACGGTCGTGATGTTTCCTCCCATCAGCGGGGGCGGTTGGGACGGCGGTATTTTGGTGGAAGGTAAGGATTCCGCAAGAAGCGAAGACGACGTGGCGCATATCAATTCCGTCGGCGTTGATTTCTTCAAGACCTTTCGCACTCCAGTCGTGATGGGGCGCGAATTCAACATGCGGGATACGGATGAATCGCCCCGCGTGGCCGTGATCAACGAAGCATTCGCGAACCACGCGTTTCCGGGCCGGTCTCCGATCGGGAAATGGTTGGCGTTTGAGGGTCCGGAGCGAGGCACGCACTACCAAGTTGTGGGAGTGGTGAAAGACGTGAAGTATGAAAGTCTGCGCGGCGCGTTTCCGCGGACCGTGTACATGACCACCGCGCAGGTTCCGACAGGGCCCGATTCCTATACATTTGCGGTGCGGACGCGCGGCGGTTCGGCGGCGATTGCGGCAGCGTTGGCGCGCATGGATGGCGCGTTGAGGCCGGTGAATGTCGTGAGTTTGGACGATCATGTGGCGCGCTCGCTATTGCGGGAGCGCCTGATGGCGACGCTGGCCGGCTTCTTCGGCGCACAGGCGCTGCTGCTGGGTATGGTGGGGATCTACGGCGTGATGGCGTTTCAAGTGGCGCGGCGTCGGCGTGAGATCGGGATTCGCATGGCGCTGGGAGCGGACGCGGGGAAGGTGATCGGGATGGTGCTGGGCCAAACGGCGCGTTTGACGCTGCTGGGGTGCGCGATC
>Ga0182016_10002704_pt1 | contig 20615 bp, 16 predicted proteins | sample 712S2MmetaG_FD_120491 | JGI IMG/M metagenome (GOLD analysis project Ga0182016, IMG submission 120491) | Permafrost microbial communities from Stordalen Mire, Sweden - 712S2M metaG | ecosystem: Environmental > Terrestrial > Soil > Wetlands > Permafrost | place: Sweden: Stordalen | collected... | reverse complement strand
ATATTTCTCCAATGCCGAAGTTGTGAGCCCCGCGGTCGCTCTGGGGCGTCTCCTGGGATGGGTTGATTCCTGCACGAAAGAGCGCGCCACAATCAGTACGCTGGGGCCGTATGCCGCCTTCTCCGACCCTGTGCCGGTACAGGTCCTGGCGATACAGGCGAACGAACTCAGTTCGGAAACTCCGTTGAGTGTGCCATCACGGGCGACGGTGCGGGTGTACTTTCAATTCCTGCCGGAAGAAGATGTAGCAGCAGCGATCCAGGGCATCAGGGATTCGCTCAGGCAATTTGAGGAGAACGATTTGTTCTTCCGCAAGTATCCGATTCAGTGGACGCCCCTGATTGGAGAGCCGCTGCTGGGCCATGAGTTGCCCGCAGATCATGCGTGGACGCGCTGCATGACCAGGAGTGCGGCGGCGGTGCTGAAGCGGATGCCAGTGATCACCGCAGCGCCATATCCTTGCGATGCCGGTCTGATGCATCGCGACTTCGGCATTCCTACGCTCCTCTTTGGGCCATGCGGAGCGGGCGCGCATAACCCCGACGAGTATGTCGAATTCGACTCCGTTCTGCGGACAGCGGAGGTTTTGCTAACAGCCGCCCTGGATTGGGCAAACGGATGATTTGCCATGGGTGCATGGTTGCGGGAATCCTCGGAAAGCTCATCTACTCAACACAAATCCGCATGCATCTGAATAGCGTGCAAGAGACTCTCGCACCTTGTGATGAATGATCGCGATGGGAATGTTTTGGATCGTCCCAGCCCGAATTGCGTCTGCCTGGCGGGGAAGGTATTGCGCCACCAAAGGCAGGGGCGCCGGAAACTCCCGCAGGTTTTGTAACAACCGGGCAAGAGCTCTAGATATCTCGGCGTTGGGCCAATAGTAGCGGATGCGATCGCTCAGGCTGTACGCCCTTGCAAAGCGCACACGCCTCTCATCGCCATGGTAGTAACCTTTCCAGTTTTCTGGATTCTCAACCATCGCATGTTCGATGACGTCTCGGATCTCCGAACGCCGTTCCTCGGCAATCCATTCCTCTTCAATGCGGGCCAGACCGAAGATTCCTTCTCTCATCATGAATGTCAACTCAGGGCCGACTTTCAGAATGCCAAAATGGCCGTTGACGAGTTGCCGCAGCGACGCCGCTGACTGATAGTCGGTGGAGTGAGCCTCGAAGACAATGCCATGGTGTTGAAGGATGGCTTGAATCAGCTCCGCGGCTTTTGCGGGTACATAGTCCGCGACGGTCTCATTGCCGAATTCAACTCCCGGCTGAACAACGACACCAACGATCCGCTCCCAGGCCGAAGAAAGATTTCTCCGCGAAAATGCTCGATGATGCACATCGAGGGTTTCCTCGAGGCTCGCTGTGGAGGTGACTTCGATCTCCATCTCCTCCTGCGCTCCACCGGGTGTCGGCACCTCGGTTCCGATCACATAGACCGGCTTGCCTGACGCTGCGGGCGCTGAGGCTTCCGCGACCTCGCACAACTTTGCCGCACGCTCTGCAATCTCCTGGTTCGCGAGCGTGCGTGGGTCATCTCCGCACCGCATGCTCGCATCCAGGTGAATCTTGTTGAATCCAGCCGCCGCGTACGCAGCGACCATCGCACAGGCCTTTTCCATGGCCACTTCCGCGGACTGTGCGCGCCAGGGATTCGGACCAAGGTGGTCTCCGCCCAGAATCAACCTATCTGTCGCAAAACTGCTTTCTTTGGCAACTGCGTACACATAGTCGCGGAACTGTGCCGGAGTCTGACCGGTGTAGCCACCGTCCTGATTCACCTGGTTACACGTCGCCTCGATCAACAGCGGACTCTCGTCGTGTTTCGCCTGCGCGAACGCTGCCTCGAGTACCAGACGATTCGCCGAGCACACGGAGTAGATGCCTCGCTGTTTGCCAGCGCGATTTTCATTCAGCAGGCTACACATCTCATCTACTGCGGAATGCGATGCCGCCGTTTCTGCGACCTTTGGTGTCTTATCCGGTGCTTGCAAAATTACCTCCATTCATTCATGTCCATTTTCGACGACTAATCGTGGCACGACTCAACTGCATAACTCCGGCAGGCGCTAACAGGGAGAGACTGAAACCCGGTTTCTTGCGGAGCTTATAGCACCAAAGTGTTTTCCCGCCAGTGCCGTTCAAAAAAACGCTGACGGTATGAAGAGTCGCTGAATGCTTCTGTCCCGCCGGAGCGCGTGACGGATAAGCCGCCGGCCAGATTTCCGAAGGCCAGGCAAGTCTCCAAGTCAGCCTTGCGCACCCACTGATGAAGAAAGCCCGCATCAAAAGTGTCACCGGCACCCACGGAATCGACCACTTCGACCCGCAGCGAAGGTACGTCGATCCTGCGTCCCTCTGTATAGGCGGATGCCCCGCGCGCACCGCGCTTGACAACCAGGAGCGGCACTTTGGCTGCGACGTGCTCCGCGGCGGCCTCAACTTTTGCAATCTTTGCCAACTCATCCTCGGTGCAGAGCAGCACGTCTACAACGGGCAGCACATCGTGGAGCACACCACTCCACTTGTCTTCTGGATCGTCATTGGTGTCCAGGGAGGTGGTCAGACCGCGTCGCTTCATTTCCTTGAATAACTCGGGGATATGCGGTGAAAGCTTGCGATGCAAAAAGAGCGAAGACAGATGGAAATGCCTGGCTGTGGCAAGGTAGTCGAGGTCCAAGTCCTCAATCCCCATTTCAAACATCGCGCCGGGATAAGTGAGAATGCGGCGGGTAGTTGTGAGAGGAAGAATGAGAGTGATCCCCGTGCTGCTGCCGGATGCAGACCGGACCACGCGCTCAACTTCGACACCCGCATTGCTCAGCCTCTGGCAGCACATTTCTCCCATTGCATCGCAGCCGACACGCGAGCTGAAGGTTACCTTGCTGCCGAGGAGCGATAGATTGTGCGCGAAAATGGCTGAAGAGCTACCGAGTGTAAGGGTGAACCCGCTGGCTAGAACCTCGCGCTCTTCGGGCAGATCAGGGGGTACGCCATAGAGAATCAAGTCAGGATTCAGTTCTCCCACAATCGCGACATCGGGGCGGGCCAAAGCATCCTCGTCTATCCTGTTGTTTGCCATTTTGGTTGCGTCCATACTCTTCATCGATACGGTTGCTGAACGGACGTCTTTCCTTGCGCACGGATGTCGATTGATTTCGGTTTGCGCCAAGCCGTCAGGTCACTCGGGACGCTTCTTTTCAGCAGGAACAAACCGTGTTGCGATGTTCCCGGATATCTTGATTTTGACGTCCTTGGAATTCACTGCTGCGTCAAGCCCTGTTGCGGTCACACGCAGGTCGTATTCACCGGCGTGCGTATAGGCATGCTGGGCTTTTCTCCCATCGGTAGAGGATCCATCCCCAAAGTCCCAGTGATACATGAGCACCGGTGCCTCGTTAGGCACACCTTCACCGCTGAAGGCTAGAGTCTCCCCTGCTTTGCCTGCGGTTGGCGATTGCACCTCAAATGCAGGCGGAGTTGCAGGCACAGAATTGTCGACCAACTTCAACATGCGAACGGAGTGCGCAGGCTGAACCAGGTCGATCGTGCTCGAAGAAAAAGTGCAGCAGCTTTGATCGCCGAATACCTCCGTAATCTTGTAGCTGCCTGTTTCTTTCAATCCAAGACTTGTCAGGTTGATGGCGCGCTTGAGCTCACCTTCCGTCCAATTGAAGACGGTGAGAATGGATTGATGCTGGTCTTCCTTCAACAGAAAGATGCTCGGCTGCAGATCGCCTGGTGCGTAGGTCATCAGGTCGGTGGGTGTGGACGAACGGCCTAGATGGGCCATATCGAGTAGATCTGGATTCTTTACCAGCGCGAGCCGCTCCTGGGATGCGCCCAGGGTGGGCAGATCGTCTCCAAGCTCAAACATTCCTCCTGCCATTGCTGCCAGGGCGATCGATACCTTTGCCTCCTCCAGACTAAGTTGACGCTGCCCTCCGTGCCATGATTGGTCATCGACGGTCTGAGTCGAAACGGTGAATGCATCGGGGTCGGCAACAAAGAAGTTGCGATTCATGTAGTACCGTGCAGCGATACCGGAAGCCGCGTCTCTTGAAGCCGCAAAAGTATGTCCCGTGTCTTGAGAAATGCGACCTGTATCTACAATCCCGACCGGGTTGAGCATAGGGCTGCCGTCCTTATCCAGAACGACGTCTTCGCCGACCGCGCTGCGAATAATCTTCAGGCCGATCCGCTGCGCTTCCAGGGCAGTCGTGTTGGGGCGGTAGTATGCGCCTTCGACAGCCGTGTCATCCATGAAGTCCATCTTGATAAAGCGGACGCCCCAATTGTATAGCGTGCTGTAAGTCTGGCGGAGGTAGTCCTGGGCGCCGGGGTTGGTTGTGTCCAACACATACAAGAGATCGTTGTGATTGGTCACGTCGCCAATGTGGATCAGCTGACCTGCCGCATTGTGGAGCAACCAATCTTTATGATTCTGGTATACCGATGCGCGCTCCGACACTTCAAATGGAGCCGTCCACACCCCAAAGGTGAGGCCATTGTGGCGGACCACATCTCCAACATAGTTAATCCCACGCGGAAATAAATTCGCGTCCGGCGTGGTGTATTCGCCGCGCGCGTATTGGTACCCCTCATCGATTTGATAATAGTTATAGCCAAGCTGCTTCAGGTTTTCTCCGAGCCATTCCGCATTGGTAATCGCGGCTCCCTGGTTTAGTCCGAAGTAATAGGCAGTCCAGCTCCACCAACCGATGGGGCTCGGAGTCTCGACCCGAGCTTTATGCAGGAGCTTGATTGCACGCCCGTATTGCTCGAGTTGGGCATGGTAGTCGGTCCCCACGGCAAACATGAGGCGCTCGGAGGACAAGCTATCTCCGGAGTTGACAGGCAGGCTAAGACTTACCTGTTCAGGGGCCGGTGAACGCCGGAGCGATTCCTCTTTCATGATTTCAGTCGTGCCCGTGGCGACCGCTTCATAGGAAACTATCTGAGTGGCGGCGCCCGCCGATTGCTCTTTCAGATGAAATATGGTCAGCAATCGGTCTGAAGTTAGTGCGCCAATGAACAAGCTTTGTCCGCTCTCGCGGTTATAGATAAGCTGGCTCCCGAAGGCGCGGTGCACTCCCTTGCGGCCGTGACCAAGGTCGAGAATCGCAAGCTGGGGCCGGTCCTCGCTATAGCTATCGGACAGAATGCGGTCCGCTGAAACCGGACCATTCAGGCTGATTACAGGCGCGTCCATTGCGTGGATGGTCCGGATCGCTTGAACTGTGATGCTTCGACCCGCAGTGTTGAGCACCTTGACTTCAAGATCACCCCACGACTGATCGTGGTAGAGACGCAGAATGCAGATGAGGTCCGGCTTGCCCGGAAGGCCAGAATGGGTTACGGTCAGCATCGACCCTGAGCCGAAATCGTCATGAAACTCGGACTGCGCCGTCTTATGTTGCGGATATGCGGAGGATTTCAGCACCTCTGAATCGACGTCAGCCTCAACGTCGGAACGCAGCACTGTACCGGGGATGGCGGCCTGCAGGATCGAGTAAGAGCCGTCTGAGTTAACTTCGACAGTGAGGTTTTTCCCCTGGATCGACCCTAATTGGCGCATCCCGTCGTGGGAGGTCGCCTGGTCCGCGTGGCTCGCATATGCCTGGCATCCAAAAGCGACCGCGCCGGCGGCGAGAATCGCACAGATATTCCATTTAAACCATTGCTTCATGTAATCCCCTTGGTTCCTTGCCACAGGCACTGCAAGGAGCATTTTCTGGCTTCTGCGGTTCAGTCCGGCTCATAAGCAATATTTAACCGTTTTTGAACGGGCGCTGCCCGGATCAATGAAAGATACAGCTAATCCGGCGATGCTAGACGCCGACCTGCACGCTGCGATCGCTTTCGATTTAGATAAAAGTCGAAGACAAACGAAACGCGCGGGTATGTTTCGTAATATTAGGCAGGACCCGTATTCATGTCAATGATAAACTTCTCACCGGTTCGATAGGCTTGGCTGCCACACATCAGCGAGTTTGGCGAATCCGGCAAAACACACCCATTACGCAACTGGAGCGAGGGGATTCTTCTGAAACTCGAAGAGAGTTCTCGGGTTTCAAGTTCTTTTACCCGTGCCTGAAAAACGAAAGCTTGACGGTTACGTAATGCGAATATATTCTTTCGTAGGGCTTCATATTGGATCGCTTAGCTGGAGAACGACCTTTCATGGATGGAAGGTGCCCCAACGAACTGGAGTTTAGATGTCAGACGATCAAAGCACTCAAACAGAGGCTGGCGTTCATACCGCTCCTCAATACACCATGTCGGAAATCCTTCGCCAGCCTCTACTTTGGCCGGTCACGCTGAAAGATGTTCGCGCCGCATCGGAACGTATGCGACTGGCAGCAAAGCTTCAACATGCTCGTGTTTTGCTAACCGGGGCAGGAACTTCGGCCTATGCGGCAACAGCCGTTGCTTCCGCGTGGCCCGGGGCATGTGCCGTTCCTACGACCGACCTACTGGTCGATGCAGAACGATACCTGGTGAATGTGGACACGGTGATCTCGCTGGCCCGGTCGGGCGACAGTCCGGAAAGCACTGCCGTTGTCGAACGAGTTCGTACACTTCGGCCGGACATTCTGCAATTGGCAATTGTCTGCAATGAGGACGGCGCATTGTCTCACTCCAGTCTCGACGGTCTCATTAACCTCGACCCGCGCACCAACGACCAAGGCCTAGTGATGACCGGTTCGTTTTCCAATCTGGTGTTGGCCGGCATGGTTCTGGCCCAGACGGACGCAGTCGCAGCCACGGTGGACGAGCTGAGTACGCGCGCCACTGCATTGCTCCCCGAGATCGATCGAGTTTGCCGTCGCGTGGCGGATCGCACCCATGACCGGATCGTGATTCTGTCGTCTTCGCCCCTGCTTGGTTGGGGGCGTGAAGCCGGACTCAAGGCACTTGAGATGACGGCCGGCCGCTTTCCTGTGATCACCGAAACACACCTGGGGTTGCGGCATGGACCTATGTCTTTCGTTAAGCCGGACACGCTTGTGCTGTGCCTGCTATCCAGCGATCAAGTGCGCCGCCGTTATGAGGAAGATCTGATTTACGAGCTTCGCGCGAAAAAGATCGGATACCTGGTCGGCATCATCGATCCAGATGCTTCAGAGGGTTTATTCGACGAGATCATTCCCGCCGTGGCTCCACGGGCGATGGACGCTCTGCGCACTCCCTATGAGATTTTGGGTCCGCAGCTGATCGGATATCACTTGAGTCTACGGATCGGATTGAACCCGGATAACCCAAGCCCAAACGGCGTAATCAACCGGGTAGTTCAGGGCGTCACGATTCATCCCGCTCATCCAATGGAAGCCATGACTTCACGGCAATAAAACAGTTTTATCCAGGATCGATGACTGCGTAAGGCCGATTTTGTTTGCATTCACAACATTGATGTAAGCGCTGTCAGAAGTGCGCCGATAACCGCGGGGCTCATCGAGCAATGGGCTCTTGGGGAACCAACAAGCAACTTATAAGGAGCCTCAGTTGAGCGAAGAAACTGTCCAGGCGAAGTGCTACCAGGTCGGGAGTATGAAAGTGGAGGTCCATCCTACACGTGAAGCAGCAGGCATAGCTGCTGCGCGAGCTGCGGCTAAGGGTTTGCTTGAGTTGGCAAGAACTCGTGAATCGATTGGAGTAATCTTCGCTACGGGAGCTTCACAGATGGAAACACTCAAAGAGCTCACCGGGATAGAAGGCCTTCCCTGGGACAAGATTCGCGGTTTCCATATGGATGAATATGTGGGCATATCTGCCGATCATCCTGCATCATTCCGCCGCTATCTTCGCGAGAGGTTGACGGAAAAGGTGAAGATGAGGGCTTTTCTTGAAATCGATGGAAGCGCGGACGATGCTGAAAAGACCAGCCGCGAGTACGCTGACGAGCTCCGTTCCGCCGATCCGCAACTGTGTCTCCTAGGCATCGGAGAAAACGGCCACCTGGCCTTCAACGACCCTCCAATCGCGGACTTTACGGACCCGGTGGATATGAAAATCGTTGAGCTTGACATGGCATGCCGGCAGCAGCAAACTGCGGAAGGCTGGTTCAGCAGCGTAGAAGAGGTTCCGCAATATGCGATCACGCTTACAATTCCTGCGCTGCTACGCGTGCCCAAGCTGATTGTCTCGGTGCCAGGAAACCGCAAGGCGAAGATCGTTCGGCGTGCGTTCACTGAACCAATCTCCACAAGGTGTCCTGCGACGATCCTCCGCACTCATCCAGATGCGACCGTCTATCTGGACTTGGAATCCGCGGATGAGCTGGGCGATGTTCTGGTTTCGCAATGAGCCGGTAAGAGTGGCTGGCGCAAGCCAACAGCACGGAACAACGATTATGGAAAGGATAGGGAGTCTTATGACAGACGAGCCGATTTCCGGAACCGATCGTAGAAGTTTTATGAAGCAGGCCGCGGGCACAATGCTTGCAGCGAGCATGAGCGCCAAATCGTATGCGCGCGTTCTCGGGGCCAATGACCGAATTCGCATAGGTCAACTCGGTTGTGGCGATCGCAGCGAGGGGCATGTGCATATGGTCTCGCTCGCAGCCAAACAGATGCCAGTAGAAGTAGTCGCGGTGTGCGACATCTGGAGCATGGCGCGGGAGCACCGGTCCGCACAGGTGAAACGCGCGTTCAACAACGAGCCTCAGAGTTTTAAGTACTCCGAACAGATGTTGGAGCTGAAGGCCCTCGACGGCGTGATGATCGCCACGGGCGATTTCCAACATGCCAAGTTGTGTGCCGAGGTGGTGAGAGCGGGAAAGGACTGCTACGTCGAGAAGCCGTTTGCCAATGTGCTTTCCGAAGCGATTGAGACACGCGACCTGGTGAAACAGTCGAAGCAGATTGTCCAGATGGGAACGCAACATCGCAGCCAGCCATATCCCCTCGCAGTGCGGGACATCATACGTTCCGGGCGAATCGGCAATGTCGTCCATATCGAGCAGGAATGGAACGTGAATGAGGAGAGATGGAGATTTACCCCGATGGACACGGGCATCAATAAGGAAAGGCTGATGGACATCCACATGGAGTGGAAGCAATGGCTCAATGGCCAACCTTCGAAGCTGCGGGAAGAGGACACGGACTGGAAGCGTTGGCTGCTGGGGAAACCGGATCGCCCGTTCGATCCTCATGTGTATCTCGAATTCAGACTTTATAAGGACTTTTCCTCGGGTATCTTCGATCAGTGGCTCAGCCACGGCTGCGACCTGGTGCATCTTTGGACCGATGAGGCGTATCCGGAAAGTGTGGTTGCCAACGGAGGCATCTTCGCCTGGAAAGATGGGCGGGACAATCCCGATACCTGCGTGACGGCCATCGTGTATCCCAAGGGATTTCTCTATACCTACAAATCGATTTTCTGCAACAGCTATCGGAGCTTTTCCAGAATCAATGGACGCGACGGCACCATCGAGAATTATGGAGGAGAGGGTGCTTCCCTGTTTACAGTCACCCGCGAAGGTGGAAGGCACCATTACGATCCGTTCGATTCAGGCCCGGTCTACACAAAACTTCCTATTGTCGGACCACCGGAAGATGGTGAGGAGATCGTGCATGTCCCGGGAGCGCCCGCGCCTAACTCGCTAGGGCCCGACGATGACGACGTGCGTCATTTGGTGAACTGGCTTGAGTCAATGCAAACGCGCACTCAGCCGAACGCCACTGTCGATCATGGATTCTCGCATTCGCTGGTGTGCATCATGGCGGCGCAGTCCTACTGGAGCGGCAAGAAACTTTACTGGGATCCGCAGAACCAACAGATCGTCGATCATCCGATCGGAGAGAACGCGGCCTGAGAAAGCTGACCTGAGAGCGAGATGCGGTGATGCCATTGAATGCCATGGAGCAAGCGGAATCATGATGCAATGGCTCGGCAAGCTTCTCCATCCGGGGAGAACGTAGACATCGCCCGCGCCGGCAGCGATTCGCATAGAAGCCTACAATAGAGTTGTACATAGAGAGAGAAACATCTTGCTCAAGAAACTACTGCCCGTGAGCCTTGCAGCGCTCGTGGCAATCTGTTCTGCAACTCCAAACTCGGTTGCCGAAGCGAGCACAACTTCCAGTTCGTCGGTCTACCGGTTGCACCTGCATCACCTTCACACGGGCGAGAGCCTCGATGTGGTCTATCGCGTGGGCGATCAATATCTTCCGGAAGGCGTGGCAAAGCTGGATCATTTTCTTCGCGACCATCGGACAGGGGATGTGAAAGACTACGACACCAAGGAATTCGATCTCCTGCATGACCTGCTGGCAAAGTTGGGGCATCCCGAGTCTACTATCGACATCGTTTGCGGATATCGCACGCCCTGGAGCAACACCTATCTCCGGGAGCATGGGCATGGCGTGGCTCTGCACAGTCAGCACATGGAGGCCAAAGCCATTGACATCCGCATTCCGGGAATATCTACCGCAACCGTCCGCGATGCGGCACTATCCCTGCATCGAGGAGGCGTTGGGTATTACGGTCAGTCCGACTTTGTGCATGTAGACGTGGGGCCGGTACGTCGCTGGTGATCGGCTTCCCCGATCATTGATACGGTGGCCCCTTTGCCAATGCGGCGTTGAGCGTAGCGTCGCGACCGTAGATATCGTTGTAGAAATGGACTTGGCCGTCTTCCTCGACAATAGCGGTGAGATACACAATCACTACTGGAACTGGCTTGGTGAGATTTACCTGCTGGTTGTCGGGTCCAGATTGCATGGCCTTGTGGATATTCTCCAGACTCCATTTCGGCTGATCCCGAAGCAGGAACGCGGCAAGTTCTTCGGGCTTCTCGACGCGAATGCATCCGTGACTGAAGTCGCGCCGCGATTGCTTGAATAGCTGCGGCTTCGGCGTACTGTGCAGATACACATCGAATTCATTGGGGAACATGAACTTCACCAAGCCAAGCGCGTTCGATGGCCCAGGCTTCTGCCTCACCAAGAGGCTGCCGGAGCGAATGTGCGCCAGTGTGCCGGCACCTACTGGTCCGGCTAGAACGCGGCCAGCCTGATCGGTGACTTCGAACCCTTTACGTTCCAAGTAGCGCGGATCTCGTTGGACTTTCGGAACAATTTCCGCGCGGGCGATGTCGAGCGGGAGATTCCAATAAGGACGAAAGATAATGTACTTCATCTCCTTGGCGAATACGGGCGTCTGATGCTGGAAAGCTTTTCCGACTACGACATTCATCCGCAGAGCGACGTGGTGATCGTCTGAAAACACTCGCAGAATGAAGCCAGGAATATTGACTGCGACAGGCAGAAGCGGGTAGTCCGACGGCAGCCACCGCCAACGTTCGAGAGAATCTTCCAATTGGAGAACACGATCGCTCAACGGAACATTCAATTGGGCCACAGTCTCCTTGTCTAGCAGTCCATCCGGCTTGAGGCCGGTGCGGACCTGGAAGCGCTTGACCGCTTCAACGAGTGGGCCATCATAGGACGTTGAAGCGGCGTTCGAGTTGTCGCCCTGCGGCAGATCGCCGAGCAGACGCAGTCGCTGGACTAACTGTTCAGTTCCGGAATAAGCATCGCCGGTCTTTACCGGTTGCACAACGTCGGGCATCGGTGAACTACGATCCTGCGCTTCGAGCGCCAGGTAGGTCTGAAGGGCGTCCATGGTTCGCTTGTAACCGAGGTATTCAGGTTCCACCAGGCTCAGCTCGGCTGGTAAATCGTTGGCCGTCAGAACCTTCTGTACCAGGAACTGAGGCAAGTCGTAATGCTGCCGATCGACATCAATGGCAAAAGTGGCGGGTTTCGGATTCAGCCTTCCGACGCGCAGGTTTGAGATGTATCGAAGAGCGCCGACCGTCAACGCGACGTCAAACTGCGCGGAGTTATTTGTGTCTGCAGGCGCCGCTTTGAGATTGGCAAGGCGTGCCGGCCACAGCGACGCACCGTAGTCCTCCGGACTTAGTCCCTTATGGGCGCTATTCTCAAGGGCGGAGACGATTAACACAGCCTGGGGCGTTGCTTGGCCGTCGTGCAACCAGGCCGGCGCATACGCGGCTGCTTCATATACCTTCTGAACATTGTCGCGACAGTCGGCGAAACTCTCGGTTCGAATTCCGTTCATGGATCCTTTTGCAACAATCGCGCGAAGCTGCGCGGAGATTGCTGCGAGCGTTGGCTCGCTCATTGAGGCAGTTGGTCCCTGATTTGGTTGAGAATGACATCCGACCAACGCCATACAGACCAGCAGCAGCGCATTTCGAATTATTTTTCTTCCAGGAGGACTTGGATAGGGAAAGTCGGATAGATACCTCGTCAAAGAACCACCGCTCAAGTTGGCTGCTGCCTCGGCCATTTTCCTCAACGCGCCCGCCCAATCAGACAGTCGCCAGATTTGCTTACACTTTGGTGCGCATGCATCAGCGCTGAAGCCTGTTCGAAGACTGCGTTATGGGCGCAGGAAGTCTCCTCCAACCAACAATTGAAGCGCCCGATGGCGAATTCCGTGCGCGAATTGAGGCCTAAATGCGCTTGCCCTTTAACCGCAACCACTGCATGGCGGATCACGAGATTGACACTCTTGCATATCATCGCGGTTCCCTTTTCTCTATACCTGGCTGGTGAGCAACGGCTGGCAAGCGATTCGCACCGGCCTCCTCACATGTTGACTGCTCCATCCGGCCTCGGATGACGTTCATCGAGACTCAATCGAACTTCCCAATGCTCGCATAAAGTTCAAGTGCTTTCACGTTGGAGATAATCAACGTGGACCCTCGCGACTGGAGCAAGTCATGGCATTTGAATTCGCTAAGGACCCGCGAAACTGTTTCCCGGGAAGCCCCAATGAATTCGCCTATCTCTCCATGCGTGAACCCGCAAGATAGCCGAGTTCCTTGATCTGTCTTTTGGCCATCGTCGCACCATTCCAATAGGAGTCGTGCAAGCTTCGCCGGTGCTGAGATAGCCAAGCCAAAGGTGCGCAGCTGCTCGTGTGCTCGTGCGCGGTCGCGGCACAACTCGCGGACCACATTTTTGTACGCGGCAGGGTACCTGGCAAGAAGGTCAAGGTAACTTTCACGCTCAATAGATGCGAGCCTGCAAGCACTGACGGCTTCCGCCGTCGTGTCATACCTGTCCCCGGAAAGATTAGCGGCAAGTCCCAATGTGTCTCCAGGCTGAGCGATGCCCAGGATCAGACGCCTGCCGGAACTGGAGTTCATTGAAAGCTTCACTTGCCCTTCAAGCAGATAAAAGAGCAAGGATGGCAATTCATCTTCGCTGAACAGGACTGTAAGGGCATCGCAGTCGAAGACCTTTTTGAGGAAATCGAAATGTGTCTGTACTTCGGCGGGGGAAGGCTCGACCGAAGGATAATATCCTGCAGCAGCGCCGGAATTGTCAGAAGCAGTTTCACTCGCAATTCTCATTGTCCCCCCATTTTCGAGCGACTTCTTCCATCGACATTCAGCACGAGTATGCCGTCAACATGCACCGCTTTACTGTGCATTCCGGCTCACTAATCGCGTCGCATTCCCAAGTTAACTCCGGCGGGCGGCCTTTTCGAATGTAGACATCCGGTTTACTGCTTCATTCCCATATCTGCGATGAGTTTCGGGTTGGCCGTATCCGACACGACGAGATTGAGGCAAACAGAGTAGTCGTTGGAATCTACATGAAGCTGGCTGGCCGCTCGGCTCTGGATGTATTGGTGGATATCCACCCGTTGCCAATCGGGGACAACGTCGTCATTGGCTTACTTAACCAATCTCTGCACGACCGAAACCAGTTGGTCACCGTTGAACGGTTTCACAATCCAGCCCGTCGCTCCCGCTTTGCGCCCGGCGTCCTTCTTTTCAGCCTGCGATTCGGTCGTGAGCATCAGGATTGGAGTAAATGCGTATCCCTGCAACTTCCGCGCTGCGGTGATCAGCTGAATGCCGTCCACAGTCGGCATGTTCAGATCGGTGATGATCAGGTCAAACTTCCCGGCGCCAATCTTGCCTAGACCGTCTTTTCCATCGACGGCCTCTGCCACTTCGTAGCCCGCTTTGCGCAAGGTAAAGCTGACCATCTGGCGAACGCTGGAAGAATCATCAACTGTTAGAATCTGTTTCATTTCCTTGTCCTCATTTGTCCGGGCTGGTTCTCAATACTCTCCCGCTTTTCCAACCCATGTTTAAAACAACTCAATGCTGTTGCCTGCAAACGATTGTTGGCTCATCGGAATGGCAGTACCATTGAGAGCTGCACGCAGAACCTCGCGTTCCACTTCTGTCGTATACCCTGCGGAGAACATGTGTTCCACTTCATCGGCATCGCACCCATTTGTTGCAGCGGGGTGACCGATCTCTATTTGTTGTTTGAGCATCTCAATTTCGTCGAGGACCGCATCGATACGTCCAAAGCTGCGATCAAGCAGGTCGCCGGTCTTTCCTACCTGCGCGATCTTCGTGCGCATTCTCTCGTTGGCGGATTCAATATGCTCGGACTGGCATGCCGCAAATGCCGCTGCGGCCTTCAGGCTGTGAAGCGCGTTTCTCGTTTGCGCCTGCGCCGTATGCAATTTATCGCTCCGGCTATTAGAGAAAGCCTCCATCAGAAGATTTGTCTGCTCCACGTGCTTAAGAATGTCCCGCATCGCGTTCCCCGACTGATCGGTGTTCTCTCTCCATTCGGCCGAAATCTCCACAATGTTCTTGGCTATTGCCAGTATTGTGTCTGCGTGGCCACCGAGACTGCTGGCCTCGATCATGGAGTTGAGCGAAAGCAAGTGAAGCCGGTTGAGGACCGTCTTTGATTTCTGTATATGCTCACCGATCAATTGCACCAAGCTGGAAAGGCCGGCAAGAGTTTGCCGCATTTTGTCACTGTGCGCGTGGCTCTCTGTTTCGAGCATTTCGATGTGAGATATTCTGGATGAGACCTCCCGTTCCTGATCGAGCACCAAGGGGCTGATCCCGACCACTTCAGATGAACTGACGTTGAGGATACCCGCCATACATGTTCTGATTTGAGAGATCCAACTGGCCAATGTTGCCTTGATATTATTGAGCTGGTAAATCTGTATACGAAGCCCGGCGTATATCTGAGAAAGTTCCTCTGAGCGTTCGGAATCTGAATTCGGATCAGCGCTGAGCTTCTCTGCAATCATGGCTAGTGCATCCTGCACATGCTCGAGTTGCTGGCGGGTAATGTCGTAAGCCTGAACTGCAGCCACAACGCCGGCAATCTGCCCAGCAATCTCCCGAACGCTCAGCCTGAAGCGCTCAGGGGTACTCGAGAAGCGCTGAAAGCTGGTGTTCAACAGCGCCAGATCTTCGCCCACGAGATCCTCGATACGTGTAAGTTCCTCCTGCATACGCGGAAGATCGGCCGACAGGGCCCACGTTGTGGTTTGGATCGACGCCTTGCGGGAGTCCGTGTGCCGGGCAAGCTCTTGCGTATCCATTGTGAGAGATTTCGAGAAGTCGGATAATTCGCAAGCAAGATATTGAAAACCCTCACCCATCTTGCCCAGGCGCGCCGCTTCAATCTTGGTCAGTACGCTCAACGCGCTGATCTTAAGCGCAATGGCACCTTGAATTCTGGTAACTACCGAGAGTTGTTGTAACAGTCCAACTTCGGCAGTTACAGCTTGAAGTATTCCCGATGTCGCATGCAGTCTATCCTCAATGAAGGACTTTGCAGCCTCGCCCAGAGTCTGCACTTTCGGGAGAACGCCTTTCACCTTCTCGTCTTCGACGCTGGCAATAATGGTGGCCGCAAGATTCAGCAGGTTGTCCGTATCGCCACTGAGGCTCTCGAAACTTTTCGCAACCGAATCGATTTCACCTTGAGATGTGCGTGCAATAGATTGCAGTTCGCCGACTGCTTTCTCAAGCGGGTGTACAAATGGTTTGCCGCTGTCGTCGCTCATTTCAACCTCTTCCCGAGGAGCGCAGGCTCTTACTCATATCGGAAGAGCGCATTGGCCTGTTGCCTCGCGTGTTGTGGAAGTGAGCGGTCATTCGATTTGCACCTGCCATGAGTGAATTCAAAGTCATCGAGCGTATGCGAGAATCGCTCCAGGAACGGATTGCAGCGCCAAGATCTTATCGGCAGCTCCAAGCTTGATAGCCTCTTTGGGCATTCCGAACACCACACATGTTGCCTCATCCTGGGCTATCGTCTTTGCGCCCGCTCGTTTCATTTCGAGCATTCCCCGGGCGCCGTCATCTCCCATGCCGGTGAGAATCACACCAACAGCATTCTGTCCAGCGTATCGAGCCGCGGAGCGAAACAGAACGTCGACCGACGGCCGGTGACGGCATACGAGCGGTCCGTCTTTGAGGTCCACATAGTAGCGAGCACCGCTTCTCTTGAGCAGCACGTGGTGATTCCCAGGAGCGATGAGCGCACGTCCACGCAGCACAGTATCGTTGGCCTCAGCTTCCTTCACCGAGATTCTGCATAGTCCGTCGAGACGTGCAGCAAAGGCGCGGGTAAATAACTCGGGCATGTGTTGCACAATGACGATACCGGGCGCGTCTTCGGGAAGAGCCTCTAGCAAAGCCCTGAGCGCCTCGGTACCTCCCGTTGACGCCCCAATCACAACTACTTTCTCGGTCGTTTCAAGCATGGCATTGGTGGCCGGAGCAAGAATCGCGTCCGCTGTTAATTTCGGTTGAACAGCGTGGTTGGCCCGAGCGATATTCAACTTTGCGGAAGCTGCCGCCTTGACTGCGTCGCAGATCGCAATTCGCGACTCCTCGAGAAATCCTTTTACTCCAAGCCGCGGCTTGGTGATTATATCGACCGCTCCGAATTCGAGCGCTCTAAGGGTGCTTTGCGCTCCATTGTCGGCAAGGCTTGAGCATATGACGACTGGGATCGGATGTTGGCTCATGATCTTTTTCAAAAACGTGAGTCCATCCATGCGCGGCATCTCGATATCCAGAGTGATAACATCGGGCTCCTGTTCGCTGATTCGTTCGGAAGCAACAAAGGGATCTCCGGCAGTTCCGATTACCTCGATCTCCGGGTCGGATGAGAGCACCTCCCTCAACGTCTGGCGGACCACTGCGGAGTCATCCACAATCAGTACGGTGATTTTGCCTGTGCTCATATTGAGATCCCCTCCTTACCATGCATTTTTACTGCCTCATTTGTGTTTTAAGTAAGATTGCGAACCAATACTTCGCCCGTTCCCGTATGAAACTGAATCTTTCTACCACGCGTCCCTCGCAAGCTGGATGCGACCACCATGAAGCCTTCTTTGCTCAGCGACTCAAGGGCCGCATCGCAATTGAGGCTTCCAACCGTGGGGCGCCCAGGACTGTCAGAGACGCCGCGGAGCACATCGGCGCCACCGAAGACCTTGACCTCGACTTCTGAGCGTGGAACGTGAGTGTGGTCGAACCGCCGCGCTATCTCCCGGATCGAAGAATCGACATAACGTCCGCCCGATGCCGTGGAGGTGGGATTTGGGCTTTTGGGCAACTGCGCATGGAAGAGTGCACCAATACCACGCTTCGATGACCAGAACGTTGCTCCTACGCAAGAGCCGAGAATCGTCCGGATTACCGTTGATTGTTGGGCAAAAAACAACTCTCCTGGTTGGAGATAAACTTCAGCAGCTTCAGTGCCCGTTTTGGCCATGGTCCCTCCTGTAGAGCGCCGGAGCGATCGGCACAAGCGGCAGATCCATTCCGTGCAATGTCTCTGAGTGGCCCAGGAAAGCGTACCCACCGGGGATGAGGTGATTGGTGAGTTTTTGGAGGATATTCTCCTGGGTGCTTCGGTCGAAATAGATGATCACGTTTCTGCAAAAGACGATGTGCACCTTCTCCGTCAGACCAAAGTCCGCATCCATAAAATTGACGCGGCGAAAATCGACCAGATGGCGCAGTTCCGGAACCACTCGCACTGTATTGTCCTCGCGGTCGCGGCTGCGCATGAAGTACTTTCTCCGAAGTTCTGAAGGTATCGGGTGTAGAACCTCATTTCCGAAAACTCCCAACTTGGCCTTGGCCAATACAGTGGTAGAGAGGTCGGTGGCAAGGATTCTGAACCGAAAGCCTGGGTGCGAAAGGCCGTACTCGGACAGCACCATCGCGAGGGTGTAGGGCTCTTCACCTGTTGAACAGCCGGCACTCCACACTAATAGCCCTTTATCAAGCTGTTCGCGAGCCAAGAGCTCTGGAACTGCCTTCTGTACCAGGTACTCAAAATGGTCAGGTTCGCGGAAGAAGTCAGTCTTGTTGGTGGTGACGACATCCAGCAAATGGACGATTTCTTCCTGGTGGTTATGCCTCGCAAAAAGGTACTCGCAGTATTGTCCGAACGAGCCTATGCCCAAGCTCCGGAGCCGTCGCTTGATGCGAAGCTCGAGCATAGTTTTCTTCTCCTGATTCAGAACGATGCCCGACTGCTCGTAGATCAAGCTACGAAGCCGGCCATAATCCGCGTTGGAGATAGTCTCTTCACGAGTGCTCATAGAATCAATGGGGCGCTTTCACGTCCCTTCCCCTCCCTCAAGCCGCCACTTCCAAAGTCGACTTGTTGGTTTCCGGTCCGCGGACCGACACCAATTCGTCTACCGAGAAAACTCGGTCGATATCCAGGATCATGATGAACTCCGAGTCGCGCTTCCCCATTCCCTTGATAAAGTCGGTCCGGATTTGCGTGCCGATTCTTGGCGGTGGTTGTATCTGGTCCGGCTCGAGATCAATTACTTCTTCAACCGAATCGGCAAGTGCTCCTATGACGAAAGACTCGCCGTCAAGCAGTACTTCCACAACAACGATGCAGGTGTTTCTTGTTTTGACAGTCTTCGACATTTCAAAGCAAAGCCGCAGATCAACCACCGGCACAACGCTGCCGCGCAGATTGATTACGCCGCTCATGAACTCGGGAGTTCGGGGTATTTCGGTTATGGTCGTAAAATCCAGCACTTCTCTCACCTTTGCAACATCGGTTGCGAAGATCTCGTTGCCGAGTTTGAAGGTGAGGTATTGCCGCGTCTCAGTAATTTCAGTAACGCTCATTTTCTGCTCCTCTCGCATTCTGAACGCAGCGGCGGAACGCAAGCGGCCCGCCGCTGGAAGGTTCAATACCGCTCGTATCCCTTATCAAGGTCATCGCCCTTATCCTTGAGCCGGAGACTAACACCCGCCTTGGCCGCCGACTTCAGGCCTGGAGGCACTGCATGGCCGTTCGGCTTCACGCCCTTTACTGGTGCGGAGAAAGCCTGCTTCGAGGGCCTTGCAGCGGCGGTTTGGTGGGACCGAGTTTGTCCCTCGTCCCCGGTGCGAAAGAATCCGAGTGCACTGAGAAGCTGATCGGCCTGACCAGTCAACTCTTCCGTCGTCGACGCCATCTCTTCGGAAGCAGAGGCATTCTGTTGAATGACCTTCTCGAGTTGCTGAAGAGCCTGGTTGATTTGCTCCGAACCCGTATCCTGCTCCTTGCTGGCAGCCGTGATCTCCTGCACCAGTTCGGCAGTGCGCTGGATATCGGGTACGAGTTTGTCGAGCATCTCACCGGCTTTTTCCGATACCTTTACCGTTGTGCCGGAAAGCTGGTTGATTTCGCCCGCGGCTTTTTGGCTGCGCTCTGCGAGCTTGCGAACTTCCGCTGCAACCACCGCGAAGCCCTTGCCGTGTTCACCGGCGCGTGCCGCTTCGATGGCTGCGTTGAGAGCGAGCAGGTTGGTCTGGCGCGCAATCTCTTCAATGATGGAGATCTTGCTTGCGATCTCCTTCATCGCGGCCACAGCCTCGAGTACCGATTTGCCGCTCTCCTGCGCGTCTTTGGCGGATTTGTTTGCGATCTTGTTTGTCTGTTGCGCGTTGTCAGCGTTCTGCTTGATGTTGGAGACCATTTGTTCCATCGACGATGAGGCCTCTTCCGCCGAGGCAGCCTGGGCGCTTGCGCCGTTGGATACCTGAGCTGAAGCCGTACTGATGGATTGGCTGGCTGTTGAAACCTCACCCGCGATGGTGCGGATATCGGACACTGTCCGCGTCAGGCCATCGACCATGCCCGCCAGTGCCTGCATCAGCTTGTCTTGGGGAGAGCGTTCTTGAATGGTGACAGTAAGGTTGCCGCTTGCAATTTCCTCGGCGGCCGAAGTGATATCATTCATGGCTACGATAAGAGTGTTCAGATTGTTTTTGATCGTGTTGAAGTCGCCGTGGTACGTGTCAGTGATCTGGGATGGAATATCGCCCTTGCTGATTTGTTCCACATACTTGGCGGATACATTCAGGGGTACGATTACGGCGTCCAGGATCGCGTTGACACCGCGCACGATCTCTGCATACGCACCGCGGAAATCATCGTGCTTCCCACGCTCTGTCAATTGCCCAGCGTTCGCAGCGATGGTCAGGCGGCCGAGTTCTTTCTGAAGACCCTGCAAGACTCCGGCAACATTGTTGATGGCCTGCTTCATCTTTTCGTGGTCGCCCTTGTAAGTTTGGGCAATCAGTTCGTCGATTTTGCCATTGGAAATCTGGGCAAGAATGCGGTTGCCTTCTCCGATTGGCAGCAGGATTGCATCGAGCATGGTGTTGACCCCGCGGACGATTTCCGCGTAGGCGCCCTGGAATTGCTCCGGTTTACCACGATCGGAGAGTTGACCGTCCCGCGAGGCGTCCGTCAAGCGAGT
>Ga0182016_10002702_pt1 | contig 20620 bp, 20 predicted proteins | sample 712S2MmetaG_FD_120491 | JGI IMG/M metagenome (GOLD analysis project Ga0182016, IMG submission 120491) | Permafrost microbial communities from Stordalen Mire, Sweden - 712S2M metaG | ecosystem: Environmental > Terrestrial > Soil > Wetlands > Permafrost | place: Sweden: Stordalen | collected... | reverse complement strand
TTTGCCGTTGAGCTTGCCCATATCTTTACCCCTTTTCTTGTTCAACCAATGAGGAATTGTTGGGGGCTGTAGTGTTGTGCCGCCCCTCGGCTGGTTCTGGTGAGTAGATGGAACTAGGTTCGGGATAGATTCAATAGTTCTGGAATATTGAACTATTGAACCTTTTGCGCGAAGTATCTACTCTTATGGATGTGCGCCCCTTATTTCATCCATCGCTTGAGGACATCACGGTAGAGGGGATTCTCCATGCCTTGTCCGACCCGGTAAGGGTGGCGATCTTCGCAGACATTGTGTCCCAGGAGTGCTCGCAAAACTGCTCGACGTTTCTGACCGTTAGCGACAAGACAATTCCCAAGTCCACGCTCTCGGAACACTTCAGGGCGTTGAGAGAGGCTGGGTTGATCCGTGGCGAGCGGCGCGGTGTGGAGATGCACAACACCTCGCGTTGCGCGGAGATCGAGGAACGCTTCCCAGGGCTACTCCTGGCGATCGTCAACGCGCATACCATCCAATCTAAGGATGAAGCTCAAGCAAAGAAACATGCTGCGAAAAGAACATCTAGGCGGTTAGTCAAGAATAAGTAAGAAGTTGCGGCCATCTGTTGAGCTGCCCACTCGCGAGGTGGATTGGTGTTGTGAAGTTGGCAAGACTCCCCTGATCTGCTTCCGCGGATTCCTCGGCATGAGCCAACAACCTGAGACGCTCATCAACCGTCAGAGTGGGTCACAGCGTGATAGGCTTGGTACGTTTGAAAACCGCACTCTCGCTGTGCGCTCTCCTGCATCGCAGGGCGCAATTCTGAGAAGTCTGACACGGTAACTGCCCATGATGAAAAAGGAAGTCGTCGCTCTGTTTTGTCTTGTCCTGTCCGGGTTTGTTCCGGCTCTTGCGCAGCAGCCGAAATATCCATTCAACGATCCGTCGCTTCCCATGGAGAAGCGGATCGATAACCTGCTGTCCCTGATGACAACGGAAGAGAAAATTTCCTGCCTTGGAACGCGGACAGGTGTTCCGCGACTGGGCGTAAAGAACTTTGGCTCCTCCGAGGGCATCCACGGAGTGGTGCAGCGCGAGCCGCGTCCTGGCCGCGAGCCGATTACCACGACGCAATTTCCTCAACCTCCAGGCATGGGTGAGTCGTGGGACCCGGAGATGGTGCGCAAGGCCGCCGGTGTTGAAGGCTACGAAGCGCGCTTCATTACGCAGACAGCGAAGTACGATCGCCAGATTCTGATGTTATGGGGGCCGCAGTCGGATCTCGCGCGCGATCCACGCTGGGGCCGCAGCGAAGAGGTGTACGGCGAAGATCCGTTTTTCAACGGCACGATGGCCGTCGCGTTTATCAAGGGCTTGCAGGGCGACGATCCGAAGTATTGGCAATCTGCCGCGCTGCTCAAGCATTTCCTGGCCAACAGCAACGAGAATCATCGCAACAGTTCAACCTCAGACTTCGATGAGCGCCTATTTTGGGAATACTATTCGGTTCCCTTCCGCATGGGCTTTACTGAGGGCGGCGCCAAGGCTGTGATGGCATCGTACAACGCCTGGAATGGCACGACGATGGTCATCAATCCCATTCTCAAGAGCATTGTCCGCGACAAGTGGGACGTGGATATCATCTCGAGCGACGGCGGCGCGGTGAAGCTGCTCGTTGATCCGCGGCATCTGTTTCCTGATCAGAAAGCAGCGGTGGTCGCGTGCCTCAAGGCCGGCGTCAATCAGTTCCTCGATCGATATGCGGACGAGACAAAGGCCGCACTGAAAGATGGGTCGGTCACTGAAGCCGAAATCGATCAACTGCTTCGGCCCAAGTTCCGTGTGACGATCCGCCTCGGCTTGCTCGATCCTCCGGAGATGGTCCCTTATTCCGTTATCAAGGACTCGCCCGAGCCATGGAACGCCGACAAGGATAGGGACGTCTCAAAAAAGATCGCGCTTGAGTCGGTTGTTCTGCTGAAGAACGAGAAAGATTTTCTGCCGCTCAAGAAGGACGCTGTCAAATCCATCGCCGTGATTGGTCCGCTGGCCGACACGATTGCGTGGGATTGGTACGGTGGGACACCACCCTACAAGGTGACGCCGCTCGACGGGATCAAAGCGGCCGTGGGTCCGAATGTGAAGGTGAACTACGCCGCGGATGAAACCGGCAACGCTGCCGTCAACGCTGCGAAAAACTCTGACATTGCCGTCGTCGTGATCGGCAGCTCGCCCACCTGCGGCCCTGATATGGCGCACGACTGGTACAACACCTACGAAGGTGGCGGATATACGCTTCCCTGCACCAATCCCAGCGACGGACGTGAGGGACGCGATCGCGAAAGCATTACTACCCCCGAAGAGCAGTTGGTGAAGCAGGTATACGAAGTCAACAAAAGGACTGTGGTGATTCTGGTCTCCAGCTTCCCGCTGGCCATTAACTGGACCGAGGAGAACGTCCCCGCCATTCTGCACATGGCGCATTCGTCGCAGGACGAGGGCGCGGCGCTGGCGCAGGTTCTGTTCGGCGACTACAACCCGGGAGGTCATCTAGTGGAAACCTGGCCCAAGTCGCTCGATCAACTGCCGCCGATGATGGACTACAATATCCGCAATGGCAAGACCTACATGTATTTCAAGGACGAGCCGCTGTATCCGTTCGGCTTTGGCCTGAGTTACACGACCTTCAAGTATTCCAACCTGAAAACGAGCGCCCCGCAGGTTGCAAAAGACGGCGCCATAACCGTGAGCGTCGACGTGACGAACACCGGGAGTCGCGCCGGCGACGCGGTGGTTCAGCTTTACGTTAAGCACCTGCAATCCAAGGTTGTGCGTCCTCGCGAAGAGCTGAAGGGCTTCCAGCGCGTGACGGTTGAGCCCAACGAAACGAAGACGGTGCAGATTCCGCTGAAGACTTCCACACTCGCTTATTGGGACGAAAAGCTCCACGACTTCCGCGTTGAAACGGAGCCGGTTAAAGTGATGATCGGCAGCTCCTCGGCCGACCTCCCGCTGAGCTCGACAGTGCGTGTTCAATAGAACCTGATCGCGGCAACGGGAAAGCGGCTGCAATTTGTGAGCGATTCTCCGAAGGATGAACTGACAAGGAGCGGGGTGAATCTCATCCCGCTCTTCTTTTGCGCCGGTTCGGAACCTCCTCCCAGGTCACCAGAACGGCGTTATGGAGACTTACAAGGTTGAAACGGCATGGGATTGCTTTGCGAGCGGGGTTCTGTACGTCTGCAAACTTCCCCGGTGCAGCGATCAGCTTGCGGCGCCAATCCTTGTGGCTTCTTCGATCTCGATGAGCTTGCCGCTTTTGACGTCGTACACGTAGCCGTAGACGGGGATGGAGGCGGGGACGAGTGGGTGGTTCCGTATGCGCTCGACATCGTCGATGACGGCCTGCTTCTGGTCGGGGATGGCGAGGAACTCGATGTACTGCGCGGCGCGAGAGCCGGGGCCTTTGCCAACATCCTTGAAGCCGTCGGCCGTGAGAGCTGCGGTTTCGAGCGAGTTGGCAAGGAGACCGCGAATCACGTCGTTGGTAAAGAACTCCATGCCGCAATCGGTGTGGTGGATGACGAAGAATTCCCTGGTGCCGAGGAGCTTGTAGCTGATGACGAGAGAACGGATGGCGTCGTCGGAGGCGCGGCCGCCGGCGTTGCGAATGACGTGGGCGTCTCCTTCGGCAAGACCGGCATACTTCGCGGGGTCGAGGCGAGCGTCCATGCAGGTGAGAATGGCGAAGCCTCGTGCGGGTGGAAGGGCAAGACTGCCTTTGTCGCCGAAGCCGGCGACATACTGCTGATTTGCGGAGAGGACTTCGTCGAGAATCTTGCTCATAGTGATGCTCCTTGATTCGTGTTCGAGATTTTGGTTAGCGGCGTATGGGTTTCTGAGGTTCTGTGGATTGGTATTTGAACCTGCGCCGGACAATACGAACAGAGAGAATCAGGCAGGATGGCCGCGCCTGGAGCGGCACTTTAGTTGGAAGCCTCAAGATCGACGACGTGGATGGGCAGATCCCAGTGGTTTGTGGTGAGCTCCCAACGGCGGTTCTCTTCGCTCCTAAATTTGGCCTGGTCGGGAAAGAGCTGTTTGGCGACCTCGCCTTCGGACTGCCCTGGAGGCGCGTCGGCGGAGGCGCGAACGATGATGACACGGTAATCCCAGCGGTATTCCTCACCGGCGTGAAGGCTAACCGGGTGGTGAGCTTCATCGAGCGTTCTCCTGATGCATGGTTGGTTACATTGCAGATCGAGGCCTAAGCGGCCACGCAGGCTGGTAATCTCCTGCCCAAGCTCTACTTCGTGACGCTCGCCGTCTGACTTGGGGCAGGATCCGCAAGCAACTTCTCTACCAGCGCAGTCACGTCGTGCTCCAGGGCCGCGTGACCTGCCGTGTTGCCCGGCCCCGCGAAGCCCGCATGAGTTTCCTTCACCAGCCCGTCGCGGCCGATGAAGAACGAAGTCGGCCAGCAGTTCAGGTTCACTCCCTGCGGAATCTTCTCCGCAAGCTGGTCCGTCGTGCCGGCTGTCAATACGGGGTAAGTGATTCCGTAGTGAGCGATAAACGCTTTAAGACGCGGGGTGTCTGTATCGGGATCGCCCCGTTCAAAATCGAGGTTCACGATCTCCAGCCCCCTCGTATGGAACTTCTTATAGAGGCTTACGAGAAAAGTCGCTTCATCGTGGCAGTTCGGGCACCAAGAGCCACCGACGGCAACAATAACTACCTTGCCGCGAAATTGTGGGTCCGTATTCGACACAGTCTTTCCCGCGAGATCGGGAAAGCTGAAAGCCAGGGGCTCATTGGGATCCCTAACGGTTGACTGCTGCGTGGGATCGGTCGGAGCGGGAAGGTTTTCTTTGCGGGCCTCGGCTGGCCGGCGCGCGACAAGATCGGCATTGGCGGGCGCGTGCGGGTTAGCGAGCAGGCTCTTCACGAACAGGGTTCCATCCGTTTGCGGCGTCACAGAATAGAGCGCAGGACCAGCTGCGGTGAAGTGGCCCACGACGTAGCTGGTGCCATTCCAGGTTCCCCAAAGCCCGCCCGTGTCGCCATCGATTCGCTGAATCACTGTCTTGATGACTGGAGAGTCGCCACTCGGTGGGTCGGCTCGAAACTCCCATGCCGATTCGCCCTTTGAACTCCTCGTCGCGATCTCCCATGAGCCGGAGATGTTGGGTGCATTGGGCTCGGATACGGGATCTGTCTCAGCAGAGCTACGCGTCGCCTGAAACGGGATTGGCGGAGTGGATTTGGCGGTCGAATGCGCAGGCCCGTAACTGCCACGGAGTTCCCCGTCTGCAAGCGTGGCATCGAGAGTGCGGGCGAAGTAGTCAAACGACGCAATCAGATGAGTACCGTCAAAGGTGGCAGAGGAGGCTGGAGTCGCATCCGGATGGCCCGCGGGGCCATTGAGAAAGTCAACCTCCAGACTCGGCCCGCTGCCCGAGATACGGATTGTAATGGGCACTTGCTGCGCTTCACCGACGGTTGCAAAACCTTTCCAGACTCCGGCGATCGATGAGGCGGAGAAGGACTGGCTAGGAACGGCCGAAGACGCAACGGAAGCGGGCAGCACACCGAGCGACAACGCAAGAAAGCTCGCAAAAAGCCTCATGGGGTAGCTCCATTCAATTGTGTTGGAAGCAGAGATGCACTGTGTCTGGATCGACTAGAGCCTTATTGGGTTTGATCGGCGAGACACACAACTGTGAGGGCCAGCTAAGAGCGGCGACAACAGCACAGTCTTGAAACAATCTGCACAGCCCAAGGGTAAAGCTGCATTGATGTCCCGTCAAGTGATCAGCGCGCATCTCAAAAGATCGAACTACCACGAAGGTGCCATCGAGTCCCTGTTGACCGGATTCTTCAGACCATGCTAGCGTCAAACCATGGCGTCTCCTGTCATTCAATGTTGTCGGTGCTCCCAGCCTCTCCTTGGGTGAGCTGCGACATTCTCAGATAGTCCTGAAACGCCTTCTCTAGAGCTCATCCGAATCCTCCATCGTTTGACTGTAGCTTCCGTCGACAAACTGGCATCCGTGCCCTCCTTGTTCGCGACGGTTAGCATCGGAGAGCCTATGCAACTCGCAGCAGATGAACAACTTGTATTTGACGCCGGCACATTAACACTCTCTGGCGGAGTCTCAAAGACGCCCGAGGAACTCGCCAGCATCGTTTCGCGATTCGCGTCGTCTGAGGAATGGATAGATCGGGTGAGGTTGCGCGCCGAACACCGATGGTATGAGCGGCTGTATCATGGTCCGGACCACGATATTTGGGTGATCAGTTGGTTGCCAGGACAATCCACCGGCTTCCACGACCACGGCGAGTCATCGGGAGCCTTCGTCGTAGCGACCGGTACTCTTGAAGAGCATCGTCCGGGTGAGCGAGCCCTTGCTATTCATCCGGGCGAGTCACGCTCATTCGGCCCCGATTACGCGCACGATGTCCGTAATGTCTCCCACGCGCCGGCTATCAGTATTCACGCATATTCACCTCCGCTCGACGAGATGAATAAGTACGAGCTGAATGGGAGTCGTCTGGTTCCGCGCGAAGCCGCATCTATTAATGCTGAGACTTTCAATCAGGAGCGGCGAGTGCAGACCCGGAAGCCCGCAAACCATACCGGCGTCTTGAGCATCGAGGAGGTGCTTTCAGCGTGGCGCGCCCGACTGCAACGGCTATCTCCCGATGAGGCCCGTGAGGCGGTGGCCAAAACAGAGGCGATACTCGTCGACATTCGTCCCGAAGGCCAGCGCGCGATCGAAGGTACTCTTCCCGGCGCGTTGGTTGTCGAGCGTAACGTGCTCGAGTGGCGGTTCGATCCGGCCTCCAGTTCGCGGCTGCCGGTCGCGACCGATCATGACGTTCAGGTGATCGTGTTCTGTTCCGAAGGCTATGCCTCAAGCCTCGCAGCCGCATCTTTGCAGGATCTTGGACTCTACCGCGCGACGGATATAGTTGGTGGATTTCATGCATGGTGCGCAGCGGGCCTGCCGTTTGTGCCGCCAAGCAAGGCCTCCTAACTGTGGATACGCTCAGGTCCGCTCTGAGGCCCGCGTAGGAGAGCCAGCCTAATCGAGAGTCGGTATCTTCACACGAACCACAGTTACATTTCTTGAGATGACAGAATGAATTTGAAGCTGTTTCACAAGGTCCAACTCGCGCTCGTTTGGGCGTTTCTGTCTGCCGGTTGGATTTTCGCGCAGCCACCCGGTAAAACGCTTCTCGTCGTCGCGCATCCAGACGACGAGTATTACTTCGCCGCAACGGTGTATAGGATGGCAGTGCAGTTGGGCGGAAGGGTGGACGAACTCATCATCACCAACGGAGAAGGCGGTTTTCGATACTCCACTCTGGCTGAGCCTTACTACAAAAAATCGCTGACAAGTGAAGCGATAGGCCGCGAAGAGCTTCCTGCGATTCGTAGGAAGGAGACTATTCGTGCCGGTAAGGTGCTCGGTATCCAGAAGCACTTCTTTCTCGATCAAAAAGACGAGAGCTTCACAACTGACGAGGAAGAAGGCCCGAGTCACGAATGGAATTCAGAACTTATAACGACCAAAATAGCAGCGTTGGTAAAGCGAGGGCACTATAGATACGTTCTCTCGGTGCTTCCTCGCTCGACAACACATGGGCATCATCAAGCCGCGACGGCGCTGGCGGCTTGTGCAATCCAAACACTGCCAGAAATCCTTCGACCAGCGTTGCTCGGGTTCGATACCGATGCGGCGGAATACATTCCTACCCCTCAGGCCGAGAAGAACCAGACGTGGACGCCAACGTATGCATATGCTTTCGATAGAACCACGGCCTTTGGCTTTCAAAACGCCCTGACGTATCAAATTGTAGTGAATTGGATGATTGCAGAACACAAATCTCAAGGGATGCTGCAAACCATGGTGAACAAAGCCCCCAAAGAATACATCTGGGTCGATCTTGCGAGCACTCCTGAAGCTCAGACTGAGGCAAGCTTGCTGTTTCATCTTTTAGGAACGGATTTGGTGCACGATGGAAAATCGCAATAATGTCCGATTCATCGCAACGATCGAGATGCCGTTCCTGCCAGGAGCTTTCGAGCAACCCGCGCTTTCGGTGAAGGGCTCTTTACGCAAAATCGTTAGAGACATGCGGGTTCTGGAAACCTACTATCAGGATGCAATTCGTGAGTTTCAACAGCGGTAGATTGTTGTGGTCCTGATCAAGCATGCCTGCCACCTCGGCAGGGCTGCAGCAGATCTAGGGATGCATCGCAATACGCTCACACGCATCATTCAAAAACTTGAAATTGATCCCAAGTTGGTTCGCGGGGGATGCGTGGCAGATCGAATGATCAAGCCGTGGCTGCTGGTTACGCACAATCAGTTTGGCGGCATTCTGGTGATAGCGTAAATTTGAATAGCGAATCTCAAGAGCCGCCTCCTAATACCTGAGCGAGGGCTGGAGCCTGAGTAGGAAGCCCGCATCGAGCCAAGAAGCCGCAATTGATATTGAGGATGGCTATTATGCGTTTGAAAATCGTGAGTGTTGGAGAGCCATCTTTGCGAACAACCTCGCAACTGCTATCGAAGGAACAAATCCTGAGCCCGCTGATTCAGAACCTCATTGAGTACATGAGGGATACTCTTCGCGACGCTCCCGGAGTAGGCTTGGCCGCTCCGCAGGTTGGGGAGTCCTTGCAACTGGCGATTATCGAGGACAAGGCCGAATACCAGACGACTCTGACGGCAACGGAGTTGGGGGAACGGGAACGGAAGCCGATCCCGTTCCATGTGCTTATCAACCCCGAGATTGAGTTGCTATCACCTCCAGATGTAAGTTTCTTCGAGGGCTGTCTCAGCCTGCCCGGCTTTGTGGCGATGGTGCCTCGCGCTCGAAGCGTGAAAGTACGGGCTCTCAACGAAAACGGGCAGCCCATCGAGATCGAAGCAGAAGGTTGGTATGCTCGCATTCTGCAACATGAGATCGATCACCTGAGGGGGACTTTGTATATCGACCGCATGTGGAGCCGCAGCTTCTCCTCCGTTGACCATCACAGCCGGCACTGGAAGTCCAAACCGACTGCAGAACTGGTGACAAACTTCCGCCCCAGACCCTAAGCATCAGGCGGGCGGTCGGGAGATCGCCTGTCGTGAGGCGCCAGTAGCCGAATCTGTCGGGCTGCCGGATGGCGCATCCGCACCGTTTGCCGCCCTCAGCGAATCAAACGTGATGTCGGTATTCGGAGGATGGAATGGATCTAAGGCTCAGAAACAAAATCGCGCTGGTTACCGGTTCCACCGCAGGAATAGGGTTTGCAATCGCCCAATCCCTGGCACGCGAAGGCGCGCATGTGTATGTGAACGGCCGTACGCAGGAACGCGTGGACGCTGCCGTCGCCTCGATCAAGAAGAGCAATCCCGATGGGCAGGTGGATGGAATCGTGGCGGATTTTGGGAGCGCTTCCGGCTCGGAGGCGGTGATCGCCAAGCTCCCCGCTGTGGACGTGCTCGTGAACAACGTGGGGATCTTTGAACCGAAGCCCTTTCAAGAAATCCCTGATGCGGACTGGTATCGGTTCTTTGAGATCAATGTAATGAGCGGCGTGAGGCTGTCACGTCACTATCTCGCTGGGATGCTGAAGCAGAACTGGGGGCGGATACTCTTCATATCCAGCGAGTCTGCTGTACAGATTCCAGTGGAGATGGTGCACTACGGCATGACCAAAACAGCGCAGGTGGCGCTCGCGCGGGGAGTCGCCGAGTCGGTTGCGGGAACAGGGGTGACGGTGAACAGCATCCTTCCCGGTCCCACAGAGTCAGAAGGCGTAGGGAACTTCGTCGCTGCAATGGCAAAACAGCAAAACAAGTCGAAAGAACAGGTCGAAAAGGAATTTTTCGAACATGCTCGTCCCTCTTCCTTGCTGAAACGCTTCGCCACTGTTGAGGAAGTGGCGGCGATGGTGACGTATGTGGCCAGCGAGCTCTCTTCGGCGACCAATGGGGCCGCGCTCCGAGTAGACGGCGGAGTGGTCAAAGCGATTCTATAAAGCATCGGAATGGACAAAATTATGCCGGTCATACGTGCATGTACGCATTGTCAGCGAAAGAACCGTATCGCAGCGAATCATCTTGCGGACACCGGACGATGCGGAGCGTGCAAGATGCCGCTACCGCCGCTCGCCGAACCGCTTGCCGCTGACACCAGCCTTTTCGATGAAATCGTTCGCAGTTCAACGGTTCCGGTCCTCGTTGATTTCTGGGCGGCGTGGCGCGGTCCATGCCGCGCAGCCGCGCCGGAAGTGGCGCGAACCGCAGCGGACATGGCAGGAAAGGCGATTGTTCTGAAGGTAGACACCGAGGCAAATCCGGAGCTTGCCGGGAGATTTCAGGTGCAAGGCATTCCGAACTTCGCTGTCTTGTCGGGTGGACGTACGGTGTTTCAGCAGGCAGGGTTGGTTGGGCACGAACAGATGGAGCAGTGGCTGCGAAGCGCTGGGAGCTGAGGCCCACGCTTCGCGCAACCAAATTCAGCTACTTTTTAGCCGGCTTCTGGGAAGCAATTATCTTGCAATGCCTTGGCGATTAACGCCAACCGAGGGCCGGGGCGACAGTAGTCAGAATTGCCTCCATGACATGCGCATTGTAGGCAACGCCTAGCTGGTTTGGAACGGTCAGCAAGAGCGTGTCTGCTTCGGCTATCGCCTCGTCTTTCTTCAGTTGTTCGATCAGGACGTCCGGCTCGGCAGCGTAGCTGCGGCCGAAGATCGCCCGTGTGGTTTCGTCCAGGAAGCCGATCTGGTCCCCCTCCTGACCGCTGTGTCCGAAATAGGCCCGATCGCGGGCGTCGATCAAAGCGAAGATACTGCGGCTGACCGAGACGCGCGGCGTGCGAGTGTGGCCGGCCTCCTTCCAGGCTGCGCGGAAGGAGCGGATCTGCGCGGCCTGTTGGATGTGGAGCGGCTCCCCTGTCTCGTCGAATTTGAGGGTTGAGGTTTGGAGGTTCATTCCTAGCTTCGCTGCCCACGCAGCGGTTGCGTTCGAAGCAGACCCCCACCAGATCCGATCCCGCAATCCTTCGGAATACGGCTCAAGGCGCAGAAGCCCCGGCGGATTGGGAAACATCGGACGCGGGTTAGGCCGCGCGAACCCCTTGCCGCGTAACAACTCGAGGAATTCCTCGGTATGCCGCCGGCCCATGGCCGCATCGTCCTCACCTTCAATCGTGCTGTAGCCAAAATAGCGCCAACCCTCGATGACCTGCTCGGGCGAACCGCGACTGATACCCAACTGCAGTCGGCCGCCGGCGATGAGATCCGCAGCCCCAGCGTCTTCCGCCATGTAATAAGGATTTTCATACCGCATGTCGATCACTGCGGTGCCAATCTCGATCGTTCGCGTCTTAGCGCCTACCGCCGCGAGCAGTGGAAACGGCGATGCCAGTTGCTGCGCGAAGTGATGCACACGGAAGTAGGCTCCGTCCATTCCCAGGCGCTCTGCCTCGACAGCGAGGTCAATCGACTGCAAAAGCGCGTCGGCCCCCGACCGCGTTTCTGACTGCGGGGAAGGTGTCCAATGACCGAATGAGAGGAAGCCAATTTTCTTCATGCAACTCAGTTTCCCGTTCAGGCCGGGAGATCGTCCCGGGCATATCTCTCTAATCCCGAGAGCGACGCTCTACTTCGCCGCTTTGGCTTGAGCAAAGACTTGCCCTGCCCTCGTCCTCCCTGCGACGTGTTCCGTGTTCTCGAGACCGAACCCGATCAACCCGGAGTTGATTCCATCGATCATTTCTTCATAGGCCCAGGTTCCGCCCTTGGGCAGCCCCATGTGCTCAAGGGCGCCAGCCCAGGCCTCACGCGGGATTGCCTGCGCCTTGACGTCGCGGCCGAGCACGACACCCAAATCGGCCGCCAGTTCATCGGAACTGACCATGGAACCGAGTTCGATGAAGCGCTTCCCAGTCCACTCGCTGGTGAGCAGCTTTGCGACCTCGGCGCCGATGTCTTCTGTTGCGATCATCTGCAACTTACGCTCCGTTGGCGCGTAGAAGATGGGAAGAGTACCGCCCTGCGCCGCCTGGAGGCCGAACAAGTAATTCTCATAAAATGATCCGGCCCTCACAAACGCAACAGGAAACGGCTCGTTGCCCAGACCCTCTTCGAGCAGGTGCGTTGACGTGATCAGCCCAAGACCGCTGGTTTTCTCCGAGCCCATCGACGACAGCGCCACGAGCTTCGGTGGTGCGGACTTGGCCAGAGCTTCTTTGTAGCTCGCGACCACGGCCCTGGCCTCCCGGAAGTCGGGCGAAGGTGTCTGGATGGGAGGCATCATCAGGTACGCGCCCTCAACTCCATTGAGGGCCAGCGTCATCGCCCCAGGATCTTCTCATTCGCCTTTAACCAGCTCGACGCCCTTCGCGCTCCATGCGGCAGCCTTGGCTTCGCTGCGCACCAGCGCACGCACCTGCTTACCCTTCTCCAGAAGATGCCGTGCGGCTGCTCCGCCTACCTTTCCCGTGATGCCCGTGACCAGAAACATGCTTTTTCTCCTCTAGACTTCAGATGCAGCCCCTGTCCAGGCGTCGCAGGAAGTCGGTTCGTTGCCGGCTTCCTAAATTGCTCAGTCTTTACCGAGTTGGTCCAGTTTTCGCAGGTCAGGAAAGAGAACCATCCAGAGAATCGCGATTGCAATGCTGCCTACTCCGCCAAAGATCGTCGCGGGAATCAGGCCCAACAAGGACGCGGTGACGCCGGACTCAAACTCGCCCAGCTGATTCGATGTTCCAATGAAGAGAGAGTTCACTGCACTGACGCGGCCGCGCATCTCGTCCGGAGTCTCGAGTTGCACCAGGGAAGATCTGACTACCACGCTGACGACGTCCGCGCTACCAAGCACCGCAAGAATGAACATCGACAGCCAAAGCGAGCGGGAGAGTGCGAAGGCGACCGTTGCCAGCCCGAAGACGATGACCGCCCCAAACATGCGCATGCCCGCATGGTGCCGTATGGGCCTGCGTGCAAGGACGACCGACATAGTCAATGCGCCGAGCGCGGGCGAGAGCCGGAGCAGGCCCAGACCCCATGGGCCTGTGTGCAGGATGTCGCGCGTGTAGGCGGGAAGCAACGCGGTAGCGCCGCCGAGCAGGACGGCGAACAGATCCAGAGAGATCGCGCCAAGAATTCTCTTGTGAGAGCGAATGTAATGGATGCCCGAAAAGATGGAGCTTGCAGTGGGCGTGGCGTTTCGAGGAGCCTGACGCCAAGGCCGGATGGTTGAGGAAAGCGCGGAGGCGCCAAGGAAGAGCACGGCGCTGGTGAGGAACGGTGTCTGCGCGCCTGCGACAAAAAGGAGTCCGCCGAGCGCGGGCCCGAGGATGGAAGCGGTTTGGTTGGCTGAAGCCGACCATGCGATGGCTTGCGGGATCAGCGATTCTTCGACAAGTGTGGGAGACAAGGCCTGAGTTGAAGGGCTTTCAAAGGCGCGCGCCACGCCGATCAACGCCACCGCACAGAAGAGCCCTGCGGGGTGGAGATAATGGAACAGCGTTGCCACACCCAGTGAGACGGCAATGAGCGATTGTACCGCCTGGCAGACGGCGAGAATGGACTTGCGGCTGACGCGGTCGGCGACATTCCCTACTAAAAGGTTGAGAAGAAGAAGCGGCAGGAACTGCACAAGGCCAACCATGCCTAGCGCGAAGGTGCTGTGCGTCAGCCCGTACATCTGCCAGCCGACCGCGACGCCGATCATCTGATAGCTGAGCGAAGAACAGACGCGAGCAAACCAAAAGCGCGCATAGGAGCCAACGTGAAAGACCGAACGGGAGAATGATTTTGGCGGAGTGCCCACAACTTCAAGCTATCAAAGAGGAGATAACAAGATCGACCAACGCAGACGCGATTGCATTATGCCCTTGCCATGTTCGCTGCCGACCAACTTGTGATGAGATCCCCGAGCCGGTTCAGTGCATCGGGAAACCTTTCGCCTATGGCTGCGAAGCCAAGGCGGAAATGCGATGGCGCGTCGAAGCAATCCCCGGGTGCGAGCAGGATGCCCCGCTCCGCGGCGGCTTGGCAAAACTCGCGGCTGTTCTCTCCGCTAAGCAGCCATGGAAATGCGGTCATGCCGCCACGAGGCGGAATCCAGCCAATCGTTTCGCGATGCTCGGACATGAAGGCGTCAAGCTGACGAAGATTCTCACTGGCGGTCTTCTGCGTTTTCCCGAGCACGGTGTCGCGATGGCGCATCGCGATTTCGGCAAGCATCTCTCCGGCAGTGTTGTTTGTGATGGAAAAGTAGGCGCGCGCATTCCAGTAGCGCTTGACGCGCTCGGGATCATGCTCAATCATCCATCCTGTTCGGACCCCGGATAAGGGAAAAGCCTTCGAGAAATCATGGATGACCGTGGCGTGGGGCAAGCGCGCGGCTGATTTTGTTGGCTGTCCATGATAGATGGGATGGTAGACCTCGTCGCTGACCAGCTGAATTCCACGGGATGAGGTGTGTTCGTGCAAGCTGTCCAGATCCGCATCGCTCATCGTGGCGCCGGTCGGATTATGCGGACAATTGATGAGAACCAGCTTCGTGTTTCGATCTGTGAGTCGCTTGATCTCTTCAACATCGATGGCAAACCCATTCTCTTTTCGAATTGCATAGTAGCGGGTTTCGAGGCGAAGAGACTCGGGCAGCGCCGAAAATGTTGTGAAGCCCGGTTGGGGCAGGACTACGTTGGCACCCGGTTCTGCCGCCAGCCACATGAGGATCAGCAGCGCCTCAGAGGCGCCGGTCACGACCTGAACTTTGGCGACATCGACCTGCTGCATGTCGGCGATCGCCGCGCGCAAACCCTCGGCGCCTCCCGGACGGCTATAAACGAGCTTGTGATCTAAGAAGAGCTGCCGCTCCTCCTCAGTGGCGAGGCTGAGGATCTCATTCAAGGTCCACGACGGGCCGGTGCTTGCAGCCAGATTGAATTCGATGCCGTGTTCGAAGCGGTCCAGCCAAATGTCGAGAAGGAAAGGTTTCAACTCCATGTCGCACCTCAGCGAGTTAGATCGGCCAGGAGCTCAATCAGCTTCGAAAAAGTTCACTCCAGCGCAGGCGGCGAACAACCGGCTCCCGGTGCAAAGGGGTTGCGAATGGGATCCATTTATAGGGAGTTTAGCAAAGTTATGTGTTTTTCATAACCCTTCTAATTTCGATAGAACCGACCGGTCCGGAGGCCGCTCAGCAGCGGAATTGCAAATCTTCTCGACTCGATGAAGCGGTCGAAGGAGGGTCCCCGAGTGTTGGGTTTCTAACGGTCTTTCTTTTGTACCCCATGGACGATGCAGGTTCCTACCCCGTATGCGAAGGTGCCATGTTCTCCTTCACAAAAGCCTCTTCCGCACTTCTTACAATACCGTCTGGTTTCGCGTTTGCGCCGAAAGACCGTTTCGCATATCCAGCAGTTCGCCCATTTCCCGCTCTCGATCTTTTCTTCGTCGGTTTGCTTTGGCATATGGTTGGGTCCCAAACAGTGCGATGTTGGCAATTTGCCCTGGATGGTCTACTATCCAAATTTTCGCATGGCTTCTTTCACAACCCTCACTGCGGTCTGGGTCACGCTCTCGCGGGGCGTATGGCGACCCCGGTGCGAATGCCCAACGTGAACCGCGAAGTTGGTCGCCATGTCGCCTGGACCGTTGGCGTTTGAGCTGAACTCTGCATTGCACTGAGAGCACCTGTAATAAACTAGTCGATGCTCCCTTTGGGTCTCTCAACATTACGAGGTACGCATCTTCTGTCATGCTCCAAGTCTACGCTGAACTCCAATGTTGTAGCGGCACATTCAGAATCATGCATTTACAGACATCCCGAGCGTCAGGTAAGTTGCGGTCTGGTGGGAAAAAACAAAAAGACTGCATCCGTTCGGAGATGGTGACAATCCATTAGACAGCCGAAATAGGCATTTGCCGGTTTGGTAAGCCCGGCGTCCTGCAGGCCCATCCTGCAGTCTCTGTCTACCCGCATCCGGGTAAGGCCCGCGGCGATGGCGGTAGTGCGCGAACGCACTCCCAATTCCGTCGCGTGAGTGCCACAGAGCATATTCCCTTCCTCATGCGACGCCCGACCACAGGGCTATTCCCTGCGGCGTAACCCCGGCCATTTGGCCGAAGGAGATCGCACCATGACTCAACTGAATCACATCAATCTTGGCGTTTCAAACGTCCCTGAACTGGTCCGCTTTTTCACGGAGGCCTTTGGATTCCGCATCGAGGAGGCACGTGGCACGGGCAAGTTTGCCGTGCTGCTTGGCGAAGACGGCTTCGTCCTGATCCTGATGCACGACAAGAGCGTGACCGACAATACCTATCCCGCGCTCTTCCACGTAGGCTTCCTGCTGGACTCGTACGAAGCCGTGATAGACAAGCATCGGCGGATCGTGAGCGCTGGATTTGACGCGCCGGTGCTTGCGATCCTCGAACGCGGCGGCGGCAAAACATTCGGCTTCTATACCAAGCCTCACGGCCTCATGGTGGAGGTTAGCTGCCCGGCCGCATAGCGACGAGAATGAATGAGGAATGAGGGTATGCTGCACTGCTGATCAGGTAACGCCATACCCTTCCTCCGGGGCAGCCACGTTTACTCAACCCTCGCTAAGGGTGATTGGGTGGAAGCGAGTGAAGGTACGCTTCGAGGAAGGGCTTCCCTGTCGGCTTGGCGCTGCCACCTTTGGGCTCGACGGTTACAAAGACCGCGTTGATCTGGGCGAGCACGTCCGGATTGTCGGTCTTCAACACCCAGCGCCTGTTGCTCTCGCTGTCCATGTAGAAGATGCCGAGGCTGACGGGCTTCGCCGATGAGGTATCGGGTCTGCCCCAGGCCTGAAAGGCATTGGCTTCGCGATAGCCCGCCTGGGCCTCAAGATCAAACGCATAGAAGACCAGAGACTTGCCCTTTGTGTAGAACACCCGACCGAATGCCTTGCTCTTGTCTCCATTGTGCTGCACATCGAAGACATCCGCGATATAGAGCTGCCGCGCGCCCATCAGTTCCCGAATGTCCCGGTCCTGGGCAAGGTACTTTTCGTTGGTGGACGCTTCCGTGCCCGATATGGCCAGGGATCCATTTAACCGGTTCACATCGTTTTCAAGACTCGCAATCCGCAGCAGAGTTCCCTGCCGCTCCTGCCGCGCCTGGTTCAACTCCGCATTCACGCGCTCCAGGGAATTTGAAGCATCGGACAGCTGTTGCCGCAACCCATCGCGCTCGGAAGTCACGCTGGCCAACGTGGTCGAAGCGCTTGCATTCTTCTGCGTAAGGTCCTGGAACTGCGCCTGCAGCGACGCCCTGGCGCCATCGAACTCGGCAGCGCGCTTCTCTGCCTCAGTCGCTCGCGTCGTGATCTCGTTGAGGGATTTTTCCGCAGCGGCAAGTTGCAGCTTCAATTCCGCCTTTTCGGCGTCGGACTGAGCCGAGCCAACGGGGACCTCTTTCGATTGTTGAGGGAGCGTGGGGCGTGTTCCCTTTCTCTCGCCAGCTTGATACGCGCCGACGAGCGAAAGCAACAGGACCGCTGCTACCGCGGCGAGCATAGCCGCAATCTGCGCTCTTCCCCGTCCGGCACGGCGACTCTTTTCCGGGAAGTTCGAAACGAGTTCCTGAGGCTCATCCAAGGGCTTGGCGCGCAGTGCCGCCGTGAGGCGGAGTTCCGCCCGCTTCTCTGCAAAACGATTCGGCGCCTCTTCGTCGAGTTGAACTATCGGACCAAGCTTCGCCATACCGATCTGCGCAAGATTGGTGTATTCATTGAGCAACTCCAAGCACCGGCCGCACGCAGCCACATGCTTCCTGAGATCGGCCCATTCCTCGGGGGACAGTTCGCCCGTCGTCGAGACGGCGCAAAGCTCCTCATACTCTTCACTGCATCCGCGTTGGATTGCGTTTCTACTCATCCTTCTTCGCCCTTGCGACCACCGTCGTGACCGCCTTCATCCCGCGTTAGCTCGCGGGCCAGTTGCCTGAGCCGTTCCAGACCTCGGTAGTAGTGGTGACGAACATTTTTGATGTCTTCGCCGGTTCGCTCGGCGATTTCGACGAGCTTGAGTCCTTCAAAGAAGAACAATTCGAGCGTTTCTTTCTGGTTCTCACTCAGCTCGCAGAAGGCGGCGCGCAATTGTTGGGCCGTCAGGCGTTCGACCACGTCCGTCTCTAAACTCTTCGCACCACTTACTGCATTCGCGCACGCGGCCTCATCTGTACCGTGATAAAACTGGCGGCGGTGCAGGTAGGCGCGACGATCGAATGCGCGGCGATAAACCATTTGAACCAGCCAGGTCCGTGCCGACCCTTTGCTCGCGTCGAAAGTGTTCTCTCTCGAATGGAGGCGAAGGAATACCTCCTGCACCAGATCCTCGGCCTCTCCTGGGTCGCGGAGTATGCGGCATCCGATAGAAAGCACAAGCGAATGATAGCGGCGAAACAGCTGAAGAAGCGCCTCTTCCTCCCGCTGCTGTATCCGCTCCAGAAGCTCTTCATCGGTCGAGATCGGGTCAGGCACTCCCTCTAAGCCTTCAGACGCAAGAGAGCGTCTGCTCGTCAGCATCGGCAGCGGCATGATCCGTTCTGTTGCATCCATCGGCAAAGAAGTACCGGCTCCTGATCCTGGCTTGGGTGCGTTCCTATACAGCATTGGTTACGGGAAGGTGAATTGTAAAGAGTTTCATGGCCCTTGAGCGAGAAATAAAAACTTCAATTTGCTGGTACAACTTCTGCATTTCGCTCGAAACTCAGAGTTGAATAAGGGCCTGGTACAAAGTAGCCTTCCCGCTTGAATACTTCTTAATGGGCCCTTATTCAAATAAGTTCTCACAAGGGTTTTCTTCTTCCTCCTGCCAGTTTCGGAGCGGGCATGCCGCTGGAGTTATGATGGGAAGTCTTGCGGACCATTGTTGTTCGCCTAATCCTGAAGTTCCGCCTCGGTCAAATTGAATTGAACATCGTTCAATCTGCTTGGATCGATCAACTCCAAGCTTCAAGTTGGAACTGCACGAATTGGAATGAGAAAGGGAGTTGCTTGAAAAGCCGCCATGCGATTTGTTCGCTCTTGCTTTCTATCGGATCGTTTGCCATCGGACAGGATGCCACCGTTCCCTCAACTGCTCCCCAGCAGGATCCCATCGCCGCATATTTGCGGCCTTTGGTGGACAACCACACCATCGCCGGTGCAGTGACGCTGGTCGCTACGAAGGATCGTACGGTTTATCTCAAGCCGATCGGCTATCGGGATCTTACGTCAAATGCGCCGATGCCGGCGGATGCCATGTTCTGGATTGCGTCGACTTCGAAGCCGATGACCGTGACGGCAGTGATGATGCTGGTTGACGAAGGAAAGATCAATCTCAACGACCCGGTCGAAAAGTACCTGCCGGAGTTCAAAGGACAGTTGGTTCGGGTGGCCAATCCTGCTTCGCCATCGGGCACACAAGGGGCAACGAGTTCGCACGCGCCCCCACAGCTGGTGCCCGCGGTTCATCCGATTCTGGTTCGGGAGATTCTAAGTCACACGAGCGGATTGCCGTTTCGTTCCGCCGAACAGCCTGGCGCTCTCGATCTGCTGCCCCTCAAGGACGCGGTGAAGAGCTTTGCCTCTGAGCCTCTTATCTTTCAACCCGGCACCGACTACTCCTACTCGAATGAGGGTATCAATACCGCAGCGCGCATCATTGAAGCCGTCACCGGCATGCCCTACGAGCAGTTCATCGAGGAGCGGCTCTTCACGCCTCTGGGCATGAAGGACACCACATTCTGGCCCACGACAGAACAGATCGGCCGTCTCGCGAAAACATATCGGCTGGACACGCACACCAAGGATCTAGCCGAGCAACCCATCGACCAGTTGACTTACCCGCTCGATGACCGGAAGCACCGCTATCCGATGCCTGCGGGCGGATTGTTTTCGACGGCGGCAGACGTTTCGATTTTCTGCCGGATGATCCTGAACGGCGGAATGCTTGATGGCAAGCGCTATATCTCCCAGTCTTCGCTCCATCAAATGACCACCGAGCAAAACGGCGGTTTGGGAAAAACGAGCTATGGATTTGGCTGGTCCATCTCAGCAAACGGCTTTGGCCATGGAGGAGCCTACAGGAACGTGATGGAGATTGACACATTAAAAGGCCGCATCCTCATCTTCATGGTCCAGCAGAATGGGCCCTGGGGAACCGCGGAGGGGGACGGGATCGTCTCGAACTTGGAGCGGCTTTCGGATGGTCTCGTCGCTTCGCAGGCTTCGACCGGTGAAACCGGGCGAAACTAACTCCGTACAATCATCGCTAACGTCGAATGTGTTCCATCTCGAATGGAGGCGAGATCCTTCTGCCACCGAAAACAGCCATGGATTGATTCGATTCTTAACTTATTTGTGCTTCACATTGGTACAGATGTTCACTTGTCCCGGAATACTTCTAAATGGGCTCCAGTCAACATGGCCAATCTTCCTCTAACCCACGGCCCATCTTCAATTTATGCCGCTTAACTTAAACAACTGGACAGTGCCAAGTTCTCTGCTGGAATCAGGTGTGCTTGTTGGCCATGCGGAGGTTGGATAGTTCGGTGGCCATCTCGATCCAGCGGTCCACGAGCGTCTTCATGACCTCGTAGTTCTT
>Ga0182016_10002701_pt1 | contig 20625 bp, 23 predicted proteins | sample 712S2MmetaG_FD_120491 | JGI IMG/M metagenome (GOLD analysis project Ga0182016, IMG submission 120491) | Permafrost microbial communities from Stordalen Mire, Sweden - 712S2M metaG | ecosystem: Environmental > Terrestrial > Soil > Wetlands > Permafrost | place: Sweden: Stordalen | collected... | reverse complement strand
CAAGCCACAGGTAAACCAGGTTGCGGCGTTCGCGCAGATACAGCAGCAAGGCGATGACGCCGGTGATAAACAGCGCACCCGCAAAGATGAAGCGGGGAAGCATCATGTACTCCGTCTTGATCTGCGCGAAGCTGGGCCGCATCGACAGCACCGCCGGCGACCCGATCGCTGGCGCGGCCCTCAAGCCGCCGCCCCAGATTCCATCATCCGATGACAGCGGAGCCTGCCACACCCGCAGCGCCAGCACTCCATCCAGCGGCGCCGCTCCCAGCCCGTATACGGTGCCGTGCTTGAACCGGAACCACCAGGCGTGCGGCGGAAGCTTGCCGCTTCCGCCCAGCTTGTGTCCGTTCCAGTAAACCTCGTATGCGTCATCCACCGGCGGAATCAGCACCGCCAGCTTCCCTCCGCGTCCCTCGATCTGGATGTGCTTCCGGTACCACGCGAAGCCGGTGTATCCCGGATGCGTCTGGTCGCCCCATTCATGGTCCCCGTCCAGTTGTTCCCAGGTGGAATCGTCAATGGAAGGATTGGACCAGTTGAGGCTGTCGCCCAGGTGAAACTGCCACTTGCCTTCGATCATCACGATGCCCGGGCCGGGGTTTTGCGCGATGAACGGCTCAGCGGAGGCGCGCAGGCCCGGGACAGCGAGCAAGGCCAGCAGAATGGCAGGTGTAATGAGCCGGAGACAGGGGTGCAGGGCCTTCAGTGGGATCATCCAGGGGCTCCCGATGAGAGGTGGTTTTGAGAGTTGCAGGGCTGACTGAGAATACCCGCCGATCAGCTCAGAAAGCAACAAAAAATCCGCGGCAACGAGTCTCAATTACCCGGACCGTAAATAGTATCGATTGTTCGTCCCGTCTGCTTTATTGGGGATTCGGTCTGGATTGTTCGCCTTCTCCTCCCTATGCGGTTTCTTCGCCTCTCGCATCCACACGTTTGGGTCTCAAGACAACCGAGTGATCCCCGCGAAACCGTCGAATCCTCGATCGAAACTCAGAATTCTATTGATCCCCTGGATCTGCATGATGGCGAGGTGCACTGCGTCTCGCGCCGAGAGGCCCGTCTGACCCAGCACGAAAAATGCGGGCTAAAGGCAAGGGCGAGCCGGGAAGATTGTCTGAGACAATGCTTCCCTACTCGCCCTGCTGGATTTGGTTCTATGCCTTCAATCCGATTTACAAGTGTTGATACATGCCTACTCCGCCGTGAAGGTGTAGTCGTTGTATTTCCAGACTCCGGCGATTTTCGACCAGAGCCGAACGTTCACCGTACCTCCTCCGCTGGCGGGCAAGTCGCTCACTGTTTCAGTGGTGCCAGTTGTTACCCCAGGATAGTTCAGATTACTTGAGCCCACACCTTGAGTGCCCACCCAGAGCTCATACTCCGAAGCTCCGACTCCGGCCTTCCACTTGAAAGCCACGCTGCTGCTTGTCAGCGTACTGCCTGGCGCGGGAGAGGTAATTGCTCCCAGCGGCTCCGCGGTGTAGGTGTAGTCGTTATACTGCCAGACTCCGGAGATTTTCGACCAGAGCCGGACGAACAACGTCCCTCCGTTCGTTGGCAGACCGGTGACAGCTTCTGAAGTTCCCGTAGTAACGCCGGGGTAGTGGATGTTGCTCGAGCCGGCCCCAGAGGTGCCGATCCAGAGTTCGTACTCCGAAGCTCCGGTCCCGGGCGACCATGCGAACGTCGCGCTGGAACCGGCCAGCGTGCTACCCGTGGTGGGCGAGGTTAGCACGGCCAAGCCGCCTGTAGCTGCCGCGGTGTAGGTGTAGTCGTTGCTGTGCCAGACTCCGGCAATCTTTGAGTAGAGCCGAACGTACAATGTTTCGCCGTTGGTTGGCAGGCTGCTAACGGATTCCGAGGTACTCGTGGTCAGGCCGGGATATGAGATGTTACTCGAGCCCACGCCCCTGGTGCCCACCCAGAGTTCGTGCTCCGTTGCGCCGCTGCCGGGTGTCCATCCAAACGTTGCGCTCGAACCGCTCAGGGTATTGACGGCCGGCGAAAAGAGCACCGAAACCGCAGGCATCGAGAATCCGACCGCATTCAGTATGTTCAATTCCCCGCCACCGTCATTGAGTATGGTGAGGCCGGCATCTTCACCGGGGCAGCCCTCCGCATCCTGGATCGCTTCGTTGGTACCGCAATCCGGCGTACTCGAAATAAAGTCGGCATAGTCGTCGCCATTGGCCAGTGTGTTGTAAGCCTTCCCTGTTCCTGCCCTGCCATTGGCCCCGTTTGTGTTGCCTCCGTCATAAGAAAAATAGGGGCCGGGAGTGCCGCTGAGGGAACTGTCGAGTACCAGATTTCCGGCGCTGGAATAACGGAAGAGGTCAACCGCCTCGGGAGTGCCGGTCTCCATGCCGCCGGGGTTGGAGCCGTCGCAACCGTCGGAAAGCGGCGGGCCGGTAGCGATGCACGATGAGGTTCCGAGCACTTCGTCGGTTTCGTGTATGACTGTGGAGTAGAAGTCGTATGCGTCGGATGGCTCTGTATCGCCGAGGTTGTCGTAGTAGAGTGGCGTTCCAGGGTCGTTGGTGATCGTGGTGACAGCGTTGTAGCATCCAGCTGTGCCTGGAGTGCAGGAACCATTGGTCGAGGTAATTCCCGTCAAGCTTGAGGCCGGGACTCCGAGGGCTTCGGCCAAGGCGACCGTGACCTCGACATATCCGTTTGTTCCGCCGTATGGAGTGGCTGCATAGGTGTTGATCGCGGACAGCGCGGAAGTTTGAATGGCGCTCGGGTTTGGGATGTTGCCGAGGGCAGTTACATATTGATCGTAGGTCAGGAAGTTATAGTAAGTTTCCGTCGAGCCGAGTCCCGTGGTGCCGTACACGATATAGATGTTCGCATTGGCATTGGTGAAAATGCTGTTGTAGTAGGATGCGACCGTCGTGTTGAGATAGTTGCAGGTGGCAGCGGCAACATTTGAATCGCAGGTATAGACGATTCCGGAACCGGTGTTCACGGGCGTCAGATCTGTTCTCGCCGGCTCATGAGGCTGAAGCATTTCGCGCACCCGGCTTGAGCTTACGGCGCCGCTCCTCGGATTAAAAACGCGAACTTGCTTTATCGGCTCTTTGACCGGACCTGCGGCAAAGGATTCGTCCTGGGCATAAGCGGAGAGGCAGACGGCGCCGTGGAGCAAAAGGGCGCAGACAGAGAACCGTAGCAGATTCGCACGGGCGGATTTGGAACGATAGTTTGCCATAATCGAAAAACCTTCCTTGGCGCGCGATGACGCCGGTCAGATCGGTTAGGGGGAATCAGACCTGCGAGCAGTGCCCACTGACGACGCACTGCTTGCGCGGCTGGCTGATTGCTGCGGGTGCGTTTGTGACCCTCCGGGGCATTGAACGCGGCGATTACCTGTCTTCATAGCGACCTCGAGAGGATCCAGGCCCGGCGATAGTAGCGATAACTATGGAAAATTAGTAGGGAAAGCGTTAATTGGGTTGCCGGACTGGAAATATGCTTTCAGGCCGCGGGGACGTTCGTTGAAAACCAGCCGAAAATTCGCCACCGACCTAGAGTGAATCGCAAGGATGGGGTAGGGCTGAGCAGTTTTCAGGAGTACTTTTCAGGAATACCGACATGAGCGTACCAACTCGATATTGAAGATGTCAACGGAAAGTGTCAACGGAAAGATCGCCCTCCGATGGGGGTCGAGCGCGTGTGTCGCCGGTTTCTTCCTGGGATTGCCGTGGGCTACCGGAAAGGGTCAATTGGCGTCAAACAAGTGGGTGGTATACTTTAGCCCAGGACTGCTCTGAGGGGAGCCTTTGAGCGGTTCTCCAATTCCCCGATGCCTTGCCGGAGTTGTTCGCGATTCTCCAGTTTGGGCTTCTTGTTCAGATGGAGCGCCGGGTAAGGCTCAGTTTCGACCCGGAAGCGCATGAGCGAGAGGCGGCGCAGGTTTTGAGGCGATTGGAGATCCGCAAATCGGACGCTTGTGGCAGTTTCGTTCCGGAGGAACTTCCGCCTATGACTCCCCGTGCCCGCCGCGCACTTTTCACCGTGATTCTCTTTTTCTCAGTCTGCGCCGTTGTGGGCAGCGTGATGCAGCGCCGTGTTGGGGCACAGTCGTCTCAGGACGAGAGCCAACTGCGCGATAACCTTAAGTCGTTCACCAACGTGTATGCGCTGGTGGAGCAGAATTACGCTGAGCCGATTGAGGGCGACAAGGCGGACACGGCCATTTACGACGGAGCGATTCCGGGAATGCTGCGCGTGCTGGACCCGCACTCGAACTTCTACGATCCCAAGGCTTACGCCAAGATGCGCGAAGAGCAGCATGGGCGTTATTTTGGCGTGGGTATGACGATTCAGCAGGCTTTCGGCGGCGGCAAGGTTTATGTCGTGTTCCCGATGGAGGGTGGGCCGGCGTTCAAGGCGGGCGTTCATCCGGGAGATGTGATATCGGCCATCGACGGCAAGAGCACGGACGGCTTGACTTCGGACGCAGTGGCCAAAACGCTTAAGGGACCGAAGGGGACGCCTGTTTCTGTGAGCATGACGCGGGAAGGGCAGTCGAAGCCGTTGACCTTTGCGCTGGTGCGCGACGAGATTCCGAATCCGTCGGTCGACCTTAAATATGAGATTCGTCCCGGCGTGGGCTATATCCACTTGAAGCAGTTCCAGGAAACGACGGCGCAGGAAGTGATTGAAGCTGTCGACGGTTTCGGCGATCTGAAGGGGCTGGTGTTCGATCTTCGGGATAATCCGGGCGGGTTGCTGAGCCAGGCGGTTGAGGTTTGCGACCACCTGCTGTCCAAGGGGCAGACGATTGTTTCGCAGCGCGGGCGCGCTTATCCCGACCAGAACTACACGGCCATGCGCGGCAACGATGGCAAGGCGTTTCCGATTGTTGTGCTGGTGAGCCGGGGAACCGCCTCGGCCGCGGAGATTGTGAGCGGCGCATTGCAGGACCACGATCGCGCGTTGATTGTGGGACAGACGACGTTTGGCAAGGGCTTGGTCCAGACGGTCTATAACCTGAGCGAGAACACCGGGCTGGCACTGACCACGTATCACTACTACACACCTTCGGGAAGGCTGATCCAACGGAACTATACTGGCGTTTCGCTGTACGACTACTACTACAACCACGCCGGAGCATCGCCTGCGGATACGACCAACCGCGAGGTCAAGTTCACCGATGCAGGTCGGACCGTTTATGGCGGCGGCGGGATTACGCCGGATGAAAAAATTGAGCCGCCGAAGGCGAATCACTTCCAGGAACTGCTGCTCTCGAAGGAAGCCTTCTTCCACTTTGGGCCCATTTATCTGGCTAATCGCACTGTGGACAAGAACTTCCAGGTGGACGACGCGGTGATCGGCGAATTCAAAACGTACCTGACGAGCCAGAACATTCCGTTTACGCAGGCGGATCTGGATGGTGTGAACGACTGGTTGAAGGAAAGCATCAAGAGCAGCATTTTCACCATTCAATTTGGAGAGTCGGACGGACTGCGGACACGGGCGGACTGGGATCCGATGATTCAGAAGGCGATCACGTTTCTGCCCGAGGCGCAGGCGCTGGAAGATAATGCGCACAAGGTGCTGACGCAGAAGGCTGAGGCACGGAGCGCGGCGCAGTAGGCTGGATTTAATTCGGTGTTGCAAAAAGGCCATCCTTTAAGGGGATGGCCTTTTTGTTGCCTGGCCTGCTCTGAAAATAGCTCATTGAGAGTTGAGGTTTCCCGCCCATTCGACAGAAAAAAGTTGAATGAACGGGGCACGGAGCAGTATTGGCGCTACCGGCTAGCGCTATTTGTTACTCCTCATCTTTATAGATGTGGACTTCCAGTTTGCCGCCTTCACTGAGACGGGCTCGAAACATGCCGGGGGTGTTGAAGCTGAATGCGGTCTGGCCGTCGGGGGTTAACGCGATCACGCCGCCATCGCCCTCAAGCGTCTCCAGTTCCTTGTGAATGACTTCGTCGGCGGCTTGTTGGATTGTCATGCCTTTGAAGCGCACCAGGTTGCACACCTCGCGCGCGACGCCGAGGCGGATAAAGTATTCGCCGCTGCCGGTTGCGGAGACGGCACAGGACTGATTGTTGGCGTAGGTGCCGGCGCCGATGATGGGCGAGTCGCCAACACGGCCAGGCATCTTGCCTTGCATTCCGCCGGTCGACGTGCCGGCAGCGATGTTCCCGTTGCGATCGAGCGCTACCACGCCGGTTGTGCCGTGGCTGCGCGAATCGCCCGGCTCGTCATAAAACGCGACGGGCGCGGGCTCACTTGGCGGCGGCGCGCCGACGGGACGCTGTGGGATGGGCTTGCCTTCCCTGGTTAGTTGCTTGATTAGCGACTGCCAGCGCGCTTCGGTGAAAAAGAAGCTGGGATCGACCTGCTCAAGTCCGACGCGCGCGGCAAAGGCGTCGGTACCCGGACCGGCCATCATCACGTAGGGCGACTTCTCCATGACGGCGCGCGCCAGGCTGATGGGATGGCGCGTGTGCGTGACGCCGGCCACGGCACCGGCCTTGAGATTGGAGCCGTCCATGATGGAGGAGTCCAACTCGTTTTTGCCTTCGGCGGTGAAGACCGCGCCACGTCCCGCGTTGAAGAGCGGATCGTCTTCGAGGATGTTGAGGACAGCTTCAACGGCATCGAGCGCGGAGCCGCCACGGTCGAGCACTTTGGCGCCTGCTTCGGTTGCGGCTTTCAACGATGCGCGATAGGCTGCATCGCCCTTGGGACCCAGGGCCGGGCGCTCGATAACGCCGGCGCCGCCGTGGACCACGATGGTCCAATGATGCGCGGCGGGTTGCTGGGCCATTGCCATAAATGCAAGCACGGCGAACATCGCAATTCCGATGAGAACCGTTCGTATCACCTTCATACGTTGAACCTCGCTGAATTGTCCAATGGTATCGCGCCAGGTCGGGAATTGCTTTGCCGGATTGCGGGTCTCGGATAACATCGCAATCAATGATGACTCGCGCACGATTTCTTCTTGCCCTGTTTTTAGGTGCGGCACTGTCGGCTGCGGCCGGCGCCAAGCCCCATCCCATCGCTGTGAAGGTAGTTGTTGTGGCAATGTTTGAGGTGGGCGCGGACACCGGCGATCAGCCCGGCGAATTGCAGTATTGGGTAGAGCGGGACCACCTGGATCGCGTTTATCCGCTCGCCGCCGGATACCATGCAGTGCGGATGAACGGCGATGGCGAGATGGCCGTGCTCACCGGGCAAGGAACGGCGCACGCTGCCGCGACCATCATGGCGCTTGGCCTTGACCCGCGGTTCGACCTCAGCCATGCTTACTGGATCGTCGCGGGGATCGCTGGGGGAAGCCCGGATAGAGTTTCGCTTGGTTCCGCGGTATGGGCGCGGTGGGTGGTCGACGGCGACCTGGGCTACGACATCGATGCGCGCGAGATTCCTTCCGATTGGACGACCGGCTATGTGCCGCTGCGGAAAGCGAAACCGTTTGAAGAACCGGCGGCTGCACTTCCGGGCCAAGTGTACGCCCTGAACAAGGAGTTGGCGGAGTGGGCGTTCAACCTGACGCACGCAACGCCGCTGGCCGATACGGATCGTCTGAAAGAGATTCGCGGAAATTTTGATGGAGCGGCCGCGGACAAACCGCCATTTGTGACCATGGGGGACGAAGTCTCGTCGTCGCGGTATTGGCACGGCAAGTTGGAAGACGCGTGGGCCGCGGAGTGGATGCGGTACTTCACAAATGGGCAGGGGGAGTTTTCAACTACGGCAATGGAGGATACGGGGACGCTGCAGTCGCTGGAGTACCTGGCCAATGCTGGACGTGTGGATGGGCATCGGATTATGGTTTTGCGAACGGTGAGTAATTTTGATAGACAGCCACGTGGAATGACGGCAGCTGAAAGCCTGGCAACCCAGCGCATCGGAAAATACAGCGGGTATCTGCCTTCGCTTGAGGCTGCGTATACGGTGGGGCATGTGGTGGTGAATGAGTTGCTGACGCATTGGGGGAAGTATGCGCATGCAGTTGTTGGCGCGGAAGAAGGGAACGCCGTAAAGCCATAACGGAGGAGTCTCCCTCGACTTGGCATTCCCTCGGTGGCTAAAGCCAAGCGAGTTTGTCGCAGGCATGTACGGGCTGAAGCCCGAACCCTTCAAGATCGTTCCCTCACCAAAGCTTCCGACGTGTGCACAATCAACACGGAACTTCATGCCCCTTGGCGAAGCATGGCCGGACAGTGCATCATGCTTTAGTTCCGTTCATCATGGTTTGATTTGTACGCTGCTCGTGCTTCGAGGTTCCGGGAGCTGGGCAATGGTAAGGATGGCTGCAATGCATTCTGTTTGGTTGGGTGAGTTTCTGGGCACGCTGGTTCTGGTGCTGCTGGGCACCGGCGTGAATGCCGGCGTGACATTGCGCAAGTCGTTTGCAGCCGACGCGGGCTGGATGGTGATTGCCGCAGGATGGGCGCTGGCCGTGTTGTGCGGTGTGCTGGTGGCGCAGGCGTTTGGTAGCTCGGGGGCACATTTGAATCCCGCCATCACGCTGGCCGCGGCGGTCAACAGCGGAGATTACTCACAGCTTTTTTATTTCTGGTCGGCGCAATTGCTGGGGGCTATGAGCGGAGCTGTGTTGATGGCTCTGCACTATGGGCCGCACTGGGCGCTGACGCCGGGGCCTGTGGATAAGTTGGGCGTGTTCTGCACCAATGCAGCGGTGCGCAATCCGCTGTTCAATCTTTTCAGTGAAGCATTGGGTACGGCGGTGCTCGTGATTGTGGCCGCGGCAATCGGCTCGCACGGAGTTTCACCAACAGGGCCCGCGCCGGGATTTGCTCCCTGGCTGGTCGGCAGTCTGGTGTGGGGCATCGGCCTTTCGTTGGGCGGCACAACCGGATACGCCATCAATCCAGCGCGCGATCTTGGTCCGCGGCTGGTTCATTGGCTGTTGCCGATTCCGGGTAAGGGCGGATCGAATTGGCGCTATGCGCCGATTCCGATTGTGGGCGACCTGGTTGGTGCAGCGCTTGCGGGGTTGCTGCTGCACTTTGCCCATTTGTAATTAGAGAAGGATTAGAAGCGCGCCAGAAAAAAAGTGCAGGGATGGGGCACCGAGCTTTTGGTCTCGCATTGAAATTCCGATCCGGCTATTCGAGACACGAAGCAACTACCGACAATGCGGCGATGGCTGCGGTTTCTGCGCGCAGAATGCGTGGGCCGAGCGATGTGGCGCGCCAGCCGTTGGCGTCGAAGAGCGCTTCTTCGTCGGGAGCCCATCCACCTTCGGGTCCAATGGCGATTTCAAGCACAGGCATCTCCTGGCCGGCCGCGGCTATTGCTTCGTCGATGGCGTTGCGCAAGGTTGTGGTGCGCTCTTGCTCGGCGAGCACGATGCGGGTCGATCCAGAGGCGGCTCGTGCGCAAGAAGCCAGCGGCGCGAGGTCGTGGATGAGAGGCACATCGGACCGGCGGGCCTGTTGAGATGCTTCATGCACGATACGGCGCCAGCGCTCGATGCGTTTCTCCGCGGCGAGTGCCAGGTGCTTTTCAGTGCGGCGCGCAATCACCGGCGCCAATGCCGCAACGCCCAGTTCTGTGGCCTTCTCAATTGCCCATTCCATGCGATCGAACTTATACACGGAGAGAACGAGCGTAACGGGCAACGCCGGATCGGCTTGAACTTCGGCGATGAGATTGAATCGGACTTCGGTGGGATGAACCGCTGCCACTTCCGCGTGATAAACGTGGCCGCCAGCGACTACATCGGCTTCCGTGCCCGGCTGTGCGCGCAGCACGCGGGCCATGTGTTCGGCTTGAGAGCCAACGATGGTGGCAGTGGCTTCGTCCCAGTGTTCGGCAATCCAGCGGCGTCTCGTCATGGCATTCAAGGGAACAGCTTCCCTTCCTCGCTTTCCTCTCCGATAATTCTAATTCTTCCGGGATGCGCGGAAGGCGCATAAACACTGAGGGGGACGCTTTGTAGCGTCCCCCTCTGAGTGTTGCCTTGTTGATGGTTGACCGCAGTTACTTCTTCTTTGCGGCCTTCTTCGCGGGTGCCTTCTTGGCTGCTGCCTTCTTCGCGGGTGCCTTCTTGGCTGCCTTCTTAGTTGCCATTTTGCCTATTCTCCCTTTCGATGGTTTGCATCGATTGCTGCAATTGTTAAATTGCAGTTGATGAATGTATAGATTCACGCTGCGCAAGTGTCAAGAAAAAAACGAACGAAGAGTGGAAAAATGGTCAACAATTTTTTCGCAATGCATCGAGTGTCCCATTGCGAACGACAACCTTGTACTCGTGAATTGAAAAATTGCGCGTCAATTGGTACACGCCGAGGGAGTGTGTTGCTTTACAAACTGCGCGAGCGTTCCATCTTCGCGGCGCTTGATCAGCTTGTCTAGATAAGCCTCTCGAGCCTTTGCATTGGCCTTCAACATCGCCTCATAGACGCGAAGCACGCCATCCACACCGGCTTGAACCTGCGCCGGACCATCCTCCTGACGATCGGAGTTCTCAAGCACGAAGGCAGTTTGCGCAAAAACCATCGCATCGAATAAGACCTGCCTGCCTCTTGCATCGGCATTGGACAGCTTGTAGAGGCTGGTGCAGAGATCGAGACGAATATCGGGAACGTCCATCGTCCACTTCACGACCCACTGAATCTCCGCGTTCAATTCGGGATTGAGCGGATCGGCCTGAAAATGGCGAATGTATTCGAGAGCCTGCTTGCGCTCAGCCGGTGTGGAGGGCCCGCGATCGGCTGCGGCGGCGGCAATGGGAGCAAGCAGAAGACAGATGGCGATAGTGCGCGGAAACATCGGCTGGATTCCTCGCCAGCGACTCTAGCACTCGATGATATTCAAGGCAAGGCCGGCCAGGCTGGTCTCCTTGTAGCGCGATTGCATATCGAGCCCGGTCAGGTACATGGTGCGGATGACCTGGTCGAGCGATACTTTGTGCGCCTCGGACTCGCTGAGCGCAATGCGCGATGCGTGTACGGCTTTCGCAGCGCCCATTGCATTGCGTTCGATGCAGGGAATCTGGACGAGCCCTCCGATGGGATCGCAGGTCATGCCGAGATTGTGCTCCATGGCAATTTCCGCGGCGTGTTCTACCTGGCCATTGGTCCCGCCTAGCGCAGCAGTCAGTCCGCCGGCGGCCATGGAGCACGCTACGCCGACCTCACCCTGGCAGCCGACCTCTGCGCCGCTGATGGATGCATTCTCCTTATATAGGATGCCGATGGCGGCGGAGGTTAGGAAGTAACGCAGGATGCCTTCGTGGTCCGCCTCGGCGATGAAGCGGGAATAGTAGTGAGCAACAGCAGGCACCACGCCGGCTGCACCGTTGGTTGGCGCGGTGACGACGCGGCCGCCGGCGGCGTTCTCTTCATTCACGGCCATGGCGTACACGGTGAGCCAATCGAGCGGCGCCAAGGGATCGCCGCGCAGGCCGGTGGATTCTTTTTCATTCAACCGTGCGGCAAGGCGGTGGGCGCGGCGGCGCACTTCCAATCCACCGGGCAGAATGCCTTCGGTGGCGATGCCCCGCTGCACGCAATCTTGCATTGTCTTCCAAATGCGATCGATGCCTTCGCGGACTATTTCGACGGGCGCGCGTTCCGCATCGGGCGCAGACGATCTCGCGAGAGCGCATTCGTTCTCAAGCATGAGCTGGCTGATCGACAGCTCATTGGCGTGCGCTGTCGCCAGCAACTCCGCTGCGCTGTGAAAGGGAAACGGAATGGCTGCTTGTTGTGCATCCGCCGATTGGGTCACGCCGTCTTCGGTGATGAATCCGCCACCGATGGAGAAGAAGGTGCGCTGCTCCAACACCGCACCGGTTGCGTCGTAAGCCGTAAGGCGGAGACCGTTGGGATGCTGCGTCTGCGCACCGGGAGGATACATCACGGTGCGTTCGAAGTTGAGATCGCGCGGTTCATCAAAGGCGACGGTGTGGGTTCGGTCAAGAGCGAGTTGGTGTGCGGACCGGATGCCCGCGACCGTGGATGCAATGGCCGCGGGATCGATGGTGGCAGGCTCGTGGCCGGAAAGGCCGAGCAGAACGGCGCGGTCAGTAGCGTGGCCCAGGCCGGTGAGGGCCAATGAGCCGTAGAGATCGGTCTGCACCCGCGCCACGCGGTCCAGCAGTCCATGGCTTCTCAGTTCGCGTGCAAAACGGCAGGCTGCGCGCATGGGGCCCATGGTATGCGAACTCGATGGGCCAACACCGATTTTGTAGAGGTCGAAGAGACTCGTGGTCACGGATGGAATTGTAGCCGGAAACACGAGACTGGGAATAGCGATATAGAAACAGTAAGAAGGGACGCCGCCATGTATGATTGCGACTGGCAGCGTATCATTGCCACAGGCAGCTCGGAACATAGACCAAAAGGCGCGGAGACCGCATCGCGCCATTCTGCTGCCGCGCTGAACGCAGTTCCCTCCTCCCTGCTCGTTGGCTTCTGCTGCACTCTCGCCAACCATGCTCTTCAAAGCCCTCAGCGCCGCTGTGTACGGCATCGATGCGAACCTCATCGATGTGGAAGTGGATTATAGCGGCGCGGTCATCGATAAGGATGTCTTCCATACCGTCGGCCTGCCGGATGCAGCGGTGCGCGAGAGCCGCGACCGGGTGCGCGCGGCGATCAAGAACTCCGGCTACCTGATTCCGCCTACGTTCATCACCATCAATTTGGCGCCAGCGGATATCAAGAAAGAAGGCGCAGGCTTCGACCTGCCCATCGCTGTCGGCATTCTGGGCGCGTATGGCGCTTTGCGCGTGGACGATGTGAGCCGCTTTCTCATTGTGGGCGAGCTGGGCCTGGACGGAAGCGTGCGCGCTGTGCCCGGCATGCTGCCCATTTCCATCCTGGCGAGAGATAAGGGGATTCCGAATCTGATTTTACCGGCGGCCAATGCAGCGGAGGCCGCCGTGGTGGAAGGCGTGAATGTTTACCCGGTTTCTTCGCTTCTGGATGTGCTGGAGCTATTGAACACTTCAGTGGTGGGCTCGATTCAACGCGAGCCGTTTCGCGTGGAGACCGCCACGCTTCTGAACGAGCTGCAACATTTCTCCGTGGACTTCAAAGATGTGCGCGGACAACAGACGGCCAAGCGTGCGCTGGAAGTGGCCGCGGCGGGCAGCCATAACATTCTGATGATTGGTCCGCCGGGTTCGGGGAAAACGATGCTGGCCAAGAGGCTGCCATCGATTCTCGCACCGCTCACTTTTGAAGAGGCTCTTGAAACCACCAAGATTCATTCAGTAGCCGGGGTGCTCGATGCGGCCGCGGGGCTGGTGACGCAACGTCCGTTCCGCGCGCCGCACCATACCATCTCCGATGCCGGCCTCATCGGCGGAGGCGCTATCCCGCGGCCAGGCGAAGTTTCTCTGGCGCACAATGGCTTGCTATTTCTCGACGAGCTTCCGGAGTTTCCGCGCAATGTTCTGGAGGTGATGCGGCAGCCGCTCGAGGATCACACAGTGACGATTGCGCGCGCTTCCATGTCGCTAACCTTCCCGGCGCGGTTCATGCTGGCGGCGGCCATGAATCCATGCCCGTGCGGCTTACTTCATGACTGAAAAAGCGCGGATTGAGCCCCAGAGATTCAACTTTGAGGTTGGCGACCCGAATATCCGGCACCAAAGTGGTTAATAGCTGCCTCTTTTGATCCCGACTCCAGAACTCCCACTCTGCGAGCGGGGAGAATAGTTCGATCAGCTTCCCTAGGTCCAACGATCTGTCCACCACACTTCGACCCAGAATGGCCTCTGCCGCACGAATTCCCCCGTCAATCTTCGACAGGCGCTTGTCCCTATCAGATTCTTCGATCAAGCCTTTGACAAAAAGGTCGATCACGCGTCCACGCTGTCGGCGTAAGCTGCTGACTTCAAGGGTCAATCTCTCTACCTCACCCCCGGAATCAGCCTTGTCGGCCCGAGCCTGCATCTCTTTAACGCAGTGCTCCAAAAACGATCGGCTTGAGAGTTGGTTCGTGAACATGTCGTCGAGAACCGCTTCCAGCGCTTCCCTTCCCATGTAACGCGTCTTACAATCGTGGCAAGTTCGGCGCCCCTTGCAGGCATAATAGTCTCGCCTCGCCAAAGCCGTCTGAATCGGCTTGTTGCACTCGGAGCATGTGAGGAAGCCGTTGTAAATAAACCGGTGCTCATATGAACCGTCACTGCGCCAATGTTTTTTCTGCCTGACGTCCATCGCAAACTGAAGCGTCACGAACTCATCAGCCGTAAGTAATGGTTTTTCAATGACTTGTATACATATTACATCTTCCTTCGCGCGTGCGATTTTCCGGCGATCTGTCTGTCGGCCGTTAACGCCTTGATACTTACCTGCCGCAGATGTATCTCTGCGTTTGTCAATGACCCGAAGACCTATCCAGATGGGATTCCTAAAGATGGTGTGCACTCCTCGAGGCGTCACGCCCAAAAGCGGTGCTAGTTGGGCGTAGCTCTCGTTCCCTGAAAGGAACCGCCGGATAGCCTCGTGCACCAGTTGCGCTTCAGGTTTGTAAAAAAAACCCTGAATCTCGTCGTAGCCAGTTCCGTACGGAAGGACAATGGAGCTCTGAGCCAACTCCCCACGCTTTCTCTTTTCCTCCTTTGCCCCGAACACCCGTTCGAGGATTTCATTTCTTTCTAGACCCGCCATTGCGGCTCGAACTGTCCCAAAGAACTGTCCGACTTTGTTGCTGAAGTCAATAGGCCCATCGGGTAGGTAAAGCACGGCCTTTGAATCCACAAAGGCTTGAAGCAGTGCATAGTCCCCAAAACTTTCGGGCCGCATCAGACGGCTGAATTCACGCGCGATTACGCCCTGGATCTCTCCAGATAGCATAAGACGTACTAGTCCCTGGATTTCCGGTGTCAAAAGGACAGCGGCGCCCGAGACGTCGGAGTATTTGATCGTGTGTGTGATTTCGAGATCGTTGACCTGGGAAATTCGCGACGCCGCAGTCTGCTGCGACGCAAATGATGCGCGGTCATCGCCTGCTTGCCCAGGTGTGCTAACCCTGAAGACCTGTGCGACCTTCTTCTTCATTTTTGTTCTCCAATCCGCAGTAGCAGCGCGCAAATTTCAGGGCGTCGCTATCGTTTCCCTCGATCAGCGCTGTTCGCATCTGATGCAGCAGTCTGTTTCGTTCTTCGCCAACTTTTAGGATGGCGTCCACCGTTCCTGCCATCGATCCATTCGGAGTGGCAAGAACCGCTGCAGTGTACGCTATCCTATTGCAAGTAAAGCGTTTAGCATAGAAGAGTAGCATCAATATCAGGAATGCAGCAACAACCGCGTGCTCTGCGGAATTGTGGCCACGCTCATCGCGATAAATGGCCCAAAATAGAGATTTCATTGCCTTCACACTCCAGAGGCTCGCAAAAATTCGCCTAAACCTTCTGATTTCAAGGTTATTCGTTTCCTGAGTCTAAGATCAACGCTACGCGGGCACTATATCTGGAGAGTACCTGCGTACTGTTTACTCCCGCTCGAGGGGGCAAAATTCTCGGGGCGGCTTTTGACTGGGTTTCCACCTACTCTGGCCAAATCACGCCAGTCGGTCAAAAACCATGATGGAATCAACTCCGCGGAATCCCGACGCGAGGATCCTGAACCCGCTCTAGTAGAGGGACCGGTCAGGCGCGGCACCGAAGACCCCATGCACCACTCAGCCCCTTGCCAAAGCTCTCCGAGATGAAACCGGTCAGCCCTTTCAAATGGTGGACGCCACTTAGATCGTGCTCCCTCCGCTGCCGGCGAATGATAGAAGACATCGATTTTGGGCTTCCAGAGCAAGAAGTTGCGGAGGCTCCAGAAATGGCTAGCCGGAGACGCTGCCGAAGCCGCCGCCAAATTCATGAGTTCCCAGGAAGTATCCGGCTCGACGCCATCTCGGAATGTGGTCGGCCCATTCTCAATGATCGGTCATATCTGCGGTGGCTGGCCGTCGCCGCCACGGACCCAGTAGGTTCAAGCGTCCTCGTGTCCATGGTCCTGGATGCAGTGGGCCACGGCCGTGGTCGAGATGTCCTGCCACTTGTCGTCGATTCTCGGCGGGAAAGCAAATGCGCCCAAATCCCAGCAGACACCATTCAAAGTCATCTTTACAAGGAGGCGCGCCAACACTGATTTCGCCGGTGCGATCTGCGCTGCGCGATAGGCATCTTCACTGATCCAGAATTCCTGGGTGACGAATGCGGTCCCGAAATCGATATTTCGCAAGAGATCTATTGCGATAAGCCCCGGCTGGAGATGGCGTGTTAACTCCCGATAGATGCCACCGTCACGAAACATTGAAATGAACGCCGAGGCGTTTTCCGGCGCCACGACATAAAAATGGATTACGTGTATCAAGAGGATGCTCCTTATATTGATGGGTGAGAGACTGCATGGATTGAAGTTGACTGCAAAACATGCCAGGAAGCTGTGGGTGTGCAGGAGAGATAGCTAACGAACAGGTGGAGCAATACGGCGGCGCGACGCGCCAGCTGCGAACAGGTGGTTTTTAGCGATCAGCGGAAGTCACTGAAGCTGAGTTCTCCGAGCGCCGGGTCGAAGGCGCACATGCGGCGCTTGTGGCGGGGACCGATCTGGTCCTGGGCGACGATCTCGGCATCGGCATAGAGCGCGCCGCCATAAAAGATCCAGTCGCCGATGCGCTGAAGGGCGAACTCGCGGGCTGGAGTTGCAACACGAACCTCGTCGCCCAGGAGGCGGACAGAGAGGAACGGACCGATCACGGGACCGAGAAAGCCCAGTTTGAGGAGGAGAGATCGTAAGCGGAGCGCCCACTGCGAAGGTCGAGGAAGAGTTGCATGAGGTCTTTCCTTTGTTTTAGAGGTGCTGAGATGCCGGCACAGAAGTGCGTCGCGGAAACGTTCGAGACGATGAGATTGGTCGGACTGGTTTTTCGGGAGGGAGGCGCGAGTGGACTGTGGTGAGCGGGTAGTTAAGGGCTGAAAACCAAGGTGTGAGAAGTGTTCCTTCTCGGTTGATGGTGAAATCTAAGCTCAAAAAATGGAACGCTGATTTCGGTTGTTTGCGGGTGTTCTCTCAGATCCCGAGTCCGCGCGCCGCGTTCTCGCGGAACATCTCCCCGATGCGGATATAGCGCCGCAACGTCTTTGTGGACCGGTGACCTGTCTGTCGCATGATCACTCTTTCCGCCACTCCATTCATGGCGGCCTGTGTCACGTGACCGGATCTCAAGCTGTGGCCGCCCAATGGCTCCACGCGCATGCCGGCTCTAGCTGCAGCGCGCTTCAGGAGGCCGCCGATAGAGTTTGAATTAAGTCCGCGTTTCGATACGTGCCCATATCTGCCAACTTTTCTGAAGACCGGGCCTTCGGAGATTTGAGCCTCTTTAATCCAGCGGCGAAGGGCCAGAACCGGACAAGTGTTCGGATTGTCCCCGAATGGCAAACCCACCTTGCGGCCTGCCGCCTCCTGGTCAGTTTTTGACACAGGCACGTCAACAACGATCCCATCGGCGGTGAACTCTAAATCAAGCACATTCATGCGTGCCAGCTCAGACCTTCTGAAGGCGCCTGAGAAGCCCGTAAGGACGAGTGCACGGTCACGAGCTCCCTTCGGACCTTCAGCGCTGGCGAAAATGATGGCTCGAATATCATCGGCCAGAAGCGGGTTCTTGCCCACTTGTGCCGTGCCGATGGTGCGCCGGATGCCCTTCAGGGTCTGGCTGAGGATGAAGTTGTGGGTCGAGGCAGGAGACTCAGCGAAGCCGGATGATTGATGTGCCTTGGTGATTGAAGTCAGCCGGCGGGTGATGGTGCCGGATGCCAGCGTGGAGGCTCGATCAGTTATGTACAGGGCGACAGTCTGGGGCGATGCGGGAAGCGCCTGGAGTTGGCGCATGCGGGCCCAATCCTCGAAGTCCTTCCAGTCTGACCGGTAAGCTCTCAAAGTGGCGGGCGCCTTGGCAGAAACTACAAAAGCTTTTGCGCGCAGGATAAGTTCCTCGAGGCTCGTTGCCTGAGGAACAAGTGAGTATTTATTTTGCTGCATAGTGAGCGTCCTTTGAATAGGCACAGTTGTGCGGAGTCCCGGGAGGACCGGGACCTGGATTTGGAGTTGGAGTTGTGGGTCGAGATTAGAGAGAGGCCTGGGAGCGCGTTCCCTAGGCAGGAAACGCTGGATGGCCAAAGCAATTCTGCGGAAAGACCATCACGATGCCGAGGCCTCTAGACGCGAGGATTCGCTGCGCCAGCCTGGCACCAGCGCAGGAATTTGGAATTCTCATTTTTGCAGGACCGGCTTAGCTGCCGCAGACTTGCTCCACCGAATTAAGCTCTCAAACGGTATTGATAATAAGTGCACTACTTCCCTTTCGCCACACAGAGACCTCTGCCCGGGTATAGCCCAAAATGCGGGTGAGATTCGAAAGGAATGAAACATACAATGGGAATCGGCAGGTGAACAGGTTTTGGCGATGGTCACCTGCTCGGGATTCAACTCGCCCGATTAGTCTCCGATTCCCTCTTCCCAATAAGATGGAGCCGTCGCTACAGATCGGGCAGCTGCGATAGGATCGGGATTGTCGATTGCGCCCTCTGAAATGCGATACCAGTTGCCGGCGCCGATTCGAATTTCGAGCTTGCCATCCTCGGTCGTGCTGATCATATGACGGGTTCCGCGATTGGGGACAAGGCGTTCAAGTTCCAGCAAAAACTTTACCAAATACTCGGCAAAATCATGCATTCAAGCCTCCTTTCCGCGTCCGGTGCTGGCCATCGGTGTCCCGCGCTCTTTCGATGTGGGCCACGCCGGTCTCCCCTCACATGCAGCAATAACTGAGCGCCAACAGTGAACAGGCAGATGTCCTTCGGCAGGGAGCCCTGAAGAGAACATGGTTTGGCACGCTGCAAAGGACGTTGCCATTGCTACCACCGCACCCTTTCGAATCGACCTGAACGAGCCGATTTTGCGGCTCTCCATAATAAGATGACAGTCAAGATCCAGTCGTGAACTATCATCAATGCGGCTCCTATGAGAGCCACCCTCAGCGCCCCCCAGGTCGCGCCCCACCGAATACCGATTGCGCCACCCAAGATGAGAAGTGCCAGGCTATAAATGAATATCAGTATCGGATCTCCCGCGGTAACTCGCACCTTCATTTGCGACCTCAAATTGCAGTTCAACCGGTGGGAGAGAGTATCGATGTTTGGCAAGGCTTCTTGACTGCGGCTCCGTCGCAGATCACCTTGACAATGTTATTTCCGGCTATCGGCAAACTCCATCGCGATACGTTGCCATTCGCTGACGTCATCTGCATCAGTTACGAACAAAGCGTCGTACATCAGTGCCACCTCTTGCTTGTAAATTACGTGATCTCCTTCGGACTCTTCGGAGATTGACAATTCTCCACGGTACGGCGCGATTCTAACCACCTTGACTGTGTAGCGGTCGTCAAGCGTGGATCTCCAAACGATATCTTCTGGTATGCTTTCGCCCTTCCTCACCTCGATTCTTTGAATCATCGTGTCGGCGCTTCCGGACCTCGGCGCCGCATCGCTCGTACCTGATTAACTCTGAACTGAATTCGTGGCCGAAGGGCCTCCGAGCAATTCGCCCAGCAACGGTCGTATTCCGACCAGCATCGTGAATATCGACTGCCTTTTTTCCTCCTCGTCTTCCTCCTCATCTTCTTCGTCGGGAAACTCATCGAGACTTTCAACGTAGTTGTCGATGTCTTCTTCCGTGCAGCCCGGAGTGTCTTCCATGATTGAATTCCAAAGTTCAGTCTCGAGCAGGTCGGTGCTGACCCAATTCGGCGGGTTGTATCGCTGAACCTCTGAGCAGTGCGTTGCAATTGTTGATTCGTCGTCCGAACTCTGTGCGCATTCCATGTGTACATCTCTCCTTCAACACAAAGTAGAGGATGGCACAGAATTCGAACCGCGAACCGATTCAACACTGACGAATGGGCTTCTTTGGGCCCATTCAAAGGAACCTATTCGATTTTCTCTCGATTCGGGGCCGATCGATTGCTGAGCAGGGTCGAGACATCGACTCCAAAGTAGTCTGCTAGTTTCACCAGTGTGGACAGTCTAGGCAAAATTTCGCCTCGTTCTAATCGGCTCACGAAAGACCTGTCTGTCTTGAGGGTAATAGCCATAGTCTGCTGCGTTACATTCATCCGAGATCTAAAAAAACGCAGCCTTCTGCCGAGAATTCGGGCTACCCTGGCGCGCGCAAGGGTGTTCTGGTCTGTCAAAAGTTCATCTGTGTTGTTTGCCATATCAATCCTGAGTGGGTGTGATGGTTCGTGCCGAGCGCATGCTGCGTTCGGGCAGGGTTAGAGGGCGGCGATTGGCAACAGCCAGCTGACCTTGCGCGGAACCCTTACTTTTGTGGCTTCGTAGTCTTTCTGCACAACCCAGTAGCGGATCGGAAATAGGGAATTGGCCCTGAAATGCCCATAAGTAATGACAACGCCGCAGTGCCAGGCCATCCTGTTGTCCTGAATGCATCGGACAGATTCCATGACACTTGGCGACTAGTCAGGACGAATCTGCCGTCGACGAGTGATTTGGTGATTTTGCGTAAGGCCAAAAGCGCAATTCTGAGGAATCCCGTCGCCGGACTGGTGCAAAGACGAGGGCACTCCTCTAACAGTAGTGGCACTTTCAGCACT
>Ga0182016_10002700_pt1 | contig 20628 bp, 19 predicted proteins | sample 712S2MmetaG_FD_120491 | JGI IMG/M metagenome (GOLD analysis project Ga0182016, IMG submission 120491) | Permafrost microbial communities from Stordalen Mire, Sweden - 712S2M metaG | ecosystem: Environmental > Terrestrial > Soil > Wetlands > Permafrost | place: Sweden: Stordalen | collected... | reverse complement strand
TCCAAAAGTGGAGCGCGTGCCGGTGCGGACGGTTCTGGTGGAAGGCGACTGCGCGCTGTTCGTCCCGACCGTGGAAGGTCTGCTCGGCGACAAGTTGACGGCCTTCGGGCCAAACACGACCGGCGTGGCGTTGAACGAGAAATACACGATGCAGTTCATGAAGCAGGTTTTTGACATCGGTGAACTTTTTGATGCCGCCAGCGATGTCGGTGCCGTGCGTGCCGCCTACAATCAGGTCTTCGCCGCCGAGAACAGCTATCGCGGCGGAAAATTTACAACGGAAACAGCTTTGGAGGACGCCTTTAACACCGCGTATCGCATCGCCCAAGTTGGCTTCGCCTCCGCGCCAAAAGATGGGCGTGATTCGCTGCTCGATGCTGGCCGCAAACAAATTGAAAGCCATCTTGTCGGCGTTAAGTTTCGGCGGGAAGAAATGAAAACTGCCGCTGCCAAGGCCGCGTTGATCGCGAGTGCGCTCCGCTCTGACACGCCACCAGCTTTTGCGGTGCTTCGTTACAACGAAACCAAACTTGCGGGCTTGAAAGATGCGAAATTTGACGCGGCATATTCCGCCGTCGGCAAGCTGAAACCCATTCCCGAAGCGATGTGGTTTTGGGTCGAGGCGCTGCGATTGCGCGGGGTGAAATCATGATAATCACCATCCGGCGCGCTCGCCTCGTCCATTGTATGGCTCGCCTGCGCCTGTCAAGGTCGTCCGAAAAAATGACTCTGGCGCTGCGTGCCGGTGGTTCGGTTTGCGGTTCCACCGTTGACAGGCTTAGGCGAGCCAAAGACGTGGCTGGTTAGGATTTTGCGCCGGGATTGATGGTCGGAGATCTTGAAAAGTTAGGTTTTTACCGCGACGGCACGCTGAATTATTAAGGCAGATGGCCAGAAATACGAGCACCGCTGGCATGAAAAACGGACATTGGCTAGAACGCTGAACATCCGACAATTTGTGCAGGTTCTTTAATCATTTTTTAGCGAGAGATTTTAACACCATGAATTTTCAACGTGCCGCTCCATTTTGGAACTGCCCGAAGAACCACGGATAGGGACCGGGCCAGGGCCGATGACGCCGAGCGGACCGGTTCTTTGCTCACCCAAAATCACGATCTCTGTTCAGGCCAGCAATCTGATTTGAACACGGGTTAAGTCTTCTGTGGCGCGATCCGGTCAGGATGGCGAGCACGGCTGATGGCTGTGTCGTAGGTAATAGCGCATTTGCAGTAAAGGTCGTAAAGATAATTATCCATCAGCACCATTCCATCTTTACGCCCCGTTTGAATGGTATTTTCCAAATGATGAAGTTGGTTCTCGCGAATTAAATTCCGGACTGCACCGTTGGCGACGAGCAGTTCGTAGGCGAGCACCCGCCGCGTGCGATCGGCGGAAGGCAACAAATCCTGGGAAATGATCCCTTGCAATGCGTTGGAGAGCTGCAAAATGACCTGCCTTTGCGCGCTGCCTTCAAATACGCCGGTGATTCGTTCCAAGGCGTGGGAAACATTCGGCGAGTGCATCGTGGCTAGCACGAGATGCCCGGTTTCTGCCGCCGTCAACGCCGTGGAGATCGCCTCATGGTCGCGCATTTCCCCAACCACAATCACGTCTGGATCCTGCCGCAGAACATGGATCAAGGCGCGGTTAAACGACCTCACATCCGTCAGCACCTCCTGTTGCACCACGATGGCGCGTTTGTTTTCGTGAACAAATTCGATCGGGTCCTCGATCGTAACGATTTTGCAGCGGCGTTCCTCGTTGATGAGATCCACAAGGTAATTCAGCGTCGTGGTTTTTCCCGCGCCGGTCGGGCCGGTAATCAACACCAACGCGTTGTGTCCTGGCGCGGCGATAACCCGCGCCCTGATCCAACCACATCGGAGATGAGTTATGACAACGAACATCCTGTTGGCAGTCAGTGGAAACTGGTTTGGTGTGGCTTGGTATTGGTATGTGCTGGCGCTGATCGCGCTCGTATTGCAGTCGGGCTTCGTGCTCATCTAAATCCCGAGCCAATGTATTCCTCCGTGTCAGTGCCCGAACCGCTCAACATTGTTTTCGCGGCCCTTCCACAGCACCTCGAACCGGCCGAACTGCTTCATGATGGCTAGGCATTCGTTCGCCAGCGCAAACATCCGCTCGCTGCTGGGATATTTTTTGAAAATGACATTTTTTACGACCAGCCGTTTCCGGACGATGGTCGAGTCTGTTTCGACGACCAGCGACAGCGACATCATCTCAATGCTTTTTGACTGAAACCATGCGACTGCCTCGTCCAAGGCCATTTTCAACGTATTGAACTCGGCCTCATTGTTGGTGCCGTGGCCAAACTCGGCACGGCTGCGGCTGGCAATCTGTTTCCCGTCGAATAAAACCTGAAATGACCCGTATTTCTGGCCGGGATTGCCGAGACAGCCGCCGTCAAAAAAGACTTCCACTTGGCCGGTGGTTTTGATCGGCGGCGGCTTGACCACCGGAGCCTCCGCAAACAGGCTCATCGTCTGGTATCTGCATTTACGCTCATCAATTTTCATATCAAACCGAACCTGTCGCTTCCCGGCTTCCAGTTTCGTCGAAAGAGAAACTTCCGCCATCAAATTCAACCGGGGCGTATGCGGGGGATTTCCATGCGCTTGCTGACGCTGGCTTCGGTGCTGAGCGCCGCCGACTCGCTCGGCGCACAAAAAATCGGTTCCCCTGGATTATTTTCTACGTTTCCGTTTTACACGGCGATGCCACTTCGCTACACCATCCGACCGTTTTCAAACGGACGAAAAAATTTATGGCCAAAGAAAAGAAACCGACAAAAACCAAACGCGACGAGCAGGCGCAGTTGCTGGACCTGCTGCGGACCATCCTGCCCAAGGTGGCGCCAGACCCGGCGTTTGCCGAAAAAATCTATTCCGCCTTTGAGGCGGAACTGCGCCTCAAGAACCGCGCCGTCTCTTTTGAAAAATTCTGCGAGCGCATTCCGCTGCCGGATTTGGAGGCGAAAACGCTGGAAGAGGTGAAGCAACAGCTCGTGCAGGGCTTCAGTGATGCGGATCGTGATTGGTCGGAATATTTCTTTGATCAGGGCCGAGGAAACAGATTGCCGGGCGTATCAGGTTCGTTGTGGGCCGGTTTTAATGGAGTGACGGAATGGATTGACCACCGTAAAACTAGGCAGAACTCGAATCGCCGGCTCTCATCTACGTGGTTTTCCTCCATCGCCGACATCGTTTGCCAGCCAAGCTCCGCGAACAACCCGATGGCGGGTTGCTCGACAAGCTGGTCTTCGGTGTAGGCGTGCGGCACTAGATTTATGCGTGTTGACGGTTCGGTTCGATTCAATTATATTAAAGCCAAGTCGGACTGGAAATCTCCGGTCGGCGCTGGGCCTCTGGCAATGCCGGAGGCCCTTCGCATTTCATGGAAACACTTTCAATCCCCAGCCTTCCGTTTCACCCGCCGGATTTCGGCGGAATTTATTAGCCACAATGTCATAAGCCCGGTTTGCTTGCGTGGGTCGCAGTGCTTTGATGCCCATGGTGCGGGCCACCAGATCAGCCATCTGCAAGCCGGTCGAGTTCGACGCCTTGGGTATCATCACTAACTCCAGCGGCAGCCGCTTTTTCAAAGCATTCGCTCCATCGCAAATTCGCCGGAATGCCAGCTCCAATTGCGCATCTTCTTTCTCGCCGCGCTTCTCCACGATGATGTGCGTGATTTTGTCCGCCTGCCCGCGTTCTGACAACTCGCGATAAATCCGTTCCAAGCCAAACTCCAGCGCCAGGTCGTAGGGATTTGCTGGCATCACATACTGCTTGGAAAATTCCAGCTTGCGGATGGCGAGTTGCCACCCTTGGTCAGCAGTGGCGGCGTGGTGGGAATGCTGGAAAGCAGAGTTAAAGAATATTTTAGACGGTTGGGCGCGCAAGGTGCAAATTGATGAAAGGACAAATATGATTGCTTACATTTATCGGCCCAAACGACGGCATGACGGCAAGCGGATAACATCACGCTTGTATTCTGCAAAAATCCGCGTGGATGGGGAGCGCCGGATTTCGCAGGTCTCGTTGGGTGTATCGGACAAACAGGTTGCCCAAGAAAAACTGCGCCAGTTGGTGCAGGAGCGGGAAAAAGAGCTTCATGGTTTGATTCCAGCCAAAGCCATGCGGGATGCGGCTCAAGAGTCGCTGACAAAACACCTGAAAGATTTCATCGGCAATCTGCGGACAGAAAGGCGAAACCACAAATACATCACCGAATTTGAAAACCGGCTGGTGCTCCTGATGGATCAATGTCACTGGCAATTCCCAAAAGATGTCACCGCCGATGCATTCGTGAAATGGCGTAGCGAACAAAAGAAAGCCGCCAAAACGCTGAATGAATATCTGGCGTGTGCCAAAGGCCTGTTCACCTGGATGACGAAGCAAAAGCGAATCGCCGCCAATCCTCTGACCGTGGTGGACAACATAGAAACGCGTGGCCAGGAAGTTCGCGAGCGTCGTGCTTACAATGACGAAGAAATGCCGGCGTTGCTTAATGTGGCTGGCAAACATCGGATTCTATACATAATGGCGTCGCTGACGGGTATCCGGCATGGCGAATTCAAAAAGCTGTGCTGGGGTGATGTGAATTTGGACGCTGAAAAACCTTCGGTGATGGTGCGTGCCTCGGTCAGCAAGAATCACAAACAAGCTTGTATCCCGCTGCATCCGGCTTTGCTGACGGAACTGTTGCGTTATCGTCCGGCGGATGCGTCTCCCGGCGATCTTGTTTTCGGAAAACTGGTGCCGCGTTCGGAATTATTCAGCGAACATTTAAAGGCGGCGAGAATTGCCAAGAAAGATTCACAGGGCCGGGTGGTAGACTTTCATTCATTCCGTCACACGTTTTGCACCTATCTGCACCGTGCCGGAGTGCCGATGCGCGAAGCGATGGAATTGATGCGCCACAGTGGTGCGCGGCTCACGATGAAAATCTATACTGACACGGCCTTGTTTGCTCTCCGTCCAGCGGTTGAAAAGTTGCCGTGGAACTATTTGGAAAATGACGCACAAATAGACGCACAAAGTTTAGGCGCGAGCGGTCTTTTGCCGTCACTGCCTGTCACCATTGGCGAAGGTTCTGAACCTGGAAAAACCATTGTAAATACAGGGGAAAAGTCACTTCATGGCACGCTGTGTCGCGCAGGGGCAGAATTGGAGAAATGGTGCGCGGTGCAGGGTTTGAACCTGCGACCCCTTGCGTGTGAAGCAAATGCTCTACCACTGAGCTAACCGCGCGTCGTCATTTAAGCCTAAACAACGGCGGAAATTTCGCAAGTCAAATGCCTTTCCGCACCACCGAATCCCGCTGCGCCCAGTCCGGATTCGCGTCGGGAAAATCCAGATTGTAATTTAAGCCCCGGCTTTCGGGGCGCTGCAAGGCGCAACGCACGATCAGCTCCGCCACCGTCGCGATGTTGCGCAGCTCCAGCAGGTCGCTCGTCACGATGAAATTCCAGTAGTAGTCGTGGATCTCCTCCTGTAGGTTCGCGATGCGTTTTTGTGCGCGCTGCAGGCGCTTGTTCGTGCGCACGATGCCGACGTAATCCCACATCAGCCGCCGGATCTCGTCCCAGTTGTGCGACACCACCACCATTTCGTCCGCGTCGGTCGCCTTGCCCGGCTGCCATGCGGGAATTTTCAAAACGTTTTTCTCCGGCGCCATGGAAATGATTTTTTCCGCCGCGCGATACGCGCATACGAGCGCCTCCAAAAGTGAATTGCTCGCCAGCCGGTTCGCGCCATGCAAGCCCGTGCAGGCCGCCTCGCCCACCGCGAAAAGCCCGGCGATGTCCGTCTCGCCGTCCACGTTTGTCACCACGCCGCCGCACTGGTAATGCGCCGCCGGCACCACGGGAATCGGCTCCTTCGTGATGTCAATGCCGTAGCGCAGGCACGTCTGGTAGATGTTTGGAAAACGTTCGATGATAAACTTCGCCGGCTTGTGCGTGATGTCCAGCCAGACGTGTTCCGCGCCGGACTTTTTCATCTCACGGTCAATCGCCCGCGCCACCACGTCGCGCGGCGCCAACGATTTCATCGGATGATACGCATTCATGAATTCTGCGCCGGCGAATGTTTTCAGGACACCGCCCTCGCCGCGCACGGCTTCGGAAATCAAAAAGGATTTCGCCTGCGGATGAAACAAACACGTCGGATGAAACTGCACGAACTCCATGTTCGCGATCGCCGCGCCGGCGCGATACGCCATCGCCACGCCGTCGCCGGTAGCGATATCGGGATTTGTCGTGTAGAGATAAACCTTGCCGCAGCCGCCGGTGGCCAGCAGCGTCACCGGCGCGGAAAATATTTTCACGCGCCCGGATTTTTTGTCGAACACATACGCGCCGAGGCAGCGGTTTTCGCCGACATAACCGAGCTTCTGGCTCGTGATCAAATCAATCGCGATGTGGTTCTCAAAAATCTCGATGTTCGGCTGCCGGGAAACGGCGTTCAGCAGCGCACGTTCAATTTCGCGGCCCGTCACGTCCTTGGCGTGCAGGATGCGGCGCTCGGAATGGCCGCCCTCGCGGCCGAGATCAAGCTGCCGGCCGCCGTCCTCGCCCGGCGCATCGCTCTCGGAAAATTTCATACCGAGTTCGATCAATTCCTGAATCCGCGCCGGGCCTTCCTCGACAATCGTGCGGACGACTTCTTCCTTGCAAAGCCCTGCGCCCGCCGTGAGTGTGTCGCGGATGTGCGACTCGAAGGAATCTTCCTTGCTCGTGACCGACGCGATGCCGCCCTGCGCGTAATTCGTGTTCGACTCCGCGCGATCCTTTTTGGTGACGATGGCCACGCGCCCGCGCGGCGCAACCTTCAGCGCGAACGTCAAGCCCGCGATGCCGCTGCCGAGGATGAGAAAATCAAATTGTTTCATCGTCAGAGTTTTGCGTTGTCAATCAACCGCGTCTTGCCGAAGAAAACCGCCAGTGCCATCTGCGTTCCGCGCTTCACCGGCGTCACCGACTCCAGCGTTTCTGGATCGAAGAACTCCACATAATCCAGCCGCGCCAGCGGGGCGGCGGTGATGAACTGCTGCAAATCTTGTTTCAACTTCTCGGCGGAAATGGATTTTTTCGCGACCGCCTTTTTCGCCGCCTGCATCGCGTGGAACAAGATCACCGCCTGCGCGCGCTGCTCCGTGTCGAGGAACTTGTTGCGCGAACTCATCGCCAGCCCGTCACGTTCGCGCAGCGTCGGCGCGACGACGATCTTCACCGGGAAATTCAAATTCGCCGTCATGCGTTGGATGATGGCGGCCTGCTGAAAATCTTTTTGGCCGAACACGGCGACGTCCGGCAAAACGATGTTAAACAATTTCGCCACCACCGTCGTCACGCCGCGAAAATGCGTGGGCCGCGCCGCGCCTTCCATCGTCCGCGACAATTTTTCCTCGACGACGTAAGTGCTGTATTTGCCTCCCGCTTTACCCGGATACATTTCTGCATCGTCCGGCGTGAAAACCACGTCCGCGCCCGCTTTTCGGCACAACTTGAAATCGCGTTTCAAGTCGCGCGGGTATTTGGCGAGGTCTTCCGTCGGCGTGAACTGCGTCGGGTTCACATAAATGCTCACGACCACGACGCCGTTTTTGCCGACATGTTTACGCGCCTCGCGGACAAGGCTCAAATGACCGGCGTGCAGATAACCCATCGTCGGCACAAAGCCGATGCGCGTGCCGGCGTGCTGCCATTTTTTGGCGAGCCGTTGCATGGCGACGACGGAAGAAACAATTTGCATGACGGCAAGGTTAATTCCGATTCGTCAAACAAACAAGCCGCGTGGATTGCTCCACGCGGCTGGTTGCAATTGAAGAGTATTTTACCGGCGCACGGCAAAATTCAGCGGTGAACTTTGCGGCATTTCGTGGGCGCAGGGCTGGTTGATCGGCGCGTCGGGCACGCGGTCGTTGGGCGTCACGATGTTGTTCGCGAGCATCCAAGCTTCGACTTCCTCGCCGCTGATGTCGGGCAGCATCTGGCCGTTGATTTCGACGCACGGGCTCAACATCTGGCCGCTCTTCTCGATCATTTCCTGGCGCTGCAACGGGTCGTTGATGACGTCGCGGTCTTCGTAAGGCAGGTCGTATTTTTTAAGCACGGCGCGGACGCCCTGGCTCCAGCCGCAGGTTGGTTTCAAATAGGCGATGATTTTCGGTTTGTTCATAGTCATGTAAAAATCGTTTTTACGATGGCAATATAGTGCCACATTAAAACTGATGCAGCAAATTATTTAACCTCAATAAAACCTAGCGCTCGTCGCTCGCCAGTTTTCTTGCAGCCAGAATTTTTTGCGACGGCTTGTAGTTGGCGATGAAGTTGCGGTGGTATTCCGCGAACGTCCCCGCCGCGATCGCCGCGCGCACTTCGGTCATCACTTTCAAATACAGATGCGAATTGTGGACGCTCACCATGCGCAGGCCGAGAATTTCATTCGCGCGCAGCAGGTGGCGCAGATACGCGCGCGTGAACGTGCGGCACGCATAGCATTCGCAGCCTTCCTCGATCGGACCGAAATCCGTTTTGTAACTCGCGCCCTTGAGGCCGAACGCGCCGGTGTGCGTGACCGCCGTGCCGGTGCGCGCGATGCGCGTGGGCAGCACGCAATCGAACATGTCCACGCCACGCGCAATCAGCTCGACCATCTGCGCGGGCGTGCCGAGGCCCATCGCGTAACGCGCTTTTTTTTCCAGCAAAAAGGGAACGGCCAGTTCAATCGCCTTGAACATTTCCGGCTCCGGTTCGCCGACGCTCACGCCGCCGATGGCGTAGCCGTCAAATTCCATTTCAACCAACGCCTTCGCGCATTGCTCGCGCAACGCGGCGTCGCTGCCGCCCTGCACGATGCCGAAAACTTTTTGACCGTCGGCGCGCGGCTGTTCGCGGCATTCGCGCGCCCAGCGGATCGTGCGCTCGACGGCGAGGCGTTGCTCTTTCGCAGGCGCATCGTGCGGCGGGCATTCGTCAAAAACCATCGCGATATCCGAGCCGAGCACGCGCTGGATCTCCATGGATTCCTTCGGACCGATGAACAACAGCGAGCCGTCGAGGTGCGAGCGAAATTCGACGCCGTGCTCCTTCACCTTGCGAATTTTTGCCAAACTGAAAACTTGAAAACCGCCGCTGTCGGTGAGAATCGGCAGATCCCAGTTCATGAATTTGTGCAACCCGCCGGCGGCGGAAATAATTTCAAGACCTGGTCGCAGATTGAGATGGTAGGTGTTGCCGAGAATGATCTGCGTGCCCATCTCGTGGAGTTCGCGCGGGTCGAGCGCCTTGACGCTGGCCTGCGTGCCGACCGGCATGAACACGGGCGTTTCGATGACGCCGCGCGTCGTGGTCAATCGGCCGAGCCGCGCTTTGGTGTGCGCGTCGGTTTTGAGAAGTTCAAACATCGCGCGGAGGATAAATCAAAACCGGCGCGATTGAAGGTGAAATTTTATCGTTTGCAAAATTAGCAACACGGCCAAGTTTCAAAACTCGCCGGCAAATTTCTTTGCTGATGTGGACGGCTCAGGCCGTGGTTGTGCTCCCATGCCGCCCGGCCAGGACAATTTCACCCTGCCGCCAGCTGTCAGTCGTGAATTTGGTGTGGATTTACGGCTGAATTTTGAGAAGCTTCCCCTCCAATGAAGCCGATTGTCAAATTGTTGCTCGAAGGCGGCAGCCTCAACACCGCGCAGATGGCGCAGGTGCTCAAGCTGTCCGAGGCCGACGTGAACCGCCAGCTCGACGAGCTGAAGGCGTCGCGCGTGCTGCTGGGTTTCCGCCCGGTGCTGAACCTCACCCACGAGGATTCCGGCGTCGTCCGCGCCGTCATCGAAGTGCGCATCACGCCCGAGCGCGGCGGCGGTTTCAACCGTCTGGCCGAACGCATCAGCAAGTTCGACGAGGTGGAATCCTGCTACCTGATGTCCGGCGGCTACGATTTGCTGGTGTTCGTCAACGGCGCGAGCCTGCAAAAAGTCGCGGCGTTCGTGTCGGAAAAACTTTCCACCATCGAGGGCGTGCTCTCGACCGCCACGCATTTCATGCTGCGTTCCTACAAGGAAAACGGCTTTTTGCTCGAAGGCAAGGCCGAGGAAAACGAACGGCTCAAGGTCACGCCGTGATTTCGATTCACCATTCGAAATTCGGAATTTGAAATTTTTCCATGGACTCCTCGCGCCACATCGCCAAGCACGTCGTCAACCTGCCCAAGTCAGGCATCCGCGACTTTTTTGAGATCGTCGCCAAGATGAAGGACGTGATTTCGCTCGGCATCGGCGAACCGGATTTCGACACGCCGTGGCACATCCGCGAGGCCGGCATTTACGCGCTCGAAAAGGGCAAGACGCATTACACCTCGAACCTCGGTTTGATCGAGCTGCGCCGCGCCATCAACAAATACGTCGAGAAAAATTATTCCGTCAGTTACAAGCCGGAGGACGAAATCCTCGTCACCGTCGGCGTGAGCGAGGCGCTGGACATCGCCTGCCGCGCGCTGATCAATCCGGGCGACAAGGTGATGTTTCACCAGCCGTGCTACGTCAGCTATTCGCCCAGCATCACGCTCACGCATGGCATCGCCGTGCCGGTACCGACGTTTGCGAAAGACAATTTTGCGCTGACCGTCGAGACGCTGCGCGCCGCGTGGCAGCCGGGCTGCAAACTGCTCATGCTAAATTTGCCGTGCAATCCCACCGGCGGCACCTGCGACCGTGCGCAAATCGAGGCCATCGCGAAGTTCGCCGTGGAAAAAGATTTGATCGTGTTGAGCGATGAAATTTATTCCGAGCTGACGTTTGAAGGTGTTCACACAAGCATCGCCAGCATTCCCGGCATGAAGGAGCGCACGATTTTTCTGCATGGATTTTCCAAGGCGTTTGCCATGACCGGCTGGCGCATCGGCTATGCCTGCGGCCCGGCGGTGCTAATCGAAGCGATGATGAAGGTGCATCAATACTCGATGCTCTGCGCGTCCATCATCAGCCAGGAGGCCGCCATCGAGGCGCTGCTGCGCGGCGAGGACGGCATGAAAAAAATGCGCGACCAGTATCATCGCCGCCGCGATTTCATCGTGCGCCGGTTCAATGAAATCGGGCTGAAATGCCATCTGCCGCGCGGCTCGTTCTACGCATTTCCTGATGTCTCCGTGACCGGGCTGAACGAAAAAGATTTCGCCGTCGGCTTGTTGCAGGCGGAGCGCGTCGCGATGGTTCCCGGCACCGCGTTTGGCGCGAACGGCTCCGGTTTTTGCCGCGCTTGTTTTGCGACCAGCTACGAACAGCTCATCGAGGCGAGCAACCGCATCGAGCGGCATGTGCAGTCACTCACGGTGAAGAAATAATTCTTTGGCCGCCGAACGCGTTAGGTCAGAATCGCTGTCGTGATGGTTTCACCAAACACCATTTCTCAAGCCGCCGCGCGGCTCAAGAAAATTTCCACGCTGCGTCCAACGCTCGCCATCTTGCTGGGCAGCGGATTTCATCATGTTCTGGCGGAACTGCGCGTGGACAAAAAAACTTCCTACGCAAAAATTCCTGGCTTTCCCAAACCAACCGTCAACGGTCACGCGGGCGAATTTTTTTTGGGGTTTCTCGGTAAAACGCCGGTGCTGGTCTTGAGTGGGCGCGCGCATTTTTACGAAGGTCATCCGATGGAGCGCGTCACGTTCGCCGTCCGCGCGCTGGCGGCGTTTGGCATCACTGATTTGCTGCTGACGAATGCGGCGGGCGGCATCAACAAAAAATTCCGCGCCGGCGATTTCATGGTGCTGACCGACCACATCAATTTCATGGGCGCGAATCCGTTGCGCGGCCCGGCCATTTCCGGCCTGAACCGGTTCGTGGATTTGACCGATGCTTATGATGCGGGACTGAACCGGCTTTTGTTCAAGGCCGGAAAATGCAGCAATTTGAAGCTGCGGCGCGGCGTTTATCTGGCCGTGAGCGGGCCGAGCTACGAGACGCCGGCGGAAATCCGCGCGTTTGCCACGTTCGGCGCGGACGCCGTCGGCATGAGCACGGTGCCGGAAGCCATCGTGGCGCGGCAATGCGGGCTGAACGTGGCGGCGGTTTCCTGCATCACCAATCCGGCGGCAGGAATGGGCAAAGGAAAATTGTCGCATGCGGAAGTGCTGCAAACGGCGGAACGCGTGAAAAAATCCGGCGCGGCGTTGATTCAAAATTTTGCGGCGCTTTACCGGAAATGAAGAAAAACCGGGTAATGGGGTGAATGGATAGTTGGATGGGTGGTCGAACTTGTTGATCCAACAATCCAATCATCCATCAATCCACCGGTTCGTTTCATCATCCGCAGCCGGGCAGACGCCGGTGCCAAGGAATTTTGGCGCGTGCTACGTTTTCGCGTTCGTCCTCGTTTCTTGAATTTCCGGCAAAGACCGGTAGTCTTCCTCGTTGTCACAAATGAAGCCAGAAGTTGTTTTTGGTCTGGAGAGCGCGGCGTGGCCAGCATTGCTGGTAAGCGCGAGCGGTTCCATTCTGCGGGCAAATTCGGCGGCGCTGAAGGTGTTTGGCCCGGTGCTGGCGGGCGAAGCGCCGCCGCTGTCCGCCATCTGGTCGTTGGACAACGGCGGGTCGGACGGACAGTTTTTGATGTTGTGGGAGCAGGCACCAACGCCGACGGCGGACCTGAATTTTCGCGTGGCTGGAAAGGGGGCGGTGAAATTCACCGTGGCGATCTGCACGTTCAACAAGGACAACAGCAAATGGTTTGTGCTGCAACTGCTGCCGGCTGTCGAGGCGGCCGCCGCGCCGGCGCCCGTTCCCGTTCCGGCAGCGCCCGCGCCGGTGGCCATCCCCAAACCGGTTGCGCCGGCGGCTCCGGCAGATGCGGGCGGCCAGGCGCTCAAGCAGAAACTGGACTGCGCGCTGCAGCTGGCCCGGACGGTTTCGATTGATTTCAACAACGCGCTGACGGGCGTGCTCGGCCACACGTCGCTGCTGCTGGGCAAGGCCGAGGCGGGGCATCCGTGGCGGCATTCGCTGCTGGAGGTGGAAAAATCGGCGGAGCGCGCCGCGGAAATCGCGAATGAACTCCAGACGTTCAGCCGTCAGGAAAAAGAGACGCGCCGCCTGCCGCCGGGAAACCTCAACGAGGTGACCAACCGCTGCGTGGATTTTTTCCGCAATGCCCACGGCGCGAAAATCACCTGGAAGACCCAGCCGGAACGGGATCTTTTTGGCGCGAGGTTCGACGAGGCCAAGGTGCAGATGGCGCTGACGAAAGTGCTGGAGAACGCGGTCGAAGCCGTCGGCCTGGAAGGCCAGGGCCAGATCGCGGTGTCCACGCGGAACGTGGAACTGACGGAGCCGACGCAGGACCGCAATGTGAAACTCGCGGCCGGCACCTACGTCTGCATCGAGGTCGTGGACAACGGCCGGGGGATTGATGCGGAAACCTTGCCGCGTATTTTCGAGCCGTTTTTTACCACGAAAGGCAAGACGCACCGCGGTCTCGGCCTGGCGCTGGCTTACGGCATTGTGACGAACCACGGCGGCGGCGTGGCGGTGTCGGGCCCGCCGGGCGCGGGCGCGGCGGTGCGGATTTATTTGCCGGCGGAAAAGGGGCTGTTGCGGGAAATTTCCGCCAGCGACGAGGATTTGCACGGCACCGAAACGATTCTCGTGGTGGACGACGAAAGCCTGATATTGACGATGGCGGAAACGATCCTGACGGAGTTTGGTTATCGCGTGCTGACGGCCGGCAGCGGCCAGAAGGCAATGGCCATCTTGTCGCGTGAGGACACAAAGGTAGATCTGATGATCACGGATCTGGTGATGCCGGTGATGAGCGGGCGTGAACTTGTCGAGCGGGCGCGGCAGTTGCGGCCGGCGACGAATATTTTGTGCATGAGCGGTTATCTGATGCCGGCGGACCGGCAGAGCGGCACGGCCTACCTGCAAAAGCCGTTCACAAGCCGCGAACTCCTGGCCAAGGTGAAACTACTGGCCGGCCCACACCAGTAGTTGACGAAAATCCGATTTTGAGGTTAAATTGCGCTTATGCAAATTGAGAGCCTAAAAATGTTTTGCGACCTGGCTGAAACTGAAAGCTTCACCAAGGCCGCCCAGATCAGCGGAGTCACGCAATCGGCCGTCAGCCAGCAGATCAGTTCGCTGGAACGGATTTTCAAATCGCTGCTCATCGAGCGCAGCAAAAAACGCTTCCGGCTCACGCGCGAGGGCCAGGTGCTTTACGATTACAGCAAGCAGATCATCCAGTCCTACGAGTCGCTTCACAGCAAATTGCAGGAGTTGAAGGACATCATTTCCGGCACCATCCGCGTGGCGACGATTTACAGCATCGGCCTCCACGACCTGCCGTCGTATGTCAAACGGTTCATGAAAAGTTATCCGACGGTCAACGTCCATGTTGAATACCGTCGCGCCAACCAGGTTTATGACGATGTGATGAGCAATGTGGTTGACATGGGTCTGATCGCCTATCCGGTCAAGGATCCCAAGATGGAAATCGTCGCGCTCCGCAAGGAACCGCTGATTCTCATCTGCCATCCGCAGCATCCGTTCGCCAAGCTGAAAACCGTGAAGCTGAAGGCACTCACCGGGCAAAACGTCATCGGCTTCGAACCGGACATCCCGACGCGGAAGGCCCTGGACAAGATTTTGAAGGAGCACGGCGTCGAGGTGAAGCACGTCATGGAATTCGACAATGTCGAAACCGTGAAACGCGCCGTGGAGATTGACGCCGGTGTTTCCATCGTGCCGCAGGGAACCATCTCGCAGGAAATCGCCAAGCAGACGCTCGTCGCCGTGGATATTGAAGACGGCGATTTCTTCCGCCCGATCGCCGCGATTTACAAGAAGAACAAGGTGCTTTCGCCCGCCATGAAGCAGTTCTTGACCATCCTCAAGGAAGCCGCCTGATTCGGATTTGAAATAAAAAAAACGGGCGACGCCAAAACGTCGCCCGTTTTTGTTTCTTGAAATCACTTCAAGTTTTGCGGATTCAGCGGTTTCAATTCCTTTTTCAGGAAAATGCCATCCTTGCGGATGAGTTCGCTGTCGAACCACACCTCGCCGCCGCCCCATTCCTTGCGCTGGATCAGCACCATGTCCCAGTGGATCGCGCTTTTGTTGCCGTTGCCGCAATCCTCATAAGCCTGACCCGGTGTGAAGTGCAGCGAACCGGCGATTTTTTCGTCAAACAGAATGTCGCACATCGGGCTTAAGATATACGGATTGAAGCCGAGCGAAAACTCGCCGATGTAACGCGCGCCGGCATCCGTGTCCAAAATTTCATTCAGCCGCTTCGTGTTGTTCGCCGTCGCCTCGACGATTTTTCCGTCCTTCAACACGAGCCGCACGTTTTCAAACTTCGTTCCCGCATAGAGCGTCGGTGTGTTGAACTGGATCGTGCCGTTCGCGGAATCTTTCACTGGGCAGGAAAACACCTCGCCATCGGGAATATTGCGGTCGCCCTTGCACATCTTCGCGCCGATGCCCTTGATGCTGAAATTCAAATCCGTGCCGGGCGCAACCAGCCGGACACGGTTGGTTTTCTTCATCAGCTTTTCCAGCGGCACCATCGCCCGGCCCATCCTGGCGTAATCCATCGTGCAGACGTCGAAGTAAAGATTCTCAAACGCCTCGGTGCTCATGCCCGCCGCCTGCGCCATGCTCGGCGTGGGCCAGCGCAGCACACACCAGCGCGTCTGGTTCACGCGATAATCCTGCACCGGCCGGATGACGCGCGAATACAGCTTCATGCGGTCGCTCGGCACGTCGGCGTTTTCGTTCATGTTGTCCGCGCCGCGGATGGCGATGTAGGCCTGCATCTTTTTCATGCGGAACATTTCCATGTCGCGGACGCCTTTCGCCTGCTGTTCGGTCATGCCCAGCAACTGCTCGCGCCCGACACGCGTGTGGCGCGTCTCGACGAACGGCGTGGCGCCGGTCGCGCGCACGGCGCGGATGAGTTCCACGGTGAATTCGTCCGGCACGTCAATCATGTCGAGCAGGATGCGGTCGCCTTTTTTCAGCTCGGTGGAATAGTTCACGAGCAGCATGGCCAGTTTGGTGTAACGCGGGTCAGTCATAAATTTTCTGCTGCCAAGGTAGTCAGAATCCAGCCACTTTGCCACCGTATAAAATCGCCGCGGGCAATTCCGCTTTACTCGGCGGCAAACGCCGTTCATTTTTAAGTTTTCCGGCAATGGACAGAGAAGACTTGGACAATTTGTGTGAGCGGAGCATCCTGGGTTTGGTGCTCGGCATCTTGGTTTTTGCCCCGCTGGCATTCGGCGCGGTGGATACGTGGGCATTCCTCGTCGTCCAGGCAATGACCCTCGGTGTAATGCTCGCGTGGGCGTTGCGGCTGTGGATCAACCCAAAACCGAAACTGCTCTGGCCACCGTTGAGCTGGGTGGTGCTGGCATTCACGCTTTATGCCGTCGGACGTTATCTCACGGCGGACATCGAATACGTCGCGCGGCAGGAAATGATCCAGGTGGTGATGTATGCGTTCCTGTATTTTGCCATCGTCAACAATCTGTATCGTCAGGAATACGCGCAGGTCATCAGCTTCACGCTGGTGTTTCTGGCGATGGGCATTGCGGCCTACGCCGTCTTCCAGTTTTTGACGCACTCGGAACACGTCTGGAACTTGACGGCGCTCTATCCCGGCCGCGCCTCGGGCACCTACATTTCACCGAACAATCTGGCGGGTTTCCTGGAGATGATCCTGCCGCTGGCGATCACCTACCTGCTGGCCGGCCGGATCACGCCGGTGATGCGGGTTTTGCTGGGTTACTCCGCGCTGGTCATTCTGGCGGGAATCGTGGTGACGTTTTCGCGCGGCGGCTGGGCGGCGACGGCGGTGGCGTTGCTGGTCTTGCTGGGAATTTTGATTTGTCACCGGCAACACCGGCTGCCGGCGGTTCTGCTGCTGGTTTTGCTCATCGGCGGCGGCGCGGTTTTCACCGAAAAATATCTCACGCGCACCGCCACGTTCGTCGAGCGCCAGAAGAGCGTCGGAATGAATGTCAACAATGTCGAACTTGCGCTACGCAACGACCTCTGGGTGGCGGCGGCACAGATGTGGCGCGAAAACTTCTGGTGGGGCGTCGGCCCGGCGCATTACAACTACCGCTATTCCGCCTACCGCACCGAACGCGTGCAGGCGCAGCCCGACCGCGCGCATAACGATTATTTGAACCTGCTGGCCGACTGGGGCGCGACCGGCGGCCTCATCACGCTCGCGGGCATGACCGTTTTTGGCGCAGGTTTGTGGCAGACCCGCCGGCACGTCCGGCGCGTGGAAAAGGAATTCAAGAGCGGCCACAGCAACCGGCTCGCGTTTTATGTCGGCGGCCTGGCGGGCCTGTTTGCGCTGGCGGTGCATTCCGTCGTGGATTTCAACCTGCATGTTCCGGCCAACGCGCTCCTCGGCGTCACGCTGCTCGCGCTGTTGAGCAGCAACCTGCGGTTTGCCACGGACAAATTCTGGTTCAATGTCCGGCTGCCGGTGAAAATCGTCGCAACGTTCGCGCTCGCCGGCGGGATTTTTTACCTGGGCGCGCAGGAAATCCAGCACAGCCGCGAAACTTTCTGGCTCGCGCGCGCGGACCGGTTGCCGGACTTTTCACCCGAACGCGCCGCCGCGTTGGAAAAAGCCTTTGCCGTCGAATCGGAAAATTTTGCCACCACCTACGCCATCGGCGAATGCTATCGCGTGCAAAGTTTCGCCGGCGGATCCGATTACGAGCCGCTGGCGAAGACCGCGATGGACTGGTTTTCGCGCGGGATGAAATTGAATCGCTACGACGGCTATAATTATTTGAGCTATGGCATGTGCCTGGACTGGCTGGATCGCCACGACGAGGCCGAACCGTATTTCAACCGCGCCGACGCGCTCGACCCGAACGGCTATTTTGTCGCCGCGAACATCGGCTGGCATTACGTCCAGGCCGGCGATTACTCCGCCGCGCGCCCGTGGCTGCAACGGTCGCTGAAGCTGCAATGGAAAGACAACCCGACCGCCCGCTCCTATCTCGACCTGGTCGAACAAAAGCTGCGCGACAATGCTTCCGGCAAAAATCCCCTGCCCGCCGGCTTTTGAAAATGCGGATTTGCTTGCCAGCGGAACCGCGAAGTCTTAACAAGCATTCATGCAAATTCCATTGGTGATGACCATCATCGGGCCGGACCGCACCGGCCTCGTCGAATCCGTCGCGCGCGCCGTGGCCGATCACGGCGGCAACTGGCTGGAAAGCCGCATGTGCCGGCTCGGCGGCGAATTTGCAGGCATCCTGCGCATCGAAATTCCGGCGGAGAAAAAATCGCCGTTGCTCGCCGCGCTGGAAGATTTGCAGGAAAACGGATTACAACTGGTCGTGCGCGCCGACCAGCCGGTGGCGGCCGCCGTTTCCGGCCGGCAGACAAAACTGGAAATCGTCGGCAGCGACCGGCCGGGCATCGTCCGTGAAATCACCAGCGCGCTCGCCCGGGCGAACGTGAACGTGGAGGAATTTTCCAGCGAAGTCGTCAGCGCGCCAATGTCCGGCGAAACCCTGTTCAAGGCCAGCGCGCGTTTGCAATTGCCCGAACGCTGCGACCTCGCCGCGCTGAAAAAGGATCTGGAAAAAATCGCCGCCGATCTGCTGGTGGATGTTTCGTTGGGTGAATCAACCCAAAGCTAAAAGCGTGGCCGCGCAAAAATTTAGACGGCAGTTTGACTTTTCAGCTTGTGTTTCTTTACGGTTGGAGTGGTGCCAGCGGGAGGAATTGAACCTCCGACCAAAGGCTTATGAGTCCTCTGCTCTACCCCTGAGCTACGCTGGCAAACCAATCATAAATACCGACCTTTTGTGCGTTGTTGCAGTGATTAATATCTTGATTGCATCCCGTAGTTGCATCCCTTATGGCGTTTTTTACCATGACAACACCATCCGAAACTACAATGGCGGGAGAAATCCCGGTTACCAATCAACCCGGCCAGGCCAATGCGCAATCCGCCAAGCTAAAGGCCTGGCGGAAGTGCGGCACAAATCCTGTCCAGCACGTCAGCACAGGCACATTCTATGCGAGGATTAATTATAAGGGCAAGACCATACGTGCGAGTATGAATACCAAAGTCCTCACAGTGTGCGCGTAAAATGCTGCCGGACAATATCAAGCAGCAAAATGGAAGCAAACCCACAAAGAGAATGATCAAGCCTGTTTGGAGCAGTTCAAAACCTAGACAAACAACGACGCCAACCCGTCACCGGAAGACAAGAAATATCGGCTCCGTCGCGCGAATATGCAACGGCGTTTTACCTGGTGGCGGATGCGGCGCACGGAAAAATCCGTTTTGCCAAGGCGGGTCATCCACAAAGGGGCTGGTTAATGCGGTCGCACAGTTTTTGGACACGCGGCGCTTTTGTTTCGCAATCGTTGCAAAACCGAAGCGTGAAGGACACACAACTTCACCATATTCATTCAGTTTAGTGACTAGTGACCAACACCTCGTCCTCAAAGAAATAACCTTACGCCATTCGGAGGAATGGACGCCACAAGGGAACGGCTGGATAGTCGCGCGCGTGGCCGAAGGTTGTGGCTATTGGCTGCACGATGGCACGGCCCGCGAGTTGAATCCCGGCGATGGGTTTGTGATTGGCGGCAATGTGGGCGGCATCCTGCGTTCGAGCCAGCTTGGTCCGCTTAAGCTCCAGTTCTTCAGCGTGCAACCGCAATACCTCAACGGCTTGATGAGCGTCGCGGAATGGCAACGCTTGGAAGTTGAATCCGTCAGCCCCTTGAAGCGGGTTTCCATTTTTTCAGCCACTGAACCTGTCTCGCAAAAATTCTTGCAGATTGTTGATCTACCGCATAATCACGGCTTGTGGCAGCGCTGCACAATGCTGCAAATATGGTCGGGGGCATTGCAAGATTTGCTTAGCGCGCCGGTGACTGAAGCCGCCGTCGGCAGCAAGCTGAACCAGCTCGTCCGAAACTTGATTGGTAAAATGACCGGGGCTGAACTGGCCGATGTGTCGTTGACGGACCTTGCCGCTCGGGTGAATTGCTGCACCAGGCAATTCAGCCGCTTGTTCCGAAAAGAGTTTGGCGTGACTTTTCACTCCCGCCAGATTGAATTGCGGCTTCAACGGGCGCAGCAACTGCTCGCGGATTCGGACACCAAGGTCAGGAACATCGCTTACGCCAGCGGTTACCGTCATCTCGGCCTGTTCAACGCCATGTTTAAAAGGCGTTTTGGGGTCACTCCCAGCCAATGGCGCGAGCAAAACGGGGCTAATAATCTTTCGCTTCAGACAAGGAATCGTTTTTCGCGGTTGGCATCGGAATAAACTGGCTGCTGGCCGCTTTGCTATTTTTAAATAATGACCCGCGCAGGCGAACCGTTCTGTTATTGGCAATTCGTCGGTGGTGTCAATTACGTGGGCGGCTTTGTTAAGCTATACTCACTCCGTGGCGAGGCCGACCTTGGTGATGTCGAGCTGCTGGAGGACATCAAGCACGGCGACCATGTTTTGGTAGTCGGCCTCGTCCGCGCCCTTGACCACCACCTTCAGATCCGGATCGGACGACTTCATCGCTTTCAAGTCAGCCTTGAGTTCCGCCGGCGTC
>Ga0182016_10002698_pt1 | contig 20642 bp, 7 predicted proteins | sample 712S2MmetaG_FD_120491 | JGI IMG/M metagenome (GOLD analysis project Ga0182016, IMG submission 120491) | Permafrost microbial communities from Stordalen Mire, Sweden - 712S2M metaG | ecosystem: Environmental > Terrestrial > Soil > Wetlands > Permafrost | place: Sweden: Stordalen | collected... | reverse complement strand
TGCAGGAGTCCAGATACATGGCTTACCAACCCCGCCCATCGCGGTCCGCGCGGATGATTTCCTCGGCCGTCGGCCCGCCGCGCCACGGCGGCATCTTCTTCAGGTGCTCCCAAGTTCCGGTGAACACTTTTTGGGAAGATTTTTTCCCCACGGGAGACAGCACCGCCTTCGGTTTGCCGTCCGAGGTGATCGTAACTTCCTGGCCGCCCGCGACCAGCTCCAGCAACGCCGAAAGCTTGGCCTTGGCCGCGCGCACCGGAATGGACAGCCCCACGCCCGGCAGCGCAATCGTTTCCCGAAGCACCAATGCCTGCGGTTTGATTTCCGGGTATTTCAAAATTGATTTTGTTTTCATGACTCCAATGTGGTCACGCGTGACCACATTGTCAAATATTTTTTAAACATCAAGGTTGCGGACGTTCAGCGCGTTGTCCTCGATGAACTGGCGGCGCGGCTCGACCTCGTCGCCCATGAGCCGCACGAACATCTCCTCGGCCTCGATGGCGTCGGTCAGATCAATCCGCAGCAGCTTGCGCCGGACGGGATTCATGGTCGTCTCGAACAGCTCCTTCGCGTCCATTTCACCCAAGCCCTTGAAGCGGGTCATTTGGATGCCTTTTTTGCCGACGGCCTTGACCCCCTCCAGGATTTCCGGGATCGCAAAAATCGGCGTCACATTCGCGCGCTCGCCTTCGCCCTCGGTCAATTCAAACAACGGCTTGTCCTGCGCGGAATAATGCCCCACGGACAAACCCTTCTTGGTCAGTTTGTCGAGCAGGTCCGCAATGGCCTTGCTCTCCAGGTGCAGGTCGGAAACTTTCGCGCGCCGCGTCGGGCCGTCTTTCTTGCGCTCGAACTCCGTGTCACCGCCAAACAAATCGCCATTGGCCAGCTTGAAGGTTTCCAGCTCGTCGCCGGTGAGAAAATAATGAACCGTGTCATCGTTGCCGTCGCGCACCTTCGCCATGGACTGCGGCAGGAGGCCGTCCGCATTCCGCTTCTCGACGTAATCCGCAAAGTCGCCGCCCAGCCGCTTGATATAGGTCGCGTGCTTGTCCAACGATTCGAGCAGCGCAAGAATTTCCTCAAGCTGCTTGGGCGTGAACTCGCGGCCGTCGGCGAGATTTTTCAGCTTCACTTCCTCGACGCCGTTTTGCAGCAGGATGCGGTTGAGCTGGATGTCGTCGTCAATGTAATCGGTCTTCTTCTTGCGCGTGATGCTGTAAAGCGGCGGCTGCGCAATATACACAAAACCCTGCTTTACCAACTGCGGCATCTGGCGGTAAAAGAATGTCAGCAACAGCGTGCGGATGTGCGAACCGTCCACATCGGCGTCCGTCATGATGATGATTTTGTGGTAGCGCAGCTTCTCGATGTTGAACGCGCCTTCGCCTTCGCCATCGCCGATGCCCGTGCCCACGGCGGTGATCATCGTGCGAATTTCATTGTTCTGAAGCACCTTGTCCAGCCGCGCCTTCTCGACGTTGATCAGCTTGCCGCGAATCGGGAGAATCGCCTGAAATTTCCGGTCGCGACCTTGCTTCGCCGAGCCACCGGCGGAATCACCTTCGACGATATACAACTCAGTGTTCGCCGGATCACGGTCGGAACAGTCCGCCAGCTTGCCGGGCAACCCGCCACCGGTCAGCGCGGATTTGCGGACGGCCTCACGCGCCTTGCGCGCCGCCTCGCGCGCGCGCGCCGCCGTGAGGCTCTTGTCAATAATGCGCTTCGCCACCGGCGGATTCGCATCGAAGTAGCTCATCAACCCTTCGTAAGTCACCGAACCGGTGATGCGCTCCACTTCCGGCGACAGCAATTTCACCTTTGTCTGCGATTCAAATTTCGGGTCGCTGTGCTTCACCGAAATGACCGCCGTCAAACCCTCGCGCACATCATCGCCGGTGATCTGCGGATCCTTTTCTTTCAGAATTTCGTTCGACTTCGCGTATTGGTTGATTGCGCGCGTCACCGCGCTGCGGAAGCCGGACAGATGCGTGCCGCCGTCGGGATTGTGGATCGTGTTGGTGTAGCACAGCACCTGGTCGTTGTAGCTGTCGTTATATTGCAGCACAACCTCGACGTGGACCTCGATTTCCTTGTCGTCGAGCTTCTCCTTGGTTTCCTTGCGGAACGCGATCACCTTGGGATGCAGCGGCTCCTTGCTTTTGTTGAGCTGCTTGACGAACTCCTCCACGCCGTCCTTGTAAAAAAACCGTTCCGGCGCGGCCTCCGTCTGGCGCTCGTCGGTAAAAATTATTTCCAAGCCGGAATTCAAAAATGCCAGTTCGCGCAGGCGCTGGGAAATAATCGGCGACTTGAACTCCACCGTCTCGCGGAAAATTTCCGGATCCGGCTTGAAGGTGATGAGCGTGCCGGTTTTCTTGGACTTGCCAATCACTTCGAGTTTCTTGACCGTCTTGCCGCGCTCGAACTCCATGTGATACACCTGCTCGTTGCGCGACACCTCGACCTCAAACCATTCGCTGACCGCGTTCACGCACTTCGCCCCGACGCCGTGCGTGCCGCCGGAAAATTTGTAGCCGCCCTGGCCGTATTTGCCGCCGGAGTGCAGCGTCGTCAAAACCAGTTCCACGCCCGGCAAACCCGAATCCTTGTTGATGTCCACCGGAATGCCGCGCCCGTCATCGCGGATGGAAATAGAGCCGTCCACATGGATCGTCACTTCAATGTGGTCGCAATGGCCGGCGAGATGTTCGTCCACGGAATTGTCCAAAACTTCCGAGACGCAATGGTGCAGCGCGCGCTCGTCCGTCCCGCCGATATACATGCCGGGCTTCTTGCGCACGGCCTCCAGCCCCTTAAGTTGGCTCAATTTTGAAGCGTCGTAATTGCCGTCGGCAATCCGGTCGGGCGACTCAATTTTTTCTTCAGGCGAATCAGAAATACTCGACATAATTATGGTGCAATTACCGGCAAAAACCGGTGCGGAAACGAATATGAAAAAGATATGAAAATCCGTCTGTTTCCACAATGCGAAACTGCGGTTTTTTTAGGTGAAAAACACCATTAGTAGTGGCGGTTTAAGCTTGCCAACCAAACCGGTTGTGTCCCTTGAAAAACCGGCGGACACCCGTTTTGCGAACAAATCCCACTCGCTTTTTTGGGCCGCAATGTATAGTTTCGACCGATGGACTCGACTGAAAGAATTTTTGCCCATCCCGATCATTTTGTCCGCCGTCATATCGGCCCGAACGCAACGGAAACCAGTGCCATGCTCGCGCTGCTCGGGCACACCAAGCTGGACGAACTCATTGATGCCGCCGTCCCAAAAAAAATCCGGCTGCCGAAAAGCCTGAGGCTGCCCGCCGCGCGCAGCGAGTTCGATGCGCTCGCCGAACTCCGGCGCATCGCGGCCGAGAACCAGGTCTTTCGATCCTTCATCGGCCAGGGCTATTACGGCACCATCACTCCGCCGGTCATCCAGCGGAATGTTTTGGAGAATCCCGGCTGGTATACGCAATACACGCCGTATCAGGCGGAGATTTCCCAGGGCCGCCTCGAGGCGCTGCTGAACTTCCAGACGCTGGTCACGGACCTCACCGCGCTGGACATCGCCAACGCCTCCATGCTCGACGAGGCCACCGCCGCCGCCGAGGCCATGATGATGAGCCACCGGTTCAAGGGTGCGGACACGCGAAATGTTTTCTTTGTCTCAGAGCATTGTCATCCGCAAAACATCGAGGTCGTCCGCACGCGCGGCGCGGCGCTGGGAATCGAAGTGGTGGTCGGCAACCATGAAACCTTTGCATTCACCCCAAACATCTTTGGCGCGCTCGTGCAATATCCGGACACCTGCGGCGTCCTCCATGATTTCATGCCGTTCATCGCGCAGGCGCATGCCGCCGGGGCGTTGGTGACGGTTGCCACGGACCTGCTCGCGCTCACGCTGCTGAAACCGCCGGGCGAATTCGGGGCGGACATCGCGGTGGGCAGTGCGCAGCGTTTCGGCGTGCCGCTCGGCTACGGCGGACCGCATGCGGCGTTTTTTGCCACGAAGGACGAATTCAAACGTCAGATGCCCGGCCGCATTGTGGGCGTGTCGAAAGACTCGCGCGGGAAGCCCGCGTTGCGCCTGGCGCTGGGCACGCGCGAGCAGCACATCCGCCGCGAAAAAGCCACGAGCAACATCTGCACCGCGCAGGCGCTGCTGGCCAATATGGCGTCGCTCTATGCGGTCTATCACGGGCCGGAGGGGCTGAAGCAGATTGCCGCGCGCGTGCAGGCGCTCACAACTATTTTTGCGCAGGGTCTGGAAAAGCTCGGTCACCAGGTCGCCACGAAAAATGTGTTTGATACCGTGCGCGTGTCATTGAAAAACACGACGGCCGGCGAGGTGCTGAAAATCGCTGAGCACTACCGCATCAATCTACGGCCGTTGGACGAACAAAGCCTCTGCGTCTCGCTCGACGAAACGACCAGTGCCAAAGACATTCCCCTGCTCTGGCAGATATTCAACGGCGACAAACCGACGAACCTGCAAGTGGCGGACTTTTCCGTCCCCTCATCACTCGTCACCCGTCACTCCTCATTTCTCCAGCATCAGGTTTTCAACCGCTACCACAGCGAGACCGAGATGCTGCGTTACATCAAGCGGCTGGAATCACGCGACCTTTCACTCACGGCCTCGATGATTCCGCTGGGCTCGTGCACGATGAAACTGAACGCGGCGTCCGAGATGTTTCCCGTGTCGTGGTCGGAGTTCGGCCAGTTGCATCCGTTCGCGCCGCTGGGTCAGGCGCGCGGCTATCAGATCCTGTTCCAAAACCTCGAAGACTGGCTGGAGGAAATCACCGGCTTCGCCGGAATTTCATTGCAACCGAACGCCGGCTCGCAGGGTGAATATGCCGGCCTGCTGGTCATCCGCGCCTATCATGAGTCACGCGGCGATAAACACCGGAACGTCTGCCTCATTCCTACATCGGCACACGGCACGAACCCGGCGAGCGCGGCGATGGCCGGGATGAAGATTGTCGCGGTTGCATGTGACCCGAACGGCAACATTGATGTAGCCGACCTACAGGCGAAGGCGGCGGCGCACCAGCAGGATTTGTCCTGCCTGATGATCACCTATCCCAGCACCCACGGCGTATTCGAGGAAACCATCCAGCAGATTTGCGCCATCATCCATCAGCATGGTGGCCAGGTCTATATGGACGGCGCGAACATGAACGCGCAAGTCGGTTTGACTTCGCCGGGGTTCATCGGTGCAGACGTGTGCCATTTGAATTTGCACAAGACGTTTTGCATTCCGCACGGAGGCGGCGGGCCAGGCGTGGGGCCGATCGGCGTGGCGAAACATCTGGTGCCGTTCTTGCCGAGCCATCCGGTGTTCACCGCACGGTTGGATGAGGACCATTCGAAGAAACACATCGGCCCGGTGAGCGCCTCGCCGTGGGGCAGCGCGAGCATTCTCACGATCTCGTGGATGTATGTCGCGATGATGGGGCCGGACGGCCTGACCGAGGCGACCAAGTTCGCCATCCTGAATGCGAACTACATTTCCAAGCGGCTGGAAAAATATTTCCCGACGCTCTACCGCAGCAATGGCCTCGTGGCGCACGAGTGCATTTTGGACCTGCGCGCGTTCCACGCCACCACCGCCGAAGACGTGGCAAAGCGGCTGATGGATTACGGCTTTCACGCGCCGACGCTGTCGTGGCCGGTCGCCGGCACGCTCATGGTCGAGCCGACCGAAAGCGAATCCAAATACGAACTCGACCGTTTCTGCGACACGATGATAGCCATCCACGCGGAAATGACTGCGATTGAAAATGGTTCTGCCGATGCAAAAAATAATTTGCTGAAAAACGCGCCGCACACGGCGGATCAAATCGCGAGCGACGAGTGGAACCGGCCTTACAGCCGCCAACAGGCGGCGTTTCCGGCGAAGGATTTGCACGATTACAAGTTCTGGCCGCACGTCAGCCGGGTGGACAACGTCTATGGGGATCGCAACCCGGTTTGTTCGTGTGCCGGGATGGAGAACTACGCCGCTGACGCCGGCGGAATGACAAAAAACGGTTAGCCTTGGGATGAGTTTGGGCGGATACTGCGGACAACAACTGAAACCATTGATGCCATGAAAATCACCGATGTCCTGCGCGCGGAACACGCCGTGTTCCACAATTTGTTCGACCACATTGAAGCGACCGTGCCGAAGGTCAAGACCCTGGCCGAGGTGAAGGGGCTCGCCATCCTCGTGGAGAAACTCCACGGCCCGCATTCCCGGACCGAGGACGACCTGTTCATCGAGCCGCTGGAGCCCTACTTCGACCAGATGGGACAGAAGGAGACGTTTCATGACGAGCACGAGCACATCGAGGCGGCGCTGATCGCCGTGCAGAAAGCCCGCACGCTTAAGGACGCGAAGAAGATCCTGCTCAACGCCATCGCCGGCTCGCGCAAGCACTTTGACAAGGAGGAACGCATCGTGTTCCCGCTGGCCGAACGCATCCTCAAGACCAAGACGTTGAGTGATCTCGGCGAGCAATGGCTGTCCCGCCGCCAGGTCAGCAAGAAGTGGTGAACGGTGGTGGCGTTAGATTCCTGATCCCCCAACGGTCTTTGCCAAAACACTGCCATTCGCGCCCGGCTTTTCAACCCCGCGCGGTCAAATCTCGATGCCCACCGGGCAATGGTCGCTCCCTAGCACGTCGGTGCGTATGAAGGCCTTTTTCAGGCCAGGACGCAGCTTGGCCGAGAGCAGAACGTAGTCAATGCGCCAGCCGACGTTCCGGGACCGCGCGCCGGACATCGGACTCCACCAAGTGTAATGTCCCCCGCCCTTTTCAAATTCGCGGAAGGTGTCCACAAACCCCGCGTCCACGAAGGCGGTAAAACCGTTCCGCTCCTCGATGGTAAAACCGTGGTTGCGGACATTCGCCTTGGGATTGGCAAGGTCAATCTCCGTGTGCGCCACATTCAGGTCGCCGCAGAAGATCACTGGCTTTTTCTTCTCCAGTTTTTTCAGGTAGGCGAGAAAGTCCTTATCCCAGACCTGCCGATACGGCAGGCGCTCCAGTTCGCGCTTGGAGTTCGGCGTGTAAACGTTGACGAGAAAAAAATCTTTGTATTCGGCGGTGAGCACGCGACCTTCCTTGTCGTGCTCGGCAACGCCGATGTGCGGCTTGACCTGAAGCGGACGTTCCTTGGTGAATATCGCCGTGCCAGAGTAGCCCTTTTTTTCCGCGCTGTTCCAGAACGTCGTGTAAGTTGCCGGCCAGAGCTGCTCCACTTGGTCGGGCGTGCATTTGGTTTCCTGCAAACACAGCACGTCCGGCTGCTCGGCATCGAGATACTCCAAAAAGTTCTTCTTCAGCACGGCGCGCAGGCCGTTGACGTTCCAGGAAACCAGTTTCATGCGGGGAAAATAAACGACTGCCGGGCGCAGATAAACACAGATTTTTAACCGGGGGGCCGCGCGGGAAAAGAAAAGAGGCCGGACACTACTCCGGCCTCAATAGGAACAACACACTAATTTTTGTTGGCTCACTACTACCAACGTCTTCAGCCTACCTGATTCCTGAAATCCCGCGAGTCACCATTTCTGGGGACACGGCAAAAATCGCGTCCCCAACGGGGGGATTCTTTCAAATCCGGCTTAAAATGCGGGCGGCCTGCTGCGCGTGGACCGGCAGCGGGCCTTCCGTCCAGAGGGCAAAATGGGCGCGGGCGATTTTCTGCCCGACGGGCAACTGGGCGGCGATGCGCTGCCGAATCTGTTCCGGCGACCAGCCGCGCATCAGGAGACGCCCGTTCTGGGCGGCGGGCGAACAGGCGGCGCAGATGATTTTTTCAAACTGGTTTTCGGCGGCGGTCTCGAACAAAAGCGGGATGACGACGAGGGCGAGCGGACAGTTTTCATTCCGCCAAGCTTCCACCTGCGCGAGCCAGGCGGCGCGGATGCGCGGGTGCAGGATGGCTTCGAGCCGCTGGCGGGCGGTGGCGCTGGCAAAAACAATTTGTGCCAGCACATTGCGACGGAGGCGGCCGTCCGGCGCGAGGACTTCGGGCCCGAAGCGGTCACGAATTTCGGACAGAGCGGGCTGGCCGGGCTGGACGAGCTGGCGGGCAATTTCATCGGTATCCACGACGCGCACACCCAGCCGCGAAAAGAAACCGGCGGCCGTGGATTTGCCCATCCCGATGCCGCCGGTCAGACCGCAGAGTTTCATGCCGGCGGTTACGGGCCGACCACCGCCCGATAGAACAGGGCGGGATAGTTGCTGGTGGGAAAGGAATTGGTATAGGGCAGCACCGAGTTGGTGGCAATCGGGAACCAACTTACCAAGTTAGTGGAGGCCTGAACGATGACAGACTCGTCGGCGGCACCGGTCACAATCAACTGGAACGTGCCGGTGGCGTGATTATAGGCGGGCGTCAACTGCGGCGGCGACGAAGGCACGACGGAAACCAGCAGCGTGACCGCGCCGGAGTCGTCGTCGGAATTGGGATCGGCGGTATCCGCGTAGACCGTGGCGCTGTTGGTGTAGAGGCCAACGGCATTCGTGGCGGCGTAAAAATTCAGGGCCAGCCGGGCGCCGGTGTTGATGGGCAGGTTGCCAATCGTCCATTTCAGGTTCTCCCCGGAAACCGCGACCGTGCCCCAGGTGGCATTGGAGGAAGCCAGCGTGACGCCGGTGCCGGGCAGCGGCAGGATATCGGCGACATAAACGTTCGTGGCAGAAGACGGGCCGTAGTTGGTGACGGCCAGAGTGACCGGCCAGAAGTTGCCGGGCGTGGTGTTGGTAATCGTGGACGTCAGGTAAAGCTGGTTGTCCGCCGCATAGCCGACCGGGTAAGCCGTGGTCAGGGTGACATACCAACCGCTGTTGATAATACCGCTGTCCGGGGTCTGGTCATCCTGCACAAACAGGAACCACGCGCCGTTGGGATTGCTGCCGTTCATCACGGCCAGATTGGTGCCCCACGGGCTCGCCGGGGCGGAGATGATGGGCGGCGTGGTGGTGGCGGCACCGGCCAGCGCGCTAATCATGTTGGTGCCGTTGGGCGTGCCCAGGCCGGTGCATAGATCATAGCCGGCCACGGCGGCAAAGTTGGTCGGGCTTTGATCCCAGTAATTGTTACCGGTGGTGATGTCATGGAAAATATTGGTATAGGCCGCAGTTTTGGCGAGGGCATAAACCTGCGGCGCCAGAAACCCGACGGGAAGCCGGCCATTCAACGCCACCTGCTGATTGACCAGCGCCATGAAGCCGGCCCATAGCGGCGAGGCGCAACTGGTGCCGCCATAGATACCCTGACTGCCGCCGCTGGAAACCACGAAGACATTGTCGCCCGTCAGGGCGACATCAGGAACCATGCGATAAGTGGTGGAACCGTGGTTGGCGGGCGAGTTATTGGTGACACTCAACTGCCAACTGGGGATGCGGACATCCGTGCTGACGCCGCCGCTGGTGCCAAAGTAACCATCCGGGTTCCAGCTATAGTCGCCGGTAAAACCCCAGTTCCAAGCCTGTTCCGACGCATAAGAAACGGCGCGGCCATTCATGGTCAAGGTGGTCCCGCCCACAATCGTGATGTTAGGATCCTCGCACGACCCGTAAGGGATGGGGCCGAGCCAGGCATCGCCGTCGCCGGAGCAGTTCAAGAAGGTCTGTCCCTGCAGGGCCATCTGCTGATACAGCTGCTCCGTGGTGCCATCAATGCTATAACCCCAGGAAGCGCTGAACTGTTTGATCTGGTTACTGGAAACCATGCTGCTCAAAATGTCATTGGGATTGCCATACGGTCCCGCCTCAAACACCACAATCGCCGACAAGCCGGGAGCCATGGACATGGAGGTTTCAATGTCCAGACAAACTTCGTCATTGCCGAATCCGGGTGTGCCATCGAAACCGTCTAGCAGCACATTGATGAGCGGGACATTATTGGTCAAGCCAGCCAAAGCCTCATAAGTGGCAATGTCGCTCGCATAGTAACCGTCAAATTGCAACAGGCCGACCGTCTGGCCCGCGCCGCTCAAGGCCGTGCCCGGAGCGTAGGCCGTGCGAAAATCCGAACCGAGGTAGCCGCCGCCCGGGCCCGAACCGCGCGCCGGAGTGTTCGCGGAGGCCGGCATTTTTTGCAGCATCGCCCGCGGCAGGACATAATTGTTCAGCCCCTGAACCGACAGCACCGGCAGGCTGGCGGCCACCGTCGGTTCGGTATCGGGAGCGAAGAAATCACGGGATTCTTTCGGATGATGATAGGTCCGCAGGGTCACATGGAACGAGCGTTCCACGTCGGAAACTTTTCCTTCCACCCCGACCACCATCCGGTTGCCGTGGGTGCGCGTCACGGTCAAGCCGTTGGTCCGCGCAAAGTCCAGCACGGACTGATAGTCCGCCGGGGTGGGGGCAAACTGCTCCGTGAACTGTGCCGGCGTCAGGAACTGGTGGAAGTTCTGGCTGGCCGGGTCATAGATCTGCTGCAGCAAATTCGTCAAGCCCTCCGCGTTGCGCAAGGGCAGCCCAATGGAAAGATGCAGCCGGTTAGTGGCATTCAGCCGACCGGCCGGCGTCAGGTGGGAAACGACCGCCGGCACATGGCCGTGAAGCGATTTGACAGTTTCCGGCTCGGCCGCCGGCGCCGCCAGCGCCAGACCGGCAAGGGCGAGCATTCCGAGGCTCATCTTCAAAAACATCTTACTCATAAAATCATTCGTTCAGATCAACACGCCACGGCATCAGGGAAATTTGGGGGGCGCCGAATACCGGGTCGGCTTGTAGGTGCCGTTCGTGATGGCACCGGACGACGGCAGGCTGTTGGTCGCCGCGTCGTCAAAGGTCAGCACGAGGTTGGTCACGCCGTAGCCGTTGCCACCAGCGTGCGCCATGATCAGGGTGTTGGTGCCGGCCGGAGCCGTCACCAGTGCGGACACGTCATGCGGATCGGTGTGGGCGAACTTGTTCAAGGTCACGGTGGCCTTGAGCAGCGAGCCGCCCACGCCGCTGACATTGATGACCGACGGATAGGGCGAGGCGGCGGCGTTATCATTGATGACAATGACGGCATTGTTCGAGAACACGGTGGTCGTGGTGCCGAGCGTGTAGCCGAAGATCGCCGTGCCAATGGACTTGCTGCCGTCCTGCAAATTGAAGGTGGCGGCAATCTGCTGGTTGTTACTGCCGTGGGCGGTGAAGGTGAACGGCATGGAAACCGAGTGACCGTAGTGCGTGAGATAGCCGTAGGTCTGCGATGACGGATTGGGAGCGGTTACTCCGTTGGTCGGCAACAGGGTGGCGATAAGATTGGTAACGTCAACCAGGCTCGCATCGCGGAGGGCGAACAGCACCTGCACCGTATCATTGGAGCCGATGACGTCATTGGTGTAGTCGGACAGCGAAGTATAGTTGGTCACCATTTGCGAGCCGGCCGGGATCACATAGCTGCCGCTGTTGTCGCGGATGGTCAGCGTGGCCGCCGACGGGGTGAGCAGGGTGCCGTTGACAGGCGCGGACAAGGTCAGCAGCACGGTCAAATCCGGCTGCACGGTGGCGGTGGGAATGATGGGCACGGTGAAGATCTGGCTGGTAACGCCATTGGTGAAGACCAGCGTGCCGCTGGTGGTGACAAAGTTGACGCCGTTGAACGCCGTGCCATTGGTCGCCAGATAGTTCACGGTAGAGGTCGTGTTGGTGTTGTCCGTGCGATAAACCGTGATGACCGCCGGGCCGTTGGTCTTGAGCACCGTGTAGGCCGCGCTGGAGAACAGCAGGCCGGAGTTGCTGTCAATAATTGTCACCGTCTCCTGGCTCGGCGAAACGAGGCGGCCGGTGCCGGTCGGGTTGGACAGGTTGACGTAGAAGACGCGGTTGCTGGTGATCAGGCCGTTGTTGGTGATCGGGACGGGGAACGTGAGACTGGACACGCCGTTGCTGAAGGTCAGCGTGCCGCTGGTGGCCGAGTAATCCGTGCCGGCCGTGGCCGTGCCGTCGCTGGTGGCGTAGTTGACGGAAACCGGCTCGACGTTGGTGTTGGAGCAGGTCACGGTGATGTTGATGCTGCCGGCATTTTTCAGAACCGTGCCGGCGTTGGTGCTGAAACTAAGACCGGTGTCGGCGTCCAGCAGGACAACGGTGGTCGTGCTAGGCGGCACCACCACGACCCCGGGAGTGGAACTGGCCAGCCCCACGGTCAACTGCAACGGGCCGGTCACATTGGTGTCATAAAGCAGCGGGACAAAGACGGTGGCATTGGTGACGCCGGGATAGAAGGTCAGCGCCTGGTTGGTGATGGCGGAATAGTTGATACCGGCCAGGGCCGCGCCGATGCCGGCAACCGCCGGGCCGTTGGTCGTGGACCAATAGACGGTGTTGGTTCCCGCCGTATTATTGTAGCGCAGGACGCTGACGGCGGCATACAAATTCGTTTCCGCAAACGTGCTGGTCGCCGTCGCAAATGAGACGATGACGTTGGTGTTCAAGAGGGTCAGCGTGGCATTGGTGGGACTCGTCAACGCCGCGCCGCCCGTGGGATTGGAAAGCTGCAAGGACAGGCTCACGGACGGCGGCGCGGCCAGCTGGTAAAGCAGCGGCACGGCAAAGGTCTTGCTGGTGTCCCCATCGTTGAAGGTCAGCGTGCCGCTGGCGGTCTGGTAATTGACTCCCGGCACCGCCGTGCCCGCCACCGTGGTATAGGCCACCGAGACCGTGCCGGAATGTCCGTTGGTGCGCACCACCGTCACATAAGCCGTGCCGTCGCTGGAATTGGCGACATAGTTCGTCGCCGAGAACGCCAGCAGGCCAGGCGCCTGCACCGTGTCAATAATCGTCAGCGTCGTGTTCGACGGCGCATAGAGCATGGTATTGACCGCATTGGTCAGCGCCAAAATGACGGTGCGGTTTCCTTCCGGCAAGTTGTTGTTGATGATCGGGACTTGAATGGTGACATTGGTGACCCCCGGATTAAACACAATCGTCCCATTGGTCGGATAGTAATCCGTCCCGATGACCGCCGAGCCGTTGGTCGTGGTCAGATAGTCCACCGAGGCCGTGCCGTTGGTGGTGCCCAGCCGCATCACATTGACCGTCCCGTAACCCGTCAGAACATTCTTGGCCACGGAATAATTAATCGAAGTGAAGCTGACCGCGCTATCCACATTGAGAATAGTCAGCAAGGCCGTCGCCTGATTGCCCAAAGCCGTCCCGGCCGAAGGATTGGAGAGCGTCAGATTCACCGTCAGGTTATTGGTGATCACAAAATCGTCCATCACCGGCACCGGAATGAGCTGCAACACTTCGCCCGGCGGGAAGACCACGTTGGTAATCACGCTGAGATAGTTCACGTTAGGCACGGCCGTGCCCGGACTGGTGGCAAAATTGACAAAGACATTGCCGGAACCATTGGCGTTGGTGCCGCTCGTGCCGCCAACCCGGCGGACGCCGATAAGCGCCTGAACCCCATTTTCAGCCACCTGATAACCGGCCGAGGTGAACAGGAACACGCCGGAGCCGGTTTCCGAGCCGCCGTAAATTCGGACGATATGACCGGCCGGCTGATCGTTGTATTGCGTAAAGCTGCCGCCAATGACCAGCATCTGGTCGGCGGGCTGGACGACCACCGCGTTTACCGCGCCGTTGGCACCGTCGCCGAAATTGATGGTTGGATCCACCGTGCCATCCGGCATGAGGCGGGTGAGGTTATTGCGGGTGACGCCGCTGGCCTGCGTAAACTGGCCGGTCACGACAATCCGGCCGTCCGCCTGCAAGGCAATCGCGTTGACCGTGCCGTTGGCGCCGCCATTGAGGACGACGTTGGTCGTAAAATTAGAATCCAGCGAGCCGTCGGGATTCAAGCGCGCCAGATGATTCAGCGGCACACCGTCCACATTGGTGAAATCGCCGCCGATAAGAATCCGACCGTCATTCTGAATGGCAATCGCCCGGACCGTGCCGCTGGCATTCAGGTTCAAATCGAAATTCGTGTCCATGGAGCCATCGCCATTCAGCCGGGCAATGCAGCCCACGGCAAAATTATTGATGTTCGAAAACGCGCCGCCCACCAGCACCTGCCCGGCGAACAGCGAGTTGGTCGGATAAACCGCCACCGCATAGACTGGCGCGTTCGGGCCGGTGCCGGTCGAAAATGCCGTGTCCACCGTGCCGTTGTTGTTGAGCCGGACGAGGCCGGGACGGGACACACCGTTCATGAGGCTGAACGCGCCGCCGGCATAAATTTCCCGGGCACCGCCGATGAAGGTTTCGGCGAGGGCATAAACCGTGTTATCGGCACCGGCACCAGGGTTGAAGCTCGAATCCAGCGAACCGTCGGTGTTCAGCCGGGCGACGCGGTTGAGGACAGTGCCATTGATATTGGTAAAGGCGCCGCCAACCAGGATCTGGTCGTCGGTCTGATCCACCAAGGCATACACCGCGCCGCTGGCACCGGACAGCCCGTAGAGGAAGCCGGACCGGTCCAGCGTGCCGTTCGAGTTTAACCGGGCCAAATAATTTTCCGGCACGCCGTTGACGGTGGTGAAATTGCCGCCCGCCAGAATCTGCCCGCCGGATTGCAAAGCCAGGGCAAACACATCGCCGTTCATGCCCGCTCCCAAATTAAAGGTCGTGTCGGCCGATCCGGGCGGACGGTTGTAAGATTCGGCATCCACGATGCTGACATTGGCGTTCGTGGGTGAACCGAGCGCAACGCCGGTGCCCGGGTTGGATAGGTTCACCTGGAAGAAGAAGCTGGCCGGCGGCGGATTGGTCTTACCGTCATCCAGAATCGGGACGTTGAAGCTGGCCGCGAGCTGGCCGGAAACAAATGTCAGCACGCCATTGGTGGCGACATAGTTGGTGCCCGCAAAAGCCGTGGCATTGGTCGTGGCAAAATGCACCGTGGCGGTGCCGTTGGTGGCACCGGTGCGGACCACGGTCACCGTGGAGTAGCCGCCGTTTTCATTGACCACATAGCTGGGTGCGCTGAACTGGAGCGTGCCATAGTAGTTATCATTGATGATCGTCACCGTGGCATTGGTGGTCGCACCCAGGAGCGAGGGCGTGCTGACAGTATTTTTTATGGGATTGGATAGCGCGACGCCAAACACCTTGTTCGTGCCCAGCACATGGCTGTTGAGCAGCGGAATGACAATCGTGCGCGGCGAGACGTCGCCGCTGTTCCATTGCAGGTTGGTGCTGGTGCCAGTGTAATCCGTCCCGCTCACCGCGGTTCCGTCGGTCGTAGCAAACTGCACGTTCAGCGTCCCCAGACTGCCCACCGTGCGGGTGACCGTGATGGCGACCGAACCGGCGCTCAAATTGGCGGCGTAGGCGTTGCTGCTCAAGTTCAAGAAGCCTTGGAAACTTGGGTTGATGATGCGGAGCACCGCGTTGGATATGCCATAAGTAGCCAGGCCGTTGGCGGGCGCGTTCAGGCCGGACAACTGGAGATTGACAAACTTCTCCACCGAGGTGATGTAATTGCTCGACAGGACGGGAACATTGAAGGTCTTGAGCGTGTCCGACGGCTGGAAAGTCAGCGTGCCGCTGGCCGCCGTATAATCACTGTTGAGGACGGCCGTGCTGCCATTGGTCGTGGTGGCATATTTCAGGGAAACCACCCCGTAAGAGCCGTTGGTGCGGAGGATGCCGATGGACGCGCTCGAGCCGGTGCCGACATAACTCGACGAACTGAAGCCGAAGGTGCCGGACGCATGGTGGTCGTCAATCAGCGTGAACGGAGCCGCCGATTCGCCCAGCGCCGTGCCCAGCGGAATATTTTCACCGCCCAGATAAAACTGGTCGGCGCCCGCCGGGTTGGACAGTTGGAACTGGGCGTTCAAATTCTTCAGGGAACCTTCGTTACCCGTAAGCGTGACATAGACATCGGCGTAATTTATCCCGGACCAGATGGTATTAAAACCATCGCTGGACACGAGATTGTTGCCATAGAACCCGTCACTGTGCATACGCGTCGGACCGGCATATTGCCAGAGAATCCAATACAGCGGACTGGCGCCGTTGTAATCGCCGACATACGAGTAATCCACGCCGCTTTGAGCCAAGCCCGGGGCCACGGAGAAGTTGGCAGAAGCCGCCCCCAGCAAACCGTTCGTGCGCACCAGTTCTACAAAGAATTGCGAGCCGGCATTGGTGCCCGAACTCGATCCGCTCTTGGTGCTGGAATAGCTGCTTAAACTCAGGCCCACATTTCCCGGCCCGGGCGTGGCCCCGCCCAGCAGGCGGGCAAGGTTGCTGTGATTGCGAATGGAGGCGCGCGTCTCATAAAACGTGAAGGCGTTCGTATAACTTTCCGGCCGGATATTGCCATCCCACTCGCCACCACCGACCTCACTAAAGAATCCGCCAATCAGCACGCCCCCGTCGCTTTGCACCCCCGAGGTCAGGACCGTTCCCAGCGGATCGCCATAATGCTCCCGGGTGAGACCGGCAAACTGGTTGTAAGCCGTGTCCAGGAAGGTGGTGTCCAAGGTGCCATCATAATACAACCGGGCAAAACCCAGCCGGTGCGTGCCGTTGTATTTGGTGAACGCGCCGCCAACATAGATGAAATTCGGCTGGACGGTAAGGCTGTAAACCGGGCCATCCACGCCGATGCCGCCGTAGAAATTGGGATCCAAATAGCCATTGGCAGTGAGCCGGCCAATGCTGTTGAGGTTCTGGCCGTTCAACTTTGAAAATTCGCCGCCCACCAAAATGTTCCCGTCCGGCTGGGTGGCCAGTGCCAAGACAGCCGCGTTGGCACCCGAACCCGGATCAAAACCCGGGTCGAAAGACCCGTCGGCATTGAGCCGCGCCAGGTAATCTTGTCCGGCCACTCCGCCAGCCGAAGTAAAGTCGCCGCCCACCACCACCTGCCCGCTGGCTTGCAGGGTGAGGGCGAGAACCTGGGCATTAAGAGCGGTGCCGGGGTTGAACGTCGTGTCCAATGAGCCGTCGGGATTAATCCGGGCGAGGTAATTTCGCGGCGTGCCGTTGTAGGAAGTAAAGTTGCCGCCCACCAGAATCTGGCCATTGGGTTGCAACGCCAACGTATTGACCGTCCCGTTGAATCCCAGTCCCGGATTGAAACTCGTGTCCAGCGAGCCATTGCTTTGCAGCAGCGCAATGCCATCGCAGAGCGAACCGTTGAAGGAAGTGAAGGCTCCGCCAATCAACACCTCGTTGTTGGTCGTCAGCGTGACGCAACTGATGAAATCATTCGCGCCCGATCCCGGATTGAACGTGGCGTCCAAGAATCCTTGCGCGGTGGCCCGGGCGATGCAATTTCGGGCGGTCTGGTCGTAGGCGAAGAAATCACCAACCACAATGGCTTTGTCGTCCGGCTGGACGGCCAGACCATAGACCTCGCCATCCGTCCCCGGATGCGGCATCTGCGGCGGGGTGGTGGTGATAAAGAAATCCTCGCCGTAATCGGCGTTGTAGAGCTCATCCACAGAACCGGCGGGCCGGTAGGCTTGATTTCCGGTGAAATCGCCCGGCAGAATCGTGACCGTGCAGGCATTCATCATGCCGACCTGCAGCACGTTGCCGTTTTTGTCCGTGTCGTAAAGGTCAATCTGAAAATCCTCATTGAACTGCGGCATCTGGTTGTCGAAGATCGTGAAGGAAATCGGCTTGGGGTTAAAGTCATTGGCCCCCCAAGACACGGTTCCGGTATAGCCGCCGGGGAAATTAAAATCCGCAACTTTTCCCTCGACCCCACCGCTGTTGGGCGGGTTCGGCGTGGCATAGTCGGAACCAGCCTGCAGCGGGAAAGAATTGTTGCGGTTGACCAAAACCGCATTTTTTTCGAACGGCCAACTGCTATTCACATTGTAGCTGATGGTCTGGGCGGCGTTGTTTGTTCCGGTCCGGTTGACGTAAACGGAGTAAGTGACCTGATTATTCGTCCCATTGACGCCACCTAACCGGTCAAACCAGTAATTCGCCGACTGGAAGTTGAAGACGGCATTGGTCGGAATAGTGGTATAGAGGATATTGGTCACGCCATTCGCGGCCTGCTTATACGTGTTGCCTCCCCGGGGATCCGAGTTCACGTCCAAAATCCGCACCAGAGTCTGGCCGAAGATCTTGTCCACGCGGGGCGCGGGAATGACGCTGGATTCAGCCGGATCCACCTGCGGATTGGACAGGACCACCATAAAGTCCCGGTTCGGCCGGGGCGTCAAAATACCATTCGGACTGGTCGGATCAGAATTGTCAACCTGAACCACAAAGGACTTGCTCATCTCATAATCATCAAAGGTGAGCGTGCCGCTGGCCGGGAAATAATCCGGCAACTGATACTGATAGGAGAATCCATTTGTCACCAACTGTTCGGTGGAGGAGGCTGGCAGATCGCCATTGATGAGGTAGCCATTGGTGCCCATCAGCGCCGAATTGGTTGAAAGGTCGGCGGTGGCATAATCCACGGTCACCCGGCCATAGGAGCCCGCCACGCGGGTGACCGTCACCAAAACACCATAAGGTTCCACCTGGCCACCATAGACCGTGGTATCCTGACCCTCGGTGGCCGCACACTGATAGAGCAGCATCGGCGTGCCGTCGGCGTTGGTGATGCCCGTCTGGTCGGAATTTTCCGTGGCAAACCGGAACACGCCCGAAGGATGCAGGGACCAGTTCAAGGAAATGAGCCCAGAGGTGTTGCCAAGGAGATAATCGGGACTGTAGATATAGCTATAATTATAGTAATAATCGTTGTAATAAGGCTTGGTATCCACCGCGACATAGTAGGTGGTTCCGGCGGTGGCATTAAACCGCAAGCCGCTCGGCCCCTGGAATGGCTGCGGGATATAACTGTAAAAGCCGTAAGCCGAACTGCCGTAAAGGTTGGAAGTTGGCGGCGGATTGGTGGAACCATAATAGTTGTTGGTATCGCCAAACGTATAAATGTTCTGGCCCACATAATTATACTGATAATTGGGATACAAGTCATCGTTGGCCGCCACCAGATTCAGCGTGGTGAGGTTGGTGCCGGTGTAAACCCCCAGCACGGTGTCAAGCTTGGTCCCGTTGGTGGCGTAGCTGCCAATGGTGTCGAATTCCACCTCGCCGCTGTTCGTCGGCGTCCAGGCAAACCAGACCTGGGCATTGGGCAAGATCCCGGCAATGCTTGGCGCGTTGGTGTCCGGCAACACCCCGGTGTTGTCAACGGTCGCGGAACCGGAATTGCCGCCGATCACCACCGGATTGGTAAAGTCCGGCGACGGGTTGATGAGCGGGGCATACTGCACCACCACCGTCGCGTTGCTGGGAGCAATCAACTGCGCCGGGCTGCCCGGGTTGGTCAGCGACAGCGTGAACGAGAAATTCCCGACCAGGTTGGTGTTGTTTATCAAAGACACGTTCACCGGCAGCGCGGTCACCCCGTTGGTGAAGGTCAGCGTCCCGTTCGTGGCCAGGTAATTGTTTCCGGCCGTCGCCGTCCCGTCCGCCGTCGCATAACCCACCGTCGCCGTCCCATTCGGATTGTTCAAACGCAGGACATTGAGGGTCACGGAGCCGGCGCTCGCCGCCACCGGGTTCGTCGCCGCCGCAAAGGCAAAAGCGGCATTGGTGTTATTCAAAATCGTCAAGGTCGCGTTGGTCGGCACCACCATGATGGCGTTCGTCGGGTTCAGCAGGCTCAACAGCACGGTCTTGGGCGGCTGCACCCCCAGCTTGTTGACCACCGTCACTGCAAACGTCAGGTTCGTCACCCCGTTTGTGAACACCAGCGTCCCGTTCGTCGCCATATAGTCCGGCCCGCTCACCGCCGTCCCGTTCGTCGTTGCGAAATCCACCGACATCACGCTGTCCGTGTAGCCTGTCCGATACACATTGATCAAAGCCTGCACCCCGGTCTTGGCCACCGCATACACCGAACTGGAGAAGCTTATCCCCGAATTGCTGTCAATGATGGTCACCACGTTCGTGCTCGGCGACACCAGTTGGCCGGGGTAAGCCGCGTTCGTCAGCACCACCGAAAAATTCACGTTCCCTTCCAGCAGCTGGTCGTTCAGGATCGGAATGGTGATATAGTTCGTCGTAATGCCGCCGGCAAACACCAGGCTGCCAATCCCCGGAACAAATATAGGGATCCCATTGGTAAAGACGATTGAACCGAAACCGGAAGTGCCCACATAATCAATCCCGTTCGTCGCCGTGCCGTCCGCCGTGTAATAACCCGCCGTCACCGGCTCCATGCGGGGGTTCGAGCACACCACCGCCAGCACCGCGTTCGTCCCGTTCTTGAAGACGCTCGTCGTCGCACTCGCAAAGCTCAAGCCCGCGTCCGCGTCCTGTTCAATCACTGTCGTCACGCTCGGCGCAATCAGCTGCGCATTGTTTGGGTTGGTCAGCCCGACCGTGAACTGCAGGTCGCCCGTCACCAGCGGATTATAGATCAGCGGCACGATGATATTTGTTGACAACTGGCCGCTCACAAACACCAGCGTCCCGCCCTGGCCGACATAGTTGGTGCCATTGATGGCCGCATTGGTTCCCGTGCCGTCCGCCGTAAAAAAGTCCACGGACGCCAGCCCGTTAGTGTTGTTCCGCAGCACGGTCAGGGTCACAAAGCCCGAGTTCTCGGGGGCGGTATTGGTCGCCGCCGCAAAGTAGAAGCCGGTGTTGGTGTTCAGGATGGTCAGTGTCGCGTTGGTCGGACTCATC
>Ga0182016_10002697_pt1 | contig 20643 bp, 18 predicted proteins | sample 712S2MmetaG_FD_120491 | JGI IMG/M metagenome (GOLD analysis project Ga0182016, IMG submission 120491) | Permafrost microbial communities from Stordalen Mire, Sweden - 712S2M metaG | ecosystem: Environmental > Terrestrial > Soil > Wetlands > Permafrost | place: Sweden: Stordalen | collected... | reverse complement strand
TGGGGTTGCGCCTGCGGGTGCGGAGTGTTTGATGTCGCCACCGAATCCATGCTGCCACAAGGCCCGGGCGGCGTGATCTTTGAAGAGTTTAACTACATGGACCAAAACATGAATTGGAGCGGCGGCAAGCCTGCGCCCGCGTCGCACAACGGAGACTCGGATATTCGGACCTACTTCACCACGCTCGGCCTGCAATACATGTTCAATCGTAGTTGGGGCGCGCAAGTCGAATTGCCCTACGACTTTCGCCACTACACGGCGAACTTCGGCGGCGGCTCCACTTCCTGGAGTTCCTTCGGCGATTTGCGACTTCAGGGCATCTATACAGGTTTTTTTCCAGACATGTCCGCCGGAGTGACGTTTGGGCTGAAATTGCCGACCGGCAATGACAACCACGATCTGCCCAGTCTTCTGGATCGCGACACCGAGCTCGGTTCTGGCAGCACCGATATTCTGCTTGGCGGCTTCTACCGCCACGCTTTGAGCAGCATAACCTCCGGTTTATATTGGTTCGCCCAAATGCAATTGGATGTGCCGGCCCTTACCCAAGGCGGTTATCGTCCGGGCGTGGAACTGGATACATCTCTCGGTCTTTACTATTCGAGTTTTTCGATTGGCAAAGTGAAGATTTCGCCCGTGGCGCAAGTCATTCCGACCTATCGGAGCAAGGACACCGGCCCTTGGGCCGCCGGCGGCGTCAATGACCCTGGCATCAACCCCAACAACCCGACCGAGATCCAAACTGGCTACCATCGCGTGCTGCTTTCGCCCGGCATCGAGTTTGATTTTCACCCGGTCATGATCTATGCCGATGCCGAGTTTGACACTGTCCAGTGGTCGAAGGGGGATCAGTTGGTGGCGCCGGTCCTTTTCAAGGCGGTCGTGAGCTACTCATTTTGACGCGGTCTCCCAAAACAAGCACCACTCTGCTGGAAAGGAACTTAATATGATGACCCGAAGACACGCCTTGAAAACAACCGCACTGGCGGTCGCTTATGCCTCCGCCTCGCCTTTGAGCAGGACCAACGCTCAACCCGCGCCTGCGGCACCAGCCCCAAAAGGTCCCTTCACCTTGCCGCCACTGCCCTATTCGTTCGACGCCCTCGAACCGCATATTGACGCGCAGACCATGCAAATCCATCACGATAAGCATCACGCGGCTTATGTGGCGAATTTGAACAAGGCTTTGGTTCAATTCCCCGATCTCGGGAAAAAGCCGGTCGAGGAGTTGCTCAAAGACTTGAACGCCCTTCCTGCACAGGTTCGCACGGCGGTGCGCAACAATGGAGGCGGTCATTACAACCACTCCCTGTTCTGGCAAATGATGAACAAGAATGCCGGTGGCGAACCCGCCGGAGAATTATCCAAGGCGATCGACCAGAAATTTGGCAGCTTTGGTGCGTTCAAAGACCAATTCACCAAGGCCGCCTTGGGTCAGTTTGGCAGCGGCTGGGCCTGGTTGATTTTGGACGGCGGCGAATTGAAAATCCAACCCGCCCCAAATCAGGATTCTCCCATCAGTGAAGGCAAACAACCCTTGCTCGGCCTGGATGTTTGGGAACACGCTTATTATCTGAAATACCAGAACCGCCGGGCCGATTACATCGCCGCCTGGTTCAACGTTATCAATTGGGACTACGCCTCGCAGAGATTCCAAAGCAAGGGAGCCTGATGAGGGCTTTCTCTGGCGCCATTGGAAACCGTGCCGTGTTGGAGTGCGAGGCGGAACCCGTCCAGGCGTTGTTCCGCTGGCCGCCCCTTGGCGGGAAAGCGCCAACCGCGCGACGATTTTTCTTGCCGCGACCGCAAATTCCCGCGAATTTCGCAAGCCGATGAACCCAGCGCTATACAGACTCGTCCAATCGAACTCTTGCCCCGCCCTGAGACCCGCCAGCCTTATTCTCTTTTTCGGGCTCGTCCATTTTGCGCTAACGGCGGCACCCGCGCTGGAACCAAAACCGAGCGACGCTTCCTTTGCAAAATATCAACCGCTCAAAGCCCCCGCGCCATCCGGACTCCTCCTGAAAAAAGGAGACCGCCTGGCCATTTGCGGCGATTCCATCACCGAGCAGCGCATGTACTCGCGCCTGATGGAGGATTACCTGACGATGTGCGTCCCCCAACTCCAGGTTTCCGTGCGGCAGTTTGGCTGGAGCGGTGAAAAGGTCCCCGGTTTTTTGGCGCGCATGACCAATGATTGTCTGCGCTTCCATCCGACCGTCGCCACGACCGCTTACGGCATGAACGATTTCGAGTATCGGCCCTATGAAGATCGCATTGGCCAGACCTATCAATCGAATTCGAGAAAAATGGTGGAAGCCTTCAAAGCGCACCGTATCAGGGTGGTTCTTGGCTCGCCCGGGGACGTCAGCAAAATGCCGAGTTGGGTGAAATCCGCCAGCGGGACGGTGGAAGATCTAAACTTGAGCCTGTGCCAATTGCGCAACCTGGACGTGGAATTGGCCCGGCAAGAAAAGGTGAGGTTCGCCGATATTTTCTGGCCCATGCTCACCGGCTGGTTCTCCGGGCGCGGGCAATACGGCACGCAATACGCGATTCCCGGCAACGACGGAGTGCATCCGCATTGGGCCGGGCATACGGTGATGGCTTACGCCTTCTTGAAGGCGTTGGGCTTGGAGGGTGAGATCGGGACGTTCACGGTGGATTTGAAGCGAAACACCATGAAGGTATCAGAAGGGCATCAAGTGGTCTCCGCCCAACCCGGGGAGTTTGAAATAACCAGCAGCCGCTATCCGTTTTGCCCCTGTGCGCCCGCCAGTCAGGCGGCGGGCGGCTATCCTGTCTGCGGCGAGGATGGCGTTGATTCCGACAACAGCATTCGTTCCGGCATGACCCTGATTCCGTTCCATCAGGCATTGAACCGCCTGACGCTGGCGGTCAAACATGGCGACGCCAGTCAATACCAGATTACATGGGGTGCGGAGAGCAAAACTTTTGCCGCCGAACAATTGGCCAAAGGCATCAATCTGGCGGTGGAATTCCCCGCCAATCCTTTCAGCGCGGCCTTTGTCAAAGTCGATGCCGCAGTCGCCGCCAAGCAGGCATTTGAAACCAAAGAAATCAAGGAGCTATTCCCCCATGCGGACCATCGGCGGCCTTCCACAGCGCATATCGCCGCTGAAACCGACCAAGTGGTGGGCGACGCGGAAAAGGAACATGATGCTCTGGTGGCGGCGGTCCGGGCGGCTTTTGTTCCCGTGACGCACCGGATAAAAATCGCCGCGCCATGATCAGGTTCTCCTGATCGTGGACCCAACGGCGGTTCAGGCCTGGACCAACTTCGGGTTCTCCATAAAGGCGTAACAGAGCATATGGCAGATTCCCATATGCGCGTCTTCCACGCGCCCGTAGTGCGTGGAGTCAATGACCAGGACGCGCTGGGCGATTTGGGCCAGCGCCCCGCGCTTGCCGCCGACCAGCGCGATCGTCTCCAACCCATGTTCGTTGGCCCACGTCACTGCCTTAACCAGATTAGGCGACTGGCCGCTGACGCTCATCACGAGCACCAAATCCTTGGGGCGGGCGAAATTTTCCAATTGGCGGACAAAAACGTCCTCGTACGCATAATCGTTGCCCAAGGCGGTCATCCAACTGACATTGTCATTGAGGGAAAGGCAGCGGAACCGCCGTCCCACCTTGTCGGAGGCGCCTTTACCAAGGTCGGTCACGAAATGCGAGGCATTGGCCGCGCTGCCGCCGTTGCCAAAGACAAAAATGTGCCGGTCAGCCAACAGCGCTTCTCGCAGCCGTTCGATCAAACCCGCGACCTCGGCCGCCGGAATGGAGTCCAAGGCCGCTTTTTGCGCCTGGATATATTCAGCAATCCATTGCTTCATGACTTTAAGATTATGGGCAAACTCGCCGGATGCAAGACTTGAGACTTGGCTCCCTCGATGCGATCCGCCATGGAGCCGTAACCAAACGTGGATGCCAACGCCTTAACTGCATCGCGTTCGCCTCTGGCGGTTGCGTCCTATGCCAGATGCGTAAAAAACAGCTGGTGCGATGCATCTCATCCCGAGCAATTTGAGCGGGATAGCCAACTTTCCGCAATTTCCTTAATGGTTTCCTCCAACGACTTAGTGATGGTCCATGACGGATAATGCGACCGCATCTTTCGCAAATCCGAATAATAGCAAATATGATCGCCAACCCGGTTCTCATTTACGTAACGAAAAACCTGCGTCTTGCCGGTGAATTTCTCCGCGATTTTGAAGGCTTCAAGAATAGAACAGGAATTGCCTTTGCCGCCACCCAGATTGTACACCTCACCGCTCCGCGCGTTCTTGACGAAAGCCGCCATGAAGCAGGCCACATCCAGGGAGTGAATATTGTCCCGCACTTGTTTTCCCTTGTAACCAAACACGTTGTATTGGCGTCCTTCGAGATTACATTTGACCAAATAAGACAAGAATCCGTGCAGCTCCACCCCCGAATGATTCGGTCCGGTCAGGCAACCACCGCGCAAACAACAGGTTGGCATTTGGAAATAGCGGCCATATTCCTGCACCATGACATCCCCGGCGAGCTTGGAAGCGCCAAAGAGAGAGTGTTTGGATTGGTCGATGGTGAAAGTTTCCGGGACGCCATGTTCGAAAGCAGGATCGTCGTAGTCCCATCGGGTTTCCAGCTCCTTCAAAGCGATCTGATTCGGCGCATCGCCATAAACTTTGTTGGTGGACATGTGGACAAATGGCGATTCCGGACAAGACTGCCGCGCCGCTTCAAGCAAATTCAACGTCCCCACAGCGTTCGTGTCAAAGTCCTCGAAAGGTATGGCTGCCGCGCGATCGTGGCTGGGTTGGGCTGCTGTGTGAATAATCACGTTTGGACGAATCTCTTTCACCAGGGAAAACACGCCCATTCGATCTCTTATATCCAGTTCGTGATGCACAAATGAAGGCAAACTTCTTTGCAGTCGTTGCTGGTTCCAACGAGTATCTCCCTGAGCTCCAAAAAACATGGCCCGCTGATTATTGTCCACCCCATGGATTTTATAACCAAGTTCAAGTCCAAAATGCATGCAAACTTCCGAACCAATCAGCCCAGACGATCCCGTAACAAGGAGTATTTTCATATCTCAATCTATTTATCGAACCGTCTGAAAGTCAATCATCCACGATGCAAGCCGTCCAGGATGATGGCCATTCCAAACTTCTTTTCACCATCTCAGGCGGGTCGCCAACAAACAGTTGATAGTCCTTGCTTTTTTTCACTTGCCGCGCCTAAATTCAGAGGTGTGGCTTGCTGGCAGGCGTGGACAGCGCGGGGAAGCTGCTTAATAAAGATGCTGTGGGTATCAAACAAGCGTGAAAGTGGAAATATGTCTTTGCAGCGCTCGACAAAAGCCCGTCCCGTCCAACAATTAACCAGTTATCAATGATCCAGTTGGAACAGAAGGCACTGAAGACCGAACCGCCCACCATAATGGCGGAGAAAAAAGCGCCCCCCGCCGCATCCTCCTTCCTTTGGCAGCCGAGCGCTGAATTCATTTTGACTATGGCGTTGATCAGCGATATGATCGTGATCTTCGCCGCCTTATGCCTCGGATTTTGGGTGCGTTTCGATTCGGGTTTGATTCCATTTCCTCGCGATATCAAAGTCAACGAACTTCCCAAATTCTTTGATTACTTCTATCTGCTCGTGATGGGGACATCTTTTCTCTTGGGCACGTTTGCGTATCTCCGTCTTTACAGCCAGCGTTGCCGGATGCGCTACTTGCGAACGGTGCGGGTGATCATTCAGGGCACGATTTCCTGGCTGTTTGCCTATCTGGCGGTGAGTTTGATCCTCAAGTTCGATCCCCCCATTTCCCGCATGTTCATGTTGTCTTCTTTTGTCTGCGTGCTGGTCGCGATGCTGGTGTGGCGGTTCATTTTTTTCGAAATTATGCAATTGGAGTTTTTCGCGAACAATTTGCGGCAGCGGGTTTTGTTTGTCGGGTGGGGCAAGGAAGCCGAACGACTGGAAATGGAGATTCGGGCTGACTCCAGTCATCCCTATGAAATCATCGGTTGGGTTCCGTCCCCGCAGAGCCAGCCGCTCCGTCTCCCGCCGGCATCCGTGCCGGCCTTGGGCGCTTATCACAATCTGGCCTCCCTCTTGGAACAACGTTGCGCGGACATTGTCATCCTCGCGGACCTTTATTTGAAAATGGACGAAATCGTTGGCCTGGTGAATCTGTGTGAAATGGAATTTGCGCGGTTTAAAGTTATTCCCTCCTATTTTCAAACCCTGGCCACCGGCCTGCGATTGGAAACGATTAGCGGCGTGCCGATTCTCGGCGTGAGCGAGTTGCCCTTGGATCATTTTGTCAATCGCCTGACCAAGCGGATCATCGACCTCATCGGCGGGATGGTTGGATTGTTTCTTTCCATTCCAGTTATCGCCATTTTTGGGGCACTAGTTTATTCAGAGTCGCCCGGGCCGATAATCTATCGTCAGGAACGCACCGGAAGAAACGGGCACAGTTTCAAGCTGCTCAAAATTCGCAGCATGAAAATGAATGCCGAGGAAAATGGAGCGCAGTGGGCCCAGGAGAACGATCCCCGAAGACTGCGGATAGGCGCGTTCATGCGGCGCTGGAATATTGACGAAGTCCCGCAATTCTGGAACGTTTTGAAAGGCGACATGAGTTTGGTCGGCCCGCGGCCGGAACGCCCTGAATTAATCTCTCATTTCAAGCATGAAATTCCTCATTATCATGCGCGTCATACCTGCCTTCCGGGCATGACCGGATGGGCTCAAATAAACGGCTGGCGGGGCAATACCAGTTTGGAAGAGCGCATTCGCCACGATATTTGGTATGTGGAGAATTGGAGTGTCGGGTTAGATCTTCGTATTATGGTTTTGACCCTCGTACGCCAAAAAAACGCCTACTGAGGCGTTTGCCAGACAACATGTTCAACCTTGCGGGACGGTTTTATCAGATGACCGAAGGGCTAACCGAAAGCCTTGTTTATTTCGGGGTGCTGTTTGGGCCGTGGGCCTTTGGCACAACCCAAACATGGTCCATCCACGTCATGAATGGCGTGGGATTTGCCTTGGGATTTCTCTGGCTGATGAGATTATCCATCCGATTCAGCGGCTATCGGACCATCCGCTGGTCTCAGCTTTCCCAGCCGGGTGAAACCGGTCACGGCGCCGAACCCGACCGACGCTTCACTTGGCTGCTCGCTTTGGGAACTTCCTGCATCCTCCTCTATAGCTGGTTGAGTGCTTGGAATGCGCGCGCGATTTATCATCCGGAGCAATGGAGTTTTGAATATCGCGAGGCCCTTTTCTGGCTGCCGCATAGTTACGATCGAGCCGGAAGCTGGGCGGAGTTTTGGAAATTAGCGGGCTTGGCGGGTTGGTTCTGGGCCTTGCGGGATTGGCTGCTGACCTTGACTCCCAGAGAAGCAGAGCACTTCACGCGGGAAAGGCCGCTCCATCATGCCAGCGCTCACCTTCCTCTGCGTTTGCGCCGTTTGTTCTGGGTTTTAACCCTAAACGGAGCGGTCCTGGCCGTGGAAGGGCTCATGCAACGCGTGGAAGGTGGAGACAGATTACTATGGCTCGTCGAGCCGCGCTATGACCAGTCGGCGGACACTCAGTTTGGCCCTTTCGCTTACCGTGCCAATGGCGCGCAGTATTTCAATTTGCTCTGGCCCGCGATCCTTGGCTTCTGGTGGGCTTGCAAGAATTCCCTGCGCTTGCGGCGGCGCAAGGGGGAGGGAAATTCCGCCGCGCACAGCCGGATTGCGGTCCTGCTCCCATGCGTCTTGATCATGGCCGTTTGTCCGCTGGTTTCGGCCAGCCGCGGCGGAGCGATTGTGCTGGCCATCAATTTGGTCGTGGCCGGCGCTATTTTATTCATGGCGCAACGGCGGAGCCACTGGAGCGCGAAGGCTTTGATCCTTCTTTTGCTGGCCGGGGTGGTCGGCGGCGGCGGGATGCTCGGCTGGAAAACACTCGCCCCCAGAATGGAGATGATCCACGACGGATACGAGGCAAGAGAAGGAGCCTACATCGCGGGCCGGTACATGGCGCAGGATAACGCCCTCTTTGGCACGGGGCCGGGAACGTTTGCCACCATGTACCAACTTTATCGCCGCTCCCCGGCCGACGAATGGCTGGCCTACATGCACAACGATTGGCTGGAGACTCTGATCACCTTCGGGCGGGTGGGGGCGGCCCCGGTTTTTCTCACGGGCCTGCTGGTTCTTTCCCATTGGTTTTGGAGCGGCGGCATTTACGGGAATAAATACTTCGTCCTCCTCTTATGGGTTTCCTTGGGCGGCTGTCTCACCCACGCCTGCTTCGATTTTCCGCTGCAAATTCACTCCATCTTAACATTGTTCCTGACCCTTTGCGCGGTCTTGAGCTGCCTCGCGCGTGCCAGGGCGGCGTAAGGACGGCACATCAGGCTGGTCAGGCAAAGTCAACCGGCGCTTTAGCTGCCCAATCCAGCAACGAAGAGCGGAAATCAAAGGGAAATTGGAAACCGAGTTCCGACAATGTCTGCGGGACAATGTGAGTTGAGGTGGCGGCTTTGCGCACGCGCGTGGGATGAATCGGGCTGCGTCCTGCCGTCAGCACTTGCATAACGGCGGCAGCCATTTGCAATAGCAGCAGCGGTGCCGTGAACGTTGGAACTTTCTTTCCAAAATGTTCTTGCGCGATCCGCACCAATGCTCCAAGAGATTCCGTTTCCCGCTCAACATAATTGTAGATTAATTGCGCTTCTTTCCGCGCCATCATAAACTCAAAGCTGTCCAACAACCCTTCAATGTAGGCGTAACTCTTGCGCAGATTCTTTTCTCCCGGAAAAACAAAGTATCCCTTTTTTATCGCGCGAATCATGCGCAGGATATTGCCGGGATCTCCGGGACCATAGACCACGCCCGGACGGCAAATGACTAATCGGCGCTCCTTGTCCGTGCGCCGCCAGCCTTCGTGAATCAATTCCGCCGCTAATTTGCTAATGCCATAAGGAGAGATCGGATGCGTGGGTGCGGACTCAGAACATGGACCAGAAGTTGGGCCATAAACGGCGATGCTGCTGGTAAATAGAATGTGATTGCACTCCACATCCTCGGCATAATTGCAGACGTTCCGCGCACCAGGCAGATTGGTGTTGAAGTAATCGTGCCGCTCGTGGCCCGGCTCGCGATGAACCGCGGCGAAATTGAACAACCATTCCGGTTTAATTACTGCCAACTGTTGTGCCAACGGTTGGCGGACGTCGCAAAGCCGAAAAATGGCCCGAGCGGGAAGGGGAAGTGCTGGCGCACGCAAATCGGCCAGGACAATGGCGTCAAACCGTCGCCGAGTGGCAAGGCGGCAGGCCCATCGATGGCCCACATAACCGCTACCCCCAAGTATGACACAAGCACTCAATTCCAGTTTCCGCGGGCTAGGCGATACTTCCATAACATCCGCGGAAAATTCCACAGCGTGCTGCCATAGCGCGGCCCAAATTTCTTCGGCTCATCAAATATTCGCCACAACCAACCTAAGCAAGCGCGATCGACCCAGGTCGGAATGCGTGCCTGACTGCCAGTTAAAAAGGAGACCGCCGCGCCCGTGCAAAGTATCGGGGGGCATGGGCGGACCATTTTCTTCAGATGCCATGCCAGTTTCTCTTGAGTTCCTCCCCCTATGCAGACGATAACCGCATCAGGATGGGTTTTGGCAATGAGGTCCGCCAACCGCTGATCTGAGAGATCCGCTGATTTCCGATAAATTGGCGCGAGATAAAAGCTTTGCCGCAGGTGCGGCAAGGCAATCGACGCAATCCATTTTTCGATGAGTCTGCCTTCGCTTTCGTGCGGAATGATCCAAAGAAGATGCTGGCTTTCGATGACGCTCCGGCCTGCCCCCAGGAAGAGATATTCCATTAAGCGCAGTCCTGATATCCGCGAGATCCGCCGGCGATAAATCAAAAGGCAGAGCAACGCCACTACCCCACTGTCAAAAATAACGTAATCCGCCTCGCGTAGCGCGGTGTGGTATTCCGTGTCCTCAAGAATTTTGGCCAGCGCCGGGGCCGCCGGGACCAGAACATCCCCCCCCGTGGCAAAAACGCGGTGAATCAGCGCGTCAAGTGTTCCATTCCAAAAATTGACCTCGCAAAACTGGATGGTTTCGGCCATAATAATTAATTCCAAAGCGGCAAGTCTGAGAGCGAGTTATGAGAGTGGACGGGAGGCAGGTTAGCCATTGAGGTGTACTTAGTCACAAACGCTCATAACGGATAGAACCAGCCCGAAAGAATCATCGCTTCAAATCGATTTTCTATTCAGGGATAATTGCTTTACTCATCTCTTTGGATCCTTCTGCAAGACCACGTAGGCGAAACTGGTCAGTAACGGACACGGGTGGCTGGCCAAATGCGTCGCCAAAGCCGCATGGGCCCGACGCATGACAGGAATTTTGTCATAATAAGGGTGATGGCCAAAGGTTCCAATGTATTTTAGCACGCGAAACCCAACGCTTTCAAAACGGCGGAATTGAATTGCTAGTGGCCCGCGGCACCAACGGTAGTATGCGGGAAATTTCCCTTGCGCCCCATGCCTTTCCCGGCCTTTTTGCAACATCATCAGCAAAACATTAGATATTGCGTCCGGTAATAGCTTATTGAGCAGATACGGGGGAGCATAGAGTGTGGGAAAATGATGTAGCGCGATTCCGCCCTCGCGCAACATCTGGGTGACGTTTTCATGAAACTGCCTCGGATTGGCGATGTGTTCTACCGTCCATTTGCTGAAAATAAAATCGGCGGAATCATGCAGCGCGCCGTTTGAGGGAAGAGTCACATCCATCACCTGCGTTTGATAACCCTTTGGAGCTTTTGCAAGTTCCTCCGCGGAAATGTCAAAAATACGATAATCAATGGCGCCTTGTCCGATATAATCGAGTGAAAGCAGAGGATTGGCCCCGGCGCCAAGCTCATAAACAACCCTGCTGGAATGCCGCTTAATTACGGTCTTCAACAACTCGGGCAAAATCTTGAACGTGTCTCCTGTTTCGCGGTATTCGACAATCGGACCATCTAATGAAATGGGAACCATAATTCTTCCGGTTTTATTCGGAGACTTCGCGGCAAAACAGATAATCGGCCTGGATTAATTGCTTCTCCGCCAATGTTTCATTGTAGCGGCACTTTAGCTTGAAGCCTTGGTCTTTTAGAAATTCAGCAACATCTCTAAATAAAGCTTGCTCAACATAGAGTTCAATTTCAGAGCACTCCACATACACATAAGCGCACTTTTGCAAAGCGTCCGACGCGCCCTTTAGGACCGGCAACTCAAAACCTTGCACATCGATCTTCAGCAAAATTCGCGCATACTTCTCCCAATCTGACCGAAAATCGTCCAGTCGTTTCACTGAGACTCTCAACGTCCCAATTTCATCCGTCGCTGGAAAAAGCTTTTTCTGCATTTCACCGATCGGCAGTAGCGATGAACTATCCTGGTGCCGGCTCAAATGGAGTTCTGCTTCGCCGGCAATGTCCCCTAGCGCGGTTTGATGCAGTTTAATCATCTCGAGCCCGGTCGTAACACAACGAAAAAGTTCAGCCTCGGAAGGAATGGGTTCAAAGGCCAGAATCGGCACACCGGGCTTAACGAGTTTACTAATCAGTGAGAACTGACCGCGGTTGGCTCCAGCGTCAATTATTAAATCGCAATGAATCCCGGAAAGCGCCTTCCGGTGTTCGATTGACGGGGCAATCCCAAGGCGCAAGGCCTTCCAGCACCGCGGCCGCAGCAGAGAATAAATCAATTTCCGCATTCTTAAGAATCCTGTCGAGCTCATAGTTCAGCCGATTTGGGCTGTTTTAGGACCCGCTCATACGCTTTGAGCAAAATGTCCGTGGCCATCGCTGGGCGATAGCGGGATCGAACCAATTCACGCCCTTGCTCCCCCATCGCTTGAAGATCCACCGATCCATCGAGCATCGTCCTCAAGTGTTGGGTGACGGAATCCACGTCCGGTGAACAGATGAGGCCGGCCTTGGCCTTGGCAATGTCTTCATAAATGTAAACCTCGCTCGAGATAAGCAACGGCAGCCCGGCATACATGGCTTCGACGACGACGATCCCAAAACTCTCATTGAGCGATGGCAACGCAAAAATGTCTGCCGCCGCCAAAGCGTCCAGCTTTTCCTGCCCTGTGACAAAGCCAACTTCTGTCGTAAAGGGACGGATTCCGTACTGTTTTATCCAAGAATGGACCTGGGCTACGAAGTCAGGGACTCCAGCGCCCGCTAGCACGAACCACAACTTTGGGAAGTCACGCTTAACGCGGGCCAGCGCAGGGATAAGCCAATCGAGGCCCTTTTTGTAATCCACCCTGGACATGAATAGAACCACCATCGCATCTGCGGGTATCTTGTGCCGCGTTCGGAATGCCGCTCCGTTCCCCTCGTTTGCTGGCTCGGGAACCGGGTATGGCACAATGAACCGTTGCGGAGACGCTCCGAAAGTCACTAAACGTTTGTCCTCCAACTCAGTAACCGAGACCACGCCAGCAGAGTTCTTCAATAACCACTGGACAAAGATCGGCCCCAGAACCCTTTTAAGAGCTGCATGCTTTTTGAGATCAAAGGGATCCAACGAATTGTGGGGGCAAACAAGGTAAGGCATGCCCTTCTTTTTGCAAAGAACCGCCGCGCGAAAGGTGCTCAGCACGAAAATGCCGTGCAGTTCCACCAGTCGAAATCGATGAATATGTGCCCGCATCCAAGAAACCAGTTCGGCCGAATTGCAATAGCGCCTGGGGAAGGAACGCTTCAATCTGTGGCATAGCACCTCAGGATAATTCTCCGAAAGATAAGCGGTGTCATCTGAATTCGCGTACGTTCCCGCTACCTCTACCGGTTGTCCCGCCCGAGAGAGATACTTGCACACATTTAAGGAGCCGTGAACCGATCCACCCAGTTTGTTGTCGAAACTGAAAAGGCAATGCAGGGAAGGGATAAGGATTTTTGGTTCTTTATCCACCATCTGAGTAATACGCCTTCAACCAACCTACTGTCTCCCGAATGCCCTGATCCATTGAATAAGGCGGCGTTCCCAAAAGTCGCAAGGTAGGTTCAATGGGCACAGGATTCGGCGTGATTAAGTTCTCAAATCTTGAGCTGTACATCGGGAAGCGCAATCCAACCGCTCTCATGCCATCACCAATAATCGCCAAGAAATGAATGAATTTGACCGGAAGCGTGCGCACATCGCGGCCCGATATTTGCCTCGAGAACGCGTTGATCCATTCCTGCTGCCGCATGTTTCCATCCGCCACATAGAACACCTTTCCGTGGATGGCATGCGGGACGACCTGCAGTAGCTTTTCGATTTGCCAAGTTACATTCTTCACGTAACCGTACGATCGGGTGACTGGATCGTGAGCAGGGTGGAAATATTTTCCCTGAAACATCAGCCTCCACATCCCGCCGGCCAGAGTCACATTTCCAGGCCCCCAAACTGAAGTCGGCCTGATGATCGTCCAGGTGCATTTGAGCTCCGCGTCGCGAGTAAGCTGCTCCGTGATGACCTTGCTTTCACCATAAAACATTAATGGGGCATAATCCTTGTCGCTCTTGGCTGGGCCGCTGCCAGGTTTGCGCACATGCTGGCTGGAAGTGACGATGACCCTCTCAACAGTCGCCACTTCCTTACAGGCATTAAGCACATTAGACGTGCCTTCTGTATTGGCTCGGAGTTCATCCAAAGAACGCACGTCCATCGAGGCCAAGGCCGCCAGATGAACAACACCTTGAGGCCGCCAATCCTGGAAAACCCTCTTGAGGAGATCGCGATCTAAAATGGAACACTTTCTCCATAAGCTCACTTGGTTTGGATCTGTTGGAGTCGCACAGTCCAAATTAATCACGTCGTGACCACAACTCATTAAATGCCTCATGAGGTGCGTCCCTATAAATCCGCTACCTCCGGTGACCAAAACTCTCATAGTTATTGCACCTGCGCGCTATTCGTGGGTGTTGCGTGTATTTGGCTGTTCCCTGGAGAACCCGCGGGTTCGGAGTGATTTGACACCCAATGTGACAAATCGCGCCCCAAAAGACGGGAGAGCTTTGCCACATCCGCTTGGAAAAAGCCAGCTAATTCCGCGCACAGAGCTGGAGAAATGGGGCCTCTAGGTGCTGAGATGCTGTTCATTAATAACAGCCGTTGGAACCAACCCTTGCCAAAGCCTAAGCTCAAACGTGACACAGATCGGAGCTGGCGAAAATAGTTGATGGAGAAACCAAGACTTTGTTGCAGCCAAGGCCACCGAACCTCTCGATTCTCATTAACCACGGGAAAGTCCTGCCTCGCATCTGCGGGGACTTCTAGGAATGCCAACAAATCCTCATAGATCGATCTTGTATTTGCCACGAAATCATCAAATAGGATGATCTTAGTATTATCTCGTCGAGCGGTCGAAAAAAGTCGCTCTATTTGTTCGCCAAGTTTTCCCCATTCTGAGTAAAAAAGCTGCTTGGGTTCCCAACAGGTAACAGGAATGCTTTTACCGTTCCGCCTTCCCTCCTCCAGCCTCCAAGCCGCTTCAAAGTCGTGGACGGTTTCAACACCTTGAAAATAAAGAAATGAATGCATGGACCGAATCATGTCGATGGGATTCCGCAACATTACAATAAATTTGGCGTCCGGATTAAATTTAAGGATTTCAGGGACCGCGACTTTTGAAAACAAATAACTCACCGATCCCTCACCAATTGCTTTATGAATATGGGGATCTGCTTTAGAAAACAAAGACAAATAGAAGCTCAAGGTCAATTTTTCGCACTTTGCGTAGTCTATATCAAAGTAATGTGGTTCTTTTACACTAAGAAAGATGCTTGGATGAGGTCTTAAGTATTCGGTCAATGAGCTAGTACCGCACTTTGGAGCTCCGATTATAAAAAAGTTTGGCCGGGCGCGTACATCGCCAAGCTGTTGCGTCTTAGATGATCGGAATAAAGTGCTCATTGTCGAAGGCACTATGCCCCCAATCTGTCATCAAAGCTGTCAAATTCGCTTCTGCGATTGTCACTCTCAATGCTATTGCAATGCTTTTGTAGAACTTTCACGTAATCCTTTGCTCGGCATGCCCACGACATGGACGCGTAATCATAATGTGGCACCTTTCTCAAGGCAAGGTCCAAGGCTTTTTTCAACGAGAGGCGGTTTTCATACTCATAATATTCCGCGTTATCATTTAGAATTTCAATCACCTCGCCCACACGGTTGGTCAATACTGTTTTCGCCGCTTTCGCGTAATGAAACATTTTATTTGGACAACGGCATCGATTCTGCAGTGTATTCTCTAATGGCAAAAAGCACGCTTTAACGTGGGGCGAAGCCAAAATTGGATCTACAGTCTCCGGAGGAATCGCTCCAAAGAATCTCAGTTGTTCGGGCGGCAACACTTTGCGAAGTTCCCCTTCGAGCCACCCGCGCTCCAATCCATCTCCGATGATCCCGATGCCCATATCCTTATTGACGATCACGTTGGCCAAAGTAACAATCTCTTTCAAGTCTTTACGATATGCACGACTCAGCCCTCCCAAATAAATGATCCAGCGTTTTCCGGAGTTCGTGAGTGAGTCATCGGCCAGAGAATTCACTTGCCCCCCATTCAAGCCGTAAGGAATGTAATAGCATGGTTTCCTTGTCCTTTGCCGCGAGTACCACCCCCTCAACCATTTGGAAGAAAAAACAAAGCAATTTGACAATGCAGCCGAGATTTGTTGCAGGAAGATCCGTCTTAATTTGTCAGCAAAATTGCCAGGCACACTTTCATATAATTCATCCCAATCAGATAGCACCAAACGCCGTACTTTGCTGGAGCTTAGTGAAGCGCAAATACCAGCCAAAGTCGGATTGATCAAATGAATCACTTCAGACATTTGAAGAAGATTCCGGTGCTCGAGGTAACTCAACGGGCTTCGGCTCGAAACCCAGCAAGTCCGATCTGTAATACCACAATGTTCTGCATAGGCCCGGTTGTCTTTAGCGTCTAACAGCATCACCACGCTCTCTATTCCATAATTGCGACTTTCCTTTGCCAGCCAAATGCCACGCTGAATGCTGGCGTTGGCGGATATGGATCCGGTGGTGATAATAGCTACTGTCGCCCTCACAATAATTTTCCAATCTTTAATTTGGTAATGTGATCGTCGTTCTCTGCGTTTTGAGTTTGATAACCCAAAGGGCGACACCGACGGCAAATCCTTCGAAAATGCGGCCAACTCCAGCAAAAGGACTGCATCCCAGGACATAAACACCTTCTGTGAGAAGTAAAAAAAGCATCGCTGGAGAAACTAACGCATCCGAGAAAATTATTCTACTGACACTTCTGTCCAACAATATGATATAGACTGAATAACACAGGATCGAAAGCAGCGCAATCCCGGCGATAATCCCCAAAACACCATACTCAAAGGCCAATTGCAACACCCAGGAATGCACGCCGGTATTCTTTGATGTTAGAAACAAATAATCATCCTGATACGTAGCCGCATGTTGCCAGCTTCCATAACCCGTAATGGGGCGTTCCAGATATCGTTCCCATGTGTCCTGGGCCATGTGCATGCGCTGACTATTGGACGCCTCCTGCCGGTCTTCTGTCCGCGCCTCCACAAAGTGCGTCGGGTTAACCAAAACCATAGCTACCCAAACAAAGCAGGCCAAGCCGATGATTACGGTGAAACGACGCCACGCAATCGAGAACTTGCACATCAAGCACAGCACTGCGGCGCTAAACCAAATCGCGGAAAAACTTCGCACATCGAATAACCACAGGGTAGCGGCGCCTGCTAATAGAAAAAGAGCCTGCCAGTAATAGTTCTTTCGAAACAGGTATAAGATGGGGATCGCCAGATAACCTCCCCAGCGGAACTTCAGAAAATACCCAACATCATAGCCGAGATTGTATTCCTGCACAATTCCCCAAAAAGCCACTGAAACGTAGGCAGATGTCACGACCACGAGCCATAATCCAACACCGAACCGCGAAATCAAAGCCACCGAAGCAATGATGACTGCAAGAAAGACGGTATTCCTCGCGAACCCCCTGATCAACCATGTAAAGCCGATGTTATTATAAAGATCAAGTCCAAGCTCGGCTCCTGTTGCTGTGACTGCCACGGCTAGCAGAAGCAGTCTTAAAAAATCCATTCTCCCCAAAAGCCATTTAAAAAAGGCGTACGATCCAAACACAACAGCATAAACGTCAGCGACATATAATATGCTGTCTCCAACATTACATAGCCCAACAGGAAGCATGACTAAGCTAATTAGCGCAATCGGCTTCCACTCGTCCGCAAGGACCATTGAGGTATTGTTCCTTGTATTTCGCTGATGCGCTTTTAAAATTTGATCCATAGGAGGCTCAATAGCCGGTGTGAGAATATGATGCCAGCATATTACTGGCGGATGAAAATCAGGTCGCACGACAAGGCTGCTCCATTTATTGGAGAATAGAGAATGTCCACAATATCGAAAAGAGAAAACCCTGCGGCAGAAACGTAGCTCCACAATTCTGAGACAGACGGCGCCCCCTCGTAGAGTGCAACGAGTGACACCTCAAGTTGCAGCAGGTGGCACCTCTTTAGGCTTTCTTTCGCTCCTTTCAAGAGCTCAAGTTCATATCTTTGAACGTCTGCTTTAATAAGGTAATTCCCCCGAATTTTTTCTTGTTCTAAAAACTCATCCAATGGTATTACCGAGACCATGACAACATCGGACGGCTCGCTTCCGGGCCAGTTTTCCTGGTGGTTGGAATTCATTCTTAAAAGAGAATTCGCCACGTGAAATTCCCCGACGTTCATGGGAAGCGTCGATCGCGCGCCGCCCAAAGCCAAATTAACGGGTTTAATTTCTGAATATCCTTTCGTTGCGCTAACCAACGTCTTGAAGGTCAAAGGAGTTGGTTCAAAACTAATAATTTCGGCGGATGGTATCATCCGGGCGCATGCACAGCTAAAGGCTCCGACATTGGCGCCAGCATCCAAAACGTGGGTAATTTCCTTGAACAACCCGGCGCGTCGCATGTTTTCCAAGCGCACACACAAACGCAGATCCAACGAAGCGGAAACTCGCAAGTAAGTGGCGCGCGGATGAAGAATGGCGAGCAATGCCGATTCAAGAAGATGTGGTAATTGTGATGGCATGTGAGTTGAAAGTCTAAACTCGTTCTAAAACTGCGAGAAGATGATCTGGCTTTCTGCTAGGCCTTGGAAGGCCTGCATTGGCAATGCGATTCAATTTTCCAGGCAACAAGAGGCCCGCCCGTTTTGTGTGGTACAAAAGTTTAAAAATGAAATTAGTCAGATCTCCCTCTAAGTATCCCCATGCGGACCTTTGCATATGACGAGATCGCTCAAAAGCTATAAGCCTAAATCCCGACTTTTCAGCCGCCGCGCCTAGTGAGCGTCGATTCATAAAGCCCACGTGTTCAATAGGCGTGCAATAGGAATAGAGGCGCCCATTCCGCTGAAATGGTTGGCTGTCAGTGTCGCCGGTTTCAATTAAAAGAATCCCGCCTCGCTGTAACAAACTAGCCAAGGTGGTTAGCAAACAAACAGGTTCATTGACATGTTCGATTACATCGAACAAGACAATCGCATCAAACGATTCCAGTTTGCCCGTAGGGATGTTCTCCGTTGAACTGGCAATAATTTGAATGCCACGCTGTTGAGCCACGGCCGCCGCCTTAGCGGACGGTTCTATTCCAAATCTGAACCACGATGATCCTAAAAAGTCAAGAAACCCTCCGTCGAAACAACCGTAGTCAAGAATACGATTGCCGGGCGCATATTGGCGTAAAAGCTCAGCTTTTCTCGCGTAATTCCTTTTCGCCGCAATGCTGGTGTCGGTCGTCCAAAAGTCAGCACTGCTCTTGGAATAACATTCGAGGAGGCGATCCATAGGAATCCGTGGAGTATAGAACCAATAGGTGCAGTTTTTGCAACGAACCAACACTGGTTTGATTTCCGATAAATCAATCGCCACCCCCGCCACTTTGTGTGGCTGGCGGTAGGCCGCGGCGCCGAGACATTCCAGCACTGTCCCGCCACAAACAGGGCAAGTAATGGCTAAATCTGCATTCATTCACAAGAAAACACATATTTTCGCACGAGAAAAGGATAACCCCATGCACTGGTCAATAATCCCGCGAGAAACGGAGCGCAGGCGGCGCCACTTGTTTTCCATCGCGTAATCAGAACCGGCATAATAACTATCGTCAAAATTGTATGGGTGCCGAGAACGACTAACTGAGGCTTAAGGATGCGCGCCGCATTGAGCACTGCCCCATGAGCCGTCATCCAGGAGAACATCAAAAAGCAGGCGGTGAAAGAAAGAATCACGGCATAACCGGGAACGGTTGCAGCATCCCCCAACCACAACTTATATAGTGGTTTTTTCAAACTACACAACACAATCCCAGTGACACAATTAATCACAACCCCAGCGACAAGCGTCAAGGAAAGCCATCTTCTTATCCACCCAAAATCTTTGCGATGAAAGGCTTCACAATAAGCAGGCCACAGGGAACGAAGAAGAAGCGCGAAGATTCCTGCTGAAAGCAAGAAAATCTTCCCTAAGATGGAGAATTCGGCAACTGGCTTCGGTCCTAAAAGAATCCCAAGGAATATTTTGTCCACCTGAAAAATTCCCGCAAAAGCCGTGGTTAGCAGAAGCAAAAGCCCTCCATCAACTAAAAGTGAACGAAGAAAGTGGGAACGGTATAAGGATAAGCGCGGCCTTAATTCAGGAAGGCGAAAATGAAACAAATCAATCACGCCCCACAATTTTATTATGGCAGGAACTCCGATCCCGGCTAAAACGGCGCCTCCCAACCCCATCTTTGTATAACTAACGGCGATTATGCCTATGGTCGCACTGCATTTTGAAGCCGCGTCCCAAACACTGATCGCGGCAAAATTTTGAAAAGCCCCATAGACGGCGTCCAAAATCCCGCAAAAAATCATCAGGGAAGTGCAAACAACCGCCAAGCACACCGCCCAAGGCAGGTCTTTTCCGGGCGCCAGCGACGACAATTTCAAAATTTTTGCCCAAGGGAGTGCGAACGCACCCATGACGCCAATTACGGCTATGATTCCCAACAAAACTATTGAAGCCGCAAGAAAGGTGGAAACAAGTTGCTTGGCCCTTTCATGGTCGCGTTCCGCATAACAAACCGAAAGAAAATTCATGAGACCGTAGGACAAGCCTGAATTGCCCAAACCTAGTAAGACCGCGAAAGCGCTTAACACTTCATAAATTCCGTAAAACTCCTTGCCTAGATACCGTAGTAAGAACGGCACGGTAATCAATGGAATCAATACGCCTGCGACCCTCACCGCCAACGAAACCAACACATTCCGTTTTAACCTCTGGTTGCGTTCCTTTCCTTGTTTTGCGGAAAGAGAATCAACATTACGGGGTATCTCTTCGGAATTGGAGTCTTCTAATAGCGTAGATTGAAAATTGGGCATACGCGACTTTATCCTTGATCATTGTCATCCGGTTAAAACATGTTGAATACCAATTGGTTACGTGAATCGGAGGTTTCATTTTGCGATGCGGTTTTTGCAACCAATTCAGCCAGAGGCACTTGCTCAAATACGTTCAC
>Ga0182016_10002693_pt1 | contig 20659 bp, 19 predicted proteins | sample 712S2MmetaG_FD_120491 | JGI IMG/M metagenome (GOLD analysis project Ga0182016, IMG submission 120491) | Permafrost microbial communities from Stordalen Mire, Sweden - 712S2M metaG | ecosystem: Environmental > Terrestrial > Soil > Wetlands > Permafrost | place: Sweden: Stordalen | collected... | reverse complement strand
TATCCGCGCTGCACGTATCCGGGACGGCCCCGCTCGGAAACCATGCGGCTGCCGTCATGGCGCTCCACCGAGACCCTGCGGTTGCCGTTCAGCCCGTGATGGACATCCATCCCCCGCCGGGCGTCATGCACGTCGCTCACCCTGCCGCCGGGGCGGGTGCGCACCGCGCTGCCGGACTTGGTGACGTGCTCGTTGCTTCCCCGCGGCGCTGCACCGCCATGAATCGCCGATGGGTGGCCGCCGGCTGCACCGCCAGAATGCGCTCCGGCTCCGCCAACGCCGCCAGGATGTGCTCCACCCCCAGCAACTCCGGGGCGAGAACCGGCCGCCCCTCCGGGAGTCGTATGCGCGCCGCCGCCAGCGCCGCCGCCAGTGGTAGCGCCGGTGGTGTGCGTGCCGCCGGTGGCCGCACCGCCGGTCGTTGGCCCGTGCGTGGTAGCTCCGCCGGTCGTCGGTCCATGCGTGGTGGCCCCTCCGGTGGTCGGTCCATGTGATGCACCGCCGGCCGTCGGTCCATGCGATGCACCGCCGCCGGCAGGCCTTGCGGGCGCCTTTGCGGCCGCCTTGGGAGCAGGCTTGGGAGCCGGCTTCTTTTCGGCGGCGGAGCTGGTCATGCTACCCAACCCAAGGAGTAGGGCAAGAATTGTTGCTGTGGTGCCATAGCAGATGGCTTTGCGGAGAAGTTGTATCGTCATCGAATCCTCTTTTCACTTTCAATCTTCTGGTCCCGCGCTCCTTTCACGAAGCGGGTACCTGCTCTGCGAACCAGGCTGCGCGAACCTTGCCGCGCAAGCGGCCTACTCAACGTTGCTGACCTTTCCGTTCGTGAAGGTCACCTTCATGTCCTTGTAATAGAAGATTTCCTTCGCTCCCAGCTTGGCAACCCTCGCCGGCTGTCCGAAACCGGCAATTACTTCATCCTTGGTCTGGCCAAGGGCAATCGTCGGAGGCGGAGCATCGGGCGGCGGAGGAGGAGGAGCAATGGCCTGCATGGGAGCGGGAGCCGGCGCGGGTTCTGGAGCCGGCGCGGGAGCAGGCTCCGCAGCCTGCTGCACATTTTGATCCTGTGCCTGCTGCACCTCCAGAACTTCAGAGACCATCTTGACGCCATCCTCTGGTGTAGGAATCGTGCCCTTGGGGATCAGGAATTTGATCGTAGCGAAGTAGCGCCCATCATCGTACGGATCGGTAACAACTTGGACCGAGATCGAATCTTTGCCAACTTCAATCGCGCGCACCCAGACCTTTTCTCCTGTAACCAGCTTTTTAGTAGGAATACTGGCTGCTCCTCCGGGGCGACCCAGGCCGTCGGCCATACTCACCGCGAGCATATCTCCAAATCCCTGTGTCAGCTTGCCCTTCTTGGGTACGCTGACCGGAGCCATGGCAACGGAAGCGTGGTATAGAAAAAGTCCATCTTCCTTGAGAGCCACCACAACGCCCGGCGTGACAATATCGCTCTTGTCCGCCGTAAACTTGGTTGGCACAAACTGCTCATTCAGCTTCTTGAGCAGTAAATTCTTCGCGTCCATAGTCTGCGCTATTAAAGAGACTCCGGATATCAGTGTGATGAAAACCAATCCTGAAAGACAAAACCACCTCATCTTCGCCATTTGCCTTGCACCTTTCGTGTCTTGTTGGAGGAAAATCAATAGACGCACGGATTTTAAGAGACTGTTTCGCTAAAGTCAAGCCAGGCATTTGCTCGCCTTCGCAAACCACTCCGGTTCAAACCCTCCGCACGGGCAAATGTTTCGCTCATTTTACCTTTTTTGATGGATAGGTGGTCAGTCGCCGGGCAGCTTGGCGGAATCATCGGCCGCGGCGGAGGGAGCGCTTGCTTCAGCTTCGGCCAGCGCCTCGGTGTCCAGCCCATGCTCATGACGATAGTGCTCGACCGGCATCTTGCCGTCCCACCACGCCCAGTTCATCGGATAGACATCGGGGTCGAGAAAGACCTGATAGAAGTGCCAGACCAGAATCGCCAGTGTGGCCAGAATCGCCTCGTAGAAGTGGATCGAGGTCGCTACGTCCACCCACCAGCGCGCCAGCAGGTTGCCCACCCAGACCTTGGCCCACATCATGATTCCCGTCAGGGCCATCAGCGCCGTGCCCCACACCAGCGCCCAGTATTCCGCCTTCTCCGCATAACTGAAGCGGCCGAACTGGGGCCTGACCTTGCTAAGTCCGAGATAGTAACTCATCGCGCCCCAGGCATCGAAGGCATCGCGTGGCCTCGGCGCAACATCGCGAATCAGACGCCGCCCTTCCCTGGTCATGGCCAGATAGAAGAGGTGATAGATTCCGGCACCGATCAGGATAACTCCGGCGATGCGATGGACAAGGCCATGCAGCTTTTCTCCGTTGCCATTGCCGAGTATCGCGGCGATCCATGAGTTGGGGAATTTAAGAGCAAAGCCTGTAATCACCAGGACAATGAAGCTCGTCAGCAGAATCAGGTGCTGCCAGCGCTGGTTCTCGCTCATGCGCGTCATCATCGGATTCAGCATCGCGCGCCGCGCCACGGTCTTGCTCCGCCAGATGATCGCGTTGTGCAGGAACATCGCGCCGATCACCACGGCAATCAGCGCGAGATAGAACCAGCGCACCCAGCGCACCGCTACCGAACCGATGTCCTTTGCCGGACCAACCTCCATGTGGACCTTGGTCAACGTAAACTTCTGCGTAGCTCCGACGTGGCACTTGCCACAGGTGGCGGCGAGGTTGGCGCGATTGATCGTCGAGCGGGGATCGCTGGAAGGCAGTATGTTATGCACGCCGTGGCAGCTTGAACAATTGGCTGCCACCACCGAGCCGCCTTCGACCGCCAGTCCGTGATAACTGTCCATGTAACTCGTCACGCGGTTTCCGGGCACGCCAAACTCCTGCGAGAGCCTCACGCCCTGATGGCAGCGGGCGCAGGTATCCTTGGAAATATTCTGCTCCGAAACCGGCGAGTCAGGGTCGGTGTGCGCCTTGATCGTATGGATTCCGTGGCAGTCGGTGCATACCGGAGACAATCCGTTGCCGCGGGCGATTCCCTGCCCGTGAATGCTCTGCATGAAAGTCTGCGAGACTGCGGTGTGGCACTTGCCGCATGTCGCTGGAACATTGAATTTATAAATCGGAGACTTTTGATCGTTGGCGGGAAGAATCTCGTGCGCGCCGTGGCAATCGGTGCACACCGCGGCCTTCTTCGATCCCTTCTCGATGGCCAGCCCATGCACGCTTTCCTGGTAAGAGACAAAGCTCTGGGCGCTCTCGCCGTTCGATGCTACGAGAAACTTCTGGCCATGGCAGCGGCCGCAAGTTACCGGAATGTTAGCGTGATTGACCGGCGACCTGGGATCATCAGCGCCCATAATCTCATGCGCGCCTCCGTGGCAATCCTGGCAGTTAGCCGCTGCCGCCTGGCCGGCCTGAGCCGCCTTTGAATGCAGGCTGTGCAAATAAGCCTCTTGCGCATCCGCATGGCATTGGGCGCAAGTAACTTTCTTCGGCGTGGATTCGTGAATCAGCCCCTTCACATCCGTGTGGCAATCCACGCAGGCGAAGAGATCACCGTGGATCGAATGCTTCAGCTTGGCTTGATCGACGTAAAGGCTGACTTGCTTGCCGTTGACCTCGGTTGTCAGGGTTGTGTCGGAATGACAGGCAAGGCAGTCTGCATCCTTGGGCTTGTGCTCGGCGCCGGCTGCGTGGGAGATGGCAAAAAGAAGGAAGAAAACAAAAACGAAACGGAAACAGTGTTGTGAAATAATGGAGTTAGTTTTATACAAAGGCAGCGAGTTAGCCACCGCTTCGCGGTGATCGCAAGTTAGCGAGTTAGCGGTTTCATTCCGGGCAAATCTCGCTAGGCTGATCGATGCGAACATTCTCTGCCTCGTTACTCTCTGAGATAGGCGCTCAAGGTCAGCACCAGAAGAACAAGGCCGATAACGATGGCTGTGAAGCCAACGACTTTGGAGAAGTTGATCTGCCAAATCCCCGGCGCCTCCGCGATTCTCCCCTCCAGCTTTCCCTGCGCCTTCAGCCGCTCATACTCCAGTGGACGCTTGGTCTTGAACTCTTCCTCGCTCTCCACGCCGGTAAAAACCACCATGTCCATAGGAAAACTGTCGGGGCGCAAATGGGTGTTGACGAAGTGGATGGAAAAGATGAAGAGAATGGCGAGCAAGCCCTCTTCGCTGTGAATCACTAACACGGCATTCAATGCCCAGCCGGGCAAAAACCGCGCGAAGAACGGAGCAAACCACATCGCATAGCCGGAGAAGCCAATGACAATCATGCCCCAGAAGACCGCCCAGTAATCAAACTTCTCCCAGTAGGCATAGCGGTCGAATTTCGGCTTCGGCCCCAGGCCCAGGAACCAGCGAATATGGCCGAAGAGATCCTTCACATCCTTCCAGTTCGCCACCATTGAGGTTGCTCCCCAGAAGATTCCTTTTTCGCGATGGATAATACCGCGAGTTACTATCTCCTTCAGGTGGATCAAGAAGGCCACGGTCAGCACCAGGGCGCAAAACTTGTGAAAGAAAAGAATTGCTCCGAAGCCACCCACAGCTTTGGCCAGGCCGCGCGCCCAGATGCTCTCGCTGAAACGCAGCGGCAGTCCCGTGGCGGCGAGCCCCAGAAAGCTGGAGAAGAGCGCGGCATGAAGGTATCTCTGCGCCCGCGTGAAGCGCATGAAATGCCGGACTTCCGCGTGACTTTTTTCCCTGCTCTCCATTGCGGCTTGCTCCAGATCAGGCATTTTTGTCTCCTTCAGTGGATTTTTTCTTGATCTGGTCGTAGCGCGAGCGAATCAGCCACAGTATGGTGTGAATCACGAAGAACCCCAAGGTCCCGGCCAGCAGCAGGTTCATGAACAAGCGGACAAAGTAGAGAGCCGGATTCAGCTTGCGATTGCGCGCGTTGGCATGAGGCTGATACTGCACGAAACTCAGGTTGGCGCCCGCATGGCACCTGCCGCAAGTGGCCACCAGGTTGGCCTTGGCAACCGGGGATCGCGGATCGGAGGCGGGCAATACATCATGCGCTCCGTGGCAATCCCAGCAGCGCGCTGTCTCCACATAGCCGCCCAGCGAGCCTAACTGCGAGTGGAAGGTATCCCTGTAAGTGGATAGCTTATCCTTGTGGCAGGAACCGCAGATGGGCGTGGATTGCATGCGGAATGCATCCGCCGTCGGCTGCAGAATGGCGTGCGCCGTGTGGCAGTCAGAGCATACAGGCGCTTTCAGATCGCCGGCCGCGACGGCCTTTCCATGCACGCCGTTCATATAATTGGCGGTAATTCCCGCATGGCAGCTTCCGCAGGTCTTGGGGATGTTCGTCTTATAAGTTGGACTTAGCGGATCCTTGTGGCTCAGGATGTGATGCGACCCATGGCAGCTCTGGCAGTTAGCCGCCACCAGCAGCCCCTCTTTGCTCAGCGCAAAGCCGTGGATGGAGTCGATGTACAACGGATAGACGTTGGGCAGGCCATGCTTCTTCGCCATTGCATCGTTGCCGTGGCATGCGCCGCAGGTGCGCGGAACGTTGAGCGGATAGACCGCCGAGCGCGCATCATCCTTGGGAAAGATGGCGTGGGCGTCTCCATGGCAACTGGTGCAGGGATGCTCGGCCTTGACGGAGTGAACGCTTCCGGCCAGACCGGCCGCCTGATCCGCGTGGCAGGATTCGCACTTGACCGGCGTGATTTGATCCGGATGCGGATATTCCTTGATGGTCGCGTGGCAATCGCCGCACTTCAGGCTGCCGTGGATGCTCGCGCCGAAGGTATGTGCATCCACGCCCACACTCTTGCCCGTGGCGTCTTGCAGGCTCGCGTCCGCGTGGCAGGAGAGGCAATCGGTCTCCGTCCAGGCGGCGCGCGGCGCTGCGACAGCCAGAAGCGCCCCAAGTGCAAGCGCAATCGAGGAAGCAGTCTTCATGAAGACTCCGATCCTTCTTGAACCATTCCGGCCTCGCTTGCGCCGCTACTTCTGCAGCGTGCGAATGTATGAGACGACGTCCTTGATTTGCGCGTCGGTCAGCTTGCCGTTGTAGGCGGGCATCTTGCCTTTGCCGTTCTTGGTGGAGGCAAAGAACTGGGCATCGGAGGCCTTGAGCATCGCCGGGGCCTTGAAGGAGAGTACCTTCATGCTTTTTGCTGCCGGCGTGGTGGCCAGCCCATCGGCTCCGTGGCACATGCCGCACTTTGGGCTGGCCGTCTTATAGGTGTCGGCGCCGGACACCTGCGCAAAGGCAGGACCCGCTATGGACGCGGCCAGCAGAATCACGGCAGCCGCTCTGATTGCTTGCATCATGGTGTTGCTCCTTGGCTGGAAGATCGAGGGCCGGACCTTTGCGGGCCAGCCGCCCGGAGGTTTCCCGGTCACGTACCTGTCATATAGGTTGCGTTGCGCAATCGCAAGTGACGCCGGTCACACTCCGAGAAGCCCGCTCCCGCATTGCACGCGTATCATCCGGACGATCTCAAGAAATCGTTCGCGGCTTCATTCTGGAGGGCCGGCACGGCGGCCCTGCTCGCCAAAGTGATCCAAGTCACATCCCATCACACGTCTGTTCATTCACACTATGACCGCGGCTTGAGGACAAAAATCTATGGGTACAGCTACGGTTATCGAGGAAAAAATCATGCTTACTCTTCCTGGCGACGCGGTGCGCCAGATTCAATGGCGTTTCGCTGACCGCTTCGATTTGCAGATGCTGGTCCAGTCGGCGCGCGGCGTGGCGCGGGGAACTGTCGCGCAATTGGTCGCCGCCGGCGAGCGCAACACCCACGAATGGACCCCCGGCAAGGCCAGCATGATGGAGGCCTTTGATCGCGCCGGCATTACCGCGGCCTACATGGAGCCGGAAGAGGGGGGCTTTATTGCCGGGCCCAAGAATCTGGCGCTCTCGCTGGCGGCCTTCGAGCTGGCTTGGGTAGACGGCGGCGCGGCTACGGCCAGCCTGGCCGGCTCCCTGGCGCTCGCGCCCATCCACGAGCGCGGCACGCCGGAGCAGTTGAAGCACTACAAAAGCCTCTCCGCGCCTCCGCAGCCCGGCGAGGACCGCAAGACTTGGCGCGGAGCCTTTGTGTTGACCGAGCCTATCCCTTACGTCGGCGTGGACACCGGAATGCTGAGCGGCAAGGTGCGCGTGGCCGAATGGGCCGACGGCGAAGAGCCCTGGCTGCAAGTGGACAAGCGCGGCCGCTTCATCACCAACATCGCCTTCGCCAACTTCGTCACCGCCGCCGTTGGCTCAGACGATCCGCGCATCAAGGGCAGTTGCTTCGTAATCCTGGAAGAGACCGACGAGGGCGTCTTCGACCATGGCACTCCGACGAAAAAGCTGGTTCACCAGCTCTCCTCGACCGGCGACCCCATCTTCAACCTCAAGGTTCCGGCCAGCCGCATCGTTGGCGGCTACACCATCAAGGACGGCATCATCGTTCCCAACTACAGCCACAGCGAAGTCCTCGATGCGGTCTTCAAGCGCACTCGCGTGGGCGTGGGCCTGATGTCGGCTGCCAAGCTGCTCTCCGCCGTCGAGCCGGTCATCCGCTACCAGCGCCAGCGCTTTCGCGGAGCAGAGGGCGCAAGACCCGGCTCCGTCCGTTACGAGCAGGGCATTCAGCAGCGCGAGGATGCGCTGCACCGGCTGGTGGACGTTTGGGCCACCGGCGAAGCGGCCGCCTCGCTGGGCTTTGCCACGGCTCGGCTCTTCGATGAGATGGAACCTACCGAGAAGCAGAAGACGGCCATCCTGAAAGAGCGCGGCGTGCAGGGCGGACGGGCGGAGATGAAGGCGCTCAGGGAAAGCGAGCAGCGCGCGCTTGAATTGCTTGCTCTCGACACACAGGAGTCCCGTCGCGCCGAACTGGAAGCCGATCCGCTGGTGAAGTACGTTTTGATGGACGCCGAGGCCAACGTGATCTGCCCCGCCACCAAGCTCTGGAACACCGGCCACGGCGTAAACCTGCTGCGCGAGGCCGTCAGCCTGATGGGCGGCTACGGCATCACAGAGGATTGCCCCGGCTTTCTGGGCAACAAATGGATGGACGCGCAACTGGAAGCCACCTACGAAGGCCCCGAAGCCGTGCAGCGCCGCCAGTTGACGGTCACCATGACCACGGAGGTTTTTCTGGCCCTCTTCCGCGCCTGGACCACCGAGATGCGGCGCATCGCCTCCTCGCGCCCCGGCACCGGCGCATGCACGCTGGCCTCGGCGATGCAGATGTGGCTCTGGACCCTCAACCACCTGCAAAAGGCCACCGACCCCTCCGGCGGCAAGCTCTATCACGGGCAGCGCCAGGGCGTGACCTTTGCGCTGGCCGACGCGCTTTGCTGGCTGCTCGCCTCGCGCTATCAGATTCTCGATGTGCTCGAACTGGAAAAGCGCGGACCCGAAGATCCCGTCGCCTCCGAAGGCCTGGAAGGCACCGTGCAGTTCCTCAGCGACCTCTGCCACACGCAAGCCGCCGCCGCTGCCGGCGAGGTCTCCCGCATCTGCGCCGAGCTGGTCTTCGGCTATAACTGCCACCCCTCCTGGAACGAGGAAGAGCATCGCAGTTGCTTCCTGGCCAGCGAACTGGACGAGTACGAGGAGGCCATGCCCGGCATTTCGGCCATGGCCTTCGATGTGCTGGCCGCCGATGGCTCCCATCCGCAGAAGGCCGGACCCTGCGCCGGTTGCGCCGGCAACGCCGACTTCCTGCGCATGCAAAACAGGTTGACCGCCTGCCTGACCGGCTCGCGATTAGCAAAAGACCGCGCCGCAGAAACGGTCAGCAAAGTGATGATTCCCGAGGCGCTGGATTATCCCGTGTAGGAACAGCTTTTAGCTGTCAGCTCTCAGCTTTCAGCTTGATCTTGATGCAACAAACTGGGTGCCCCACCCTCGCCGCGTTCTTGTTTTTGCGGCTAGGGTGGGATACCACGAACCGAAACCAGCAACGCTCACCCACGAACTCGCTATTTCCGCGCAGTGGAAGCTAACTTGCTGCTTTTGTCAAAGACCACGGATCGATTCTCAGGAGGCCCGCATGAGCGCGGAAGTAACAACCACAGAATCCCCGGAGATCGATCGTCAGACGATGGAGGTGGACATCGCCTGCGCTGGCTTTGGCCCCGCAATGGGCGGCTTTCTCTCCACTCTCACCAAAGCCTGGACCGAGAACCCCGCCGATCCCGCCTTTGAGAGCCGCGTTGCGCCGGGAATGCCGCTGCAAGTCCTGTGCTACGAACGCGCCGACGACATCAGCTCCGGCGTCAGCGGCGTGGTCACGCAAGGCCGGGCGATTCGCTCCAGCTTTCCCAACCTCAATCCGGCCGAAATCCCCATGGCCGTCCCCGTCAAATCTGAACGGGTGATGTACCTGCTCGACCCCATCGGCGCCAGCCGGCGCTCCGTGCTTTTGCGTTTCGGCGACAGGCTACTACGGACAGCCGGCCCCCTGCTCGGCGTCAAGGACCATGCCTTCACGCTGCCCTGGACGCCAGCCTTCCTCAACAAGCACGGCGGCCTGGTGCTCTCCATCGGCCAGTTCAACCAGTGGATCGGTACGCAACTGATGGCCACCGGCCTGGTGCAGATCTGGCCCGGCAGTCCGGTAGCCGGACCGCTCTTCTCTGGGAACAGGGTTGAGGGAGTTCGCCTCGCCGATCAGGGCGTGGACAAATCCGGCGCGCCAACCGATGGCTTTATGGCAGGAATGGATGTGCGCGCCCTGCTCACCGTCGTTGGCGACGGCCCGGTCGGCGCGGTCGGCCAGGCACTGGACAAAAAGCTCGGCCTGCCCGCAGGTCACGCGCACCGCGAGTGGGCCTTGGGAATGAAGTTCGTGATCGAGCTGCCCGAAGACTCCAATCTCGAAAGCTCCCCGCTCCAGCCCGGCGTCGTCTGGCACAGCTTCGGCTACCCGGAGCCGGAGATCTTCGGCTTCCTTTACGTGCATCCGGAGCGGCTCGTCTCCGTCGGCATCTTCGTCCCGTCGTGGATGAGCGACCCCTCGCGCACCGCCTATCGCTACTTGCAGCACTACATTCAGCACCCCGCGCTGTGGAAGTACCTGAAGGACGGAACGCTGCGCTCCTGGGGCGCGAAGTCGCTGGAAGAGTCAGGCCGCCACGGCGAGCCGTTCCTCACCGGCGACGGTTACGCGCGCATCGGCGAAGGCTCCGGCAGCACGAATATGTTGACCGGCTCCGGCGTGGACGAGGCCTGGGCGACAGGCACGCAACTGGGCGAAGCGGTCATCGAACTGCTCCGCGCCGGCAAACCCTTCACGCAGGAGAATCTCGCAGCCACCTACGAAACCCGCCGCCGCGCCAGTTGGGTGGAGCGCGGAGCGAAAGAAGCCGAGAACGCCCGCAACGGCTTTCAGGACGGCATCGTGAAAGGCATGATCGGCATGGCGCTGGCCGGGCTGACCTGCGGCAAACTTTCGCTGCGTGCGCACATCCCTCCAGCGCATAAGCAGATTCGCCCCTTCGCTGCCAACTCCTACGACGGGCTGAAGCTCAAGGACGCAACGAAGTTGGCTATCGCCGATGGCCGCTCCTTCCACGATGCGCTGCTTTCGGTGCGCGGCTGGCCGGAGATTCCGCTTGATGGCCGTCTGCTGGTCACGCAGCAGGACGCGCTGCTTATGGGCGGCAAGGTCCAGGCGATGCCCGGCTTCGCCGATCACGTCGTCTTCCGCAATCCGGAGCTGTGCATCGCGTGCGGCGAGAAGACCTGCATCGCGATGTGCAGCGGTCAGGCACTCACGCTGGGCGAGGACGGCGCTCCAGCCTTCGAGCGCGAGAAGTGCATCCACTGCGGCGCCTGCCTGTGGAACTGCGGCAACTCCCCCGACGGCGAGCACAGTAACATCGAATTCCGCGCCGGCTCCGGCGGGCTGCATTCGGCGGAAAATTGAGCCTTTCGCGGGCGGCGAACGCTGACGACTAAGTGACCTTCGCAGCTTGCTGTGGGCCTACTGCCGGTGTAGCATAAAGCTGACAGGATGGAGCTTTCCCCATGAATGAAATCATCTTCGATGTGCGTGAAGACGAAGCGGATGGAGGCTACGTTGCATCCGCTTTGGGGTATGGAATTCACACGCAGGGCGATACGCTCGAAGAGTTGCGTGCCATGGTCAAGGATGCGGTTAACTGCTACTTCGATGAGACTATGCAGCCGCCGGCGATCATCCGCCTTCATTTCGTGCGCGATGAAGTGCTGGCCTGATGAGACTGCCGCGCGACATTGACGGAGCGCAGCTCGCCAGAGCGTTGAGAGTCCTGGGCTATGAGGTTACACGTCAAAAGGGATCGCACATACGCGTGACCACTCAATTGGACGGAGAGAACCACGAAGTGATTCCCGCTCATCAGCCAATCAAAACCGGAACCCTCGCCAGCATCCTCAAGCGAATTGCGGCTCACCACCATCTCACCGTGGAAGAACTGCTGGAGATGCTCGGCTTGTAGAAGGGGCTGACTCCCTGGCCTCAATAACGAACTTGGAGCTACCTAAAGATCAACTTCCGCGCCGGCTCCGGGGGCCTGCATTCGGCAGAGAAGTGAGCCGGCGGCGAACATGCTAGTTTTCTAAAACACGCGCGAAACATTTACTGTAAGAAGGGGTTCTACAGAGTGCAACCATTGAATTCTATGCCAGCGAGGGGAACCATGAAAAAGTTTGTTATGGTACTGCTGTTTCTGCTGATCATTGTGCCGTCTCTCCATGCTCAGAAATATCGGGCAGGACAACCGCCGCCCAAGCCCTATCCCAACATCGACTTTCCCCTTCCGGTACATATTTCCGCCATTCGAATGCGCACAGAATGCGACGGCGCCAACAATTGCAGCAACCTCATCTATGTGGACGCGACGCTGAGCGGCAAAAAGCTCGAGTTGGCGGGCAACCAGTACTACCATACTGACCGCGAACAGGCTCGCTTTGCCATTGGCGATTACAAAGCCCGGGCGTTGAAAGATAAAACGCCCAAGGATGGACCTTACCTAGGTCAGAAATACCAAATCGTCGTAGCCGACGGAACTTTCTGGCCCTGCGCGGTCACTGGATTACTGGAATGATACGCAACTTTACCGGCTGATCTGCTAACTCTCATTCAAGGAAAGAAATCATGCCTAACTCATTGCACATCGTGGTTTGCGCGGGGATTGTACCCGATCCGCTGCAAACGTTGGAGCCGGTCACAGGCCCCGCCGGTCCGGGGCTGAAGAACGAGATGGTTCTGCCCGCGGTCCTCGACCCCTGGGCGGCCAGCGCTCTCTATGAAGCGGCGGCTCTGGCCGCCAAGAACCCCGGCAGCAAGCTGTGGCTGGTCTCGCTCGGCCCCAAGGCCAAGCTTCAACAGGTGATGATGACCGTGGCGCAGAAGGTCGCCTTCGAGCTGGTTCCCATCGACGGACCTATCGGCGGCTTCCCGGACGCGCACTCGACGGCAGCCGTGCTGGCCGAGACCATCGCTGCCCTGCCCGGGCTTGACCGCGCCAAGCTGCTTTTGTTCGGCGGCTGGGAGTCGGCGACGAGGGGCGCGGGTGTGACCCTGCAACTCGTGGGTGAGCGCCTCGGCATCACCGATCAGTTCCAGGGCGTGGACCAGATCGATCTGCGCGACGATGGCAGCTTTGAAGTGCTGGAGCGCGTCGAAGGCGGCAAGCATCAGGTCTCGGTCTGCGCCGGAACGCCCGCCGTTCTCGGCTGGGCAACCGGCAATTTGGCTGAGCCAAGAAACAATCCGCAGGTTGGCATGGCGAATATGCGCACCATCATGCCCGCGCTCGCCAAGGCCAAAGCCACCAAGCTGGAAGCGAACGGCCTCAGCTACCTTTCGGTGAGCCTGCCCAAACAGCAGCGCACCACGCGTGTGGAAAAAGATATGACCCCGGATCAGATCGCCGCCGAGCTGGTCGAATGGATTGGAGCCGAATAATGGAAAGCATTCTCGTACTCACGCACGCAGACGAAACCGGCTCCGCCCTCAGTAAAGCCTCGCTCGAAGCCGTGACGGCCGGCCTGGAGCTGGCCGCCCGCCTCTCCGCTCCGCTCACCATCGGCATCATCGCCGTCGACGCCGCAATAGCGGCCAGCGCCGTTGCGTCCACAGGCGCGCGCCTGCTGGCCGTCTCAGGCGAAGCTTTTGCTCAGGCGCGCTACGCCTCGGACGCCGTTGCCGCCGAAGCCCTTTGCCGCGCCGCCAGCGCCACCATCGTTCTCGCCCCCGGCACTTCGCGCTTTACGCGCATCGCCGCCGGTGTCGCGCATCGCCTGGGCGGCTTCGTCGATACGCACATCACGGCATTGAGCGGCACGGAAAATGTCGAAGCAAGCCGCTGGTTCTATCGCCAGCGGATTGAGGCGGTCATCAGCCGCGGCGCGCGCCCCTGGTTCCTGCTGCTCGACGCGGGCACTCATACAGCCTTTGTGGACGAACCCGGCGCGGCTCAGATCGAAAACATTTCTGTTGAACTCCCCGCCCAACGCACCACGGTCAGCGGCTTCCGCGCTCCCGCGCTCGGCGCGCAGACCATCCGGCCAGACGCAAAGATGTTGTTCGTCGCCGGCGCCGGCTGGACCAAGAAGCAGCCCGACGGCCAGGTGCATGTCGCCGAGGCGGGCGAGCTGATTCTCGGCTTCCTGCACGCCACCAGCGCGTCGCTGGGCAGCAGCAAATCGCTGGTCGATCAGGGCGGCGAGGGCAACTCCGTGCTTCCATTCCTGACGCACCTGAATCAGATCGGGCAGACCGGCGCAACGCCGCGCCACGCCAAGGGCCTCTCCACCTGCTGCCACGGCGAAGAGCCGCACGTAGTGGGCTGGCGCTTCATCGGCTCGAGGCGCGCTATCAGCCTGGACCCCAACTGCGGCTGGACGCGCGGGAAAGCCGACGTCGTCTATGTCGCCGACGCTTTTCCGGTGATGGCCAAACTCAACGCGCTGCTGGAAGCGGCGAAGATGTAAATTCCGCCGGGAAAGAGTGTGGGGTTTCCCATCCTTGTGCATAGAACGTGCATGGATGGGGCACCTCTGTGTTGGGTTGTGCGCCTATGCCGTCGTAGACTCCGCGACGAATGCCGGCTCGAGCGCGCGCTCGGCGCCGATCCAGTGAAGGATACGGCTGGGGTGGAGGCGTCTAAACGGTAGCGCGCCGGAGACGGCCAGGACCAGGATAGCCGGCTCGATGGGCTGGCGATAATCCATCAGCGGATAGGTCAGGTAGTACGTCAGCGGAAAAACGGCGATGAGAACCAGATATGGCAGAGCGGCGGAGCGGTTGAGTCGCCACAGGCGGAGCACGCCGCGTAGCATCAGCAGCGAGATGCAGCAGCAATAAAAAACATTGCCCGGCGAGTAGGGCTCCCGCTGTAATTCATCCGCCGAAAAGCTCCAGAATCCGGTCCAGTAATAGAAGATACGGCGCATGGTTTTCCGCACGATAAAGAGCGGATGATCTTTGATGGAGGCGATGGCCAGAGTATGCTTTTCGGCCAGAAAGGCCTTCTCGCCCATGGAGAGGTATTTTTGCATCTCGACGGGATTGTTGACCGGATGCGCCGCAACCGGGTTCAACGAAGAATCACCGTAGTTTCCGGAGTAAAACTCCAGCCAAAAGTTGTCGCGGACAGGGCAGAGAATGCCCAGGGTGCGGTAATTGCGCGCCATCCAGGGCGTAAGAACGGCGAGGGCAGCCAGTACGGTGAGTGTGACGTTGAGCAGCCAGCGACGGCTGGTGCGGCGCGCATTCCAAATCGCCACCACGAGCAGAAACGGCAACAGGGAGAGTATCGCGGGGTTGGAGAGCGCGGTGAGGCCGAAGAGCGCGCCCCATCCCAGCCATGCGAGGGGCTTGGCGGAGTGATGAATGCGCTGCGCGACGCAGAAGCAGGTGGAGAAGAGCAGGCCGGTCAGCGCATACTCCCAGACGCGGCCGGCTGAGAAATAGATGGCGAAGGGATACAAGGCCCAGATCCAGGCGGCTATCTTCGCCGCTCGCGCGCCCAGGGAGTATTTGGCGCTGTAGTAAATGGGAATGCATGTTAGCGCACTGAGCAAACTATTGATGGAGAGGATGACGAATCCCGAAGTGAGCGAGTAAATGCCGAAGAGCCGGAAGACACCGGCCAGGAGGAAAGGATAAAGCGGCGGCTGCATCGCTGTGGCTCCGCTCCAAAAGTAGTAAGGAGAGCTGAATCCATGGCCGCTGGCCAGCGCGCGCGCAATCCAGCCCATCTCCCAGCCGAACTGAGCGTGGGATAAGTATTCTTCCGCGAAGGGCAGCCCGCGAAAGGTAAACAAGACCACCACCATGCGGATGGCCAGGGCCACGAGAATAATGATGGGAAGCAGGCGGCGGCGCGAACCTGCTTGTTCCGCGCGTAGGGTGTGACCGGTAGAAGTCGTCATGGCTTCACTGTTCTCCCTTGATTTCATGCTCGATTGGAAGATCAGAAACCAGCGCTATACCGAAGTCATGCGGGATAACAACTTTTCTTCCTGATGGATTGAAGATGGGCGCGTGTATCCATCCCCACCGATGCGCGACGAAAGCGGCGGTCGTGCTTAGTACTCCCAGGCCATACCGCACGCTCCGCATGAAATTGATGGAAGAAGCCTCCGCGAAGTAACGCGTGGGGCAGGAAATCTCACCAATCTGAAAGCCAAACATGACCGCCTGAGCGATCATCTGGTTATCAAAAACAAAGTCGTCGGAGTTTTCCAGAAGCGGCAGGGTCTCCAATAGTTTCCGCGAAAAAGCCCTAAATCCGGTATGGTATTCCGAGAGTTTCACGCCAAGAAACAGGTTCTGCCCTGCCGTCAGGATCCGGTTGGCAATGTATTTATAGAGCGGCATTCCGCCCTTCAGCGCCCCCGTTCCCAGGATGCGAGAGCCAAGCGCCATGTCATAGGCTCCGCTGGCCACCATGCCCGCAATCGCGGGAACCAGCGTAGGCGTGTATTGGTAATCGGGATGGACCATCACCACGATGTCGGCGCCGGCAGCCAGAGCCTCGCGGTAACAGGTTTGCTGATTGCGGCCATAGCCGTAATTCGCATCATGAATAAACGTGAGCACGCCGAGCTTTTCTGAAAGCGATGCGGTTTGGTCGCTGCTGCCATCGTCCACCAGAATCCGGATGTCCACAACGTCGGACAGCTCGCGGACAGTCTGCTCCAGGGTCAGCTCGGCGTTGTAAGCCGGCATCACAACCGCAATACGCTTTCCGTTGATCAAGGACTCTTCTCCTGAATGCCCTCTTGCTTTTCATCTAGCAGGCAGGGACAGAAGCAGCGCGAACTGTTCCATCCACAACAAGACAGGCACAGTCTGGGGGCAGACTGCGAAAAAGACGCTTGGCGTATTCCCTGCTCTATTCTTAGACGATCATAATGGAGAGCGGAGTACAAGTCATCCAATTCATTACCGGAAGGGTCTACGCGGCTTCGGCCAGCCGTCTCCCGTCAAATCGCGTGTGTTAGTTTTGATGTGGGAGAACTATGCGTACAATGCCATCTATTTCGTCGTTTATCAAGCACCATTATCGCCACTTCAACGCCGCAACGCTGGTGGATGCCGCCGAAGCCTACAATACCTTGCTCGCCGCGGGCGGCAAGATGTTCGTCACCATCGGTGGCGCCATGAGCACGGCTGAACTAGGCATCTCGCTAGCCGAAATGATTCGTCAAGACAAGATTCACGGCATTTGCTGCACGGGGGCGAATCTGGAGGAGGATGTCTTCAATCTGGTTGCACACGACTTCTACGAGCGCGTGCCGCAGTACCGCGATCTGACTCCGGCAGACGAGGCCAAGTTATTGAATCGGCACATGAATCGCGTCACAGACACCTGCATTCCGGAGATGGAGGCGATGCGGCGCATTGAGAACGTGGTCCTGAAGGAGTGGGTGCGCGCCGACCAGGCGGGGGGGCGCTTTTTCCCACATCAATTCATGTACAAGATTCTGCTCTCCGGCGATCTGAAGGCGTCGTATCAGATTGATCCTAAAGATAGTTGGCTGCTGGCTGCGGCCCAGAAGAACCTGCCCATCTTTGTCCCCGGCTGGGAGGATTCGACGCTGGGCAATATGTTCGCCGGCCACTGCATTACCGGCGACGTGAAGAACATCCACACCGTGCGCACCGGCATCGAGTACATGATGGAGCTGGCCGAGTGGTACACCAAAACCACGGCGGAAACGCCGCTGGGCTTCTTCCAGATCGCGGGCGGAATTGCCGGCGATTTCCCCATTTGCGTGGTGCCGATGCTGCATCAGGACTTGCAGCGCGAGCACGTTCCGCTGTGGGCGTACTTCTGCCAGATCAGTGATTCTACTACCAGTTACGGCTCCTACTCCGGCGCCGTTCCGAACGAAAAAATCACCTGGGGCAAGCTGGGCGAGGCGACACCCAAGTTCATCATCGAGTCGGACGCCTCCATCGTCGCGCCGCTTCTCTTTGCCTACGTTCTGGGCTGGTAGAGTCCGACGATCCCCGGTCTCAGAATCGAGACCAGGGGCACCCGCACCATTGTTGAGAAATTGCACGCCAAAAAGCCTGTGTCTCGATATAGAGATTCTTTGGCGTTTTTTTGGCCAAATTCTGCCCGAAAAACCTGTTTTCCATCGCATTTCGGGGTTAAATTGGACTTAATTTGGAGCATCTGTCACAAATCTGCTGCACAAAGTAGGAAAATCAGACTAGACTAGACCTAGTCAAATAGAGGAGACGGTCAAAAAGAGGAGCCAGTCAAGTTGAGGAACGAGTCAAGTTGAGGAGCGAATCATGTAGAGGAGCTAGTCAAGAGGCTGCGGAAAAAGGCTTGTTCCCAGGCAAAAGTCCGAAAAGCATACCTCAGTGGCTAAAGCCACCGCTGATTCTATTGGCTTTATACCGGGGATAAATCCCCGGCCTACCGCCCGGGGGAGTTTTTCCGCAGCTCGTCAAGTCGAGGAGATTGCCATGCCCATCGTGAACATCTACGAAGCCAAGAGCCAACTTTCCAAGCTCGTTGACCTGGCCGCCAGCGGCACCGATGTGGTGATCGCGCGCTCGGGCCACCCGGTGGCGCGGTTGACCAGCCTCAAGCCTGAAAAACGACCCATTGTCTTTGGTCTGCTGGAGGGCAAGGGCTGGATTGCGGAAGACTTTGATGCGCCTCTGCCGGATGAGATTCTGGCTGGATTTGAAGGCCGCTGATGAAGATTCTTCTGGATACGCAGATCGTCTGCTGGCAATATTACGAGCCGCAACGCCTACCGGAGATGGCCCGGCGTCTCATGGTCAACGCGGATGCTGTTTACGTCTCCTCGGCCACGGTCTGGGAGATCGCCATCAAGGCCCGTCTGGGGAAGATCAACGCGGATCCCCATCGAATTGCCCAAGAATTCATGGCGGGCGGGTTAATCGAACTGCCTGTCTCTTCAAGACACGCCGCACTAGTGGCCGAACTGCCGCTCTATCACTCCGACCCCTTTGACCGACTGCTGATCGCTCAGGCCATCAGCGAGCCGCTGCATCTGGTCACGGTCGATCCGCAACTCAAGCAGTACAGCGAGCTAGTGATTCAGGTATAGAACATTTTCGTAGGTACTAAAATACGGGCATCCTGGTATCCCACCCTAGCCGCAAAAACAAAGACGCGGCGAGAGTGGGGCACCCGGCCTGCCCAGGGTTTTCCGATTCCTCGCAGAGCGTGATCCATGAATGTTTTATCCGGTCTGCGCGGCGGTTCTTTGGTGGTGGGTTGGTTCCCCGGTGGTTGACAACCCGGCAGTTGACCTGGGCGATTACCGGCTAGTGCAGACCAAGCCCTACCTTCATGAAATGGGCGGACCTTGAGATTCATCTGGTGCAAATCGATGAACACTGGCCGACTTTGCGGGACCGAACTTCTGTCAACGAGTGCATTGGCGATTTGTCACGAATCCAGAATCGATCCTGGCGACATGCGCGTTTCTCGGGATGAATACGCCAGCCTAATCTTCTTGCTTTGTCGCATCTGTACTAGGCGCTGTTCGCTTCTTGTGGCGACCATTCCTGTATGGCTAACACGACAAGCACACGACGCACGTTTCTACTGACTACCATCGCTGCCGCGACGGCGACACCCACATTAATCGCGGAAGGTTTTCAGACCGATGAAGCGGAAGCGGTGAAAACCTTCCTCCGCAAGTGGGACGAAGCCTGGGCAAAGCATGATGCTCTGGCCATAGCAGGATTGCATAGGGACGACGCAGTCACTGTGAACCGGTTCGGTACCGTGGTGCGCGGGAGAACAGACCTGGAGAAGGCTTTGGGCTTCCTTCATGGAACCGGTGGCCCCTTTCACAACTCTGTCTTTCCTCCCCTGAGACTGTTGATTCAGCGTATGGTCGCTCCCGGTGTTCAAGTGGTCCAGGCGAAGTGGCAGAACCCTGTGATGAAGCCGGATGGCAAGATCGATCCCGCATCGATCAACGATATGATCGTGACCTTTGTTCTGCTGAAAGGTGCATCAGGCTGGCTTGCGAGTGAAGTAAACCTGGTTAATGTGGAAAAGATGGACCTTCCGTTCTCAAATCCAGGGCAGAAACCCGCGTAGACTACTACCATGCATCGCGTTGAGACAACACGACCGCATCCCTTGCTGGTGCCCTACATCCGTGCCTTTGTCCAGCGGGATTTCCGGATGCGCGGTACGGAGGAAGTCGAGCCGGTGGTTGCGCGGCTGGGCATAATGCTGGAGTTTCAGTTTCGCGATCCCTACTGGATTCCAAGCTTCAGCGATGACTCCGAGAATCCTTGCGCGTCTATCACCGTCATCGGCCCAATTAGCTACCGCAGGGTTCGTCTCATCGTGCGTGGCAATGTAAGCGCATTGGCCGTCGTCTTTGAACCCTCAGGCTTCTACAGGCTATTTGGTATTCCCGCGTCGCCTCTGGCCGAGAGAGGCACCGAAGGCCACGCGGTGCTCGGGACAGGGGTATCCAAGCTCTACGAAAGGCTGGGGAATTCGATATCCTTCTCACGGCGGACGAGTCTGCTGAACGATTTCTTCCTGGAGCGGCTGCAGCGATCAACAAGCGGACCTAGCTTGCTTGAAGGATTTCGCCCGTTCCTGCAGGGCGGCAATCACAGGTCAGTGGGGCGGGTGTCCAAACAGATTGGGGTGAGCGCACGCCATTTGGAGCGAAAGTCGCTGGAATACTTCGGTGTCTCTCCCACGATGCTCACTCGGATCTCTCGTTTCCAAAGAGCACTAACTTTGAGTGCGGGAGGGACGTCATCGTGGCTTCAGGTCGCGCATGCCTCGGATTATTACGATCAGATGCATATGATCCGGGACTTTCACGCTTTTGCAGGTGGCTCCCCGGTAAAGTCATTCGCGAGCATCGCGCCCCATCACCTTATCAACTTCCAGTGATCGTTGAGATCGATAATGCCAGATCGGCTTTTATCCGCCGATCTGCCCAGGGGTGCTCCTCGGAGGACGCCAACAGCCCTGTGTACTCACGGAGCCTACCTCGGCGGCATGTGGCCGTCGGCGAGTGCACCGGCGATTTATCACTCGTCGAGCCCCAAAGCCATCCCGGTCTTGATCTACCGGACAACACGAACTGGACGATCAATCTGGTCCCACCGATTGCCGGTGAGCATAGCGCGAACGCCTTCGCTACG
>Ga0182016_10002691_pt1 | contig 20668 bp, 23 predicted proteins | sample 712S2MmetaG_FD_120491 | JGI IMG/M metagenome (GOLD analysis project Ga0182016, IMG submission 120491) | Permafrost microbial communities from Stordalen Mire, Sweden - 712S2M metaG | ecosystem: Environmental > Terrestrial > Soil > Wetlands > Permafrost | place: Sweden: Stordalen | collected... | reverse complement strand
GCTTCTGGTCATAGCTCACCCGCACCATAAACACCTTGCACTCCAGCCCAAAGAAGGCGCAGGCCATCGCCAGCGAAGATCCCCACTGCCCCGCGCCCGTCTCCGTCGACAGCCGCCTGGTGCCCTCGAGTTTGTTGTAGTAGGCCTGCGGCACGGCTGTATTCGGTTTGTGCGATCCAGCCGGGCTCACGCCCTCGTACTTGTAGTAGATCTTGGCCGGCGTATCGAGCGCTTTTTCGAGCCGGCGCGCCCTGAACAGCGGCGAGGGCCGCCACTGCGCATACACCTGCCTCACCGGATCGGGAATCTCGATCTCCCGCTCCTGGCTAACCTCTTGCATTATCAGAGCCATGGGGAAGAGCGGCGCCAGATCGTCGGGCCCGATCGGCTTCAGCGTACCAGGATGCAGCGGGGGCGCCAGCGGCCTCGGGAGATCGGCTTGAATGTTGTACCACGCGTGGGGAATACGGTCTTGCGGCAGGTTGTACTGGATGGTTTCCATGCGCAACATCTTAGCAGCGGCGCTGGCCCTCCAGCATCCGATCGCTCAATCTCAACTCGTTTGGGGTTTGCGCTCGAGCAACGCAGGGCCAGAAGCACTCAGGCGATATAGCACGTGCGGGCGCAGCGGGTGGCCTTCAGGCAAATTGGGATGGAGGAAGTCGGCGGAGGGGTCATGGACCATTCCGATCTTCTCCATTACACGTCGCGAGCGCAGGTTGGCGGGTACGGTGAACGAAACGAGGCTTGGAAGCTTGAGAGTCTCAAAGGCGTATTGGGCAACTGCGCGCGCGCCCTCGGTGGCTAGCCCCTGGCCCCATGCGGAATGGGCGAGCCGCCAGCCGATCTCGAAAACCTGAGGAGGATTCGGGACCTGAAGAGCGACGACCGGCAACATGAAACTCGCATCGAAGCTTGGAACTGCGAGACCGATGTACCCGATAAACGTGCCCGTCCCGCGCAACTCAGCAGCGAACCCGCCAAAGCCATGTTTGTCGAAGTGAGCTTCGATTCGATCGGCGAGGGCGTCGGACTCGGCGGCGGTGAGCGTGGAGGGAAAGAACTCCATCACGCGTGGGTCGGCGTTCATGGCGCGGAAGGGCTCACGGTCGGACGGACGCCATGAACGGAGCAAGAGGCGCGGGGTGGTGAGGAAGTCGGACATGAAGGACAGGGTCCAGGGCTTAGGGGCCAGGGGTCAAGCCGGGCGATTGAGACGGAATTGAGCTTGCGGACTGCAGACAACCTGCTGTTGTGGCCGCTCACTTTTGCAGCGTGCGAATGTATTTGACCACCGCGGCAATCTGATCGTCTGTGAGCTTGCCGTTGTTGGCGGGCATCTTGTTCTTGCCGTTTTTGACAACGGCCTTGAGGTCAGTATCGCTTGCACTGACGACCGCAGGATCTTTGAGCGAGACGATCTTTGCCATCTTGCCGACGGGGGTGTTGCCGAGGCCGTCCGCTCCGTGGCACATCTGGCACTTGGCTTTGAATGTGTCCGCGCCGGTGTCCTGGGCGACGGCGGGGATGGTGACGACAGCGAGGAAGAGGACGGCGAGTTTTGTAAAGGGGAGTTTCACCTGATGGCTCCTGATCGAGCGTTTGTATGCGCGCCCGCTCTATTTGCAGTGTACCGAGTTGGATCATTTCGCCCCACGGCTTTTAAACAGACATTCCCGGTCCTATGGGAATGCAAGGGAAGAAGAAAGCTCGCGGTAGGCATCGGCCTGCAGCCGAAGCGTTGAAGCTGCTTTTTCTGCGGTCTCGACCGCATCTGCGCCTGCAATAAAACGGCGCGGTGGATTACCCTGACTTGAAATCGTAATCAACGCCTGCGCCAGTTTGGCCGGATCGCCCGACTGGTGACCGTTGTGACCTTTCCAAAACTCCATTTGCTTTGCTCTGCGCTCGTTGTAGTCCTCAATGGTCGGCTCTGCGAAGTTAGTTGATTCCTCTGTGAGAAGCTCAGTGCGAAAGAAGCCCGGATTGACAGTGATCGTATCGATGCCAAACGGTTCCACTTCGGCTTGCAGCGACTGCATCCAGCCCTCAAGGCCAAACTTCGACGCCGCGTAGGCGGTACCAAATTCAAAGCCCGTGAGGCCCGCAGTTGAGGAAATCGTTATTATCTGGCCCGAACGCTGCGTACGCATAACCGGCAGAACGGCGCGGGTAACATTCATGGGGCCGATAAGACTGGTTGTTATTTGCCGCTCCATCTGCTCCGGCGTCAGCTCTTCAAAAAAGCCCGCATAAAAGTTTGCGGCATTGTTGACCAGCACATCTATGCGGCCAAACTTCTCCACAGCCGATTTAACAGCAGATTCAGCGTCAGCGGGATTGGTAATGTTCAGCTTCACGATCAGAAGATTGCCGGATTTCCCCAGAGCCTCGGCCACCTTGTCAGTACTGCGACCGGTGGCGACTACTTCATAGCCTGCCGCCAGCGCCGCCTTAGCGATGTCCACGCCCATGCCGCGACCGGCACCCGTGATGAACCAAACTTTGCTCATGTGCCTATCTCCTGTATCCATGATCGCGTGCCGTCTTCGCGGAGGCGACACACTATCCCCGGCGTCTCACTTCGGCAAGTGCGCCAACAGTATCTCAAAAGGGGATGGGATTCGCGACAATGGAGGAAGGTGGCTTGGGCTGGAGCTATGCGAAACGCGTCAAAGCAATTCGGGAGGATTATTCTGGTGAGTCTGTTGGTGCGTTCGGGTTTGAGCAGCGAGGCAGAGCCGCAATACGTCGCTGAGTTATTTTCACGGAAATGCGATTGTTATTGGGCCTGGAGGGGAGTATGAGCGGTTTTGGCAAGGTGGGTTGCGGGCTAGTGCGGATGGTGGATCGGAATTGGTTGATGGCTGCAACGCTCGCAGCCGTATGCGCGACGGCGGGCGCGCAGAAGCTCAAATCCCCGTGGGATGGGCAGCAGGTGGCGCTGACGGATGCCGCGTACAAGTGTCCTGATCCGCCGCCATTCGCAAAAAGCCTGGACGCTGAGAGCTACTACACCGACGCCAACCACTCGATCATCGACGAGGCGAAGCGGGATGCGTTTCGCAAAGCCACAGAGGCTCCGACGCACCTGGGACAGTGGGCTGGCGAAGCGGCGGATGCGTATCTTGTGAAAGGCAGCAGGGCGGCTGCCGCATGCGTTTACTCGCTGCTGGGGGCGGCAGCGGACGCGAAAGCATGGACGGCCACAATGCCGACGGGGCAGGCTACTTACGAGCAGAAGTGGATGCTGGCCGGGACTGCGATGGCGTATCTCAAGGTAAGAACGAGCGGGGTGGGCTCTCTGGAGCAGGACAAAGCGATCCAGATGTGGCTGGGGACGCTGGCAGACAAGATCAAGGACTACGTGGACGGCAAGCGGAAAAACGCCAATAGCGATGCATGGAACAACCATCTCTACTGGGCGGGGCTGGCGGTGGCAGCCTCAGGCGTGGCGCGCAACGATGCCCGCGACTTCAAGTGGGGCGTCGATTCGTACAAGACAGGCGTTGGAGATATTCAGGCCAGTGGCGTGCTGATGCGCGAGATGGCGCGGGCCGGTATGGCGCTGCACTATCACCTCTATGCGCTTGCGCCGCTGATTATGATTGCCGAACTGGGCGAGGCGAACGGGATGGACCTCTATGCGGAGAATAAAGGCGCGATCCATCGGCTGGTGACGATCTCGGAGGCTGGCCTCAAGGATCCGGGAATATTCAAGAAAGCGACGGGCGTGGAGCAGAACATGCCGGATTCAATCTCAGGCGCAGAGATCGGATGGGCTGTGCCCTATGTGAAGCGGTTCCCGGATGCACAGCTTTCGCGCTGGATCGCAGATGCGAAGACGACGAGGTTTTGGCAGTGGGGCGGGTTGCCGCCGGGGTAACTGACGCGGATCGCTTGCGACAAGACGGATAGCGCGCGGGCTAATCTGTCTTTCGGTTCGGCTTGCTGCTATCGCTCTTCAGAACTGGCGAGGTAAACAGCCACGCCGCCCAGCAGCACCAGCATGGCTATCAACCCTGCGAGAGCCCATAGCGCCAATCCAGAGCCAGCGATCGAATTTGGCCACACTTTTGTCACGTCGATCTGCGCCGGACGGAAATGCTGGGTGAGCTCGCTGATCAGGCCGATCCCCTGCGCAGCGTGCGAGGCGGAAAACCCAATCGCGACCGCGATGCAGATGACGAAGGCGAAGATCTGCGCTCCAAGGATGGGTCGAGTGACGCGCTCGATCGCAGCGTTGCGGCGGCGGAGTTGTGCGCGCCACCACAGGATTCCCGGAGAAACAAGCGGTGCCGCAGCAGCGGCAGTTGCGCGCGCAGCTCTAAATGTGGAGGTGACAAGTGCAAGCTCTGCACAGGAGCGGCATGTTGCGGCGTGGATGCGAAGGTCGGCAGGGGCCGCTTGGGGCCATTGGCCGCACGCGAGCAATCCAGCAATCTCCTTTTCGCACGGGCAGGGACGAATGGTCATGGCTGCAACCCCCTTTGCGGGTTCTGATCGCGGAGGAGCGCGGCGATCCTCCGCCGGGCGCGGAATAACAGCAGCCGAATACTGGCTGAGGCAAGGCCGGTAACCTCGGAGATCTCTTTGTGCGAGTAGCCTTCGGCATAGGCGAGCCAGAGCAGTTGACGATCGCGCAGGCTCAATTTCGCAAGCGCCGGCCCAAGCAACATCCGCGAATCAGACTGACCAGATGTAGCGACCGCAGCGAAAAACTCCTCGGGCAGTTCCTCAATGGAGGCCTGGCGGGGCCTGCGCCAGTGGTCGCGGAGCAGGTTGGTGGCGATGCGGAAGAGGTAGCGGCGGGCAGCGACTTCGCCATCGTCGGGGCGCGCTGCGCAGAGGAAGCGAACGAAGCTCTCCTGCATGAGGTCGTCGGCAAGCGCAGGGTCGGCGGAGACTCGGGCCAGGTAGGCCCAGAGCGGCCGCGCAGAGCGCGAGTAGAAGCCGGCGAAGGCCTCGTTGCCCATGAGCGTGTCGGAGGGCAACTCCGCGGGTAGGGCCGCGGCGCGAAACGCTTCGCCGGCAAAGAGACTCGGGAGCATGGATTCCATGGGCATGAACTCGGGCACCGATCTTATTTACGATTCCGGTTTACTGCTCGTTCCGCGAGTCGAATGGTGTGGCCAGGCTGTTATGTGCGTTTTTGGGCATCAGACCAAGCCGCCCGGCAAGCACCCAGGTGATGCCTGCGGAGATGATAAATCCAAGGCCGGGCATGAGGGTGATGGTTCCGAGAATCAGCATCGCCTGGCGGGCATCGGGGTGAATGTTGCGCAGCATGAAGAATCCCACGCCGAGCAGCAAGAGCACGATGCCAACCTGGAGCGGCGTTAGTACGCGGGCGATTGCGTTCGGTACGCGCTGCTCCGGTTCAAAGCCGACTGGGATGGGCGCTGCCTCAAGGAAACGCCGTCCAGCCTCGGTTTCCATGTAGGCCGCGAGCTCCTGCGTGGAGCTGAATTTGTCGATCAGCCTCCCGTGCACTTCACTCTGCAGCTTGAAGATCCGGCTCCAGCGGCGGTTCTCAAGGAATTGTCGGATGAGCCAGACAATAGCTCCCAGGAAGCATGCAAAGCCCAGGCACACCATGATCGGGATGAGCGCCTCCCCCGTGGCCCAGCCATTTTGACGCGGCTGCGAGAACTGCGGCCACACAGCCCGCTCGATGGCTTCGTCGGGGCTTCCATCCTGGGAGTGGACATGTGTAAAGAGGTAGAAATCGGGGTTGCGGGCGACCTCAGGATGCAGAGCAAGGAACTGCGCAAGTTGAGGATTGTTGCGGGCTACATAGTCCTGATTGGCGAGCAGGGAGGGATCGCGAGCCACTACCGTGGTGAGGGTCGGGCTGAGGCGGAGAAGCTCGATGAGTTGCTTCTGGGTCTCGGCGAGCTCTTTGTCGGAGATGGGGGCGCTCGGGGGCAGCGACGCGAGTGCGGCGGGGCGGGCAGGTGCGGCCGGTCGAGCCGGGGCGGGCGGTGTTTGCGCGGCGGCGACCGTGGCGCAGAGGCCGGCGGCGAGTGCGATGGAGCTGAGAGCCTGGGCAAGACGAAGACGGCTGAGCATGGGGCGTTTCCTCACTGTGTCGAAGGGGTCGATTCCCTTCTGCATACACAACGAGTGAGGGGGCGGGTTGGTTAACAGGGGGGGTGGATTTTTGATTTTGCGGCTTCACGATAGGTTTTTCGTATCACGCGGCTTAACAGCCTGTGGTGAATTCCGAGCTTTGAAAGGGCACGACTTCAGTCGTGCCGCAAATGGCTGAAAACAAATAATGGGCTTTAGCCCCTGAGGGATGTTTTTCAGCTATCTGGACTTTCACCACGGGCTGTTAAGCAACTGCTATGGTCCGCTTTCTGGGGCGTCCGCCGTTGCGACCGTTGCGTTTTGCGGCGGCGGTTTTTGCGGGGCTGGTGGACTTGCCTCCCTTTGCGCCAAGGCGGCTGGCCATCCATTGACGCGACCCCAGAAAGCCTTCGAGGAGTGCGGGGAGATAGAGGTCGGCATCAAGACGGGGAAAGTGAATACCGAAGCCGGACGGGGAGATTTCGATCGCGGCAAGCTGCGCGGGCGTTGCGTTTTCGAGTCCCTGCGCTATGTGAGGCGGAAAGGCGAGGTCGATGCCAGTGGAGAGCTCGATCAGCACGCGGTTGATGCGGCGGTCGTAGCGAGCGGAGACGGCGAGGGGCGTAGTCGACTGCATCTCGCGGCCCAGTCGATTTGCCTGGGCGAACTCAGTAGGGCTGATGTTGATCTCTTTCCGGTCCATGAATCTCCTCCCAGGCGCGCAGCTGGAATCCCAGATTTGCGACCAAAGCTCATGCGATTGCCGTAAGGTCGCGGCGAGCGAAACCGTAGTTCTCGCGCAGGGAAACACTGCCGAGCGGAATGTTCAACACGAACACCGCTTCATTCCCGTGCCCGGCAACGTGTACATGCGGCGGTCGGTGGTCGTTCGGGTAAATGCCAACCCGGATCGCGCCAATCCTCAGAACGATTGGCATGGGATAATCCTAACATGAAACCGAAGCGATTGGGTTCTTGCGGGACCCCCTCAGCTTTAGTGAGCCAAGGCCGTATCGCCCACACGACTCACACATCGGGCTAGTCCTTTGTACCCTTTCCTTTGTTGTCGGGCTTGACGTCCCCTAATTCCGTGATACCCGTATTGAGGGTCCGAACCTTTGCCGCTAACTGTGTGTCATTCACAGCCCATAATGTTCCGTCAGAAAACCGTAGGTTGCGCACATAGACGATTTCAGTGAATGCGTCCTCTGTACCGTGCCCAATGGTGCCGTCCTGGCTGGCTTCCCCCGGAGCTAAAGGGGACCAGTCCGCGCTGTTCTTGCCGTCAATATTCCAGACGGTGCCCACCATACGGCGATTGAAAGGGTCGTATTTCAATACAACAACCTCGAACGCCGTGATCGCCTTATCTGAGATGTTCTTCCATGAGAGATTTTGAATGAACATTTCGCTGTTGCCGTATGTGTTCTTGAACGAAAAGTCACTGAGCCTTATGGACGGGCAGACATCCACGATGAAGGCATGCCGGTCGGGAAAGTTGTTCCTAAGTTCTTGCCCGTCCATTCGGGCAACTGAGAACATAGAACAGAAAGAGAATGCGCAAGTCGCTAGGAGTTTTCGCACGAGAACCTACCCTTTTGTGAGATTGATTTGCGTTCAGGGTACACCATCCAGTGCTTGCTGGCCGCCGTAGCACTTATTCGAATCTGCGCTTCATTCGCAGGTGGCCAGAGCACCCGCCTTCCCCCTTTCAATCCTCAGCGAGAGGGAAAGTCTTTGCTCACTTCGTCTTGGCTCTATCGCGATGAGAAGGGGCCGCAAGGGGTGCTCAGACGCTGGTGGCGATGGCCCTGGGAGGTCGGCCGCCTTTTGCGCCGTTGGTTTTGGAGGCGCGGCGTTTGGCGTCGGACTTTGCGCTACCGCCCTTGCGGCCTAGCTGGGCCATCCAGCGACGATTGCCGTAGACGCCTTCGATGAGAGCGGGCACGTAGAGATCAACGTCCAGGTCGGGGAAACTGATGCCGGTTCCGCCGCCAAGCAGCTCGTAGTTTTCAAGTTGCTTGTGTGTTGCCGTGCCCAGATCCTGAATATCTTCGATTGGCAGCACAAGACGGCGGCCATTTGTAAGTTCAACGATGAGCAACCTGAGCGAGGGAATGTGCTCGACGCTCTTTGCGAGCGGGCCGACTTCACGTTGCTTTGCTGCTTTCAGCGCGGCGTCGATCTCGGCGTCTGTAGTTGCAACTCTGTGCTCAGCCATCATGTTTCTCCCAAAGTTGAACGAGCTCGTCAAAGTGCCGGGCAGCCACCGCGAGAACGTGTCGGACATCGGAGCGGCTTGCGCCCGCTGGACGGACCCGGTCCTTTCTGCTCGCCAGTGCTACGTCGCCGTCTGGAAGCAGATCGAGGATGACTTCGACTTCGGCATAGAATCCATGAACATGCCTTGGCTCATGGTCCATGGTATAGACGACGAAGGAGAATGCCTTCGTGCCGGATTGAGCCCGTTGAGCTTCAATTTAACCTAAACCGCTTGGGTTCATGAAATCTTGGAGTCGGCGAGACATCGGTTCTGCCTCGTTCGACCGTCAACCAAAGCACTAACTGACGCCGACCTTGTAGCGCGGCCAGTGGGCGCGGGGGGTTTCGTGGTCGATGGCGGGTTCGGCGTCGCACTCTACTTCGATTACCGTGGCTGGCTGGTCCGGAGATTGCAAGGGAAGGCCGGTGAGGCGCAGCGACCATTCATCCTGCGTGAATTGGACTGGCTGTCCGGTCTTGAGGAGCCGCGCGGAGAGCGCCTTGGCCTTGAGGCCGCCGATGGCGATGACCGGCTCCGGCTGGAAGAAGCTCAACCACTCGGCGGCGGGGGTGTGGCCTGGCCAGAACTGCTGCACAATATAGAGCGTGTTGCCGCGGCGGGTGTAGTTGGCGTTGACGTTCCAACTGGCGTTGATGCGGTCAGTGTCGTAAATTGCCTTTCCGTTGGTGGCGAGCCAATTGCCGACGGCTTCCAGGCAGGTAACCGACTCCTCAGGGATGGAGCCATCGGGCTTGGGGCCGATGTTGAGCAGGTAGTTGCCGCCGCCGCGGGCACAGTTGGTGAGGTTGTTGACGATGGTCTTGGGCGTCTTCCAAGCGTCGTCGCCGCGGTTGAAGCCCCAGGAGTCGTTGAGCGTCATGCAGCTTTCCCAGGCGCGGCCAGCTTCGGCGGCGGTGATGTGCTGCTCGGGCGTGGAGAAGTCGCCAGGAAGGCCGTTGCGGTTGTTGACGATGATGTCCGGCTGTAGCTCGAAGACCATCTTGTTCATCCGCTCCGACTCCCACTCTGTGGCGGAGAGCGGCCAATCGACGTCGTACCAGAGGATGTCGATTTTGCCATAGTTGGTCATGAGCTCGCGGATAAGGCCGTGGGTGTAGTCGACAAAGCGGCGGCGTGCGGCGGGGTCGGTCTTGCAGATTGCGCCGTCGGGGTGGTGCCAGTCCATGAGCGAGTAATAGAAGCCGACGCGGAGGCCCTCAGCGCGCGCTGCATCGACAAACTCACGGACGAGATCGCGGCCGGGGCCTTGTTTGGGGGCGCAATAGTCAGTTAGCTTGGTGTCCCAGTGGCAGAAGCCTTCGTGGTGCTTGGTGGTCATCACCATGTACTTTTGCCCGGCGGCTTTGGCGAGGCGTGCCCAGTCGCGGGCGGCATTGGGCTTTGGCTTGAAGTGCTGGGCGAGAATCTCGTACTGCGGAATGGGAATGCCTTCCACTTCCTTGGCCCACTCGTGCTGGCCGATGACGGAGTAGAGGCCCCAGTGGATGAACATGCCGAACTTTGCCTCGTGCCACCAGGCCATGCGCTGCTGGCGCGTGGCGGCGAGTGGATCGGGCGCGGCCTGGGCCTGAGCTGCATCGGGATCTGAGGCGGGCCGGGGTAGCGCGCCATTGGCGGCAGAGGTGGTGAGCGCGAGCGCTCCGGCTGCGGAAAGTTGCTTGAGAAAAGAACGGCGAGTGGATTCAGACCAGTCCATGACGAAGGCTCCTTGAAAATGGGCAGAGCTGCAAACTGCGCAGAGAATGCGCAAATATCGCGGCTCTTAATCGAGGAGAACTATAGCTGAGCAGGGCCGGTGGGGGGAATTGCGAGAAAGCGGTTTGAAACAAGGGCACGACGGGACGGTTGGAATCCCACCCTTGCCGCAAAGACAAGAACGCGGCAAGGATGGGGCACCCAATCAGTCTTTGAGACGAAACAATGAATGCGGGGCTTTAGCGATGTTTGCCGCCGCCATGTCCGCCCCCACCATGACCACCGCCAAAGTGGCCGCCCGACATCTTCGGCTCCTTTGGTGCGTGATAACTCGGTGCCTTTGGAGAGTGGTAGCTTTCGCCGCCATGACCACCGCCAAACATGTGGAATCCGCCGGAGGACTCATTGCGCGGGGCGGAGTAGGAGCGCTCGCTGGCGAAGGATTGCTGATTCCGATAGCCGCCTGAGCCGTAGCTGTTATTCGCGTAGGACTGCGCCCGGCCATATTGCAGGGGCGCGGAGAACTGCTGACGCATCGGTTCGGGTTGACGTGTGTAGGCGTAGTTCTCTGAGCGATTGCCGGCGAACGCCTGTCCGCGATTCGCGCCGTAACTTTCAGGCCCGCGGTAGGGTGAGCCTCCATTTTCGAATGCTCGGCCACCATTTTCGCGGCCAAACTGCTGGCCTGCATAGCCATTGCCTGCATAGCCATTCGAGGCTCGGCCGTAACCACCGGACTCTCCCCGATAATTTCCAGCAGATTCGCGGCCGAGCGGCGTGGAGCGCCCGCCGGCATAATTTCCGCCGAAGCTACCGCGATTTCCACCACCATACCCGCCGTGGAAGCCGCCCCAATGGGCTACTGAGCTGGAGTGTGAGTAATAGGGCTGGTGGTTATAGAAGATGCCGCCACCATGCCAGTTCAGTCCCCAGCCAAGCCAGCCAAACGCAGCGTGGAAGAACGCACCGAGCGCGACGCCAACACCAAATACCAGGCCTACACCAATGCCGGCGAGCGCGTGGCCGAAGGCATCGACCAGATAGAAGCCAGGATACGGATTGATGGGCGCGCCATAGGCGTACCAGGGATTGTAGGTGGGAACGTACACCACTTGAGGATTGGTCGGCGCGAGCTGGATGTATCCCTGGTCTTGCGTGACCTCCTGCTGAGGCGTGCTGCGCAGGGTTCCGGCATTCTCAGCGCGCTGGCGAAGAACCTGGATGGTCGAGAGCACGTCCTGAGGCTGGTTGTAATAGGCGTTGCCGAGGTCGGTGGTCCACTGGAGGTCGTGATCCATCATGGCCAGCACCTGCGGGAATGCGGTAAGAGCTTTCACGCTTGGGTCCCACGTGGCTTGGGCATCGGCAGCAGCGGCAACCTCGTCGGGCGAGACGCGGCCCATGGACTGGCGCCAGTGGTCGGCGGCGACCACCTGAGCCGGATATGTAGAGGCGGCGAGGATCTGAGCTATGAGCGCGTCTGGATAGAGCGCGATGGGGGCGACAAGCTGTTCAAGCTGCTGGGAAGCGAAACCCTGCTCGGGCTGCTGGTTCAAGTCGGGCGATTGTGCGCCATACTGGTTGGGATATGCGCCTTGATCGGCGTAGTCCTGCGGGCTGGGAGCCTGCTGCGGATACTGCTGCTGGCCGTATGGCTGGGACTGATAGCCGGGCTGGTTCGGGTAGCTGGGCTGCTGCGGGGCGTAGTTGGGATTGGGCTGGGCGTAGGAATTGGGCTGATTCGAGTACGGATTTGGCTGCGCATACTGGCCGGGATAGGGGCCGCTCTGCTGGGGCCACGGCTGCTGCGCAAGAGCGTCAATCTGGGCCAAGGGGAGCAGCAGCAAGGCCATGCCAAGAGCGATGGCACGCTGGGCAAAAAGGCTCAAATGTTGCTTTAGGGGCAGATTCTGCTTGGTTTCACGGCGAGAAAGCAGCGAGAGCAAAGCGGAGCGGGCAGCAGCCAAATGGAGTTTCATATTCCCTCACAGCGGCTTCAATCGAGCCGCCTTTCTTCGCGGGGCCTGTCGACAGAGCCAGAAGTGCAGCTTGCCTGCGACAGGTTCGTTCTCGCGGATTCCGCCTGGTATGATCCCGGAGCGCCCGGAGAGCGGTCAGTTACGGTAGACCCGGCCTCCGGGAGTAAGTTGCGGAGGATTTGCGATTTGCCGGCAGATTGAAGGCTGGTTTCGCGGAGAAACCCGGGAGCCCGGCGAACTTCAGCTCCAACCGGGCCTCGAACCGGAAGCTCACGGAGGCTGGGGTTTATCATCGCAGAGGTAGGTGCCGGACAGAGCGCGCCTTCCAGAAACAATCAGGGGAAAGAGAGCCGACCGGTCGAGTTGGCTGGTGCTCAGCGTTCCAAAGTTGACGGCCCGAGCAGTCGAGCGGCTTCCCCAAAGAAAGAAACGGACGAAGGATGCGAGCAAAGTCAGCTGTAGTGCTCGGCGCCCAGTGGGGCGACGAAGGCAAGGGCAAGATTGTGGACGTGCTGAGTGAGCGGTTCAGCGCGGTGGCGCGGTATGCGGGCGGGCACAATGCCGGCCATACGGTGATTGCCAACGGGCAAAAGATGGTGCTGCAGCTGATTCCCTGCGGCATTTTGCGGGCCGGCTGCAAGAACGTGATTGGCAACGGGGTTGTGCTGGACCCGATATTTCTGCTTGGCGAGGCACAGAAGTTGCGCGATGCGGGCATTGAAGTGGACGAGCGGCTGTTTATTTCGAACCGCGCGCAGGTGATCTTGCCCTACCACCGGATGATTGAGCTGGCGGCGGAGAGCGCGCCAGGGCGGCGCAAGATTGGCACCACCAGCAAAGGGATTGGGCCGGCTTACGAGGACAAGATGTCGCGCGGTGGGCTGCGGGTGGTGGACCTGATGCGGCGCGACCTGTTGAAGACGCACATCGAGACGGCATGCGCGGAGAAGAACGCCATCGCAAGGGCGCTGTTTGGCACCGATCCACTCGACGCAAAAAAGATGTACGAGGAGTACGCCGCGGCGGCTGAGAAGCTGCGGCCTCTGGTGGCCGATACCGGCAAGCTGTTGAGCGACGTGCTGGCCGCGGGCGGCAGCGTGATGTTTGAGGGAGCGCAGGGGACGATGCTGGACATCGACCATGGCACCTTTCCATTTGTGACGTCGTCCTCTGCCGCGGCAGGTGGTGCATCGACCGGAACCGGGCTCGGACCCACCGCGATTGGAACCGTGATCTCTGTGACCAAGGCCTACGTGACGCGCGTAGGTGAAGGGCCGTTCCCGACCGAAGTTGGCGGGGATTTTGGCGATCATCTGCAGAGGCGTGGCAACGAGTTTGGCGCGGTCACCGGGCGTCGCCGCCGCTGCGGCTGGCTCGACCTGCCGCTGTTGCGCTACTCCAACCGCGTGAATGGCACAGAATGGCTGGTGGTGACCAAGCTCGACGTGCTGGATGAGCTGGCTGAGATTCCGATATGCACGGGATACAAGATCGACGGCAAGCTCATCGACGAGGTTCCGGCCGATGTGGCGGGGCTGCAAAAGATCGAGCCCGTTTACACCAGCCTGAAGGGTTGGCAACAGAAGACCGAAGGAATTACAGAATTCGATAAGCTGCCAAAGGCTGCGCAGGAGTATTTGCGTTTTCAAGAGAAGGAGAGCGGCGCAAAGATCGGCATGGTCTCCACCGGGCCGGATCGGGAGCAGACCATGTTCCTTCCGGATTTTGCAGCAGCGCTCAAAAGCATTTGCGGTTAGGCTAAGACTTAGATAAATGGTCAGAAGCATCGGCCCCGGGTTAAGCCGGCGCAGGAAAAGAGCGAAGTCCATGGTAAGTTTTCTGGTTCGATTGAAGTTTGCGCAGGAAGACCGCGCCGATGCGGTAGAGGCGGTGCGGCGGCTTGCGGAGGCTTCGCGCAAGGAGCCGGGGTGCGTGAGCTACATTCCGCACCACTCTGAAGAGGACATGGATACCATCTTGATCTACGAGCAGTACGTGGACGAGAAGGCCCTGGCAGCGCATCGTGAGAGCGAACACTTCAAGAAGTATGCGGTGGGTGGGCTGTTCCAGAGAATGCGGGAACGAGCCGTCGAAAACCTGATCGCTCTGGCCTGATCTTTCGAATCCAATTGACCGGCATGGCGGTTCAAGGCTACTATCCGTTACGCCTATGCCCGGCCACCTTGACAAGTATCCAAAGCGAACGCGACTGTGCCAGTCTGCGCTGGTTGCCGGTGTGTTGCTTTGCCTGGTGCTTCCAGCACATGCAGTAAAAGATGGCGCTCAACCGGTAGCGTGGATGGCCTTCGACACCCAGCAGATGCCAAAAGGGCAGCAGCACCAGAGCCGGCATGAGATTGACCAGCTTGAAGATGCGTGGCGGAACGCCATCCTGAAGTCGAACACTGCGGTCATGGATCGACTGCTCGCGGATGACTACCTGGCGATTACAGCATTAGGGTTGGTGCAAACCAAGGCACAAACATTGGCTAACCTCAAGGCGGGACGCATTCACATGGCGTCTTTGAACGTCTCCGATCGCAAGGTCAGGTTCTATGGCAGAACAGCGGTTGTCACTTCCCTCGCCGTGGTGCAAGCCACAACACCCGACGGGGACATATCGGGGAACTATCGCTACATGCGCGTCTATGTGCGCGACTCGGCTGGCAATTGGAAGATTGTTAGCTTTGAGGCGAGCAAGATTCGCGAGCCCGGCGAGCACCGGTGACGAAGCGTCTGTCCCAGTTTGGTGCAGCTGCGGAGTTAGCTCCTGATTACTCCAGGTAGTCGTTATAGGTACCATCGAACCACTCCCTCCAATCGAGATCGTCTCGCCTGACCCGCACTGGTCTATCATCGGGACAATTGTGGTTGGTACCAGTGGGCCCGCCAACCTGGGAGTGGAGCTTCTCTGGATGCGAACGAGCATTCTTCGTTCAATTGATTAGGACAAGGCCTCAACCTTGGATTTGAAGTTCCATTCATTTACAAGGAATGCTGCTTTAGCGCAGCCAGGTTGAACGCAGCGATAGATGAAGGCAATCGGGAGCGAATGAAATGGTATCGAATCAGTCGTCGACGCTGAAGTTCTTCTCACTCTTGTTTCTTCTGCCTGGAATCGCCGGCCTGATTGTCTCGGCGATGATGTCTCTCAACTACGGGAATACGCTGCCCAAGTGGCCGGTCCCGGAGCAGTCGCGCACCGTGCCTCGCCTCATTAATGGCCAGGTGATTTACCAGACTGAGGAAGAAGACCGGCGGTTGAACGAGATTGAATTCGCTTCGGTAGGAGTCTTCTTGATTGGTGCAACGCTGGGCCTGGTCTACATGGCCAAGTGGGGCATGAGGCGGGCCATTGCGGCGGACGATGAAGACGCGGCTATCGAGACCTAGAGGGCAGGTTAGTTGCGTGGCGCGGTCAACGACGGCGGAACCAGAGTAAATTTATCCCGAAACCCAAGGGCTTAAAGCGTTTTCGATCCATATGTTGACGTCACGAATTCGTCGCAGGTGACATTTACTTCCACCCCACAGACGAAGGCCTGTCTGCGGGGACCCCGGAGAGGAAAATGCCACCTCGATGCCTGGTTTCTGTAAGCACCTGGATCGAAGACGCTGTAGTCGACGCGAACCCCAGGGAGCGACGACCCACGACGCAGCCAGCGAGGACACAGTTGCTCTGGTTCCGCTCTAGAATGAATGAATGCCAGAGCTGCCCGAAGTAGAGACGATTGCGCGAGGGGTGGATGCGCGCGTGCGCGGCGATAGCATCGTAGAGGCTTGGTTCAGCACTCATGAACAGCCCTTCAAAACATCTGCCACAACCCAAGCCAAAGGCCTGGCGGGGCGAAGCATCCTCAGCGTCCATCGGACCGGCAAGCACATTGTTTGCGAGTTGGGCGAGCCAGGCTGCGACGAACCGACGGCACAGTGGATTGTGCACCTGGGGATGACCGGGCGTTTGCTGGTCACGACTCCAGAGGGCCCAGTCGCGGCGCATACTCATGCGCGGCTTAGCCTCGAGAGTGGGCGGGAGATCCGGTTCGTTGACCCTAGGCGCTTCGGTCGCCTTGAATTTCGAGACCTAAAAAAATCTGCTGGGTTCAGCGCCGCAGGCAGTGAGCCCATGATCATTGAAACCGCGGAGTTCGCCGCGCTATTCCGCGGTCGAAAGCTGGCCATCAAAGCGGCTCTTCTGAATCAGCAACTGCTCAGCGGAGTGGGCAACATCTACGCCGACGAGAGCTTGTTTCAAGCAGGAATCCGGCCACGCACGCGTTCCGGGAAGCTCACCCGTGAGGAATTGGAGCGCCTGCGTCTCGCCTTGCGGACTGTGCTTACCCACGCGATCCAACTTGGAGGTTCGTCTGTGAGCGATTATGTGGATGCCGATGGGGTGAAGGGATTCTTTCAATTGGAGCATTGCGTGTACCTGCGAACCGGCCAGCCGTGCCGGCGCTGCGCCACGCCTATCAAGCGGATTTGGGTCGCAGGCCGGGGCACGCATTACTGCCCAAACTGCCAGCGATAAGTCGTCAGTTCTACAGTTTTCGGGATAAAGACATCCTTATAGATTCCAAAACTCAGAAAAACGGAGTCTTAGTATCAACGTAAGTGATTGAAAGCAAGATGATTTAAGAACGGTACTCGGATTGCAATGTAGAGGGTGCCAGTGATGATCGGGCTGCTGGAGAGATTTCCGGCCAGCCCCAGAAAAAGGCAGAGACCCGGCAAGAGCATCCGCCAATGAGCGGCCCTGAAAGAGGGAAGACCGGCCGGGAGATTCTGCGGCAGGCACGGTGGACAAAACCACCGGCCCGACATAAGCTGGGAGGCCAGTGACCAGCGCAGGACAGCGAACGCCACTCCCACAGGGGTGGCTTTTCTGCATCTGAGAGCGATTGAGTCGGAGGCCCGCCGGGGATTTTGAATTTGATCGGCAGGTACCCTGGTCACATTGACACTTGCCAGCCGGAACGGTTGGCTGTAGTATCGGAGTTGCCTATCCAGCGGCTGACGCGAGCCACCCCAACCGGGCAGAGCGCGCTCGCCGCAAAGCAAGGACCTTCAGCCGCAATTTATATTTGGTCGGGCAACCGCGGCGGAGATACCCATAGGTGATGCAACACCCGAGGAATAGGCTGACCGCACCGGACCGCAGCCGAGAATGACAGTGCCGTAAGGATTGGACCGTGTAGTTCATGCGGTCGCCGGCTTCGGGGCCATTCAGCCGGGAAAAAAGACGTTCTGGGTAAACCAAAGGCATACGGGATCGAGGCGGAGCGGAGCTTCGGAAAAGGAATTCGGGGATTGAGATTTGTGATCGAGCCGGAGCCTGGCGGACTCCCGCGTGAGTCGGCCACAAGCAGCAGGAACAGAGTGAGCCAGCGGCAGAAAGGCTGGCAACTGGACCCAAAGGCAGAAGAACCCAACCCAATGCAGCAAAAAGCACACAGCCAGGAAGTACACGCATGACGACAGATTCGACGCAGCCCCAGATTGAAGTGGGGCCCGCTCCGGCCAACGGGTCAGGGCAGTCTCAGGGACACCGGCGCCGGCGGCGCCGCCGCAAAAACAAGGGCAGCCAGGGACCGTCAGGACCCTCAGCCCAGGCACAACAGGGACAGCCCCAGGCACAGTCTCCAGCCCCACCCCCTGCCCAGGCGCAGGCGCCACCCTCTCCCCCGCAGCCCAAGCCACAGCAGCACAACAACCAGGGCGGCGGCCGGGGCCGGAAGAAGAAGTTCTTCCAGAAGGTCTCCGCACCGCGGCCAGAGCCGGGCAACAGCGTCTCCTATTCGCCTGGAAATGGCTCAGGCGGTGGTGGAAAGCGCAAGATGAGGCAAAAGGGTCCGCGTGAGTTTGTTGGTCCCATGGACCACAGTTATCGCGAGCTGAATGGCAACGTCGCCGACGGTCCGCCCTCCACGATTCAAATCTCAAGCAACGGCCACAGCGGCTACTACCAGCAGGATCCGTATTTCGCGCCGTTCGTCTCGCCTGCGCGCGAAGATGCACCCACCAGGATTCTCTGCTTCATCGACGATCTCTTCTTCCAGGCAAAGATCAACGAGACCTCGAAGAAGCTGGGCGTGAAGGTGGAGTTCCTGAAGGGCGACAAGGAATCCATTGCGCGAATTACGGACGCTCCTGAAGATCAATGGCCCAAGCTGGTTGTGTTTGACCTGAACAATCTGAATGCCAAGCCAATGACCCTGATCCCGAAGTTCAAGACGAAGTTCAAGAAGGCCACATCGATTGTGGGTTTCCTGAACCATCTGCAAGGCGACTTGAAGTTGAAGGCCGTTGAGGCCGGTTGCGACACAGTCATGCCGCGTTCTGCGTTTTCGCAGAGTTTGCCAAACCTGTTGCGCCGTTACGGATTGGAAGAGGAAGAAGACAACTACCCGCAGCCGGCGTAGAGAAGCCAGTTGTCAGAGATCAGTTGTCAGTTTTCTGGGGCGAGTTGAGGGCTTGGGCTTGGCCTGAACTGGTTGCACATTTGGAGCAAGAATGAGAGGCGTCCGCTTTAGCGGGCGCCTTTTTTGTCCGGTCCGGAGTAAGAGTCCTATCCCGGTGGCCAGCTCAGATGGCGCCCGCCAAGTAGATGCAGGTGCAGGTGATCCACAGTCTGGCCACCGTCTTCTCCGGTATTGATCACTACCCGATAGCCTTTACCAAGGCTCTTGTCGCGGGCAATCAGAGCTGCCGTGTTAAGAAGATGGCCAAGAAGATCACGGTCCTGTGCGTTCGTATCTTCGAGGGATGTGAAATGCTCGCGCGGAATGATGAGGATGTGCACCGGCGCTTGCGGATGAATATCCGCGAAGGCGTAGCAGAGCTCGTCCTGGTAGACAGCGGTTGAAGGGATTGAACCTTCAGCGATTTTGCAAAAGAGGCAGGACATAAGATGACCTCGCGGGCGAGTCCAGTGTACAACTGCGCGGTTGAGCAGGGGATGGGTTCCGGGCTATGTTGGAGGAGTCTGGGAGCAAACACAATTCCAGGAATTTCGGGAGGTATAGGCGATGAAGGCTGCTGTCGTGAGCCGTTTTGATGCACCGCCGCGTTATGGGGAATTCGAGGATCCCGTTGCAGGCGATGGCGAAGTCCTGGTGGAAGTGACTGCGGCAGGATTCCACCGCATCGTGAAGGCATTGGCAAGCGGAGCCCACTACGGAAGCTCAGGAATACTACCCATGATTCCCGGAGTGGATGGAGTGGGGAGGCTGGAAGATGGGACACGGGTGTACTTCGGGAGGGTAAGAGACCAATTCGGCACGATGGCCGAGCGATCCGTGACTGCGCGAAGCATGTGCATGGAATTACCCGACAATGTGGACGATGCGACCGTTGCCGCGATGATGAATCCGGGGATGAGTTCATGGGCGGCGCTGAGGGACCGCGTAGAGTTCCAGGCCGGACAGAGCGTGCTGATTTTGGGCGCGACGGGGGTTGCGGGGCAGCTTGCGGTGCAGATTGCGAAGAGAATGGGAGCGCGGAGGGTGGCGGCAGCGGGAAGGAACGAGGCCGCGCTGAAGGAACTCGAGCGGCTGGGCGCGGATGTGGTTATTCCGCTGGGACAGGAACGCGGAACTGTAGTGAGCATGCTGCGCGCCGAAATCAAAGAGCACAAGACGGATGCGGTGCTCGACTATGTGTGGGGCGAACCGGCGGAGATGTTGCTTGAGGCAATCTCAGAAAGAGGGCTCAGCCACGCCTCATGGCGGATTCGCTATATACAGATAGGCAACAGCGCTGGGCCGACGATTACCCTGCCGGCAGCAACGTTGCGGAGTACGGGGCTGGAACTGCTGGGTAGCGGATTTGGCAGCGTGTCGATGAAGAGAATCTTCGCTTCGCTTGCTGAGTTTCTGGAAGAGGCGTCGCGTGAGCCGTTCGAGTTGAAGATCAAGACCGTTCCATTGAGTGAGGTGGAGCGCAGTTGGAACGCTCCGGACGGAGGTGAGCGGCTGGTGTTCAGACCGTGAATTTCGTCCCGCCGATCCGCTGGTACGATGCACCTATGGGTACCGCCGAGAATATGTCCGCCAATGACCACCCCCCTCTCTGGAAGACGCTACTGGCGTTCGGATTTATCTATTTTGTGTGGGGATCAACCTACCTCGCCATTCGCGTGGGCGTGCACGAGGTTCCGCCGCTGATGTTCGCGGCAATGCGATTTTTTGCGGCGGGCGCGGCTTTGTACGGATGGACGAGGCTGCGCAGTGAGCGCGCTCCAACCTCGCGTCAATGGCTTTCTGCCTGCATCCTCGCATTTCTCATCTTTGTCGGCGACTATGGGCTGCTCTTCTGGGCGGAAATTCGCGTGCCCTCCGGAATCGCCGCAGTGATGATGGCAACGATTCCCGTTTTCATTGCTCTGGGTGAGATTGTTTTTCTGGGGACCCAGAAGCTTACTGGACGGTTGGTAATTGCTCTGATTGTGGGCATCGGGGGCGTTGCTGTACTGACGCTGCGCACACTGAATCTGAGCGGGGTGCCGGTAGAGCCGCTCGGCGCAGCAGCACTCATTGTGGCAGCGGCGTGCTGGGGAGCCGCGACCATTTTGACTCGGAAGCTGGAGTTGCCGCCATCCAAGGTGGTGAGCTCGGGCGCGCAGATGCTGGCCGGAGGC
>Ga0182016_10002689_pt1 | contig 20677 bp, 14 predicted proteins | sample 712S2MmetaG_FD_120491 | JGI IMG/M metagenome (GOLD analysis project Ga0182016, IMG submission 120491) | Permafrost microbial communities from Stordalen Mire, Sweden - 712S2M metaG | ecosystem: Environmental > Terrestrial > Soil > Wetlands > Permafrost | place: Sweden: Stordalen | collected... | reverse complement strand
GCTTTCTCTTTCGGGGTGCGATGTCGTTGGCTTGGGCGGGATTGAGTTGATTGTCGTTTCACCCTGCCATCCTGCCATCCCGCCTACCTCAGCGTAAGACGGCGACGCCGGACGGTTACATTGGAGCCAGATCGAAACTTACATTTCGCGGAACTCCGCCGCCACTTTCACCCACGGCTTTTGTCCCGATTGCCTCAAGGCAATGCGGCAGGAATACTCCGCTTTCCTTGATGGCGGCAGCCCGGAGGACGGCCAACGAAGGCCCGTGCAAAGCGAGACCGAAAAAGCGGCTCCCAAGGACGAATGCGGCCAGAGCGAGGTGGCAGGCCCCCCGGTTATCCGGGGCGGATCAACCAATTCCGCCGTTTAGTCCCCGCTCCATTTGTAGTCGTATCCGGGCGGCGGATCATAGAGCACCGAAAACAAATTACCCGGCACTTCTTCAAAGTACATCTTGATGTAATTGGCGTGGCCGTCCACAAAGCCGACGACATCTTTGGCATCGAGGAACATGGGTGGCACCTCCCCCACCGGCTGGCGGATTGGTTTGCGCGGCTCATGCCATGAGTACGGATAAAAGGCCGGCGATTCCGCCACCATCACGGTTTTGCCGGGTTCTTTGATCGCGGCGATTTTACATCCCGCGATGCCGAGGTAGAAGGCGCCTTGCGGATTGTCATTGGTGTGGAAGTTGCAGCCATTAAACCAATAACTGGAGTAGTCGTAGCGGGATTGATCGTGCTGGCTCTGCCAGACAGTTTGCCAGAGGTTATTAAATCCGCGCGAATCTCTGGCCTCCGTATAGTAGAAGATATCGGCCGGGCAGGCAAAGAGGAGATCCTGCGGCGAGGAACGGCCCTTTAAACCGACGTAGCTTTTCATCAGTTGCTTGTAAGCCAGCAAAGGGGTCCTTTGCCCGGGGTTCGCCGTCACTGGGGCCACATCGTTGGAGTCGTCGCAATACATGCGGATTCCCAGATTAATTTGCCGCACATTGTTGAAACAAGCCGTGCGCTTGCCTTCGGCCTTGGCGCCGCCCAATACCGGGAAAAAAAGGGCCGCCAGCACCCCAATGATGGCGATGACCACCAGCAATTCCAGCAAGGTGAAACCCGCGGGTCCTGGTCTGCTTATGCGTTTCATAATCACCCGGGCGTTAACTGGCCATCAAGAAGCCATCCAGATACCAATGCTTTTCGGGATTATCGCAACGAAATTCCGCTTGAATCGTCGTGACCCTGCCGGTCTTGAGGCGCACTTTGTAAATGACAAACACGCCTCCGCCTCCGCCGCCAACCTTCCGATGGATGATCCGCAGCCAGGCCCAGAATGGCTTGCCCGCGTTGAGGACTTGCAGGCCGCCAAAGGTCTGCTTGTGTTTGTCGTCAAGATGAAAAGGCGGAGCCAAAAACCGGGCGAGTTCCGTCCAATTCTCCTGGCTGTACGCCGCAAAAAATGCTTGGGCTACTTCCGTCGGCGTTTGGCCCGACCAGCGCGCGTATTGGTCCTCCTCATCGGCGGACAGCACTTTCAGGTTTGAAAAAAGCAGGGGATCCACGATGGCGGCAGCGTCGTGGCGGTAAACCAGGGTAGTTAGACCCAAGGTCATAACGGCTAGCACGCCAACGCCAACCGCCGTTTTTGCTTTTGTCCAGGCCATAATCTTCAAGGCTCCTTGGCTGAGGGTTAGGATCGAACCGCCAGCCCCCGCGCCTTTCGTCAGCGCCAGGGCTGCCGCGGATTTGGCCAACGCGCCGGGCGCGGCCTGCACGGCGTGGGCGGAGATGGCGGCGGTGAGGACCGCCGCGGAGACCGCGATGCCGCGTTTGACAAAAAATCGGCGCAGTTTCTCCACCGCGCGGCTGAGCCTCGTCTTGGCCGCGTTTTCGCTTACTCCCAACGCGGCTCCGACTTGTTTCAAATCCTTGCCTTCAAAATAGCGGAGCACGATGGCGCAGTGATCCTTTTCACCCAGTCCGGCCATAGCCAGGTCCAGCAGCGGAGCGATTTCGGGCCAGGGGGAGGAGCCTGCTTCCTCCTGGTTTAACAAGGATTGCACATAGACCTCCTGTTCACGTCTTTGCCGGCGGTGTTGGGTTCTTAAAGCCCTGGCTGCCACGTAATGGGCCGTGCGGCAAAGCCAGGCGGACACAACTGTCTGCGGCCCCAGCGAGGAGGCTTTGCGCGCCAGGATGATGAAAGCGGCTTGCGTGACTTCCTCCGCCAGGCTGGCGTCGCCCAACTGGCGCAGGGCGACTGAGTAAACTAAATTGACATGCCGCGAAACGAGGGTGGCAAACGCCTCCTCGGAACTGTGCCGGGCATATTCCCGCACCAATTCCACATCATCGGCCGTCATCATGCTAATATATGCCCGCCGACCACAAAAAGTTACACGGAAATTCGGCCGCGAGCACCGGAAGAAAACGAAAGGACTGAGGCGCCTCAGAACCGCCCGGTGGCTCCCCGCCGGCGAAGGGTCTTACTGGGATTTTGAAAAACAGAAGGGGAACCCTCCCATTCCTCGGACACGCTCTTACGCCTTGACGGGCGCGGGCCGGCTTGGCTCTGAAAACTCAATGTTCAGGCGGTAGCCGATACGCGGTTCGGTCAGAAGCAGTTCCGGTTTGTGCGGGTCGGTTTCGATCTTTTCGCGCAAGTGAGTGATGTAAACGTGCAGGTAGTGGGTTTTGTCAATGTTGGCCGGCCCCCACACCGCCTCCAGAATCTGCGGATGGGTCAGGACTTTGCCGGAATTCTGCACAAAGAGGCGGAGCAAGGCGTACTCGGTGCCCGTCAATTTAATCGGCCGCCCTTTGACTTTGACTTGCCGGGAGGCCAAGTCCACCTCCAACGGTCCGGCGTGAAAGATACTCGTGTGCGGGCGTGTTTGGGCGTGGCGACGGGCGACGGCCAGCCGCGCCAGCAACTCGCCGGTGCTAAAGGGCTTGGTTAAATAGTCATCCGCCCCCGTTTGCAGGCAGCGGATTTTGTCCTGTTCGGAGTCGCGGACGGAAAGGATAATCACCGGCACATCCGTCCATTCCCGCAAACGCGTGAGCACCTCGGTCCCATCGACATCCGGTAAACCTAAATCCAGAATGACCGCGTCCGGGCGGCGGGTAGCCACCTCGGCGAGGGCCAACTGGCCGGTGGCAGCTTCAAAGACCGTGTAGCCGTTTGCTTCCAGGCTGATGCGCAAGAGCCTGCGCAGTTGGATTTCGTCATCCACAATGACTACCACCGGCTTGGTTGGGGCCTCTTTCACACGGGAGTTAAGGAAGAGCAGCGAAGATGCGTTGCGGTAAGCGGTTTCGTTGGTTTTTTGCCTTTTGGGCGGGGCATGGCAATGGCGTTAATGGTTCATGTCAAAGTGATTATGATCTGAACCCCAGATTCATTGGTTTCATCCAAAGTTCTTCAACCGTACGGGAGTATCCCCCAAGTAGATGCGCTTCGACAATCAAAAAATTATCGAATTATATTAAATTTTTATAAACATGTGACCGGTTTTGAGAAAATCAAAGCAAGTGCCTTGGCCGGAAAAATGGGTGTCAAATGCATTTGCTCCAGAAAACCGCGGGAGGTATTCCGAACGCGAAACGTCCCTGATTGCGCCGGGAATCGGTCGCGCGCCCCCTCCAGAAAAAAGCAGGCTCCGTTTGAGCGACCGGAGCCTGCCTGTTTACATTGTCCCGCACACCAAATTTTTAGAAGTGGTAAATCACGTCAAATTGGGCGGTGAACTGATTTCTTCTCGTTCCGTTATCGAACGGCTTGGCTTCGTCCACTGGGTCATTTGATGTCCCATGCGTGCCATAGGCGTGGTCGAAGCGGAGTTCCGGTCGAATGGTGATCAGTTTGCTGGGCCACCAGGTAATGCCCACAGAATGCTCTGAATACAACGAGGCGTAGCCGGTGCGGTTGCCGTCATTGTCGTCAAAGGCCTCATTGCGCACAGTCAGAAAGGTGGCCGGTCCCAGACGGAACATAGTGTAGTTGAGCGTGGCCCATTCATCCGCATAGCCCGGATGAACGGGATATTGGGCATCGGTGTAACCCATGCCGCCAAGTTGGCTGGCGGGTTCGTCAGGCGCGGTCACAGGAACCGGGTGGCCAAACGACGAGCCGGGCCCTCCGGTCTGGCCCGGACAATGTTCCTGATACATATACCAAGTCTCATGAGACATCCAAATCTTATCGTTGAACTTATAGGTCAACGTCCCGACATACTGCTGGATGTTGTTAAATCCCCATTGGGCGTTGTTAATGGCATTGCCGCCGCCGTAAAAACTGAATTTATTATTGTCGGATTGATATTGAAACATGACGGTGCCGGTCGGTTGCGTGCCCGGGTCCTGGGTTTCCCAAGGAGTCACGTCATTGCCGGCCGCGAGTCCGCCTTGGATGATCCAGTTCTTGCTGAGCTTGAGGGTGGCAAACGCACCCCATTGGCAGTAGGGGTCAAAGCCGTAGAGCAGGGAGTGGGAGGACATGAGATTGTTTGGGGCCAATTGCGCTTCGATGTCCGCTTCAGAGATGATTCGCCCAACGGTGATGTTAAGACCGTCAGCCACCTTGGGGATATAAATGTTAACGTACATCATCGGATTATCGGTGCCGTAGAAGGCGTTGTGTTTGAGGAGTTGGTCGCTGCCCCAGCCGCGCGAGATCATGTAGCGGTAATCCAAACCATAGACCTGAGAGAAACGGAAACCCCAATCAATGTGGTCGGTCTGATTTTCGTCTGGTGTCCTTTCCAGGTAGAGGACAAATTGATTTTGTTCCAATCGGTCCGAGCGCTGGTCATACACTTCCGGGAAATTGTTGGCCTGGCTGGTCACGGAATCGAGACCCTTGGCGTTGGAGGTGCTGATGTTGCCGGAAAAATCTTCCCAGCCGTAAATCTTAATCCGGCTCTTGGCCCACCAGTCGCCATACTTGCTGCCGTAGATGGATTCCATCAGAGGATAATCAGGAGTAATATTGGGATCCCCGATTATCGGTGTGCCGCCGATTTGCCATTCTCCGGTAGGAAAGGGCGGAGAATCAAAAGGTGTGGGATTTCCGCGGCGATTGGCTTGAGGCGGCGGGGTTGTGCCGGCCGGGACTTCGGGCGGAGTATAGGCCGGGGCGCCTAGGTCCGCGCGGTTGGCATCGTCGAAACGCTTCCACCAACTCTGGCCGGCCTTGGTGCCGATGGGTGTTCCTCCCAAAGTGGTGGGAGCGTTGGTCGTGTCCGCTTGCGCGACGCCCGGGAGCGTGAGCAGTCCGGCGGCCCCCAAGGCAAGGGTCCAAGGATGATAGTGACAGGAACGAGGAATACGGCTTTGTTTTGTCTTCATTGATTTTTATTTACTGACGGTTTGATTACACTTAGTTACTGCTGCATTTGAGCTAACATGTTTCGTGTGGCTGAGCACGGGTGGTGCCAGTTTCGCGCCGGTCGCGAAACAAAATTCCTCTCTTTTCACGCCAGGGCGGCCTCCACGTAATTGTTTTGACAGATGCTTGCCGCCGGCTCCGGGAGGTGAACGCCAACGTCGGATTGATCCATGTCGCTACTGTCATGCTTCACGTAGCGGCCATTCTGCCAATGGTAGCCAAGACGGCGTAAATGCCGGCGCAATGTTTCGCCGCAAACCGTCCGGTCCAAAGCGTCTTCCAAATAACGCCGCAACGTGGCGGCATTCCACGCACCGGCCTGGCAATTCAAGCTTCCCGGCGAGGCGGATAAGGCTTTGACAACAAAGTCGTCGATTTCCTTCGTCCATAAACTGGGGCGTCCGGAACGGGGAGCGTCGTTTAAATCCGGGCGCCGCCCTTCTGGCGAATAGGTTTCGATCCAATTATAGACAGTTTGGCGAGTCACTCCGAGTAATGAAGCTATGTCACTAATGGGAAATCCCTGGTGAGCGGCCAGCAACGCGGCCGCGCGCCGATAGACGTTACCGCTCTTGCCACGGGTCATCTCCGCGCGCAGTTTTTCCGTTTGTTTCTCGGATAAGCTTAATTGCGGCATAGCTCTAGAAAGCTTCTCAGTGTCAAAGTATTTCTGTGGTCGTGTGAGCGAACTACGGTTGACTTTCCCGTTATGTTTGCCCTGCCAATTCGATCCTGGGCCGTGCGGCTGGCTAAAAAGAGACTTGGGTGTTTTTTTTTGTGCAATCTGGCCGGCTGATTGGGATCCAAATCTCCCCGCGTAGCGGTGGTGGAATCGGCGGGATCGGGAAAAGAAAACGCTTTGAGTAGGTGGCGCACGGTTTTTAGAAAATTTGGATTCATCGTAAATCTGCTATAATTGACTACAGTCTGGCCCTGGCCCCGGAAAGCGGCGTACATGTGACAATGGCGTTGTTACGGTTTTATCAATCGCTTTCCGGCGGCAAGCGCCGCCGCCTTGGCGGGAGCCGCCACGCTAGCGCGCGGGCGCGCTTGATCCGCTTGGGCCGTCCTTTGCTTTGGGCCATGCCCGCTGCGCTCGCCGACCGCCAAGCAAGGCTGGTTCGTTGCCGGACGAGGCGACTGCAACCAGGTTGAAAATTGCATGGTTGTTTCTTATCAGAATTCATTTTGATCGGCGCCAACGACAACTCCATGACACTCATCATGGGATTCATTAAAGTGGTTTGGCCGGGAACGGTATAATCAAAAGGAACAAGTCGATTCCTAAGGTTTTCTCAAAAATCGATGCGCAAAAGACGACAGTTCGGGTTATCTAACGACTGCAATTGGCTTAAATATTTTCTTTTTTTACTTAAACAAAACTCAAAACGGACAGAAAAGAATAGGCCTGGCGACTTGTTTGTTTCTAAACTGCGCGCCCACCTGGTGATGCAGGTTCGTTTGGTTCAGGGCATTTTCAAACGAAGGTTATGCGAGGGTTTTGAAAGGACGGGACACGGCTGGCGGAAATGATGGTTTTCAAGATAGGTCTCCCCGCATGGCTCGAAGTTGTAAAAACAAAGGGCAAGCTATTTCATAACGGATCGCCCTCATCAAGCTCTGTGCTTAAGATGCTCAATTCTAGCCAATGACAATCATTTACGCGCATAAAGTAGTATGAATAAAATGTTTACGGCATCAGCAATACCTCCAACGAATCAATGGCTTGTGGTGCTTTGTGATCACTTGAAGCCAAAGACTAAAGAAACTATTAAAATGTGGAATAATGGCCTTAAAAATGCTTCCATGTCGAACTGTGACGACACAGCCGAAGGTTTTGAAAGAATATCTCAGCACTCTGGCTATCGTCACGGGAATGACTGTGGTGGGCAAATGGTTGGACCCTTTTCTGGGATACAGGTCGATTGCCTGGCTCTTTCTGCTGGTGATCATGGGCCTGGCGCTTTTTGTCGGTCGCGGGCCGATTTTTTTGGCGGCCACGTTGAGTGCCCTTTCCTGGGATTTCTTTTTTGAGAAGCCTTTCTATAGCTTGTATATTAGCGGATCGGAGGATCAGATTCTATTCACGGGCTACTTTGTCGCGGCGCTGGTCCTGGGCCAATTAACCGCCCGCGTCCGCGGCCAGGAAAGGGCGGAGAGGCAACGCGAGGAAGATACGCGCGCCCTTTATCTGCTCACCCAGGAGTTGAATGAGGCGGACGGGCTTGGGGATCTGGTTGATAAGTCCGTCAAACATATCGGAAACCGCTTCGGCGCCCGCCTGGCCATTCTCTTGCCCGACGCGTCCGGTCGATTAGCACCCCATCCGGCTGGCGCTTTCGCCTTGAGCGAAGAGGAGCAGACCGCGGCGCGCGGCATTTTGGGCCGCACTGACCACCAGCAGGGAACGCGGCCCGGGGCCGAAGTGGGGGCGACGCTGGTGCCCCTGCGAGCCTACGGGGACACCGAAGGGTTGGCGGCCGTTCGTTTCGCCCGCTACGCCAACATCTCAGTCAAATTAAAGGAACTGGAAAGCCATCTTGATCAGATTGCCATGTCCTTGCACCGGCGCCGCGTGCGGGAAATCTCGGAGAAAGCCAAAATCACCGCCGAGTCCGCGCGGTTAAGCAAGACCCTGCTGGACGCGGTGGCTCACGAAGTGCGGACCCCGCTGGCCGCCATCCAGGCCGCCGCCGGCAATCTGGCGCAATTCGGGGAACGGAGTTTATCCTCCATGCAATTCAGCATGGTGGGTGAAATTCAGGAAGCCGGCGCCCGGTTGAACCGCTTGATCGGCAAAATCATGGATGTGACGCGTTTGGAATGCGGCGATGTCAAACCGAAATTAGACTGGCATGAGCCCGGCGACTTGCTGCGCGCCGCCGCCTACGAAACGCGCGTGGAATTGCAACACCATATCCTTTCCGTGGAAATCGCTCCCGACTTGCCCCTGGTGCGGATGGATTACCAATTGACGCTGCACGCCCTGACCAACCTGCTCTCCAACGCGGCGCGCCACACCCCGGAAAACACGGAGATCCGCCTGCTCGCGCACGCGGAAGAGGCCAGCTTGGTTCTCGCAGTTGAGGATGACGGGCCTGGCATACCGCCCGAGTTGCTCGGCAGCCTGTTTAAAAAATTCAGCCGCGCCACTCAAGCCCGGCCGGGCGGGGTTGGGCTTGGGCTTTCGCTTGTCAAAGGGTTTGTGGAAGCTCAAGGGGGTGAAGCCTCGGCCGCCAATCGTTCGGGCGGAGGCGCGGTCTTTTCCATCCGCCTGCCGCTGCTCGCGGAGCAATCTCTGGCGCTAAAAGGCGCGGCGGTTTAAGTTTTCGCCTCTCCTTTAAATTGCTTCAAGTAGAGTTGCTCGTAGAGATTTCCGGCCTGGACCAATTCCTCGTGGCGGCCGCGTTCCACGATGCGGCCCTGTTGCAGCACGAGAATCTGGTCAGCGGTCTGGACAGTCGAGAGGCGATGCGCAATCACCAGCGAGGTGCGGCCGGCCAACGCCACGGCGAAGGCCTTTTGAATGGCTGCTTCCGCCGCGGAGTCAAGATGAGCGGTCGCTTCGTCCAGGATGACCAGCCGGGGCGCTTTGAGCAAGAGACGGGCGATCGCCAAGCGCTGCCGCTCGCCGCCCGAGAGGCGATAACCACGTTCTCCCAAAACGGTATCCAACCCCTTCGGCAGCGATTTGACCAAGGCGAGAAGCTGTGCCGCCGCCAGCGCCTCGCTCAATTCTTCATCGCCGGCGCCAGGCCGGGCATATTGCAAGTTGGCCCGGATCGTATCGTGGAACATATGCGAGTCCTGCATCACCATGCCCACGGCTTGACGGATCGAGGCAAAGGTGGCCTCGCGCACATCCCGGCCATTGAGGCGGACCGTTCCCTGGGTGGCATCATAAAGGCGGGCCGCCAATTGCACGAGGGTGGTTTTGCCCGCCCCGGATGGCCCCACCAAGGCCACCAGTTGGCCCGGTTCAGCCGTAAAACTGATCCCGCGCAAAACCTCCTGCTCCGCTTGTTTGTCCAGCGTGGCGACCGATTCCAAGGAGGCGAGAGAAACCTCCGCGGCGGAGGGATAGCGAAAGCTGACCCGGTCAAACTCAATCCGCAACGGACCTTCAGGAATTGGCTGGGCGGCGGGCCTTTCGACAATGTTCGGCTGCAGATCGAGAACCTCGAAGACGCGCTCGAAGGAAACGAGCGTTGTCATGACATCGACTTGCAGACTGGATAGGCTGGTGAGGGGACCATAAAGCCGCATTAGGTAGGAGACCAGCGCCACAACCGTCCCAACATCCAGAGACCCTCGGGCCGCTTGCACGCCTCCCCAGCCGAACACAGCCGCAGTCGCAAGAGAGGCCATCAAACCCAGACCAATAAAGAGCACTCGCGCGTAAGTGGATATGCCCATGCTGATCTCCCGCACGCGCGCGGCTTGGCGGGAAAAGAGAGCCTTTTCCTCCTCGGGCCGGCCAAAGATTTTGCTCACCATGGCCCCCGCCACATTGAAGCGCTCGATCATGAGATTATTCATGTCGGCCGAACAATCGTAGATTTCGCGCGTCAATTGGCGGATTTTGCGCCCGACTCGCCTCGCGGACCACAGAAACACCGGCACCACCAGCAGCGCCGCCAAGGTCAACTTCCAGGAGAGAGCGAACATCGCGCCCAGCACTAAAGTAACCGTCACGAGGTTTCCCACCGCGCTGGAGAGCAGGTCCGTAAAAGCCTCGCGGACCCCGCCGACATCGCTATTAAGCCGGCTGACCAGAGCCCCGGTGCGCGCCCGGCTGAAAAAGGCGAGGGACATTTGCTGGATATGCTCGAAAATGCGGATTCGCAGATCAAAAACAACCCGTAATCCAATATCAGCGGCCAGATGCCGCTGCCAAAAGGTCAAACCGCTATCGACGAGGCCCACGCCAGCCGCAGCCAAGGCCAGAAGTTTTACCAGGCGGACGTCCTGCAACAGGATGCCACGGTTAATCAATTGACGATAAATGAGCGGGTTGATCACGCCCATGGCCGCATCCAGAACCACCAGAAATAAGAAGAACGCCAGGATTCTGGAGTAGGGTTGGACAAAACGCCAAGCCCGCCGAACCGTTCCCGGAGCCAGCCTATGTTCCAGAACTTTCTCGTCTTTTGCAAACGAGGAAAACCCCGGCATATGCATGGCGCTCATCGATTATTTCTCGCGGGTGGTGCGGACGGACTCGCGGGCATTACCGTCCGCCCGTGGCTGCCACCATAGCGAATTCGCGCCTCCAAACAAGTAAAAGAACCGGCCTTTTTCGCGTCGCGCGCCTCTCCCATCATGGACAACGCGCTCTGATATTCACTGCGAAACCACTAAACGGTAAAAACGCTGCGATGAGGCAACGAAATCATTGGTGTCGGTGAGGTTAAGCAGTCCGCCCGTACCAGCAAATGCCGCTCCCAGATCGGTCCAAACGGATTGCGCCAGATCCGTCTTATATTGGATTTTATAGGCGAGACCGTTGGCCGTCATCCAACTCAGGGAAAAACCAGTCGCGGTCATGGTAGCCGTCTGAATTTCCTCCGTCGGAAGGGGCGTGACGCTAATATCATCCAGTCCGAAGTAGGACGGATCGTTCTCCGCCTCAAACTGGAGGACGGTATTAGCGCCGGTTCCCGTGACGATGAATTGAAAATTGGTCCAGCCAAAAGAAGAGGGGTTGAGCACATTGAACAACGATGCCCCGTTCCAGGAAACCCCAAATTGTTGGATTGCGCCCGTCGCCGGATTATCCAGCCAAAACGACAGCAAGTAGTATTGGGAAGCCGCGGTGGGCAAAGACTGCGAGAGGGTTGCCAAGGCGTCATCACCCAGGAATGCGCCGTAATTGCCTGAATGAGCCACATCGTAATCGGATGCGCTGCTCTCGACCGCGTCATAAACCACAGTTCCGACTGGAAAACTGTTGACCACGGTTTTGCCGACCAGCGTCCAACCAGTAAAGTCGCCCGTTTCAAACCCGCCATTTTGGACGATGGATTGGCCGATTTCCAGAGTGCAGGGTTCACTTTGCGCGACGTGAGTAGTCCCATTACTGAAGGAAAAATTGGCGGTATAGACGCCCGCGGCGAGGGTGCCGGCCCCGGCTGTCAAACTAAGCGTGACGGTTGCCGTGGCGTGTCCGGGGAGAACGCCGCTCGTCGGCAAGGCGGCCAGCCAAGCCGCGGCGTCGCCAGTGGACCAGGTAAGCGCAGTAGTTCCGTTGTTGGTCAAGACGAAAGTCTGGCTTGCGGGATCGAACGGGCCGCCCCCCGGGCCGCTGGAAGTAAAGCCGGCGGACGGGCTGATGCCGAGAGAATCCGGCGCGCCCGCGAGCGCGTTGATGAGGCTCTGCCCGGCTGGGGTGCCCCAGCCTGTGCATAAATCATATCCGGCCACCGCGTTGAAGTTGTTGGGGCTTTCCGCTGACTTATTGTTTCCCGTAGTGACATCGTGAAAGAGCGAGCTATAGGTTGTTCCCTGGCCCAGCGCGTAAATTGCGGAATTGATGAAACCCACTGCCGGCTTGCCGGTCATGACGGCCTGTTGGTTCATGAGTGCCGCCAGACTGGCCCAAAGCGGTGTGGCGCAACTGGTCCCTCCGATAGTCGATGAGTTTCCATTGCCGTAGGCTACATAGACATTGTCCGCCGTAAGCGCGACATCGGGAATGTTTCGATAAGCCGTCGAGCCGGCGTTGGCACTCATGCTGATGCCAGCCTGCCAGGAAGGGATGGAATAATAGGAACTGACGCCGCCGCTTGTTCCCACATAGCTGCCATTGTCCAATCCCCAGTTCCAGGCCGTTTCCGAAACATAGGAACCTCCTGGGCCGGTAGTGGTCAGCGTCGTGCCGCCCACGACGGTAATGAACGGACAACTGGCGGGAGCGCAATCCAGCGACGGGTTGTCCACGCCGTTAGCAGAAGTGGCACCCGAAGTAAAAGCGTCGCTATCGCCCGAGGCGGCGAAGAATGACTGGCCTTGGGCGCCCAGTTCCTTGAAAATCGCGTCAGTTGTCGTGCTGGGGCCTCCGCCCCAACCCCACGAACAGCTAAATTGTTTAATCTGATTGCTCGCCGCCATGGCGTTCAGGAGATCGTTTTGCAAACCGCTTTGTCCGGCTTCGAACACAACCACTTTGGACAACCCGGGCGCCATGGCAATCGTCACTTCAATATCCAACGAGACCTCGATATTGCCGCTGTTTGGACCAATCGTCGGCCTGCCGGTAAAGCCATCCAAGAGAACCGTTTGCAGAGGCGTCTGCCCCAAACCAGCGGCCGCCTCATAAGCGGCAATGTCACTGGCATAATAACCGTCAAATTCCAGAAGTCCGACTGTTTGGCCGGTCCCGGTCAAAGCGACCCCAGGAAGGTAGGCGGCGCGAAAATCATTGCCCAGGTAGGCGCCGTTTTGGCCCGACCCTGTCCGGGGCGCGGCTTGCGCCAGGAGGTTCGACACCGTTCGCAAGCTTTTCGGGCGCGGCAAGACGTAGTTGTTCAGGCCGCTGATATCGGAAATGGCAAGGGAGACCTCCACCGACGGCTCCTGGTCCGGCGCAAAAAAGTCGCGCGGCTCGGTGGGATGCGCATAGGTGTGCAACGCAATATGGAAGGCCCTTTGAATATCCGCGACGGAGCCCGCCACGTCGAGCAGAAGGCGGTTGGGCTGCAGGGCGGTCACGGTCAGGTTGTTGCGCCGCGCAAATGCCACCACCGCGTTGTAATCGGCCTCGGCCGGCCCGAATTTCGCCGCGAACTGCTCAGGTGTCAAGTATTGCCTATAGTTTGGGCTGGCCGGATCATAAAGCTGGGTGAGAAAATCATCCAGGGCCTTGGCGTTGGGCAAGGATAGGCCAATCGCCAGGTTGAGCTGCTGAGTGGCGGGAAGATCGCCTTTTGGGGTCAGGGTCAGTGTGGCCGCCGGCACATGGCCGGCCAATTCCTTGCGCGGCGTGTCCGCCGCAAAAACAGAACCTGTCAATCCGAGTAAAATGAGAACGCGAAGAACCCCGGCGAAGACAAGCTTCGCGGTTTTAGTGTTTTTGGCATGATGTTTTATCATAAAAAATCCCATCCTTGACCTAAGCTTATCCAGGCGGGGCCTGGGCCCGCGACGGCTTTGGGACAAATCTCCGCGAATTTGTGACGGAGACGGCAATGCCAGGGACGGCCATGGGTGCCGCGCTCCTGCCAATACTCAGGAAGCCGGCGGAGCCTCTGAATGCACCGATTCCGTGGCGGTTCGCCACGGAATTTGAATCTGAACGATCAACCCGCCCTGCGGCGGCGAGATCAACTCCAGCGACGAGGCCTGGCCGGCGACCTCCTGTAGTCGCGAGCGTGTGTTGGACAGTCCCACCCCTTCGATCAATTTCTCCTCGGCGCCGTTCAGGCCGTGCCCATTGTCACTGACTTGTAATTGCAGGAAATTATGGCCGGCGCTCCGGGCGGAAATTCGCACCAGAACCGGAGCCAATTGCTTCTCCACCCCGTGTTTAACCGCGTTCTCAAGCAGCGGCTGGAGAATGAGTACCGGGACCAATGAGTCCAGTGCCGCAGGCTCAATCTGTTTTTCCACCCGGAGCCTTTCGCCGAAACGAATTTGCTCGATGGCAAGATAGTGATCCAGGTAAACGAGTTCTTCACTCAAGGAGACCTCGGGGCGATTAGACGTACTCAGTGTCAGCCGGAGGAATTCACTCATAGAACCAATCATTTCGTCGGCCGCGCGCGGGTTTTCATGGATGAGTGAGGCAATCGAATTGAGGGTGTTAAAGAGAAAATGAGGCTGAAGTTGCATCTGCAAAGTTTGCAGCCGAGCCTTAGTCAGCCCTGCCTCAAGCACGACCGTATGGCGCTCCCGATCCCGGGCTCGTTCATAAAAAACAAAAGCATGAGCCATCCCCATGACGGCCCAATAAATGGGGAACTGAAAGATCGCGCGCCGAAGGATGATATCCGCCACCAGTGTCTGCGGTGGCGGGCCGTCGGGTAAGTGGGACTGTGCTGCTCCGACAGGCGAGATCCAGGAAGGTGGATGAAACGGAGGCGGTCCGGCCCAATAGCTTATTAGACCGCACAGAATAGTGATAAGAACAAAAACGCTCAAATGGCCCGCCAAGCGCCGCTGCCAACGGTCTCGTTCCAGGGGGAATGTTGTCGAAAGCCAGACGATGAGCGGAGTCAGAAAAGCCCAAGGCAGCCACATTGAGGCGGCAAACCTCAACGCGGGCATGAAATCTCCGTGCCACACGAGCCAATCGTGCAATGCGGTCGCGAGTGTGATCATCACCCAGAAGACGGAGATCAGCACCCAATAGGGGGTTGGTGGAACCGGCAAACCTCCAGCCGGTTTGCTCACGGCGGTAACGGGCGGTTGCGCATGTTTCATTCGTTGGCCAGCCGGCCTGCTTTTAAGCACTCGCGAGTGTACAAAGGCTTTCTGCTTTCGCCTACCCCTTTCATCCCATTTATCCGGCGTTTCATCCCATTTGGATGCGCGATTTCTTCAATCCCGCGTCAACGCCACGAGCATGGCCCTTCTTATCCCGTCAAAACGGTGTCTTATCCCATTCCGCTCGCCGGAACCTTTCCGAACTGTTGCACTAGCAACGCGAGGGAGGTTTGGTGGCAAGCGGGCTCCGCTGAAGAGCATTGCCTGCACAGTTCACTCCCAAGTGAGCGGACGATGCTAACCTTGAGTGAGGAAAGCGCTTGCCGTTGAGCTAAGCCTCCCTCGCCTTTAGGCAAATCATTCGGCTTCGTATCCTCGCTCGGTCGTCTCGGCCTTACACGCCGGCCCTCATAATTTCAAAAAAACCTTCTAAAGTTTTGGCGCCAAGGTCCGATATGGGGGTGGGAGTGAACTGGATCACCTGATCCGGGTGTGCAGCGCATTGCAGAAAGGGCGCCGAGCGCCAATGCAGACGAAAATGGCTGAAGGACGGCTAAAGCGCCGTCCACAAACGCACACGACATGAACGGAATCCTATCATGAATATATCCAACCTCTCATCGCTTGACTATTCGACCTCCACCAGTTCGACCCAAACCAACAAGTCCAACAAATCCAACCCACTGAATAATGCCCTCAGTTCGCTGGAAAACGACTTGACATCTGGCGACACGACCGATGCCACAAGCCTCCTCTCAAACCTTCTTTCCAATGCGCCGGCTTCTTCCCCCGACAGCAGTAGCAGTTCAAACCCTGGGAGCCAAATAACCAGCTATATGCAGTCGATCCAGAGCGCGGTCTCTTCCGGAGATACGTCGAAGGCACAGAGCATCCTCTCGAATTTAAACACTTATCTCGCGGCCAATCCGCCACCACAAGGTCCCACTTCGGCGAATGGTTCGTCCAGTTCGGAAAACCCGCTGGAGAAAGCGCTCGACGCCGTGGGAAGCGATTTGCAGTCGGGGGACACGTCAGACGCCTCAAGCCTGCTCTCTGATCTTCTTTCTAATGCGCCCAATTCCTCTTCCAACAGCAGCAGCTCAACCGCCGGCAGCAGTTCGAGCACTGCCGAACAAATCACCAAATATCTCAAAACGCTGCAGGGTGCGCTTTCGTCTGGTGATACCACAAGCGCGACCACCATTCTGGGTGATCTGAAGGATTACCTCAAGCAGAACACGTCTTACCCAATATCCGATTCAGGCACGTATTCGTCGGACGGCACCCTGGCCTCCACGTCTTCCTCCAGCGTCAGCACCTTGAGCGCGTTGATCTAAACCCCTTCGGCGCAGGTTTTAACAAAGTTGTGAAAGGCACGTTATGAATGTATCCTCGGTCGTCTCATCTGTTTCCAGCACCACTTCCTCAACCGCGTCCACTTCCAGCACAGCCACGGTGGCCCAACTCGAAAAGCAACTGCAGACCGTCCAGCAAGAAATTCAAAAAGAAAACCAGAGCAAAGACAGCTCTAAAACCAAGCAGCAGGTCGTCCAGCAATTGGAGTTGGAGGTCCAGATGATTCAAATCGAAATTCAGGAGGCGCAGGCCAAGTCCACAAAAAAGAGTTCCGGGAACAATCGCGCAGCCCAAACCGCGACGACGGCCGCAAACCAAAACAGCGCCAGCTCATGGAGCGATTCGAGTCAGTCACTCGACGTGGTGGCATAATAGTGGCGCAGACAAAAAGCTTGCCGGGTGAAAAAAAGAATTTTGGGCCGGTTTTATTGCGAAAGTTTGTTTTTTGACACTCAACAACGCCGGCGCGGCCTGACAAAAAACCGCGCTTCGCGGCGTTGGTCCCGAGGGACCAATGGCGAATTTGACTGGCCAATGGGCTGATGATCCTAAGGCGCGTCCAGGCTGCGCTCCAAATCGCGAATGCCCCGGGACATGATGAGCCGTTTGCCGCTGTCAAGTATCACCACGTAGTCGCCCTTGCCCATGGGTTGAAGCTCCTTGATCCGCGAGAGGTTGACAATGGCGGAGCGGCTGACGCGTTGAAAAGATCTCGGGCAGAGCTTTTTCTCCAGCGCGTGCATGGTTTCGCGCACCACGTGCGTTCGCGTGCCGCAATGCAGGAGCGCGTAATTGGCCGCCGATTCAATCCAGTCCACCTCCCCCGCGCTGACCAGAAAAACGCGGCCCGAGGCTTTGACGGTAAAGCGGCTCAAGTGGTTGGTTTGTGTTTGCAGCTTGTCAATCAACGCCGCCAGGCGCGAATTCACGTCCTGCCCGTTGGCGTGGGAAATGCGCTCACGCGCGCGGCGGACGGAGTCAATAAAACGCTGCCGGCTGAAGGGTTTGAGCAGGTAATCCAGGGCATGAAACTCAAATGCCTTGAGAGCATACTGGTCGTAGGCCGTGGTAAAAATGATCGCCGGCATCTTCTCGACCCCAATGGCCTGCACGACCTCAAAGCCGCCGATTTCGGGCATCTGGATGTCCAGAAACACGAGATCGGGCCGAGTGGCGTGAATCAACTGAATGGCTTCATGCCCCGAACGGCCTTCGCCTACCAGGGATACGTCCGGCAGTTCTTTCAGCAGAGACGCGATGCGTTTGCGAGCCAGCGGCTCATCATCGACTATGAGCGAGCGAGTAATCATGGTGGGTATCATTGCGGGGCTTAAATTGTTTGGAAGGGCCGAGACACCGCCCCGGCGGCCGCGCTCAGGTAAAACTCAGTTGCCACAAGAAAGGCCAGGGCTAGAGACAAGACGTTGGCCAACGCTGTCCGCCACAGCAGCGTTCTCCAGGCACGTTGTCTCCCAATCCAGCGAATCATTTTAACAATGATAAATGAACACCGCCCTGGCGGCAAAGTTTTGCGCGAAGGCAACGACGCCGGGCATTCACGGCCGGAAGGACTCTGCTCCCTTCGCTTACTTCCCTTGGGATTGGCGGTTGAAGTGTTCTACCACTGCGCTAATGGCGCGGGTATGGTCGGGCGTGCTGCCGCAGCAGGAGCCGATGATGTTCGCGCCGGCTTGCAAGACTTGTGGCAACGCGGCCACCATCAGCTCGGGGGTTTGTTTATAAATCAGTTTGTCGTTTTCCAACACCGGCCAACCGGCATTGGGCTGCGCCATGGTGAAGAGCTCGCAGGACGAGCGATACAGCGGCACGATGCGCGCGGCCGCTTCCATATCGATGCCCCGTCCGCAATTGAGCGCCACGCAATCAGCGCCCTCCTTTTGCGCAAACCTCGCCGCTTCTTCGGGTGAGACTCCCATCATTGTCTTGAAAAAAGTGCCGTCCGCCGAACGGTCGTAGGCCAGCGAGGCGATAATGAAGGGTGCTCCCGCCGCCTTGGCCGCGTCGATGCCGGCCCCCAATTCCTCAAGTGAAGTTTGTGTCTCCAGAATAATGGCGTCGCTTCCGCCTTCCATCAAAGCTTGCGCTTGTTCGGTCAGGGCGGCCCGCAAATCGTCCACCAGCAAATCACCGTAAGGCTCCAACATTTCTCCGACCGGACCGATGTCGCCCAGGACGTAACCGGGTTTGCCGCCAAAGGCCTGGCGCGCAATGCGAGCGGCCGCATGGTTGATTTCCGCCACTTTTTCCGGGTGGCCGCGCCGGGCCAGCGTCAGGCGGTTGCCGCCAAAAGTGTTGGTGATAAGACAATCCGCTCCCGCCGTGGCGTAATGGCTCTGAATGGCCAGGACACGTTCGGGATGAGTGAGATTCCACATCTCGCCGCAGGCGCCCTCCTTCAAGCCGGCGAGCATCAGTTGCGTGCCCATGGCTCCGTCGCAGACGAGCCGTTGCTTCCGCAGAACTTGCTTCAAGCTCAATTCATTCATGAGCCTAAGGTCTCCTCTTAAAAAGTTCTCTCGTCGGCATCGCCAAGGATTTTGACACGGTCACCAGTCCTGACTTCTCCGTAATTGGCGAATCCTCAACAATCCTTGCGCTGAATTGACCCATCACCAACACGGTGGGGATTTTCCAGCGCGATTCGCGCGACCAGATAGCGGCACGGCTGCGTGCGTTCATCGCCGAATTTCAAACACCACTCAGCGTTCCAAGTCGGCATACCGCAATTATCATGCCGTCCCCTGCGGCAAGCTCCAATCGGGAAAGCAGCGCCATTTGGTGGGTTAGGGCGATTCGTTGCGGCGGAAGCTATTTCCCACGCTTGAAAAACCCCAGGGCTTTTGATATGATTTCTCTGTGAAACATACTACGACGATTCCTGTGCCTGGATCTGTCGATTTGGCCCGCGCTCTGGCCGCGACCGCCGCCGAAACGGACTTAAGCCAAGCCGACGTAATCCGCCAATCTTTAAAGCTGGGCATCCCAGCCTTGCGCGCGCGTTTGGGTAAGAAACCGCGCCGTCGGCTCTCATTACAGGAGCACTTTAAACGGCTTAAGGGTTTGGAGTTGCCGCCCTATCTCAACGAATGATCTGGCTTTTGGATACGAATGTCGTTTCCGAAATGTGGAAGCCGCTGCCTAATCCTACGGTGACGGCCTGGTTGCAAGGGGCCATGGACGACTGTGCTCTTTCCGAAATCACTTTTGGCGAATTGCATTATGGCGTCCATCGTCTTCCCTTTGGCAAACGGCGTTCGGAGTTGCTCCGGCATATCAGTTTTTTGCGGGAGGACTATCGTGATGTCATCCTGCCCTTTGGCCCCGCGGAAGCCGAAGCTTGGGGAGAATATGCGGCGCAAGTGCAGGCCGGACGTGGCGACACATTCTGGACTGCCCGCACAACACGTGACTCAGCCATCGCTGCCACCGCTCGCGCGTGGGGCTTAATCGTGGTTACGCGCGACACGGTTCATTTTCCCTTTGTTGAGACGCTTAATCCCTTTGAGCCGATTCCCAATTGATTTCCTTTTGTCAACACTGTCTTTATTCATCAACCACCGCTGCCGCACAATCACTCCATCGCATGATTCGTCGTCCTGTTGGAACCTGGAAAAATGCCGGATGGATTTTGGAAGATGCTTCCGCTCGGAGCCGGCAAAACGGCTGGCGAGTTCGATAATGCAGAAGACACATAGACGGCTGCTGGTCCGCCCGTAGCGGCGGAATTTTCCGCCGACGATAAGTCATCGGCGTGCAACCGATTTCCCGCAGCGTCGATCAGCGTCGCGGATAAGAACAGGAGCAACGTTCGCCGGCCTGAGGAATCCGTTGGATCACCATTAAACCACGGTCCTTCCCCTGGTATTGCAAAAGTGAAAATGCCCGTGTCTCCATCCGGGAGGGAGAGAGAGGTGTCCGCGGTGAGAGCCTCGATGGCGGAAGACGCAGTCAGCCGGGTGCCACGGAGAGAAACTTGCAAGTCAATCGTGTCGGAATTAGTCGAACAATCAGGCGAGATATTCAATGACAAGCCCACGTTCGTATTTTCCGCGCCAATCGTCACCGTGTCTTCGATTGCCAGGTGCGTTGGACGTCCGCATAGGGTCGTCATTCTCGGAATTCCAATCAAGTTCACGCCGGACGCATTAGTAAGGCCGCTGATCATCGACTTGGCCAGCGAGGCATTTACCACGGCGGGAGTCTCTAAGGCGTAGAGTGACTGAGGCACCGTCAGACACTCGCATTCTATTGTGATCTGCGCAAAGTAGGCCCTAGAATTAGCCGAACTTGCTTCGGACGATCGTTGGGGAGCGCGCGCTTGGGCCGCTTTCGCGGCCTTTACCTCGTTCCGCAGCTGATCCACTTTCGCGCGCAATCGAACGATCTCGAGCAGGCGCGCGTCATCGGCCCGGTTGGCCGGCTGGGCATTGAGTCGTTCAATCTCCGTGCGTAGCGTCGCCACCTCTTTGGACTGGGTTTGCCAGGACGTTTG
>Ga0182016_10002683_pt1 | contig 20713 bp, 13 predicted proteins | sample 712S2MmetaG_FD_120491 | JGI IMG/M metagenome (GOLD analysis project Ga0182016, IMG submission 120491) | Permafrost microbial communities from Stordalen Mire, Sweden - 712S2M metaG | ecosystem: Environmental > Terrestrial > Soil > Wetlands > Permafrost | place: Sweden: Stordalen | collected... | reverse complement strand
CCGATCGTCGTGACCAAGGCCTTTGCACCCGCGTCGGTTCCCGTGAACGGCACGTCGGTACTGACGGTGACGGTGGCGAACGGGCAACCCAACGCGATCGCGCTGACGAGTCTGGCGTTCAACGACGCGCTTCCGGCCGGAACCGAGATCGCGGCGACGCCGAACGCGTCGACGACGTGCGGCGGCAGCGTGACCGCTGCGGCGGGCGCGTCGAGCTTCGCGCTGGCGGGCGGCGCGGTGGGAGCGGGCGCGAGCTGTACCGTCAGGGTTTCGGTGACCGGCACGACGGTCGGCCCGCACGTCAATACGATACCGGCCGGCGGCGTGACCACGGCGCAGGGCTCGACCAACGCGACGCCGGCCACGGCGACGCTCACCGTCTTGCCGCCCGGCGTCAACCTTTCGAAGACGTTCTCGCCGTCAACGATCAACCCGAGAGGCACGTCCGTGCTCACGATTTCGATCGCCAACACCAACGGCGGCGCGATCGCGTTGAACGGACTGGCCTTGACCGATACGCTTCCCGCGGGCGTGACGATTGCGGTAACGCCGGGCGCATCGACGACGTGCGGCAACGGCAGCGTCTCCGCGACGGCGGGTGGAGACAGCGTTGCGCTGGGCGACGGCAGCGTGGGCGCGGGCGCGACGTGTACCGTCAAGGTCAACGTGACGGGAACGACGCCGGGCAGCTATACCAACACGATTCCGGCCGGCGCGCTCACCAGTTCGGAAGGCGCAAGCAACGCATCTCCGGCCTCGGCCGTGCTCACGATCGAGAACGCGCCGGACGTCACGCTCTCCAAGGCGTTTAGCCCGGCATCCATCGCGCCGGGAGCGACCTCGAAGCTGACGGTGACCGTTGCGAATACGGCGTCGGGTTCGGTTGCGCTCTCGGATCTCGCGCTCACCGACACGCTCCCCGCCGGCGTCACGATCGGCGCGACGCCGGGTGCGGTCACGACCTGCGGCAGCGGCACGGTTTCCGCGGCGGCGGGCGGAGCCAGCGTTGCGCTCGCCGGCGGCAGCATCGGCGCCGATGCGACGTGCACGATCTCGGTGAACGTCACGAGCCTCGTGGTCGGCGTCCATTCGAACACCATTCCGGCCTCCGCGGTGACGTCGCAGCAAGGCGCGACCAACGCTGCGCCGGCGAGCGCCGACCTGACAGTCGTCGCGCCGCCGGTCACGATTACGAAGGCGTTCGCGCCCGCGCAGATCAATCCGCACGGCACGTCGCAACTAAGCATCACGATTTCGAATACGGCAACCGGCGCGATCGCGCTCACCGCCATGGCGCTCACGGATTCGTTGCCGGCCGGCGTGAACGTCGCGTCGCCGGCCGATGCGTCCACGACGTGCGGCACGGGGACGGTGGACGCCAAGCCGGGCGACACGAACCTCGCACTGGCCGGCGGCAGCGTCGGCGCCGGAGCGAGCTGCACGATCACGGTGAACGTGACGAGCACGAGCACCGGCAGCTACGTCAACACGATTCCGGCCGGCGCGCTGACGACCTCGCAAGGCGCCAGCAACGCGGCGCCGGCGAGCGCGACGCTGACGGTCGTGACGCCGCCCAACGTCGCGCTCATCAAGACGTTCCGTCCCATCTTGATCGTCGCGGGCGGTTCGACGACGCTGCGCGTCACTATTTCCAACACGGCTGCCGGTGCCGGCTCGCTCACCGGCGTTGCGTTCGGGGATACGCTGCCGAGCGGCTTGGTGGTCGCGCCCGTGCCGAACGCGTCGACGACCTGCGGAGCGGGTTCCGTGACCGCGGTCGCCGGTGCGGCCAGTTATTCGCTCGCGGACGGCAGCGTGGCCGCGGGTGCTTCGTGCAGCGTGTCGCTGACGGTTACCGCGGCCGCGCCGGGGGCCTACGTGAACGTGATTCCGGCCCGCGAATTGACGTCGCTGCAAGGTGCGACGAACGGCATTCCGGCACTCGCGACGCTGATCGTCACCGCCGCGCCGCCCGTGACGCTCGCGAAGGCCTTCGCGCCCTCGTCGGTCGTGGTCGGCGGAACGTCCGTTTTGACGCTGACGATCGGGAACGCGGCGACCGGCGCGGTCGCGCTGACGAATCTCGCGGTGAGCGACGCGCTCCCCGCGGGCGTGCAGATCGCGCCCTCGCCGAACGCGTCCACGACGTGCGGGGCGGGAACCGTGACGGCGACCGCCGGCGCGACGACCTTCGCGCTCGTTAGCGGGAGCGTGGGCGCCGCCGCGAGTTGCACCGTCTCGGTGACGGTCGAGGGCGTGCTGCCGGGCTCGCACGTGAACACCGTTCCCGCGAATTCGGTGTCGAGCACGCAAGGCGCGACGAATTCGCTGCCGGCATCGGCGACGCTGACCGTCAGCGCTCCGGACGTGACGTTGAGCAAAGCCTTTACGCCGGCGATCATCAACCCCTCGGGCATCTCGACGCTGACGATTTCGGTCGCCAACACCGGGCCAAACGCCGTCAACCTCTCGGCGCTGGGTCTTGCGGATACGTTGCCGGCGAACGTGCGGATTGCGACCCTGCCGGATGCTTCCACCACCTGCGGCAGCGGCACCGTGTCGGCGGCGCCGGGCGGTTCGACGATTGACTTGACCGGCGGCAGCGTTGCGGCAAGCGCGACGTGCACGGTCTCGGTCAACGTCACGAGCGCGACGCTCGGCGCGCACGTCAATACGATTCCGGCCGGCAACGTGACCAGCGCGCAGGGCGCAACCAACGCATCCGCGGCCAGCGCGACGCTCACGGTGGAGAACGCACCGAACGTGACGCTCTCCAAGACGTTTACGCCGTCGTCCATCGTCAAGGGCCGTACGTCCGTTCTCGAGATCACCGTCGCGAATCAGGCCGCCGGGTCGGTGGCGCTGACGGGGCTGGCGCTCTCCGACACGCTGCCCGCGAACGTGACCATCGCAGCGACGCCGAACGCGTCCACCACCTGCGGCGCGGGAAGCGTCACGGCGGCCGCCGGCGGCACGGCGGTCGCGCTCTCGGGCGGAAGCGTTGGGGCTGCCGCGACGTGCACGATCTCGGTTGACGTCACGAGCGCGACGCTGGGATTACATCTCAACACGATCCCCGCCGGAGCGGTATCGAGCACGCAAGGCGCCACGAACGGCGCGCCCGCGGCGGCGACGCTCTCGGTCGTCAATCCGCCCGACGTGACGCTGAGCAAAGCGTTCGCGCCCGCGACGATCAACCCGTCGGGTATTTCCACGCTCACGATCTCCGTTGCGAACACTGCCGCCGGTTCGATCGATCTCTCCGCACTGGCGCTGAGCGACGCGCTGCCGGCAGGCGTGACGATCGCGGCCTCCCCCGGTGGATCGACGACGTGCGGAAGCGGAACGGTGACCGCGGTTGCGGGCGGTACGAGCGTCTCGCTCTCGGGCGGCAGCGTCGCCTCGGGCGCGACGTGCACGGTCTCCGTCAACGTGACCAGCGTGGCGGTGGGGGCGCATCTCAACACGATCCCCGCGGGCAACGTGACGACCGCTCAGGGCGCGAGCAACGGCTCGGCGGCGAGCGCAACGTTGACGGTGGAGAACGCGCCCGCAGTCGCGGTGACGAAGACGTTTACCCCGGCGTCCATCATCAAAGGCGCCACGTCCGTCCTGCAGATCACGATCTCGAATCGCGACGGCGCGGCGGTGGCGCTCACGGGCCTCGCTCTGACCGATACGCTTCCGGCCGGCGTCACGATCGCGACGACGCCGAACGCGTCCACAACGTGCGGACCCGGTACGGTGACGGCGGCGGCCGGCGGCCCGAGCGTCGCACTCTCGGGCGGCGCCGTCGCAGCGAACGCGACCTGCACGATCTCCGTTCAGGTCACGAGCACGACGCTCGGCGCGCACCTCAATACGATACCGGCCGGCGCGCTTACGAGCACGCAGGGCGCGACGAATCCCAATCCGGCGCCGGCGACGCTGACCGTGATCAACGCGCCGGGCGTCACGCTGAGCAAGACGTTCACGCCGGCGTCGATCGTCAAGGGCGGCACGTCGGCGCTGCGGATCACCGTTTCGAATCTGGCGGCGGGGTCGGTCGCGCTCACGGGCGTCGCGCTCGCCGATTCGCTTCCGGCCGGCGTGACGATCGCAGCCACGCCGAACGCGTCCACCACGTGCGGAGCCGGAACGGTGACGGCGGCTCCGGGCGGCGCCGGCGTTTCGCTCTCCGGCGGAAGCGTGGGGGCGGGCGCGACCTGCACGATTACGGTTGACGTCACGAGCGTCACGCTGGGCGCGCACCTCAACACGATACCGGCCGGCGCGTTTACGAGTGCCGAAGGCGCGACGAACGCGGCGCCGGCGTCTGCAACGCTGACCGTGATCAACGCACCCGGCGTGACCCTGTCCAAGGCGTTTACGCCGCCGGCGATCGTTACGGGCGGGCAGTCGCTCCTCACGATTACGGTCGCCAACACCGCGAGCGGCGCGGTCGCTCTGACGGCGCTCGGGCTCTCCGACGCGCTGCCGGCCGGCGTGACCATCGCGGCGAGCCCGGGCGGATCGACGACGTGCGGCGCGGGCAGCGTGACGGCCGTCTCGGGTGGAACGAGCGTCGCGCTCTCCGGCGGTTCCGTCGGCGCAAGTGCGACGTGTACGGTGAGCGTGAACGTGACCAGCTCGGTCTTGGGGACGCACGTGAACACGATTCCGCCCGGTAACGTAGCGAGCGCGGAGGGCGCGACCAACGCCGCTCCCGCGACGGCCGGCCTGGTCGTCTTCGTGCCGCACGTCACGCTAAGCAAGGTTTTCACGCCGGGCACGATCCATCCGCACGGGACGTCCACGATGACGATCTCGATCGCGAACACCGCAGCGGCCGCGATCGCGCTAACCGGCGTGTCGCTGACCGATTCGCTGCCTTCAGGCGTGAACGTCGCGCCGGTTCCGAACGCTTCGACGACCTGCGGAGCCGGCACCGTTGATGCCAGGGCGGGCGACACGAACGTTTCGCTCGGAGGCGGCAGCGTTGCGGCGGGCGCGACCTGCACGATTTCAGTGAACGTGACGAGCGGCAACGTCGGGACCTACGTCAACACGATACCGGCCGGCGCGCTCGCCAGCACGCAGGGCGCGAGCAACACCGCGCCGGCCACGGCGACGCTGACGGTCGTCAACGCCCCGAACGTCACGCTCTCCAAGGCGTTTACGCCGGCGGCGATCGTTTCGGGGGGCATTTCGACGCTCACCGTAACGATAGCCAATCCCGCCTCCGGCCAATTCCCGCTGACGGGCATCGCGCTCGCCGATACTCTGCCGTCCGGCGTGAAGATTGCGGCAGCGCCAAACGCTTCGACGACGTGCGGCGCCGGCACCGTGAGTGCGCTCGCGGGCGGCACGAGCTTCGGCCTCTCGGGCGGCAGCGTCGGATCCGGGGCGTCGTGCACGGTTTCGGTCAACGTCACGTCGGCGACGCCGGGCGACTACCTCAACACGATTCCTGCCGGCGAGATGACGAGCCTCGAAGGCGCGACCAACGCGAACCCAGCGACGGCGACGCTCACGGTGCGCGCCGCGCCTCCGGTCACGCTGACCAAAGCGTTCGCTCCGTCGTCCATCGCGCTCGACGGCACCTCGGTCCTGACGATCTCGATCGCGAACACGAGCGCGGGATCGGCGGCGCTCACGTCGCTGGCCGTGACCGACGCACTGCCGGCGGGCGTTGAAGTCGCCGCGACGCCGGGCGCATCCACGACGTGTGGATCCGGCATCGTGGACGCGCATGCCGGCGCGAGCAGCATCGGACTGAGCGCAGGCGCCGTCGCCGCGGATGCGACGTGCACCGTGAGCGTGCGCGTGACCGGGACGACGGCCGGAGCGCACGTGAACACGATTCCGTCCAATGCCGTGTCGAGCGCGCAGGGCGCTACCAATACGACGCCCGCGACGGCGACGCTGACCGTGCTCGCGCCGGGCGTGACGCTCAGCAAGGCGTTCGCGCCCTCGACGATTGCGCCGTCTGGGATCTCGCGCCTGACGATTTCCGTCGCCAACACCGCGAGCGGCGCGATCGCGCTGACGGCGATGTCGCTCACCGATACGCTTCCGTCCGGCGTGACGATCGCGACCGCGCCGGCCGCTTCGACGACGTGCGGAAGCGGAGCGGTGACCGCGCCCGCCGGCGGTGGCAGCGTTGCTTTGACGGGCGGCAGCGTCGGAGCGGGCGCGACGTGCACGATCGCGGTGAACGTGACGAGCGTCGTGGTCGGCGCGCACACCAACACGATTCCGGCCGGAGCGGTCGCGACGGCGCAGGGTGCGAGTAACGCCGCCCCGGCGACGGCCGTGCTCACGGTCGAAAACGCGCCGAACGTGACGCTCTCCAAAGCGTTCTCGCCGGCGGCGATCTTCCCGTCGGGCGTTTCGAGGCTGACGATCTCGGTTGCCAATACGGCGAGCGGAGCGCTTGCGCTGTCCGCCGTGTCGCTGACCGATACGCTGCCGGCCGGCGTGACGGTGGCCACGACGCCGAATGCGTCCACAACGTGCGGCGGTGGCACCGTGACGGCGGTTGCGGGCGGCGGCAGCGTTGCGCTGGGCGGCGGAAGCGTGGCGGCGGGTGCGACGTGTACGATCTCGGTCAACGTGACGAGCACGGTCGCGGGCGTGCACGCGAACACGATTCCGGCCGGTGCGTTTACCAGCGCGCAGGGCGCGACCAACGCGACGCCGGCGACCGCGGACCTGACCGTGAACGTTCCGCACGTGACGCTCGGCAAGGTCTTCACGCCGGGCACGATTCACCCCAACGGCACGTCCACGCTGACGATCTCCATCGGAAACACGGCGACCGGCGCCATCGCGCTGACCGGACTCTCGCTCACCGACGCGCTGCCTGCGGGCGTGAACGTCGCGGCCGTGCCCAACGCCTCGACGACGTGCGGCGCGGGCACCGTTGACGCGAAGGCCGGTGCCGCGAGCGTCGCGCTCGCGAGCGGGAGCGTCGGCGCGGGCGCGACGTGTACGCTGTCGGTGAACGTGACCAGCGCGAGCGCCGGGACGTACGTCAACACGATTCCGGCCGGCACGGTCACCAGTACGCAAGGCGCGAGCAATACCACTCCGGCCACGGCGACGCTCTCGGTGGTTGCGGCGCCCAACGTGACGATTGCAAAAACGTTCTCACCGGCCAAGATCCTGCGCCACGGCGTTTCGCAACTGACGATTTCGATCGTGAACGCCGCGCCGGGGGCGGCGGCGCTCACGGCGCTCGGTCTGGGCGACTCGCTGCCGACGGGCGTGAACGTCGCCGCCGTGCCGAACGCATCCACGACCTGCGGTTCGGGGACGGTTTCGGCGCCCGCGGGCGCGACGCACGTCGCACTGAGCGGCGGCGCGGTTGCGGCGGCGGCAACCTGCACGATCACCGTTGACGTGACGGCGGCGAGCGCCGGCTCCTACGTCAACACGATCCCGGCGAGCGACGTCACGAGCGCTCAAGGCGCGACGAATACGAACGCCGCGAGCGCTACGCTGACGGTCGAGGACGCGGGGCCGGTTACCGTGACCAAGGCGTTCTCACCCTCCCAGATCATCGCGTCCGGCGTTTCGGTCTTGACGATTACGGTTGCGAACACCGACCCGGCCGCGATCGCGCTCACGGGCGCCGGTTTGACCGACGCACTGCCGACCGGCGTAGAGGTCGCGCCGACGCCGAATGCCTCGACGACCTGTCCGCTGGGCACGGTTCGCGCGCTCCCCGGAACCGGAACCGTCGTCCTGTCGGGCGCGCAGATCGCGGCTGCTGCCACGTGCACCGTTACGGTCAGCGTGACGGCGGTGCGGACCGGAACGTTCGTCAACACCATTCCGGCCGGCGCCGTCACGAACGCGCAGGGTGCGAGCAATACGGTTCCGGCGACGGCGACGCTGACCGCGATCGCGCCCGGCGTCACGCTGAGCAAAGCGTTCTCGCCGGCGTCCATCGCGATCGACGGAACGTCGCTGCTGACCATCTCGATCGCGAACACGCAGGAGGGCGCGGTTGCGCTGACGGCGCTGGGCGTGACCGACACGCTTCCGAGAGGCGTTGAGGTTGCCGCCGCGCCGAACGCGACGACGACGTGCGGCGGCGCGGTCGCGGCGCCGGCGGGCGGTTCCACGATCGTCTTGAGCGGCGGGAACCTTGGCGCCGCCGCGACGTGTACCGTGAGCGTGCAGGTCACGGGCAAGACGACGGGGACGCACGTGAACGTCATTCCGGTCGGCTCGGTCACCAGCGCGCAAGGCACGACCAATACGAACGCCGCCGCCGCGACGCTGACCGTGCTGACGCAGAGCGTCACGCTGACCAAGACGTTCGAGCCGCAGACGATCGCGCCGGACGGGGTCACGCGCTTGACGATCTCGGTAGCGAACACGGGGCCGGGCGCGATCGCGCTCAGCGCGCTCTCGGTCACCGACACGTTGCCGGCCAACGTGACGGTCGCCGCGTCGCCCAGCGCTTCGACGACTTGCGGAGCGGGCACCGTCGGCGCGACGCCGGGCGGGACGAGCGTCTCGCTCACCGGCGGCAGCGTGGGCGCGGGCGCGACCTGCACGATCTCGGTCAACGCGACCGCCTCGGAACCGGGAACGTATACGAACACGATTCCGGCCGGCTCGGTCTCGACGCACGAAGGCGCGAGCAACGGGCAGCCTGCGGTCGCCGTCCTGCAACTGACCGGCCAGCACCTGAGCGTGACGAAGACCGCGTCGTCGCAAGTCGTCACGAGCGGCGACCGCGTGAATTACGCGATCGTGGTCTCGCCGCCGCCGTCTACGATCAACCTGGGCAAGACGACGATCGTGGATCAGCTGCCGCAGTACGAGATCTACGCACCGGGAACGTCGCGGATCAACGGCCACCCGCAAGAGCCCGTCGTCGCGGGCCGCACGCTGACGTGGACGCTGCCGGGTCTTCCGGCTCAAGTCACGATCGTCTACTCGACCGCGATCGGCGCGGGAGTCCCGCAGAACACGACGCTCACCAACACCGTGAACGTCACGTCGCAACCGGCCGGCGGAGGACGGCCGCTGACCGGCATCGCCACGGCCAGCGTGATGGCGGTTGCGAATTCGTTCGGCAACTGCTATCCGATCACGGGCCGCGTTTACGAGGACCTGATGGGCTCGGGCCGCTTCGAGGACGGCGACAAGGGCGTCGCGGGCGTGCGCATCTACATGGAAGACGGCGAGTCGGTGATGACCGACGAGTACGGCCGCTATAACTTCCCGTGCGTACGGCCGGGCATGCACGCGCTGCGCCTCGACGAAACGTCGCTGCCGGACGGCGTGCTGCCGTACGGCGACCACAACATCGACAGCGAGCGCAGCACGCGCCGTCTCATTCACGGCATCTTCGACGACACGATCATCCAGGACATCAATTTCGCGGTCAAGGGACCCGCCCAGGGCCAGTCGTCGCAGCAGCAACGCCGGAAGCGGCATCGTAAGGGGCGCTGACCCCCTAACAAGGTATATCGGTGCGAAAAACGTAGTAGGGGCGCGTGCCGTTGTAGCTCAGTGGTAGAGCACCCCCTTGGTAAGGGGGAGGTCACGAGTTCAATCCTCGTCAACGGCTCCATGTGAAGGCGTAACGTTAGCTTTGCCTAACGCCTGCGGGCCGGGCGGCCTATCCAAAAAGTTGTGAAAATCTTGCGAAGAAAACGTCCAGGCTCCTAGGGCGCCTCTTCTCAATAGAATCAAGGGGCGCCCGTAGGATTGCGGCATGGGAATGTATGATGACGGGCCCCGCGTTGTCATCTGGGAGATGACCCGGGCATGCGCGCTGGCCTGTAAACACTGCCGAGCCGAAGCGATCCCGAGACGCGATACGCGCGAACTCACCACGGACGAAGCCTTCAAACTCGTGGACGACGTAGCGGCGCAAGGGCGCTGCATCTTCATTCTTACGGGCGGCGACCCGTTCATGCGACCGGATCTCTTCGAGATCTCGGCCTATGCGGCCAGCCGCGACCTCAGCGTCGCGGTCTCCCCGAGCGGCACCGGGCGCGTCACCAAGGCGACGCTCGAGCGCCTCGCGGCATCGGGCTGCAAAAGCATCTCGCTGAGCATCGACGGGCCCGACGCGCAGGTGCACGACGCGTTCCGCGGCGTGAAGGGCACGTTCGACCGCACCGTCGGCGCGGCCGCGCTCGCGCGCGACGCCGGCATCAGCTTGCAGGTCAACACGACGATCGCGCGCCACAACCACACGCGCATCAAAGAGATGGCGGCGCTGGTGGAAAAGATGGACGCGGCCGTCTGGACGGCGTTTTTCCTCGTGCCGACCGGCCGCGCGCATCGCGACGACTGTTTGGATGCCGCCGGCTTCGAAGTCGCGTTCGCGGATTTGTTCGAAGTCTGGAAGACCTCGCCGTTCATGGTCAAGACGACCGAAGCGCCGCATTTCCGGCGCTACGTCGCGCAACATCTCCCGGACGTGCCGCTCGAAGAGCGCCCCAAGAACCACGAGTACTACTCCGTCCCGGCGATCGGCGACGGCAAAGGCTTCGTATTCATCTCGCACACCGGCGACGTCTGTCCCAGCGGCTTTCTCGAAATCGCGTGCGGCAACGTACGCCAGGACAACGTCCTGGAGATCTATCGCAAGGATCCCACGTTCCAGCGCCTGCGCGACGTCTCGCGCACGAACGGCAAGTGCGGCTTCTGCGACTACGGCGAGCTGTGCGGAGGATCGCGCGCCCGCGCGTACGGCTTTAGCGGCGACCCGTTCGGGCCCGAGCCGAGCTGCGCATACCTCTCGCCCGCGTTTCTCGAATCGCTGAAGAAGACCAAGAGCGCCGAAGGCGCGACCGCATGAGCGCCTCCCCGCAGGCCGCGAATTCCATGCGTATCCTGATGATCCAGCCCAACTATCACGCCGGCGGCGCGGAGATCGCCGGCAACTGGCCGCCGGGCTGGGCGGCCTACGTCGGCGGCGCGCTCAAGGGCGCGGGCTACGAGAACCGGCAATTCCTCGATGCGATGGCGTTCAACGTCGAGGACGACGAGCTGCGCGAGAAGATCCGAGCCGCCAAGCCGGACGTCGTGATGGCCACCGCCATCACGCCCATGATCTACAAGGCGCAGAACACCCTCAAGATCGCTAAAGAGGCCGCGCCGAACGCCGTCACGATTTTGGGCGGCATCCATCCGACGTTCATGTACGCACAAGTGCTCTCCGAAGCGCCGTGGATCGACTACATCGTCCGCGGCGAAGGCGAAGAGATCATCGTCGAGCTGATGAAGTCCATCGAAGCCGGCACCGACAAGCAAGACCGCGCCACGATCCAAGGCATCGCCTATCTGGAGGACGGCAAACTGGTCGCAACGCCGGCGCGCCCAGTGATCGCGAACCTCGACTCGCTCACGCCCGACTGGAGCCTGCTCCACTGGGACAAGTACATCTACATTCCGCTCAACACGCGCGTCGCGGTGCCGAATTTCGCGCGCGGGTGCCCGTTCACGTGTCGCTTCTGCTCGCAGTGGAAGTTCTGGCGTAAATACCGAACGCGCGACCCGAAGAAGTTCGTGGACGAGATCGAAACCCTCGTGCGCGACTACAAAGTCGGGTTCTTCATCCTCGCCGACGAAGAGCCGACCATCAATCGCAAGAAGTTCGTCGCGATGTGCGAGGAACTGATCGCGCGCAAGCTCCCGGTCTATTGGGGCATCAACACGCGCGTGACCGACATCTTGCGCGACGCCGACTTGCTCCCGCTCTACCGGAAAGCCGGCCTGCTGCACATTTCGCTCGGCACGGAAGCCGCGGCGCAGATGAAGCTCGATCTCTTCCGCAAGCAGACGACCATCGAGCAGAACAAGAAGGCGATCCAGCTGATCAAGAACGCGGGCATCGTCGCCGAAGCGCAGTTCATCATCGGACTCGAGGGAGAAACGAAGGAAACCATCGAGGAGACCTACCGGTACGCGCTGGACTGGAATCCCGACATGGCGAACTGGAACATGTACACGCCCTGGCCGTTCGCCGAGCTGTTCGAGGAGCTGGGCGACCGCGTCGAAGTGCGCGATTACTCGAAGTACAACTTCGTCACGCCGATCATGAAGCCCGACGAGATGGAGCGCGACGACGTTCTCAAAGGCGTCCTGCGAAACTACGGCCGCTTCTACATGCGCAAGGCGTTCTTGCAGTATCCGTTCATTCGCGGAGACAAGCTCAAACGGCGCTACATGCTCGGCTGCCTCAAGGCGTTCGCCAAGACGACGGCCACCAAGAAGTTCTACGATCTCGAACGGCTCAAAGTCCGCGGCCTCGGTACCGAGGTGGACTTCGGTTTCGACGAGAGCAAGGTGCTCAGTCGCGAGCAGATCGCCGCGCTCAAGACCGAGCGGCCCGAACTGGGAGCCGACGTGAACTTTGAGGGCCACGTGCCCGTCCCCGCAGGTCCGGTAGAGCACGATCTTCCCAGGCCTTGCTGATGAGCGCCGTGGCCGATGCCGAATCGGCGCTCATCGGACCCAACGCGATCATCCGCACCGTCGAGGCGTTGCGCGAGATCGCGGGCGCCGCGGCGACCGACGACCTCTTGACGGCGGCGCGCCTCGAACGCTATCGCGAGGAGTTTCCCGCGACGATGGTCGCCCAGGACGACGTGACCGCGCTCTATCGCGCGGTCCGCGAGCGGATCGACGAACCTGCGGCAAGCGAGGTCGCGCGACTTGCCGGCGTCAAGACGGCCGAGTATATCCTGGCAAATCGCATCCCCAAGCCCGCGCAGGCGGTGTTGCGCCTGTTGCCGGCTCGCCTCGCGTCGCCGGCGCTACTCTCGTCCATCAACCATCACACGTGGACGTTCGCCGGCAGCGGAACGGTCAGCATCGTTTCGCGGCCGACGCCGCGCATCGCGATCGAGGGCTGCCCGATCTGCCGCGGCACCGTGAGCGAGGCGCCGGCGTGTGCGTACTATACGGCGTCGTTCGAAGGGCTCTTCCGCGCGCTGGTGAGCGGTCGAACCCGCGTTACCGAGGTCGCGTGCGAAGCATCGGGCGCACCACAATGCACGTTCGAGATCGCCTTTTAGGATTCGTACCGTGACGCAACCCCAACGCATCATCGTCCTAGGCGCGGGCATCACGGGTCTCGCGGCGGCGCACCGCTGCCGCGAACTCGCGTCCGCGCAGGGCCGCGCCGTCGCCGTAACCGTGCTCGAACGCTCGGAGCGCGCCGGCGGCTGCATCGAGACGCTCTACGACGACGGATACATCGCGGAGACCGGTCCGGATTCTCTCGTCACCGAGAAACCGGCGGCGCTCGATTTGGCGAGGCGCCTCGGCCTGGAACGCGACGTGACGCCGATGCGGCCGGAATATCGCGGCGCGCGCGTCGTGCGGAGTGGCCGGCTGATCCCAATCCCCGACGACTTCAGGCTGTTCACGCCGACGTCGCTGGCCGGGCTGGTGCGAAGCCGCCTCTTCAGTCCGGCGGGGCTTTCGCGCGCGGCCGTCGAGCCGTTCGTTCCGCGCCGCCGCGACGACGGCGACGAAAGCCTCGCGTCCTTCGTCACGCGGCGCTTCGGAAGCGACGTATTGAACCGGCTCGCCCAGCCGCTCATCGGCGGCATCTACTGCGGCGATCCGAAGCGCTTGAGCATGCAGGCGACGATGCCGCAGATGCTCGCGTTGGAACGCAAGCATGGCAGCGTCGTGCTCGCGATGCGCTCGGCCTCGCGAAAAGCGCGCGGGGCTGCGCCGCCGCCACCGCGACTGGTGAGTTTGCGCGGCGGTTTGGGCACGCTCACGGCGGCGCTGGAACGCGAGCTGCGCGACTGCATCCAAACCTCGTCCGACGTGCGATCGCTGCGACGCACGGCCGGCGGTGACGGCTGGACCGTCGCGCTTGCGGACGGCCGCGAAATGGAAGCCGACGCGGTCGTCTGTGCGCTCCCGGCTTCGGCGAGCGCGCGGCTGCTCGCGGCGACTGCGCCCCGCCTCTCGGATTTGCTCGCATCCATCACGTACCACACGGCGGCGACCGTAACGATGGCGTACGCCGAGCGCGACGTCGCGGGCCTTCCGCGCTGCACGGGCTTCGTCGTGCCGCACGTCGAGGGGCGCAAGATTCTCTCCGCGACGTTCTCGAGTCAGAAGTATCCCGGCCGCGCCCCGGCCGGATACGCGCTCCTGCGCGCCTACATCGGCGGCGCGCTGCAGCCGTCGGTACCGAAGCTCGGCGACGACGAGATGGTGGACGTGGTGCGGTCGGAGTTTCGCGAGCTGCTCGGCATTACGGCGGAGCCGCTGTTTTCGATCGTGCGCCGCTGGCCGGGCGCGCTTCCCGAGTACGCCGTCGGGCACGTGGATCTCGTGGCGCAGATCTTCGGCGAGGTTTCGGCCATGGAGGGCTTCGCGCTGGCCGGATCGGCCTATCGCGGCGTCGGGATCGCGGACTGCATACGCGGCGGCGAGGAAGCCGCCCAAACGGTGCTTTCCTCCGCCCCGCGGCCCCCTGCGGCTTTGCGGCTTGACGAGGTGCGGAGCGCCGGAATACCATAGGGGTCGCTAGATCGACCGGGAGGTGTTTGTCATGCGCATCGGCATGAGTTCCGTTTTCTTCCTAGGGTTTTTGAGCGCGTCGCTATGCGCTGCGGGCGCCACCGGTACGGCGCGCATTCAGCAGGGCGACGGCTCGGTGAAAGTCTACAACAACGTGCGCATCGTCGTGCAGCACAAGACGATGTCCATTACGTCGAGCGACGGCAAGGGGACCATCGTCATCAGCAAAGCCGCCTGCACGCAGATCAACGACATGTACCGCTGCCTTCCGTATGCGGTGACGTTGGACCAAAACGGCCAGAGCATCCCGATCTCGCTTCAGAGCGGGACCGTGTGGCTGAATCCCACGACGGCCCAGCAGCAGCTGCCCCAGTCGGCAACGCAAGTCCAACCGCACGGCGTCGTGCTGTCGCTCCAAACCAAGAGAGGAACGTACGTGTCGCTGACCGGCACGGCGGACGTGTTAAGCAAATGAACGCACGACAGATGAGCGCGGCCTGCCTAGTTCTGGCGCTGCTTCCCATCGCGGCCGGCGCCCGCGGGTTCTCCGGCGGCGGCGGCGGAGGCTTCCGGGGAGGGGGCGGTGGAGATTTTTCGCGCGGCGGCGGCGGTGGCGGCTTCGACTTCCACAACGACGCGCCCGCATCGCACCCGCAGAGTTTCGACCATTCCAGCACGGGGCCGGCCGGCACCAGCCACTCGACGACGGCGACGAACACCGGAAACGGCTACAATCGCACGACGACCTCGAGCAACGGGAATTACAACCGGACGTCGAGCGGCAGCGCGAGCAACGGCCAGTACAACCACAGCAGCAGCGCTTCGAACGGCTACGCGAACCGCAGCGGCAGCACGAGCGCCAACGCCAATACCGGAAACTACAGCCACAACGGCAGCGGCAGCAACGGCACGGGCTCGTATAACACGAACACGAACGGAAACGCCTACAACCACACGTCGAGCACCAACACGAACGCGAGCAACGTCTACGGACAGTCGTATCACGGCGGAACCTACACGAACAACGGCTACGCTTATCACGGCGCGTACGGGAACCCGGGCTACTACGGCAACTACCACTACGTGGCCAATCCCGTCTACGGATCCTACGGGGCGTGGGGATGGAATGGCGGCGTTGCTTGGGACGCGGCGCCCTACTATTGGGGCGGCGGGTTCTGGGGTGCGTACGCGGCCGGCGTCGCATCGGCGGTCGCCTGGGGCTCGGTCGTCAACGCCTCCAACCAGGCCGTGTACTCGTATCAAGTGCAGGCGAACAGCCCGGGAGCGAAGCTGCTTTCGAGCTACAACTTGACGCAGACCCAGTGCGGACCGCCGGATCTGGTGGTGATCTACGGCCCGAACAACAGTCTGATCTGCGCGCAGCCGAACAACCTGGTATCGGCGGGAACGTACACCGTGGATTCGTCCAACCTGACGATCGTTTCGTATAATCCGAGCGCGTCGCAGTAGCGGCGCCGGCTATCGACGGAGAACCCGGCGCCTATCGGCGCCGGGTTTTTTCTTTGGCGCCGTTCTGTACCGAGAGTTCCCAGCGATACCCGTCGGGGTCGTGGAACCACAGCCCGAGATGCGGCGAGCCGGGCGCTTCGGGCCCGATTTCGTCCCCCGGATCTTCCACGTCGATCCCGGCGCGTTCGAGCGACCTAAGCGCCGAGCGCAGCGCGGCCATGTCTTTGACGTGAAACGACATGTGGCCGATGGTCTTGGGACTGGGGCGGCCGCGATGCAGCACGATGGTTACGGCGTCGTTCGAAAGCCCGACGCCGCCGTCGTATCGAAAGATCTCGTCGAGATCGAAATGCGCGCTCCACCACGTGGCGCTGCGGTCCGGGTCGCGAACGGACAATCCGAAATGACCGACGGCGCCGAGCCGGACGCGCGCCGCCGTTCGCGGCGTCACGACATCGCGTCCGTCAGCTCGCGCACCTTGGCGCCGATGCGTGCGACGAGCACGTCGAGCGCGGCCGGGTCGAGATCGTCCAGGCGCGAGGTTACCGCGCCGAACGACATGCCGGATTTCCCCGAAACGGTAATGTGGATCTCAACGTTGTCGGCGCCCTTGGGCGCAACGGCGAACGAAAGACTGGGGTAACGGTCACGGTCGAAGGCTTCGCCCAATCGCCGCTCGAGCTGCGAGCGAACCTGGTCGAAGTTCATCGTTCCTGGCCCGTTACGCTTGCGCTCGCATGCGCTCGCGCATCTTCAGCGTCGGAACTTTTACGTCGCGGACCAAGCCGACGGCCCGCAGCCCGCGGATCACGAGCCAGATCGGGTCGAATTCGAACCAATCCAGGCCGATTCGTGCCGAGAATTGGAACGCGTGGTGGTTGTTGTGCCAGCCCTCGCCCCACGAGAGGATGGCGACCCACCAGTTGTTGCGCGAGAAGTCGTTGGTCTTATACGGGCGAACCCCGAACATGTGCGCGGCACTGTTGACCAGCCACGTCGAGTGATACATCAACACGAGCCGCACGAAAACGCCCCAGACCACGAACGACCATCCGCCCCACAGATAGAGCGCGAGGGCGAGCAGCAACTGAAACTGTACGTTGTTGCGGTCGAGGAACCGGTAGATCGGATCCGACGTGAGGTCCGGCGCGAGGCGCACTTTGCCGGCCTCGTCGGGAACGGCGCTGTTCTTTTTGAGAAGCCACTCGCAGTGCGCCCAGAAGAAGCCCTTGTCCGTGCCGTGCGGGTCGCCGTCGCGATCGGTCGCAGCGTGATGCTGGCGATGCGTCGCCACCCACGTGATCGGGCCGCCCTGCAGCGAGAGCGTGCCGAGAAACGCCATGAAATATTCGAGCGGCTTCCAGATGCGGAGTCCGCGATGCGTGAGCGCGCGGTGGAAGCACAGCGAAATGCCGATGGCCGACGTCAAGACGCACAGTCCGATCATCACGAACACCGCCGGCCAACTGAACAGAGCCGGAATAAACGCCGCGAGCGCGCCGACGTGAATGATCGTGAGGCCGATCGTGTTCGGCCAGTTGAAGCTGCGCCAGCCCTTTTCCGGTTCCGGCTTGAGCTCGTCCTGATAGGCAACCGCCATGTGAAATGCTACCCTTCCGTAGACGCGTTGGAAGTCTCGAGCACCTCTGTCAGGACGACGAGTGCCTGCTTCTTACTCGGGTACTTCGGTAAACGCCGCATCAACTCTTCCGCTGCGCTTCTACTCGCCGCGTGTAAGGCGCAGCTCATCGTGATCTTGGCGAAAACGATTGTCACTTCGTATCGGCCAGCTCGTCCTTCGACGGGCTCAGGACGACGCGTTTGGGCGCCGCCCTCGCCGGGCTCGTCCTTCGCCGGGCCGGACCCTTACGACGGGCTCAGGACGACAAAACGGGGGGAGCGCCCGTGACGGACCGGGGATCCGTCCTTCGACAAGGGTTGGGGGCGGCGTGCCTGGGTTCGGCGGGAGGGTGAGACTTTTGTCCTGTACGATTTGCCTTTGGGGGCCGGAGGTGGTAAAGTGAGCCGGTCGAGGGTCGAAATCGGTTACCATATCACGTGCTAGGCGAGTCGATTCCAAGAACAACCAACTTAACCCCGAGGAGTCCTCGTTTAGTATGTACCAAGACGAATTTCTGAACTGCGTCGATTGTTCGCGCCAGTTCACGTTCACGTCCGGCGAGCAAGAATTTTTTGCCGCTAAGGGCTTTCAGAACAAGCCGAACCGTTGTCCCGATTGTCGCGCTGCGCGTAAAGCACAGGGCGGCGGCCGTGGCGGCTTCGGCGGCGGTGGCGGCGGCCAGCGCGAAATGTTCCGCGCGACTTGCAGCCAGTGCGGCGGCGTGGCAGAAGTGCCGTTCCAACCGCGCGGCGACAAGCCCGTCTATTGCCGCGATTGCTTCAGCGGACGCTCGACCGCCCGCTAGAACAACCGGTTCGGCCGTAGGCTAGAACAACCGCAGCGCCGGAGGAGATTCGACTCGTTCGATCACCTCCGGCGTTTCGTTTTTCGGCGAGTTGACGAGCTTCGACACGTCGTAGAATTCCAAGTCGTCGTCGGGCAGCGCGCGAACGGTCAGCGCTCGCAAGCGCTCGATCGGCGTCTCGTCCGAGAGCCATTCGTCGTAGGTTGACGGCGCGAGAATGACCGGCTCCCGGTCGTGAACTTCCGCGAGCGCGCCGCGCGCCGCGCACGTGACGATCGCACAGCCCGCCTCCCAGATTCCGGCAAACGCAAACGGCTCGCGAGAACGCCGCACGACGCGCACGGGCGAGCGTTCGCCGTCCGCGTTGCGCCACTCGTAGTAGCCGTCGGCCGGAATCAAGCATCGCTGCGACCGGAAGGCGCGCCGGAACGACGGCTTGTCCGCGACCGATTCGCCGCGCGCGTTGATCGCAGCCGAGCCGGTGCGGCCGGTCGGCAGCCCCCACGGAAGCATCGTCAGCGACGACGGCTCGCGATTGGTGATCGTCGCGACCGGCTGCGACGGCGCGACGTTGTAGCGCGGCGGGTGCGCCGCGTCGTAGTCTTCGCTCAGAAGCAGGCGCGGGAACGCCCGGACCAGATCGGCTCGGCGCGCGAGCAGGGAGTAGCGACCGCACATGCCGGGCGGTTCGCCACCGCGGCTTCGCGGTTCCCGCAACGCCAGTGGATACGGGGAGGCCCGCTCCCGGCGCGCGAATCCACGGCGCGATGACGAAGAAGCCCCGCTGATGTTTTCGTACCTGGCCTACCAGTCGAACCTGATCGTCCTGGGCGTCCTGTTCTTCGTCGCGATCGCCGGATGCATCGTCGCCGGGACCTACGTCGGGAACCGCCAGGGCCGGACCCACGTCGAGACCGGGTTTACCGTTTCGCAGGCCGCCGTTCTCGGGTTGTCGGGCTTGATCTTGGCGTTCTCGTTCAATTCGGCCGCCGCTCGATTCGAGACCCGGCAGAGCCTCATCGGCGAGGAAGCGGGAGCCATCGAAACCGCCTATTTGCGCGCCGATCTCTTGCCAGCGAGCAAAGAGGCACCCTATCGCGAGGCGATGCGTGCCTACGTCAACCAGCGCATCGCCGAATACTCGCTCGGGGCGGATCAGATCGCGCTCCTGACCAGCTGGGAGCGAAACCGGGAAGCGCAGACCGCCCTTTGGAAGATCGGCTCGTCGACCGCCGAGAACGCTCCGCGCAACGTGGAGTTGGTCCTCGTGGTTCAGGCGCTCAACCAGATGTTCGATGCGGCCCAGGCAGAGGAGTCGGCGCTGCGGAACCGCGTGCCGGGATCCATCCTCGTGCTGGTCGTCATGGTTACCCTGATCAGCGCGTTCTTGGACGGTATCGGCTTTGCCGCCAGCGGCCGGCGGTTCGTCACGGGCGCGATGGTCGCCATTCTGCTCACGGTCGTCCTGACGACCATCTTCGATCTCGACCGGCCGCAGCAGGGCTTTGTGCGAGTCGATTTAACCGCCTTGAGGCTGCAGCTTCAAGAAATGCAATAGACCGCTTTTTTCAAGGAGTCTCCGATGAAGTTTACGGGTATCGCGCTCGCCGCCGGGGCGCTCTTGGCGACGCTCGGCGCGACGCCGGCGCCGGCGACGGTCACGCTGGTTGGGACGAATCTGTCGTTTTCGCAAATGCACGCGGCCTGCTCCGACGCGCTCGGCGGCGTGACGTTCTCGTCCGGCCACGTGCGCTTTATCTCGTCGTCTAACGGCACGGCGAGCAGCGACTCGGCTGCGACCGGAATCGAGACGATCTCGTTTGCCGGCGCGAGCGGCGCGGCGACGGCCGTCGCAAACGGCCACGACCGCACGGTCACGGCCCAGCACGTCGAGGTGCGGTCGCGCCGCAGCATCGCGTGCGTTTTCCCGGACAAATAGTCGACAAAGGTCCTGGGAGGAATGGACTAAGGAACTCCTAAGAAACCGCGTTAGGGGAGTCACTTCCCTTGCGGCGGGCAGGCTCGTTTAGCGACGGGTTGGTCCGCACCATGTTCGACGCTGGGCATGCGAGCGCTTGGTCGCTTTGCCCAGGTGCCTTGGGGGACAATTGAGTCGACCATCGTCCGCGCCCGCCATGGCGGCCTTTGTGCTTGCCATGCTTTCGTGCGCGCCGGCGTCGGCTACGCCGTCGGTTCCGGCGGCCGGCGTGCCGGGTGCGGCGGCGTCGGCTCCGATGGCTTCGGTTCAGGTGCTTGGTTCGACGTCCATTCCGGCAACGGGGCGCGGCGTGGTGCCGGTGCACGTGCTGGTG
>Ga0182016_10002682_pt1 | contig 20715 bp, 19 predicted proteins | sample 712S2MmetaG_FD_120491 | JGI IMG/M metagenome (GOLD analysis project Ga0182016, IMG submission 120491) | Permafrost microbial communities from Stordalen Mire, Sweden - 712S2M metaG | ecosystem: Environmental > Terrestrial > Soil > Wetlands > Permafrost | place: Sweden: Stordalen | collected... | reverse complement strand
CGTCTGTTGCTTTCGCAGGTGATCGATCGCCAGGTTTCGTGCGATGGAGAACAACCACGGCTCGAAACGGAGGCGGCCGTTATATTGCCCCGCGTGTTCCAGAACACGCAACCAGGTTTCCTGGACGAGGTCCTCGGCCAGTTCACGCCTGGATGTCCAGTAGACCAGATATCGGAAAAGCCGATAGTGATACCGCGACACCATTCGGCCAATGAATTCCGAGTCTCTTCGCCGCAGTGCACGCGCGATGCACTGAGACTCGGGTTCCGCCACACGCGAAAAGGCCGTCACCACGGCAACCATACACTATATACGAGGTCGAGCCTCGGAATTATGCATGGCCACGCATCTTGAAGATGCCCAAAGACTTTCCAACGCGCCTTACCAGCTCGGGTGGCTGATCCGTCCTCTCTGGCCGCCTCAGCGCTTACCGACTCCGGCGGCCGGTTCAAGGTAAGGTAAAAAAACGGGTCAAGAAAAGAAGAAAACGGAAGAAAACGGGTCAGCCTGAACTAATACCTTTTCGACTCATCGAAAAGGGGGCAGAGCGGACTGGCACAATATTCCAAACTGCAGGCCAACAGGACCCAGGCAGCGCATACCCCGCGGACTCCTTTGCCTGATTGGGTTTCCAGCAAGTGCGCGCCCGAGGCAGCCCGTACGCGGCCATCACCGGCCGCGGTGAGTAACGCGGCAGTTCAGTCCGTGTTCTGGCCAAAAGGTGCAGGTTCAGGCCGACCCGTTTTGGCCGACTCCCCAGTCGGCGTCGTGAATGGCGCGCCCTCCCGTCACACCTTCCAGCAGATCAGCTTCATCTCCGTCATCTCTTCGATGGCGTAGCGCGGACCTTCCCTGCCGGTGCCGCTTTCCTTCACGCCGCCGTAGGGCATGTGGTCGGCGCGGTACATGGGGATGTCGTTGATCATCACTCCGCCCACCTCCAGCCGCCGCGCGGCACGAAAAGCGCGCTGGATATCGTTGGTGAAGATGCCCGCCTGCAGGCCATAAGGCGTGGCGTTGGCGCGCTCGATGGCATCGTCCAGGTTTTCGTAGGCGTAGACTGCCACCACCGGGCCGAACGCTTCCTGGCAGGAGATGTGGCAAGCGGCCGGAACGTCGAGCAGCACCGCCGGCCGGACGGTAGCGAATTCACGCGTCCCGCCGGTCACGAGCCTGGCTCCGCCCGCCCGCGCTTCGGCAATCCACTGTTCGATGCGGATGGCTTCGGCTTCGTCGATGAGCGATGAAACCTGGGTGGTTTCCTCGTAAGGGTGGCCGATCTTCAGCGCCTCGGCCGCCGCCTTCAGCCGTTCCACCAATTCGCCGGCGATGGAGCGGTGCGCGAAGACGCGTTGCACCGAGATGCAGACCTGGCCGCTGTTGGCGAAAGCGCCTTGGGTGGTGCGCGCGGCGACGGTGGGCAGATCGGCTTCCGGCTCGACGATCACGGCGGAGTTGTTGCCGAGCTCGAGTGTCACCTTCTTGAATCCGGCGCGGCGCCTGATGGCGCGGCCCACCTCCGCGCTGCCGGTGAAGGTCAGCATGGCGATACCCGGATGCTCCGCCATGGCGGTGCCGAGGCGGGCGCCGCTGCCCGTGATCAGGTTGTAGGCGCCCTTGGGCGCGCCGGCCTCTTCCATGGTGCGTGCCAGGCGCGCCGCGCTGAGCGGCGTCTTGGTGGCGGGCTTGTGTACCACCGCGTTGCCGGCGGCCAGAGCCGGCGCCACTTTGTGCAGCGCCAGGTTCAGCGGGAAGTTGAACGGGGTGATGCAGCCGATTACGCCCAGCGGCTCGCGCACAGTTAGAGCCATGCGCCCCTTACCCATGGCGGCGAAGTCCATCGGAACCACTTCCCCGTGCAACTGCCGCGCCTCGTGCGCCGCGGCGAGCAAGGTCGCAATCGAACGCTCCGCCTCCACGCGCGCCTCCCTGGCGGGTTTGCCCGTCTCGGCGCAGACGAGCTGCGCGTATTGGGCGACGTCGCGTTTCATCAGATCGGCGATGCGCAGCAGCAGGTCGGCGCGGTCGCAATTGCCCATCTCGCGCATCTGGGCCAGCGCCTGGCGCGCGGCGGCCACGGCTTTGTCCACGGCGCCGGTATCGGCCTGCGGCACCACGCCCACCGGCGTGCCGTCGTAGGGTAGTTTCACCACCTCGTGGTCGGCGGCGTCCACCCACTCGCCGCCAATGCAGTTCAGACTGGTTTCTTGCAGTTTCAAGGAAGTCACAGGGATGGAACCTCGGTAATCCACTTTCATGGTACCGTGGCGCACGCATTCCGTATTCGAAGGCAACCGCTCCCTTACGGTCGCGGCTCCGAAATGCCCCAGTCCGAGCCGCGACCGTGAGGGAGCGGTTGCAGGATGTGTGACCGTAATTGCGAAACCGGATGCTTAGGTTCCCCGATCTATTTCCGCGCCGCGTAGGTCTTGCTGAAGTTGTTGCGGGTGTTCGTCACGGTGAACGATCCGTCGGCTTCGGCGGATACCTTGATCCAGAACGCCGGGCCGGTGTGACCGCCGCGGCCTCTCCCCGGGAAACCGGCTCGGCCGGCAGGTGGAGGAGTGGCCGGCGCACCGGCGGCCGGCACCGCTCCTGGGGGTGGGCCGGCAGGCCTCGGGCCCTGTCCAAACGTAGGCGGAGGGTTCAGCAGCACGTTCGCGATGGTCGCATTGTCGTCCAAGTTGGCGATAAATAGCGCCGGCGAATTGTACTCCAGGCCGGCCGCGTACGCCCAGTGGAGCTGCCAAATGTCCTGCAGCCCCGGCGACGTGTGCAACACCTGCATGGTTTGCACGGCGCCGCCTTTGTACGCGCCGTTGTGCATCACGGCCACTCGCGGCTGCAGGGCGTGTACCAGCGCGGCCGAACCCGATTGGTCGATTCCGTGGTGCGAGGTAAGGTAAAGATCGACCGTCCCGATCTGATTATTCGGGCACATCAACTCCTGTTCCTTGTTCCAGGTGAAGTCACCCAGATTGATGGTGCGGAACTTGCCGTAGGTGAACACCACGCCTACCGACATCGGGTTATCGGGATCGACGTGCGACTCGTCCCGCGGCTTAAAGTCGGCGCATGCCGGATTGGGTTTGCCGCCGCCGGGAAGAGGCGTCTTCAACACCTCGCCGTTGGACGTAACCACCGCCACCGTAATGCCGTCGAACGGAATCTTATCGCCGGGCTTGGCCACCGTGTGTTTGACCTTGCCGTACATCTCCGCATACATTTTCTGGAATCCCGCCACCTGCTCTCTTGGCTCCGAGGTGGGACCATGATCGATGAAATGCAGGATCGGAATCCGCTTCGCCAATTCCTCCAGACCGCCCACGTGGTCGACATGGTAGTGCGTCAGGATGAGGTGGTCGATCTGCTTCACGCCAGCGGCTTGAATCGCCGCCATGATGCGGTCGGTATCGCGGCCGCCCGGGTTGCCCGTGTCCATGAGGAGCGACTCTCCGGTGGGGGCGACATACAGCGTAGCGTGCCCGCCCTCGGTGTCGATGAAATATATGTCCAGAGACTTGGACGGCTTGTTCTGTGCGCTTCCCATCGCCGCAGCCAGGGCGAAGGTCGCCAGGAACACAAATATTCTGCGCATTTGAGTAACCCTAGATTGTATCAGCCACCGGCCAACGGCAAACGGGTGCTTAGCCGATTTGGGGGAGTTAGTTCCCGGCAACCGCTTCCTGACGGTCGCGGCTCGGTAAGTGATTGAAAACACGCGGCACTCCACTCCTCTGTTGTATCCTGGTGGCGGGAACGATGTGGTGCGATGCTCTCGGTTGTCCAAGAATGGGTTTGGGGTCGGCGCTATTTTGCCGATCCTCTGTTCGTTCGTAACAGGTGGTTTATGGGTCTTCTAGTGGTACAGTCCTCCCGGCTGCTGTTCGCCCTGCTGGCATGCTCCCTGCCGCTGTGCGCCCAGATGGCCCAGCCCGAAGACCGCTCCCACCCCAGCCAGGCGATGGGCGACACTCGCACCTACCGGCTGTATCTCCCGCCGGCCTATGCGGCCTCGCAGAAGCGCTATCCGGTCATTTATTGGTTGCACGGTTACGAGCGATCCGCCGAGCAGGCCGATTACGGCCGGTCTATCGCGGCGTATGTCGGCGCCCACGACGTCATTGTGGCCGATACCGGGCCCATCGAAACCATCGGCGAGTTTCCGCTCTACCTGCCGGAACTGGTCGACCAGCTCGACCATACCCTCCGCACCATCGCCGACCGCGACCACCGCGGTGTCACCGGTTATTCCGCCGGCGGGTTCATGGCTTTCTGGATCGCCGGCAAGTATCCCGATCTGTTCTCGAGCGCCTCCAGCTTCATGGGGCCGACCGAATATGCCGTCGGCCCCAAGGGCTTCGCCGCCGAATGGAATTTCGACGATTTCCGCGCCAACTACGCCGGCGTGCGCACCCGCCTGGTCACCGGCAAGCGCGACTTCATCCGTTTCTATCACCGGCGCCTGAACGCCATCTGGCCGCTCGGCGGCGGCTCTCATGAAACCGAGGAATTCGATTCCGAGCACGGCTTTCCGGAAGTGGCCAAAACGCTCGATTTCCACCTCCACGCCTTCGCCAGTCCGTTGCCCAAACCCACGGTTTTTACCCACGCCGATGTCTATCCCAATTTTGCGGTGTGGGGCTGGGAAGTCACCTCCAGCCGCCGCCAGCCTGGCTTCACCGTGATCGAAAACGCCTCCGCCGCCGGCTTCCGTTGCGCCGTGCGGGAATGGGTGCCGGGCGGCGCCACGCTTCCCGAAGTGAAGCTGTCCGTCGCCACGCCACCGCATTCGTTTGCGCCCGCGAGTTCCCACCCGGTGGCCTACCTGCGGCTGCGCGACGGCTACCTGAGGCGAGCCACGCTCAAGGCGGATGGGCAAGGCCGCTTGAGTTTCGACCTCGATGGCGACGCCTGGCAGGTCGCCATCGGCGAGCCCGCCGCGCCGCTGCCGGTCGCCTATGAAATCGAGGGCGCAAGCTGGGCGACCGCCTCGCGGCCGATTCATCTGAAAGTCAAATTCTGGAATCCCGGCACGCTGCGTCTGCCCGCTACCTCCGTCACTTGGGAGAGCCCCGATAAGGGCGTGAGCTTCGACCCTCCCGCCGGCCGTCTGTTTGCGCTCGCGCCGGGCGAATCGGCCAGCGTTCCGGTTGCGGTCACCGTAAACGATCCCAGGCGGCCGCTGGTCCATATCGAAGCCGTCCGCGGTAAGGAGCGCAGCGCGCTGGAGGTGCCGCTGTTTCCGCCCGCCGAGCCCCTGAAGAATTTCCTCCTCGCCGATGGCCGCGCCATGGATATCTTCCACGAGGCCACCAATCATTCCGACCTGACCCTGGGTGACGGCAACGGCGATGGTTACGCAGCCCCCGGTGAATCCTTCGCGATTCTGATCCCCGATGGCGAGGACTTCCGCGCCGCCGAGTTGTTCTCGAACGATGTCTGCGTCGACCTGAGCGTGCGCGTTTCCGACCCCTGGAGCGACTACGACCATACCGGCGCGTCGGCCAAATATACCGTCGCCAGAATCCGCCCCGAATGCCAGCCCGGCCAACCCATTCACCTGCTGGCCCGCGTGGTTTTCCCCAATGCCCCCGAGCACCAGGTGCGATATTACGCCATCGAATTCCCCGTCTGGTACCGGAGGGGAGAGGAGCCGAAGGGAAAGTAGCCGGGGTACTTTCGCTTTGGACCTGCATTCTCGTTACACTACGGAAGACGCCTACGCGATCTCTTGAATGGAGGAGCAGCCCCGCATCGAGCGCAGCCCGATGGCACGCACGAATGCTCCCGGGCTCGGGCCGGATGAATGAACCCAACCATTGAATCGGCGGTCGCCGCCTTTGGCGCTAAAGCCAAAGCGAAGCTGAGTAACCCGGCCGCGACGGGACAAGCGGAAGATCAAATTCGCGCACCATTCGAGGGCTTGCTCGCGGCGCTAAGCGAGATTTGCCATTTTCCGTCAGGTTCGGTGGCGGCGGTCGGCGAATCGCCGGTCACCGATCTTAAGACCCGGCCCGACTACGCCGTCTCCGTCCGTAATGCGCTTGTCGGGTTCGTAGAGCTGAAGGCCCCCGGCAAGGGCGCGGACCCGCGCAAGTTCAAGGACCCCCACGATAGGGAGCAGTGGGAGAAGCTGCGCGCATTGCCAAATCTCATGTACACGGATGGCAACGCCTTCAGCCTGTGGCAGAACGGTGAACCCGCCGGCGGGGTCGTCCGCCTGATTGGAGACATCGAGACTGCCGGCAGCAAGCTGCAAGCGCCCCTGGAACTGTTGGGCCTGTTCGAAAGTTTTCTCCAATGGCAGCCAGTTCCACCACGGAGCGTGAAGGAGTTGGCCGAGTCCACGGCTCGCCTTTGCCGACTGTTGCGGGACGAGGTTACCGAGCAGCTCATCCGGAAAAGTCCGGCACTGACCGAACTCGCCACTGACTGGCGGAAGCTGCTTTTTCCGGAGGCGACCGACGAGAGGTTCGCCGACGGCTACGCCCAGGCGGTTACCTTTGGGCTGCTCATGGCGCGCGCCAAGAACATCGAGCTTTCGACCGGGCTCCAGCAGGTCGGCGCAACGCTCAGCCAGACCAGCTCCCTCATCGGTGGCGCGCTCCGCTTGCTCACCGACAATGCGGAAAACCAGGAGACCCTTAAGACAGCCCTCGGGACGCTGATCCGTGTGTTGGACGAGGTCGACTGGACCAAGATCAGCAAAGGCGACCCCGACGCCTGGCTGTACTTCTACGAAGATTTCCTCGAGGTGTACGATAACCGGCTCCGAAAGCAGACCGGATCCTACTACACGCCCCCCGAAGTGGTCCACGCCATGGTCGGCCTTGTAGACGACGTTTTGAGATCTCCCCGCTTCGACCAGCATGCCGGACTGGCGTCGGCATCGGTAACGGTTGCCGATCCGGCGATGGGCACGGGCACCTTCCTCTTGGGCGTACTCCGAAAAATCGCCGAGACGGTTGAGAGCGACGAGGGGGCGGGTTCGGTAAAAGGGGCCATCCATGCCGCGGTCAGACGATCGCTTGGCTTTGAGATACAGTTGGGGCCATTCGCCGTGGCGCAGCTCCGCTTGCTGGCGGAAATGGTCGAACTAACTGGCGCACTGCCTAGAACCCCGCTGCGGATGTTCGTGACCAACACGCTGGGCAACCCGACCGACGATGAGGGATGGATTCCCGGCATCTTAGCGCCCATCGCCAACTCCCGCAAGGAAGCGAACAAGATCAAGCGCGAGGAGCCCATAACGGTTGTCATCGGTAATCCGCCGTATAAGGAAAAAGCTAAGGGGCAGGGCGGCTGGATCGAGAGCGGCAGCAAGAACGAGAAAAAAGCCCCGGCACTTGCGGCTTGGATGCCACCGGCGGAGTGGGGCGTCGGCGCGCACGCCAAGCACCTCCGGAACCTTTATGTCTACTTCTGGCGATGGGCGACATGGAAGGTCTTCGACCATCACCCGGCCCATAACACTGGCATCGTCTGTTTCATCACCGTGGCCGGATACCTCAACGGGCCTGGGTTCCAGAAGATGCGCGACTATCTGCGCCGCGTCTGCGACGACATATGGGTGATCGACTGCTCACCCGAAGGCCATCAGCCCGAGGTCAACACTCGCATATTTCAGGGTGTCCAACAGCCTATCTGCATTGTGCTGGCTTCTCGTTCCGCCAAGAGCGATCCGCACACACCCGCCAGGGTCATGTTTCACGCGCTGCCAGCGGGTCACCGGAAAGAGAAGTTCGAGGCCCTTGGCGGCTTGCGACTGGAAGGCAATTGGACCGAGTGCCCTTCCGGGTGGCGCGCCCCGTTCCTTCCGGCGTCGACAAGCGCCTGGGCGACCTACCCCAAACTGGAAGATATCTTCATCTATAACGGCTCGGGTGTAATGCCGGGCCGCACGTGGATCATCGCCCCGGATGTCGAGTCGCTGGAGAGACGTTGGCGCGCGCTCATTGACGCCCCAGCGGAAAAGAAGGAAGCGCTGTTCCACCCGCACCTGCGGAACGGCCAGCCGGGGGACAAACACAGCAAGCGTGTCGTATCCAACCCGCTGTGGGGCCATGACCCGCGCCCGAAACCGGTTGCCGAGGAAAGCGGCCCCTGCCTTCCGCCAACGCGGTATGGCTTCCGTTCCTTCGACCGCCAATGGATCATCCCCGACAACCGTCTAATCAACCAGCCCAATCCGGACCTGTGGAGGTTGCACTCACAGAACCAAATCTATATAACCGCACCGAGCGACAGGTCCCCCACCAGCGGTCCGGCCCTTACCGTGACGGCACTCATACCAGACTTGCATCACTATAACGGGAGGGGTGGGCGCGCGATTCCGCTCTGGGGAAACTCCGTGGCCACGACCTCCAATATCCGGCCGGATCTCTTGTCGCACCTGGCGCAACGTTACGGTTTCAGCGTCAGCGCCGAAGACCTCGTCGCTTACATCGCGGCCATCGCGGCGCATCCCGCCTTCACGGTACGCTTCCGTGGCGACCTCTCAACGCCGGGCTTGCGCATCCCTCTTACCGCCGACGCGACCACATTCAAGCAGGCTGCCGAACTCGGCCGAACGGTCATCTGGCTTCACACCTTCGGGGAGCGCATGGGGGACCCGAAGAAGGGGCGCCCGGCACATCCGCCGCGTCTGCCGCCTTCGCGGATGCCGCGCATCCCGGCGGCGGGCGAAATTCCTCAAGACCCGTCCGCGATGCCGGACGCGATCGATTATGACGCCGAGAAGAAACGCCTGTTAATCGGGCGAGGCTACGTCGAACGGGTAGAGCCGGGCATGTGGAGCTATGAGGTTTCCGGCAAGCAGGTCCTCGCGCACTGGTTCAGCTACCGAAAGGCGAACCGGGAGCGCCCGCTCATCGGCGACCGGCGTCCCCCGTCGCCCCTCGGCGACATCCAACCTCACTATTGGCTCGCCGAGTACACCACCGAGCTAATTAACCTGCTCAACGTGCTGGGCCTGCTGATCGACTTGGAGCCGGAGCAGGCGAAGTTATTGGGGAAGGTCTGCGCCGGCCCTGCTGTCACATCCGAGCAGTGGGGCGAAGCCGGTGCGCTGACGACTCCCGCGGTATCGAGGGCGACAAAGAGCAGGGCCGTGGCGCCAGGACTTTTCGGCTGGGATGACTAAAGGCGGAGCAAAGGCGCAGGCCGCGATTATCGGTTTCCAGCTTGCATCTTCCCGCTTGAGACCGCCGGCAGCCGCATCTCCACTTCCAGCCCCGGATGCGCGTTGCGGGCGGTGATGGCTGGGGGACCAGAGTCGCCGAGTGCGGACGCGAAACCGCGCAGATCGCTAGGCCTGGGACGAGACGGCCTCAACCGCTCCAGCCGGGCGTCTCCCGCGTCTCCCCCTCGAGATTGCAAGACTACGCGATAATACTCTAAGAGGATACCCACCGTGCGCGTCGATCTGGACGTCCCCGAAGAGATAGTACAGCAGTTCGCCGCTGAACCAGGCGGTGTCGCTAGAGCGGCGGCCGAGGCGCTCGCCGCCGAGGGTGTACGTTCCGGCAGGTTGACCGTCTATCAAGCCCGACAGATGCTGGGGATTCGATCTCGTTATGAGATGGATGGATTTCTCAAAGCGCGCGGCGTATTGCTTCCCGATGCCATCGAGCAGGTCCTCACCGATAGCGATACGGCAATCGCGTTTTCGAAATGACGGTCGTCGTCGCCGACACGTCGCCTATCAATTATCTTGTGCTCATCGGTCAGATTTCGATTCTGCCCAGTTTATATGACGAGATCGCGATACCGCCGGAAGTCCTCGCCGAACTGAAGGACGGCAATGCCCCGCCCGAGGTGCTTCGGTGGATCGAGGCACCTCCGGAATGGCTTCGCGTCCGCCAGGACCGAACGGTCCACGACGACCCGGCCTTGCATAAGATCGATTTGGGTGAGCGGGCGGCGATTCTACTCGCCCAACAAGAACCTGACGTGCTGTTGCTGATCGACGATGCCGCCGGCCGCGCCGAAGCAAACCGCCGCGGCATTCCGAACGTGGGAACCCTCGGTGTACTCCGAGCCGCCTCCATCCGTAAGCTCTTAGACTTGCCTGCCGCATTGAAGCGCCTGGCTGAAACTAATTTCCGCGTCACGGAGTCCCTGCTGGCGGATCTCCTCGCTGAGGATTCTGAACGCCAGCGGCGTGCGAATCGATAGCGTTCGGCGCGGACTGCCGCAGTTCGCCGGTCCGCAAATGGGCCGCTGCTGGGACGATTGGCGTTCCGCCGCCATCAGCCGCCCGCTTGCACCTTCCCGCTCGAGACCGCCGGCAGCCGCATCTCCACTTCCAGCCCCGGATGCGCGTTGCGGGCGGTGATGGTGCCGCGATGGAGTTCGATGGCGCGGCGGGCGATGGACAGGCCCAGGCCGATGCCGCCGGAGTTGCGGCTGCGATCGGCGCCCACCCGGTAAAAGGCGTCGAACAGGCGCTGCACCGATTCCTCCGGCACGCCCGGTCCGTAGTCGCGGACCGTCGCCACTACCGAGCCGTTGGCGGTTTCGAGCGACACTTCCACGTCGGAATCGCGCGGCGCATAGCGAATGGCGTTGCGGATCACGTTTTCGAGCGCGCGGCGCAGCAGTTCGGGATCGCCGTCGAGCGTCGCCGGAACGCGCGTGGTGTAGCGGATACGGCAGCCGTGCGCGGCGGTTTCGATTCCCGCGTCCTCGACCACCACCGCCAGCAGCTCGTCCAGCCGCACCGGCTCGCGGCGCAGCAAGCTGGGGTCGCCCTCCGCGCGCGTCACCTGCAGCAGTTCGCCCACCAGCGAGTTCAGCCGGTCGGATTCCTTTTGGATGCGGTTGAGGTGGGATTCCAGATCGTCGCCGGAGCGGGCCAGCTCGATGGCGACTCCCAGCCGGGCCAGCGGCGAGCGCAACTCGTGGGAGATGTCGAGCAGCAGGCGGCGCTCGGCCGCCAGCAGGGTTTCGGTGCGCTCCGCCATGCGGTCGAAGGTGCGGGCCAACTGCCCCAATTCGTCCCGCCGGGTCGATCCCACCCGCGCGCCCAGGTCGCCGCGCCCGAACCGTTCCACGGCTTTCTGCAGGGCGCGAACCGGGCTGGTCAGGTGCAGGGCGAACCAGTAGCACAACATCACCGCCGCCACGAAGAAGAACAGGTGGTCGGGGGTCAGGAACCAGGAGCCGACTTTAGGGTGCGGCACGATGAAGAACCAGTAGCGGCCGTCGTCGGCGGCGCGGGGAATCTCCGGAGCCGAGTCCCCAAGGAGCGTGAGAATCGGATGATGGCCGGCGCGGCGGATCAAGCCGGAACGATCCTGATTGGTCAGCAGATCGTGCCCGTTCTCGTCGGTGAGCATTCCCTTGGCGTCGTAAATCCGTGCCAGGGTATCCATAAAAGCCTGCAGCGCGGGCCTGCCACCGCTTTCGTAGGCGGCCCGCGCCTCTTCGAGCTGAAAAGTGAGCAGACGTGGATTGCGGCTGGCGTTGAGCGCCGACAGGAATGCCGAACCCACCAGCGTAATCGCCAGCGTGCACCAAAACCACAGCAGGATCTTGGCGAACAGCGAGTTCATTCGGCCGCGGCGTCCTGGGGCGTACGGGTAAACTGGTAGCCCACTCCGCGGATGGTCTTGATGAGCGTATCGCCGTGCTCGAGCTTCTTGCGCAGGTGGCTGATGTGCATGTCGATCGACCGGTCGAAAGGCGTGGCTTTCCGGCTATAGAAATTTTCCATCAGGGCGTCGCGCGAAAGCACCCGGCCCGCCGAGCGCATCAACATTTCCAGGATGTCGAACTCGAAGGTGGTCAACTCCACCGCTTTACCGTGCGCCACTACCTCGCGCGTGCCCGTGTCGAGGGCGATGCCGTTCACCTCCAGGCGCCCGCCGGAGGCCGCCGGGCGGGGTTCATAGCGGCGCAGAATGGCGCGAATGCGCGCCGCCAACTCGCGCGGGTTGAAGGGCTTGGGCAGGTAGTCGTCGGCGCCCAATTCCAGGCCGATGATGCGGTCCACGTCCTCGCTACGCGCGGTCAGCATGATCACCGGCACTTTGCTGCGCTGCCGCAGCCGGCGCAGGATCTCGAAACCGTCCATGCCGGGCAGCATCACGTCCAAAACCACCAGGTCGACGGTGCCGCTGGTGGCCCGCTCCAGGCCCTTCTGGCCCTCCAGTTCGCATTCCACGGTGAACCCTTCACGCTTGAGGAACTCGGTCATCAGGGAGCCGAGCTCAGCGTCGTCGTCTACCAGTAAAATGTTCACGGCTCAACATTATCACAACCCCAAGGCGGCTCAAGTAAGGCTATTCGGCAGATGCGTAAGAGTTCGTCAAGGCACTGAGAGAGAGCGTTCTGGAATGCTGAAAAGCCCGGCCCACCGTTTTCGGCGCGCCGGGCTTTTTTCGCATTCTACGGAGTCTGCTTATGGTTGTCGCCAGATGATTGTGCGGCGGTTCCGCCCGCCTTGTCGTGGCGAGAGGTTTGCGAATGTCATAGCCCACCGTCTCAACCGCACCACCCGGCCTCTGTTACAATACTTACCAAAGCCGTGTGATGCGGGGGAAATTCATTATTTCTATCCCTCCCATTCACAATATTTTGCCGAAGCGGCACTATGGAATCGGGAGAAGGCTCGTCGAGCGGGCGGGCTCTCCTGGGATTCGTGCCGTTTCCGAGGTTGCGGCTGGGACTTTATGGACTTCGATCAACTCCACACGTTTCTTGAGATCGTTCGCTTGAAGAGTTTTTCGAAGGCCGCCCAGACCTGCTATCGCACCCAACCCGCTATCAGCGCCCAGGTTCGTCAACTCGAGCAGGAACTGCGGACGGAGCTTTTTGAGCGTTTTGGCAGCCGCATTTCGCTTACCACCGCGGGCCGCATTTTCGCCGAGTACGCCGAACAGATGCTGGACTTCCGTCGGCGGGCGCAGGATGCCATCGCCGAGCTCGAAGCCAACCCGCGCGGCGAACTGGTAATCGCGGCCAACGAAGCCACCTGCATCTACGTACTCCCCAGAGTGTTCTCCGAGTACTGCCGCCTGTTTCCCGCCGTGCAACTCCAGGTGGAGCGTTCCTACGCGGCCCACGTGGTGGAAGCGGTGCTCGACAATTCGGCCGATTTCGGCCTGACGCAACTGCCGGTGGAAGAGAAGCGGCTGCAGGTGGTCAACGTCCACCACGACGAAATCCGCCTGCTGGTGCCTGCCGGCCATCCTCTGGCCGCACACGCTTCGGTTACGCCCGCCGACGTGGTGGAGAGCTTCCTGTTGCTTCCCAAGCACGGCAAGACCCGAACCCGGCTGAATCAATGGCTGGAACCGGTCGAGGATCGTCTGCGCATTTCGATGGAACTGGATTCCACCGAGATGATGAAGCGCTTCGTGCTAGCGGGACTGGGAGTGGCTTTTGTGGCCGTTTCCAACAGCCGGGAGGAGGTGGCCGCCGGTACGGCGATCACGATTTCGCTGGCGCCGGATCCGATGGTGCGGCGGCTGGGATTAATTTACCGGAGGGATAAAGCGTTATCCAAAGCGGCATTGGGATTCATCCAGGTAGTGTTGGATAATGTCGGTGACGAAGCCGCGGGGGCCAAACGGCCCAAAGCGCCGAAAGTGGTCGCTTGATGACTTGCCACCGATGCCGAAAGACGATTGACGAACGCGATGTTCGCTGCCCCTACTGCGGCCTTGCCAATGCCGGCGCCAACGGCCTCTATCAGACTTCGGTGGTGAGGATCGCCTCCGGCGCCGCGGATTTGGTATACCGGTCGGTGGATGAGGTTCCCGCCCCGCTTCGCCAGAAGCTGCTGGCGTCCACTAACAGTTCGAATTCGGCCACCATCCTGATCGCCGACAGGCGTGGAAGGAAAGAGATCGCCAAGGCCGTGCGAGGCCTGCCGGGTTCCGCCAACCGGAAGCTGTACCGCTCGCTGATGCCGGCGGCGGATCCGGAGAAAGCGCCGTCCTGGTTCACCACGGGCCGCCGCACGGCGATCCTGCTCGCCATGGGTGTTCTGGTGGTTTCGTTGGCGGCATTTGTGCTGCACAGTCGCTGGTAATGTCCCTGTCGGACGATGGGAAATCGGCAACCTGGCCGGGCGGTGCGCCAATTCCGTACTATAGTTCCGCTCGCGATGTGCCGATAACTGTTGCATGGAACGGCGACGCGAGCCTAGGCTCAAACCTCAACAACCAGTGGTGGTAACCATCCTCGACGACCGCGGCCAGCTTCTGGACGCAGTGGTTCAGGATGTTTCCGGTCGTGGCCTCGGATTGCTGGTCACGCAGCCGATCGGAGCCGGTAAAGCATTGAAAATTCAACTGGAAAATGCAATGATCCTGGGTGAATCGGTGTACTGCCAGGCGGCCGGCACAGGTTTTTACGTGGGTGTGGAACTCGACCAGATTCTGGACAGCCTGACCAGTCTGGCGCGATCGCTGGAGGAGTTTTCCTCGGAAGCTCCCGCTCCCGTAACCGACCCGGTACGCTTACGCCGATGACCCGCTACGCCGCATGTTCCTCGCGGCCCTGTGGGCGCGACAGATGGGGTTCGGGAGCCCGGTGGTGCCAGCCTTCGCGGATTTCCCGCCACCAATCCGCGCATGCGTTATTCTGAGGGTTCGTATGAATCGAAGAGCCGCGGTTTTTGGAGCTAACGGCCAATTGGGAGTCGAATTGGTCCGCGAATTGAAAGCCAGGCAATATGGCGTGACCGGCTGGGACCGCCAGCAGGTGGATATTACCGACGCTTCGGCGGTGGAAAAGGCGCTCACTCAATTCGATGCCCAAGTGGTCTTTAATGCCGCTGCTTACAACCAGGTGGACGTGGCCGAGAAAGAACCCCAAGCCGCCTTCCTGGTAAACGCTCTGGCGGTGAGGAATCTGGCGCTGGTCTGCCGCCAGATGGATGCGCGCCTGGTTCAGTTTTCCACCGACTACGTTTTCGATGGCCATCACCGGCACCCTTACGCCGAGGACGATCCCCCCCATCCGCTGAGCGCCTACGCGGTGTCCAAACTGGCCGGAGAATTCTATGCGCGCGCCTATCTGGACCACGCTTTGATTGTGCGGACTTCCGGGGTGTTCGGCCCAGGCGGGCTCGAAACCGCCAGGGGGAACTTTGTCGAGTTGATGATGCGGCTGGCCGATTCCGGCCAACCCATCCGCGTCGTGGAAGATCATGTCGCATCGCCCACTTACGCCCCCTTGCTGGCGATGCGCGCCGTGGAACTGGTGGAACGCGGGCAAACCGGGATCTTTCACGTGGGCGGTGGCGCGCCGATTTCCTGGTATCAATTTGCCCGCATGATCTTCGACGTGGCCAAACGCCAACCGATGCTCCTCGCCACCAACGAACGCGAGTACCGCACGGCGGCGCGGCGTCCGAGGTATTCGGCGCTATCGAACGGTAAAATGGAGCGGATCGGGCTGGGACCCATGCCGACCTTGCGCGAAGTCCTGGAACGCTATTTCGCCGAGAGGAACCGGCGGGTCAGCGGGTTTCCGGTTTGATGGCGTAATACCCCTTGCGGGCCTGCGCCTTCAGATCCTTGCTGGAAAGCTTGATTTCGAGCTTGCGGTAAGACCCGTCTTTGACGTCGTTGATGGGCGTGTATCCGATCGAGTATTGCGTGCGCATTTCCTCCTGGAGCTGGTGAAACACCTCTTCCAGGGAATGATTGCGGTCCACCCGGTAGACGTGCCCGCCGGTGTCGTCGGAAAGCTTGTGCAGGGCGGAGTCTCCCCCTCCACCCATGCCCATACCTCCGAACGGCCCCATGCGGGAGTAAAAATAAGGGTCGAGATATTCAATGCTGTAGATTACGGCGTCGGCTTTCTGCGCCGCCTCCACCGCCTGGTTGATGTTCAGGCGGCTGCCCTCATCCACCCCGTCGGTAATCACCACGATCACCTTGCGGCCCACTTCGGTGCGAAGCTTATCGCTGGCAGCCAGGTAAACGGCGTCGTAGAGTATCGTGCCGCGCGGGCCGCCGGCGGTGGGAACGGGACCGGGACCGATCCCACCCACTCCGGAGCTGGGCCGCAACTGGTTGAGGGCGTCGTTGAGCAGCCGCGCGGAGTTGGTATAGTCCTGCAACAATTCGGCCTCTTCGCCGAACATGATCAGGAACGCTTCGTCTTTCTTGTGCAGCACCTGGGAAAAGAACTGGGAAGCGGCGTTGTGTTCGATGCCGATCAGGTTGACCTGGCTGCCGCTGGTATCGACCAGCATCCCGATCGTCAGCGGGAGGTCGGTTTCCCGCGTGAAGTACTTGATGGTCTGCGGCTTGCCGTCCTCGAGGATAGTAAAATCGTTCTTTTCGAGGTTGGGTATCAGGGTGCCGTGCTTGTCGCGCACCGACGCCAGCACGTTCACCACGTTGACGTCCACATTAATCGACGGCAGGTCTTCGTCTGCCGGCTTCTGCTGTTGTTGTGCCCCCAGCGGCGCCAGAGCGGCTATCAGGGTGAGGAGTATCGCGGTTCGCATGCCGGTAGAATAAAGACGTAGCGTGGAGCGCCTGTGTTTCAGAAGGAAGCACTTCTGTTCAAAGCAGGTCCGAATGAAGCAAGCCATTTACCACCTCAAGAAGTCCGACCCGGTTCTGGCGGCCATCATCGACCGCGTTGGTGACTATGGTATCGAATTCCTCGACCCGGATTTCACCACGCTGGTAAAATCCATCGTCTATCAGCAGCTCAGCGGGCGGGTAGCCGCCGTCATCTTCGCACGGCTGGTGAAGGCCGCGGGCGATCCGCTGACCCCCGCGAGCATCCTGAAGCTTCGTCCCGCCCGCATGCGCTCGCTCGGGCTATCCACCCAAAAAACCAAATATATCCGTGACTTAGCTCGGCATACGCGAGACGGAGGGGTGGTTTTCGAGGAGTTGGCCGAGCTCTCCGATCAAGAGGTCATCGACCGGCTGACCAGAGTCAAGGGGATTGGCGCCTGGACCGTTCATATGTTCCTGATCTTCGCCCTGCGCCGCCCGGACATTCTGCCGACGGGCGATCTCGCCATCCGCAACGCGATTCGCAAGGCATATGGATTGAACGAGTTGCCGCTCGCCGCGGAAATGGAAGAGCTGGCTCGGCGCTGGCGCCCTTACTGCACCGTAGCGAGTTGGTATCTCTGGCGCAGCGTGGAACCGAACGCGAATCTCTAGCCAACCGGATGACTGCGTGAAGTGCCCCAAGTTCTCACTGAAATTTGATTTTTCAGTCCATTTTTGTTGTATTTCTCCACATCGTCGGTGATATGATCGTAGGGTAAGATTCAGACTCAGGAGTATTTTATTCCTGAAGGATCTTCAATAAAGGAGAATTTATGCGCGCATGGAAACTGGCGATTCCCTCCGCCATCCTGGGCCTGGGCTTTTTGTTCTGCGGCACGGCAACCTACGGCAAACCGGAGTATGCCAAGAAGGAAAGCAAGAAGTGCGTGGATTGCCACGTCAAGATGGGGTCGAAGGACCTAAATGCCTACGGGCAGTGCTACAAGGATAACAACCACTCGCTGGCCAAGTGTAAGCAGTAGCGAAAACCTCGTTCCGGGAGCGGGCCCGTCGGCGTCCGCTCCATCCCTTTACCCCGAATAATTCAACTTCCACTTCTGAATCTCATCCGCGAGAGCGCCCCTGACCGAGACGTACTGGTCGTTGTCGGCCAGGTTGGTGTGTTCGCCCGGATCGGTCGCATAATCGTATAATTCGTTCGGCCCTTTGCCCTGGTTGCGCAGGATCAGCTTGTAGCGCTCTACCCGCGCCATCTCGGTGTCCCGCTCGCGCGCGCACACGGTCTGGCGCCAGGACTGCTTGCGCGTCAATAGTTTACCGGTGGCGAGTGGCACGTAGCTGCGCCCGCAAAGGTTGCGTTTTGGAGGATCGATTTCGGCGATGTCCGCCACCGACGGCACCAGGTCGTAGGTGCTGACCAATTCCACTTGCACGCCCTCGGCGGGCACTCTTCCCGGCCAACTCCAGATCAGGGGTACACGAACGGACTCCTCGAACATGTTGGGCGGGTCGGAGGCGTCTCCAGCTCCCCAAAGGCCATGGGCTCCGAACAGGGAGCCGCAAGTTGCGGTCAGGATCACCAGAACATGGTCGACGGCCTGCTTCTGATAAATCTTGTGAATCAGGCTGCCGGCCGCGTCATCCACGGCCGAGATGGCGGCTGCGGCTTGGCGCCGGCTGAGCAGGCGGTTGGCCAGCAACTCCTTATCGCCAGCGGCGTTAGGCGCGACCGGTTCGACGGTATAGTTTTCGAATCGGCGATTGGCGTAGAGGTCCAGGAACTTTGCCGGGATGCCTTCATAGGGCGGCCGCAAACCGGTATAGCGGACCAGCCAGAATGTTTGCTTGCCGTCGAACTGGTCCAGGAGTTTGAGGGCCTCGGCGGTGACATCGGCGGCCGGTTGGCGGGCGGTGGCATGGCAGGCGTAACCGCCTCCGCCCAGCATCTTTTCGAGGGTGATATCGTCGGGCGTAAGCGTTCCGGACGGGCCGATTTGCATGGGCGTGCGGCCGGTGACGAGCGTACGGAAATTCGCCTCCGCTTCGGGAACGGCAACAAAGTGGTTGAGGAAGCGAGTACCGGTGCGGGCCAACTGGTCGATGTTGGGCGTAAGAATCTCTTTATTCCCGTAACAGCCGATCAGCCAGCTTGGCAGGTCGTCCACCACGATCAGCAGGACGCTGGGCTTTTCAGGCGCGACCTTCGGCTTCTTGGCGGCCAGCGCCGGCAGCGCAAGGCTGCCCATCAAGAATTCGCGGCGGGAAACGGGCATAGTGAAATACAAGTATAAGCCGCCGATGGGCGGAACTCGTAAGCTCGACGAGGACCGCCTGTGTTACAGTGCAGGGTATTATGGCTCGAAGCGTCAATAAAGTCATTCTTGTTGGAAATCTCGGCAAGGATGCCGAGACCAAGTTCACGACGAGCGGAATTTCGGTTTCCAAGTTTTCTCTGGCCACCGGCCGGCGGACGAAGGATTCCCAGACCGGCGAATGGAAAGACATTACCGACTGGCACAATATCGTAGTGTGGAAGACCGAGAACATCGCCAACTACCTCTTGAAGGGTAAGCAGGTGTTCCTGGAAGGCCGTATCGAGACCCGCAGCTACGACAAGGACGGCCAGAAACACTACATGACCGAGATCATCTGCGACGCGAACAACGTGATGCTGCTCGGCGGCGGCGGCGGCCGGGGCGAGGCGCCCGACCAGCCCGGCGATTTCGACCGTCCCGTCTCCATGCCCCGCTCGGCGCAACCGCGTCCCCAACCCGTCGCCGCTCCGGCCGAAGAGTTCCACCAGGGCATCACCGACGACGACGTGCCGTTCTAGCTGGAGGTGGGGAAACATCGTCACAACTGGCCGGAGGCGAAGAAGCTCTGCCGGCTCAATCAGAACGACATCGCCATGGCCAAGAGCCTGGGCTTTGGGCCGGACAGCCTGGTTCGAAACCGGCCCGACCCCAAGCAGAAGTGGAAGCTGCCGGTGAAGTACTGGATCCACGAACTGCACTTCAAGCGCTTTGGCTTCGTCCTGGGAGAAAAGCCGGAGCCCTTACCGGCACCGCGACCCACCACACCTGAAGAAGACGAGGAAACCCAGCGGCTGTTTGAGGAAGAGCTTTACTGGGAGGATTACAGGGCGCGAAATCAGGAGGACGCACCCAAGCGCCGGCCCGGCAAGGCCGCCCCGCCGGCGCCAGCACCTGCACCTGCGGCCCCTGCCAGAGCGCCGGAGGACGCCTGGATGGACGAAGTCTTCATCGAGGACGCTGGGGATAGGGACGTGCCGTTTTAATACGGGGCGTTCATCAGTCAGAGGGAACCCGGCTCCGCACTTCACCCAATGTGGGCCCCTTGATCAGCCACGCCCCACGAGTACCGCGGTGCCCTGACGCCCTGGCTCATCGTCTTCACAATTAGTTAGTGAGAGCTTTGGGTTGGGCCAGGTACTACATCAGCGTATCGGAGGTTAAAATTTCGTGGCTCTACAGAACGAAACTAGCTCGCCAGTGGTCGATTTGGCCCGGTTCGAGGATGAGTGGACCAAAACGGCGACGTCGTCAGATGAGATGTATAACGACGTCCCGGACGGGACCTACGACGCTGTCATAGAGGACGCTCGGGTCTCGGAAACCGTATCAACGGGACGCCCGGTAGTGATTTGGAAACTGAGAATCAAGGGACCGCAGGCGGTGAACCGGGTTGTGACGAAGAACCGGGTAATCACTGAAAACACGCTGGCGTACCTCAAAGAGGACCTGGAAAAATGCCGGACTCAGGTCTCGCGCCTCTCTGAGTTGCCCGCTTGCCTGGCAGGCTTGGTAGGTCGTCCGATCAGCCTCGACAAGCGCACGAAGGACGGGCGCGCCAATTTCTATTTCCGTTGGGCATCCAACCGGACCGGGGAAATTAGTATGGACGACATACCGTTCTAGATTCAAGCTAGGGCTCCGGAGCCGCTCCTCAGCGACGACTCGTCCCGCGCCAGCCTAGGGGGGCTGGAATCGTTATCTGAGTGCTTGTCAGGAAATAATCATGCCATTCCGACGTGGCGCACGCACTCGTGCGTGCCGTGTCGAGACTCCGAACTGATGTCGTGGAATTTGCGTTGAGCCAGTTTCGGCGGCGAGCGGGTGGGACAGACCATCGTTTTTCGTGGTCTGTCGGCCCCTCGCCAGGCCCTAACAGCCTGACAGACGACAAAAAACGATCG